>ERZ808245.59-NODE-59-length-77714-cov-9.143937_pt1 | contig 77714 bp, 64 predicted proteins | sample MGYA00521243_ERZ808245 | MGnify/ENA primary metagenome ERZ808245 (study PRJEB31516, sample SAMN03275576) | gut metagenome | biome: mammalia-associated habitat; material: feces | host: Papio cynocephalus | place: Kenya | collected 2012-07-07 ... | reverse complement strand
CTCATGGGACAAGCCCTCCCGTTGGTTCTCCGGCTACCAGTCCAGGCTGTTCTACAAAGGCCAATGGCATTATTCGGATAACGGAACGCCAACGCCAAACGAATAAAAGCCTATTTACTTAGAGAATTATTACGTTTTTTTGAAGGATGAAAAATTAAATTCTCATCCTTCTTTTTTATTACCCGTTTCGAAATAACGCGCATTCTGTTTTATTGGTTGCAAGCCGAGATAATACTGGCGTTTCGATGAAATCTCCTAGTGCTACGTAAGATAGCGGTGCTGTGGATAGTCGTCGAAATGTACTGCCTATGTCAGCTATACTAAGAAGGGCCAATTCTTGATTAGTGAATTAAAAAATTCCTCCTCTGATTAAAAACAAACACCATATGCTTAGGTTCCATCCAAGAGTCGTTTCGCGACTCTCCGGTTTCTATACGGCTCAAAAAACGCCTGAATTGTCACTCCAACTAGTCATTTGCAAACTTGATTATGCCTTTACAGTAGAAATGGGCGTTTGTTTATTCTTCTAAATGGCTTTTGGGTGGCAATTCGTCTTTCTTGCCACTCGAAACAAGATTTTCAAAACGTTCTTTTTCGATATTATATGCTGCTAAAAGCTCACCGAAATAGAGGTGTCTCATTGCGACATATCGTTCTTGTTCTTCTTTGCTCACCGTGGATAAGTAAAGAGAGGAGAATATTTTTTCTAAACGGAAGAAGGATTCATAAAGATTAAGAATTGTTACGAGGTAAAAATAATTTTTGCGACTATAAATCAAAAGCGGAGAACTATGAGCAATCTCACTGCTCATCTCATACACTTTCGCGTATTGTCTTAATTCCGCACACCGCTCAACGCCATCGCGAAAATTGAGTTTGAATTCAACGTTATCGTTCACACCAGGAATCGCAAGAAGCCATCCATATTCGATATAGCGTTTCATGTCCTTGCTTTTGAGTCCGACTTTTTTCATTCCCTCTTTGATTTCCAAAAAAGTGGCGTCCGTCTCTTCTTTACTTAATCCCCCTCTGAAAGCAACTGCGTATTTAAGATGAGCAAGATAACGTTCAATAACAGGTTGGCCAAATTTGAGAAGCACAGCCAAGATGCATTCATTCTCGTGAAGTGTTCGCCATGTGGAAAAAGCCTCCGTCTCGAAACCTTCCGTTAATAAACCTACGATGCATTTCGCCATCGAAAAACCCTTATTCATAATATCGACGATAAGGGTTTCTTTTGGATCGCCTTGCTTATAATGGGAAAGCATCCCAAGAATAAAATTTAAATAGAGGGAGACGGTCGATATCTCAATCGAAAAGCGATTCGCGTAAGTGCCAGATTTATAATCAAGATGCTCATTGGTGAAATACTTGTCCACTGCCAAAGAGATAATAAGTCGTTCATAGTCATCATCTTCGTAAAGAGCTTCCAGTTTTTTGTCCGGATGAGTCATACGATAGAATTCATGCTCGTTCACGATATAAAGGATAAGAGGGAGCGAATTGATGGGCATTTTGGATAGAATATCGCTAGAAGAACGCAAATCAGAAGCCCCTTCCACCGCATCAACGTAAGAACGATATAAAAAAGGTTCAGCGTCTAAGTCCTGAAAACGGATGTTCGTTAAGTAGAGATGGAATTGTTCTTTCGTTAATACTTCGCTCATAAAAGTACCCCTATTCTAGTTCATGTTGAAAAAGAAGGCGAACAAAAGAAGTAGCCTTAGCGATATAAGCCCAGCTCTTTTCTCTCTTCGCCACTAAGCTTCCGGTACTTTTCGATATCGGGGTCGACAATATAGTTTCCTTCAATGGGCAAATCAAAAGACAAAGCCATGTTATGAAGCTCTCCAAGGCGAAGGGAAATAGGGAGCGCGGTCTTCAAGCCAAAATAAAGGATATTATGGTTTTCAAATATTTTCGCTAAATCAGCGGCTGGTTTATGGAGCAAATCGTGCTTAAGCAAATCATCACGTAATGGCATGAGCGCCTCTAGGCGATGAGAGGAATAATGTTTTTGGTTCATGAGTGAAACGATAAGCAAAGCCTCCTCTGCGATGAGAGGATCGAATTCGTATTCACTTCTCAAATATGAGATTGCGGCATCAGTATAGGAATAAGAAAACATGTCAATGATCTCGTCAACGGAATAAAAAACCACGTCCAATGTAGGCATATCTTTCTTTAACCCGGCGAAGAAAGCACGGCTTTCCTCTTTGCCAATCACGATGGCGTTTTGATAACGTTCGAATAAGTTCTCTAGTTTCATTGATATCATGGTTTGAACACCCGCGTTGCCTTAACGGCCATTTGCCATCCTCGATAAAGCTTCTTGCTCTCTTTCGGGCTCATGTTGGGGAAATAGCTCTTTGCGGCGGCTTGATTCAATTCAATTTCCTTTTTGCTCTTCCAGAATCCACAGCCAAGTCCCGCTAAATACCCCGCCCCAAGTGCGGTTGTTTCCACGCATTTTGGAATGCGAACTTCGCATTGAAGGATGTCAGCTTGAAATTGCATGAGTAACGAATTTGCACTTGCACCACCATCCACTTTCAAAACAGGGAGTTCAAGCCCCGCATCTTTTTTCATGGTATCGATTACATCTTTAGATTGATAAGCGATGGAACAAAGCGCGGCACGTGTGATATTATGGCGATCAGCCCCTCTAGTAAGACCAAAAATCGCACCTCTTGCCTCATCATCCCAATAAGGAGTTCCTAGTCCGACGAAGGCAGGTACGAAATACACTCCTGCTGTATCAGGACGCTTTCGAGCATACATCTCGCTGTCACAAGAATCTTCGAACCAGCGCGTTTCATCACGAAGCCACTGGACAATCGCTCCGCCGATGAAAACAGACCCCTCTAAAGCGTAGGTTGTTTCTCCATAGATGCGCCAAGCAATCGTGGTGAGCAAGCCATTCTTACTGCGCACGGCCTTTTGTCCTGTATTCATGAGCATGAAGCAGCCCGTCCCGTATGTATTCTTGCTTTCTCCTTCGTTATAACAACACTGTCCGAATAAAGCGGCTTGTTGGTCCCCCGCCACGCCGTAAATGTGTACGTCGTCGCAAAAGAAACTCGCCATTCCATAGTCGCAGCTATTTTCTTTTACCGTGGGTAACATATCTTTAGGGATATCCCACAAATCCAATAGTTCCTGATCCCATTTCTCAAGGAAAATATTGTATAGCATCGTTCTCGACGCATTAGAAACGTCGGTATAATGGCATTTTCCTTTTGTTAATTTATAAATGAGCCAACTATCGACCGTGCCAAAAGCAAGCTCCCCCATTTCCGCGCGATGCTGTGCCCCTTTGACGTGATCAAGAATGAATCGAATTTTAGAAGCGCTAAAATAAGGGTTCATCCGTAGACCGGTCCGCGAAGAAATCATGGACGAATATTTTGCCATGGAGTCGCATAATTTTTGCGTTTGTTTGCTTTGCCAAACAATCGCGTTATAAATCGCCTTCCCCGTTTTGCGGTCCCAAACAATCGTTGTTTCTCTTTGATTGGTAATGCCGATGCCAGCGACTTGTTTCATCGTCACACCGCTTTTGATGAGAAGTTCGTTAATGACATCAACAACGGAAATCCAGATTTGGTCTGGGTCTTGCTCAACCCAGCCTGGCTTTGGATAAAGGCAGTTCAAAGCTCGTTGTGCTTTATAGACTCCTTCCCCTTTATTGTTAATCAAAATGGCACGCGTTGATGTCGTGCCTTGGTCAATTGATAGAATGAATTTTTCCATGTACCCATTATAAGACGAAAAGAAAGCGCCTTGAAAGCGTTTTCACTATAAAAAAGAGCGGAATCACCGCTCTTTTGCACTAATGATTTCTAGAAGCCAAGAATCGCTCAATGTCTGGAATTTCCTTCACTATGGAGTTAGTAAGCACTTCACATCCATCATTTGTGATCAATAAATCGTCTTCAATACGAATGCCAATACCAAGTTCTTCGAAATAGAGCCCTGGCTCATCACTGATAATCATCCCTGGTTCAAGTGGAATGGCCTTAGAATCTTTCCCTAGTGGGTTAAGATATGGGTCATGCGTATCAAGACCAATCAGGTGGCTCACGCTATGAAAATAGACGTCAATGATGTCTTCTTTGTTCTTGAGTAGCCCTTCTTCAACGCAACGTTTTGCAAGGAAATCAATGGTAAGACGCTGTAAATCCGCGATGGTTGCACCCGGTTTTGCTTTTTCGATAACGAGTTTATTCGCCCCTAAGACAATGTCATAAATCTTTTTCTGCAAATCGCTAAATTTTCCGTTCGCAGGAACAGTTCTTGTCACATCGGCGCAATAGAAACCATTTCTCGCCCCTAAGTCCATTAAAACCAAATCATTTTCTTTAACAGTCCCTAATGGAGTTGGGTAATGCAAACAAGTAGCGTGTTCTCCGCTCGCCATGATGGTCGGAAAAGAAAGGCCTTGATAAGCATTGTCGTCATTGACGACGCGCAAAAACTCATCGGCAAGTTCATATTCTTTCACACCTGGCTTTAATTTATTCCAAACCGCGCTGATGGCGAGTTTCGTCGTCGCAATTGCGGAACGTAGTTCGTTCACTTCATTCATTGATTTCCGTAAACGAAGTGTTGTGATAAGTGGATAGCAATCCGCGACTTTCACCTCGGGGAAGAGCAATTTAAATTGCTCTTTGTACTGCTTCGTGCTTGTCGCATCGGCGATTTTAATTTCGCGGTCCAGATCAAGATAGAGCTGGTCCACTTCTCCATATTGACGAATGGCGGGATTGAAAATCGCTTCGATTTTTCCTGAAAGTGTGTTGCTCATAAGCACGTTGCTAAGCCCGCTAATCACATTCGCTTCAAGTGGAGTCAACCGTTTGCCATACCACTTCTCTTTTTTTGCATCAAAAGGAAGGATAAATAAGAATTCCTGCATCTCACCTTCGCTATTAATAAGAAGCAAAGCGCTTCCTTCTTGAGCGATTCCTGTGAGATAGTAAAAATTGCGATTCACCTCAAACGGCAAATCTTCGTCGGCACTCGAAACTTTCGGAACACCGCTAAAAACAAGCAAAGCGCTGCCACTATCCATCATATCGAAAAGACGCTGTCTTCTCGCTTCGAATTCATTTGCTGGAATCATCATTCAACCTCCGTTTAATCTGTATATCCTCTTGTGAGAGGATTTCCTCTTTCATCAGATTTCCCAATAAGGGCAAGAGTATCTTATCACTGCCCATCACAAAGAAGATGACTTTTGAATCAAAAATCGGATCTTTGATTTCAAAACCACTTTTGCTTGCAAGCCGCTTCCAATACTCAAAAGAAGAATAATCCAGTTGAAGTTTTGCTAAAATTCCTGGCACGAATTCGACTTTTTGCGCCTCTTTCGCACAAATTTTGCTTACATCACGATAACTTTTCGTCAAACGAGGAAGCCCTAATTTTGTCCCTCCAAAGTAACGAACGACAATGAGTAGGCAGCGATCAAGCCCTTCGCTTTTTAAGGCATTAAGGATAGGAAGGCCCGCACTGTGAGAAGGCTCTCCATCGTCAGAGCAAAATTCGTAGCCATCAAAGCGGACTGCATAGCAATAATGGGTCGCTTTCGGATAATCTTTCTTTGTTTTTACTAAATAGGAATCCACATCCTCTTTTTGATCCAATGGTGAAAGAATCGCGATGAAACGAGACCCCAAAACAGTAAGCTCGGAAGTTATGGAAGTAAGAACGCTAAGCTGCATAAATGGTTTTTGCGACATTAGAGAAAGCAAATTGTGTCTCTATTCCGTTAAGGTAGCCAGATCCTTGCACGTCTTGGAAATCAGAGATTGAAGTAATGGCTTCAGTAGACGAATTATACTTTTCAACGAAATAGAGATTCCATGTTAGTGCATCAACCATTTCGCCGAGATAGAAGATTTGAGAAAGCGTAAGAAGGTCTCCTTTATAACCGTCCAATGATGCCATCGTCGTTGCTGCAGCAGCTCTTTCGCTGCCGGTTGGCGAGGAATTCAAATGGGAAAGGACGCCAATGTTCTTTTCTATGGTCAAATATGCGCTCATCAAGGTGGAGGTCTTCTCGCTTTTGATTAGTCTATCAGCAAGGTCATAAGTGGAATCAGAGACAATCTTTTTTGCTGACGCTTTACGCGCAGACGAATTGCTTGGAGAACGCATCCATTCATGATTGCCGAGTAGGCTGGCTGCTTGTTGATTAGCCGCGTCTTTGATTGGACTTCCCAAATAGCTGCCATTCTTCGCATATTCACTTTGAACCAATATCATCTTTGCAAGCATTCCGCTGACGATTTGCTGTCCAAAAGCGCTAGAAGTTCCTTTGGCGGCTTTCAGTAAATTCGAGAATCCATTCGCATCGCCTATTTTTGAAAGCCCCAGCATTTTTGTCGTTGAAGCATCAATTGTGAAACCCGCTGCCCCCGTATTAACCATGATATTTCCATAGCTCGTGAGTGAAGTAGAAGAGAGGCTGGCGACTTCCACCTCCATCGGATTGTCATTGCCAATAACAACATCATTCAACGTTAAGGAGGTGAGATTACTCCGCAAGAAATTCTCCTCGTTAGCGTAAAAGGAATCACCTTCCTTGTTTTCGAAAACCTTAGAGATATTTTTATAAGGGGAAGAGAGTCCTTTCGCGAGATACTTGCCTAAGTCAATATCGTATTGTGCTACGCCTGGGTAGACAAATGAGAAGGAAAGCATGTGATCGAACGTAATATCGCGGCTAAGGAATTCAGGTGAATCATTTGCTGGTTCAATCCAATCCGAGGAAGAAGTTGAAAACGCATATCCTTGTTGGAAAAAGCCATTGCCCTTGTCAAGGAAACGAATAAAGCTTTCAATAATGCCTTCGCGATTGAGCAGAGTTAGATTATTCTGTTCATTCTCAAAACTTGGATAAGAATTGCTGGCGGGATCAACGACTTTCTTTGCGAAATCAATCAAACTTGGAATACCAGCCTCTTTCATGGCCGTCTTCCCTAAAAAATAATCGCTTGTGTCAAAAGTAATTTTAATGGTTTGAATGCTATCACCTTCAATTGTCACACAAGTGGGTCGTTTTTCTGACCATTGGATTGACGGCTCATAGCTAAAAACGTCACTCTTCCCAAGATAATTACCACGATAAGAATAGGAATAGCGAATATTATCGCCTGTAATTTCAAGTCCTGTAATAAAGCCGAAGGATGGGGAATTCTCGTCGCCAATAGCATAGGTTTTCACTGGATTGCTCCCAAAGTCAATGGCTTGCGTAATCGAAGTGTACGAATCCAAACGCATTGTCTTTAATAGCAACGACTCGATTTGAAGAGGAACCGCGTCGTTTACTATAGTGAGTTCATTCAAAGCAAGACTCAGCTCTTTAATAGTGTCCAACTTTTTCGGATCGGAATAAGAGAAATTCTCTTTCGAGAGGCTCACACCGGTCAAAAGAAGTCCTTGGTCAAAGGCGAGGCGAAGTAAGCCAGAGTCGCCATCATCTGAAATCGTTAAAGCACGAATTTCCGTCGCCCAATTGAAATTGTCAAAATTCTTAAGATGGTAATCGTTTTTGGAGCTATTCTCCACTACAGTCCCCATTCGAATATAATCGTGCAGCTTCAACTGGTACGTGTCGAAATTAAGTTTGTCATACACATCGCTATATGCATTTTCAGCAAGAGACGATTCGCTATAGATTCGATATATTGATTGCTCAAAAACGGTTAGGTCATTCGGAGTTCCTTTTTCAGGCAAAATCGAAGAAGAATAGGTCTTGCTATGATATGCGCCGCCACGATGGAAAACGCTAGAATCATGTAAAGACAACAAAAGCTGTTTAATTTGAGTAATTTCATCAATCGTATTTATTTGAGTGCTCTTGAAATTCGCAAGCAATTTGCCCATTTCACCATTAGGATTAAGCTCGCTAATCAAGGACGAAAGAACATCAATCTCAGAGCTTGGATATTTTTTATTGAAATCAGCAAGTGAGGAGAAGGAATCGCCCCCTTCATTGTAGTAATAAGCGAAGAACGGATTCGCTAACGACATATCAAAACCATCGATTTTAAAGGATTCGCTCGTGAAAAATTTGTACAAAACGTTTGGAACGCAATCATAAAGAAGTTCGTTGCCGTTGATTTCGGAAAGGAGCGTCTTTAGCGTGTCGCTATCTAAGTTCAAAAATGAGTTTTCCTTGAGGGACTCAGAAAGCGCTTCATCCCCCTGAAGAAGTTTCAATAACGTCTTCAAAGAGTGAGTGTCTCCGTTAAGAATCTCCGTCGGTTCTTTTTCGTTTGTATCCAATTTATTTAATGCTTTAAACGTATTTTTGACAACGTATTCTGCTTTCGTGGACGAAGAATCATAACTAGTTTTATATGCTTGGTCTTTTGGGGAACTCTCTAGATAGAAGAAATCTTTCAACACGCTATCGTCGCCCCCTAATATTTTGCTTAATAGGCTTTGGAAAACTGTAAGCTCCTTATCATTGTCTTCTTTCAAAGAATTGAAAACCTTGGAACTCGCCATCATCGCGAGCATATCGCATGTGCTTTCTGGATCGATGATGTCAAAAGACAAGGAAGCATCTCCTTTACCTATCCCAGTCTTTGAAGTGTAATAAAGAATGCTCGTCATCATACGAATTTCTGCTTTCACATCGTCGCTATTGTATTCGCGAAGAGATTCTGTATTGGCGTTAGAAGTATTCAATCCGCTCATCGCTTCGCTAGAGAAAGCCTCACCTAGTTTATTTGGCAACACTTGATAGAAAAGATGGGAATCATTGATTGAATAAAGAATCGCGTCAAGATGAACTTTTCTAACGTCTGCATCTTTACGCAAAGTGTTAGAAGAATCGGTGAAGAAATCATCCAGTGAGAAAGAACTTAAATTGATGTTCAATTCATCAAAACCATCGATGATGGAGGCGATTGAGGAAATTTCTTGTTCATAGTTTGTGTGAAATGATGCAAAAGAGGTTCCTTCTTTAGCGATAGGCGAGAAACCATTCGGGCGAATGGACGAAACGTAGTCTTGAATTTGATGATAAATTTCATGACTGCCTTCGTTATCTTTTCCGTAAATACCGGAACTATAGACAAGACTTGCCATCTCGCACTCAAAAGAGGTGAATTTAACATCCTGCCCCTCTTCTTTCATTTCTTCGACTTTTTTCTCGTTGAGTGAATTGAAAACGACACTCTTAGACATGCTATCAAGGACTGGTTTGATTAAATAATCGCCATTTGCCTTGCTAAGCGAAAGACCCAAATCGATCATTCCCTCATCATTCACAAGCCCATAATTTGGTGTAGTAACCGCACGGAGAATATTATCTAGGAGAGCAAACTCCTGTTTCCGATCTTTGAGAATTCCATCATAGGAGTTATCGTAAGACTCCCAAATCTCATCAATATTCAAATTACCCACTTCTTCGCTTAATTTAGGATCGTCGTATCCTCCACCGAGTTCGAATTTGGCGGCTTTGAGCTGCTTTCCGATTTGTTCATATAAGTGATAAGAAAGAACACGCCCCATGGACCGAGATTCCGCTAAAGCGTTCAATAATGGCAAGAACCCTTCCAAATTTGCATTATGAAAATTCAAATTGTCTTTTGATAATTCTTGAATTCCGCCAAAGGTTGATAACGCAGCGACAATATCTCCGAAAACATCGGATTCGGCTTCCCAATCCGTTTGATTGAGTGAAGTCATATCAGAAAGGAGTTGCGTATAAGTATCGTCGCTTCGATCTGCGAAAAAGCCTTTCGCACTATCATCCAGTTTGTCAATCAACGTATGATAGAGAAACTGACCGAAATGATAACTGCCATCTTGCTTCAAGAACAATTGGCTTCCGCTCAAAGAAGAGAGGATACCTCGTACCGCTTCTGGTTCACTTTTCAATAAATCAAGATTGCTAAAGTCACCAATTCGGTCGGAGAACTTAACAAGAAGATTCAGTGCCCTTCCTTCATTGGTCCAGTCCACGACGTTATGAAAACTAATCCCTTCCATCGCCTCGCCAGAAGAATTGAGCGCTTCGCAAATTGTTTTGTCTAAATAAGAAGCAAATATTTCGCGTAACATCGTCGTTTCCTGAAGTGGGGCGAGCAATGATTCGAAATCAACATCGAGGAAAGAAGAAATGGAAAGAGATTGATTCTTTAAAATTAGGAAGAAATCGTTCTCAACCACAAAAGTCAAAATGTCACAAATGGCGACATTTTCGTTCTCTGGATTAGAAACCTTGTCCACGTATTCGAATCCCTCTCCAAGTGTATTCGAAAGAACCTTATTCATAAGGAGGCGGTAATTGTAATTTTCATCTTCAGGATGATTTGGATTGCGATTTAAGATCTTGCTATCGCTAAAGCCAGTTAAAAGGCGGTAAAGGTTCGAATCTCTTGCCCCTTCTTTGCTTTCTTTCATAAATGGCGCAAGACCTTTTAAAAAGCGATTCATATCTTCGTCGCTCATCGATGAAAGATTATTAGCGTTATTTTTGATATAGCTAAGCAAATCCTGGCAATCCGCATACATGGTCAAGATTTTTCCGAGTTCGCTACCGAGGATGCTCTTTCCATTTTCATCGACCGGTTTGAAATCAAAATCAGACGGAGAAATGCCAAACGCAGAAAGAGCGTCGCCAGACTTTTCTAGAACATTGGAAAATAAATCCGGAATGATTGTGCTAAGCAACACAGAAGAATCAATTCTCGAAAGAGAAGAGGAAAGCGCGTCTAAAACCTCTCTATCAATATGACTAAGTGTCCTCGTGGTTCCACTTTGCTCATAGGTAATCCCGGGCATGGCATCAAAATTCATAAGAAGCGCTTTGCCGGCATCCGTCTTCGCGAAAGAACTTGCAACAGAAAGGAGATGTGACACTTCGTATTTTTCATTGACGATTCGCTTATTCAGCGGTAATAGTTGCGAATGTGCGTCATAAAATAGTGCTTTATTAACCGAATCGACATCCGCTGAAACAGAGAGTGTCTCACCTAACGACTTACCAAGCATCGTGAATACCTTTGGCATCGCATTGCAAATCAAAGAACTATCCAATAAGCAATCTTTGTTTTCACTGATTCCAGTGTCCTCATTCACCACGATGTTCCCGTTCTCGTCTTCCCCCGTGAAAATGGAAACTACATCATCGATATGATTAATGATTGTAGAAGCAAATTCCTGAGAATCGAAAGTGCGTTCAATGATGCCGTTGAGCAAGGCACCAATAAAATCATGGCTCACATTGTCCAAACGAGCAAAAGAACGATATATGTATCCAATTTCATCGGCAAGATTGAGAGACAAATAACTGTCCGGAATCGCAGTTGGAATATTTCTCCCCTTCGCTTCGTCATAGACGTAATAGCCCTCTGGAACAGCAGGGAAGAAGTCGCCCAAAGAAAGCGCTTCTTCGTTTGTCGAGGAATTGATTACAAAATTCATGGCAAAGGAGATGAGCAAATCATTGAATACTTTCCAAGAATCATTGTTATTGCTCATGCGGGAGAAAATATCTTCGAATACTGCTTTTTTCTCATCGCTAAATAAGATAGATGCATTATTCGTATCAAAATCGATACCAGATTCGCTGCCCTCATTATAGGAAAGGAGGTCTACGATCCCACTTTGCTGGACGTCAGAGAATAAAGAGGCAATATTGGAAATGGATTCGCTCCAGTTGGTTTTTGAATAGTCGATGTCATAACGGTTTCCGATATATTGTTCCACCGCATCCATGTTTGTGAGAACGGAGAAGGCAAAAGGCATAAGTCCACAAATGAGGTCACTTTTTGCTAGGGATTCAATCAGAAGAGGTGAATATTTACTTGTCAAGAAAAGATACACCTTATGTTTATCATCGTCGTCTCCCGAAAGGATACCACTCTCCACGGCGAGGCTCCCGATTGTCGCAACGCTTTGCAATTCCTTCACAAAAGAAATCTTGATGGCCTCATCATTACCGTTTGTATAAGAAGAGCCTGTCAACCAGTCCATTAATTTTTGATCAAAACTATATTCTTCTGAATCACGCAAGCTAAAAAACGTTTTGGCAAAAACGCTATTGTTGTATGCATTTGCGACATCGCTCACTAACGCATATGTGGAATTATCAGCCCTAAGTTTCTCTCGTTCCGCTTGGCTCTCTGGTTCATTGAAACCATGGGCGATGCTATTAATTAAGGAAGAGCAAGGAACCATGATCATACAAAGAGCGAGAATTGCGCAAACAAACTCTTCAAATCCGCTAATCAACTTCCCGTTTCGATAAGACTGTTTGCGGAAATCAAAAGGAATGATTCGTTTGAATGCAATATGCCAAAACAAATACGCAAAGCCATTGACAACAGTGACTAATAAAATGCCCTCGATGAAGACAGTGATTAATTTCAAGAAAGATTTTGTGAGAGAAGAAGCAAGGCTGACCGTGCTATCTGGACTCGTAGAAGGACTAAACGAACGAATGAATTGCGTTATGAAATCATTGATGGTCCCTTCTATTGTCGAAATGGAAAAAGCAATCTCTTTATCCGCTATCGCAACGCTTCCACTCTCCTTATTCAAAATTGACGAAATGGTAATCCGGCCGATCACATTGGCGATGACTTCTAATAAGGCAAGGCCAACTATCACGTGAATCAAAAAATAACCTAAGCGATAAGTGCCATATCGCCAGCCACGGAAAAGTCCACGAACAAAGCCATATATTAGACCGACGATGACAACTACAAAGGCGCCGATCAAGACATAATTCATAATGGAAATAATATCCGCGGAATTTATACTATCCATTCAAGAAACACCCCTACAAAATTTAATTTTCTCATACGCCTTAATTATCCTCTTTTGAAGGCATTATTTTCAATTAACTTTTAAAAACGAATATCTACGATATAATTGCTTGGTTGTATGGCAAATCTTCATTATCACAAACAATATTGCCGTAGCTGTGGAAAAAAGTACGATTCCGTGCTGAGCGATTGTCCTTATTGTGAGACAAAAAATCAAGATGAGGAAATCGTGCGCTCTTGGAAAGAATGCACTCCTTTGGGGGTGGGCAAGGAACTTCTTTGTTTCCTTTTCGGATTTATCGGTTTACAAATCGTGCAAATCCTTGTTGAGGTTGTCGTCATGGCCATCGCTAGTAGCAACTTTGCAAACGAGGGCTTGATTGGTGACGAACTGAAGGTCGCAATCGTCCAATTTCTAAATAGTGGGCAAGGTCTCGCTGCTATTTTCTTTCCGACTTACGCCGTTTTGTTCATTGGATTCATCATTATTCTTTGGAAAGATCTCTCCCGTCTTTTTTCCCGGTTTTTAAATAAAAAGACATACATGGGTATCTTATTCGTTCTTGCAATTTACGTTTTCGAAGTCGTTTATTCGATTCTTGTGAACCCTCTAACTAAAGGTGAAACGAATCAAAATCAAGGGAATGTAGTAAGTATTAATCGTGCCTATCCTCTTCTTTCCATTTTGATTTTTGGTTTTATCGGACCTTTCTGTGAAGAATGCACTTATCGTCTTGGCCTTGTCAATCTTTTAAAACGATGGAATACGATCGCCTGCTATTTGCTTAGCGCCCTTTTATTCGGCGCAATTCATTTCAATTGGACCGAAGCCGGAAGTGCGATCGAATGGCTGAATCTCCCTCCATATATTGTTTCGGGATTGCTTTTTGCGATTGCTTACGACAAATTTGGATTCGGCGCATCTTTTCTTGCCCACGCTCTCAATAACACACTTGCATGCATCTTATCTCTGATTCCAACTGGAGGAGCATCATGAGTGAAAAAGCACAGATTATCGATGAATTTTGGCTAAAAATCTTCGCCTTCGTCTCAATGGTTTTAGACCACATTGGTCTCTTTTTGGTTAGCAACTATGCGACGACTTCAAACGCTTTTGCCATTGGAAGCATTTTTCGAATCGTTGGACGTCTTGCCTTCCCCTTATTCGCTTTCTTTTTAAGTGAAGGATTGAAGCACACCAAGAGCAAAAATGAATACCTGCTACGGTTATTTTTCGTATGGCTAGGTATCGCTTTGGTAGAGACGATTCTTTATTCTTCTTATCGAGTCGGCCAAGCAAACGGCAGTTCCTCTTGGCTCAGTTCATTCGGCGCTCAAGTAGGAAGTCAGGCCTTTACTGATTTACTCCTATACGCTCTTTTCATCTATCTCGTTGAAAATCAAAACAAAAAGATCCGCTACTTATCCATATTGCCTGTTCTTTACATCATTCTTTGCTACGCGCTTGAAGTTCTAGACCGATATGACTTTGAAACCTATCTTTATTTCCCAGCGTTTTTACGTGCCTCATACAATCTATTTGGTTTCCTTATTTTCCTTGGATTCTATTATGCTTATAGAATCGCTGATATTTGGGTCAATAAGGGATTGCGGCTCGATGGCGAAGAACTCCTAAAATACCAAGCCACTCCTTCTTATCGCCGCTTAGTGAACGTTATCGGAGTGACTTTCTTCCTCGTAGTCACTGTCTTTTTGTGGGGAATATCTTATTTAAATTGGCGTTTTGACGTATATGAAAATCCGGACACGAAAATTCAAAACTACTGTCTTTTGGACTGCTTGCTTTTATTAATGTATTCAGGTAAGCGGGGTTATGACGCGAAATGGTGGCGGTATTTTGAATACGCGTTCTATCCGTTGCATATCGCTATAATCGTCATCGTATTTACGATATTATTGCGCTAAGGAGGAAAATTTATGGAATTAAACATCTCTGATCCAAAGCAATTTGAAGAAAAAACAAAACATGGCAAAGTTCTCGTGGATTTTTACGCAGTCTGGTGTGGGCCGTGCGGAATGCTTACCCCGCTTGTAGAGAAACTCGGAGAGGAGCATCCCGAAATCACCATCATTAAAGTGAATGTGGATGAGGCTCCTGAAATCTCTGCGAAATTTAACATTTATAGTATCCCCACTCTTGTATTATTCGAAGATGGCAAGGCAAAGAAAACGCAAGTTGGATATCTTCCAGAATCGTCTCTTCGCCGCTTTGCAGAAGTCGAATAAGCGTGTCTCAATCGCTCGTAATAAATGCGAGCGATTTTATATTGCGAGAAGCAAGCGCTTATGATATATTTCTAGGCGCTCTACATTGGACCATTGGTGTAGCGGTCTAACATGTCTCCCTGTCACGGAGAAGATCACGAGTTCGAATCTCGTATGGTCCGCCAAAGAGATTGCAGGTGTAGTTCAGTGGTAGAACACCAGCCTTCCAAGCTGGTTATGCGGGTCCGATTCCCGTCACCTGCTCCAATCAATAAATTATGCCGATTGTATCGGCATTTTTTGTTTTTTGCCTTTATATCAAAATGGAGCCAAAATAGTTGAGAAGCATCTGCTACATATCGCATGCAGATTTACAAAAAGAACCTTATATTGGCTTAATCTAATATTTGAGTCTTTCTTTGTTTTAACGTTTTTTAAACACCCAATCCTTTTCGTAGGCAACGGCTTCATATCGTCCCATATCATTCGCGGTGAAATATTTATGAAGATACAAGATACATATTTAGAGAAGTGAGCCAAAAAATTGACTCTGCAGTTGAAGCAAAGCCAGGGGAGAATGAGGGAAATCACAAAATCGTAGTTTTATAGAATAGCATGCTTTGAGGTGAAAAGAACGTTATTTTTCTATGTAGTTTCTTTTGATAATAAGGCACTTTTTTGTTTTTTCCTTTGGAAAGATTTTGACTCTACATAAAAGTTACATTCATGAAAGTACTTACAAATAGAAACAGCCTTTCTTCTTGGGTACACTTTCCCTGTCGAAGTCGTATATGCCGGTGATAAGGTCCAGCAGTCTCTACGCCTCATCCATAAAGTGAGGCACTACGATCAAAGCCTGAACGAGCGCGGGGTAATCGCTCTTTTTCGCTTTTCTGCTTCTCCCACACCCATTATGATTCCGCCAATTTCTTCTCATAGGAGGATTCAAAAAATGGAAGAAAGTGTAGCCATTCAGAAGGAGCAGAACGGAAGTTGGCATCCGAAAACGAAATTCGGGTCGTGGATTGACCGATACTTTTCAATTTCCGCAAGAGGTTCTAACATCGCGAGGGAACTCTTAGGAGGCCTTGTCGTATTTCTTGCGATGTTTTACATATTGCCCCTCAATTCCAACATGCTCTCAGGAGGTTGGGCTAACCTCGTAAAAACTGAAAATTTAGGGGGGAACGTCCAGGTTATTGATGGAATTCGCTACATCCTCCTATACGGGGATAATTGGGCGACAGTCGATCAAGTAAGAGCTGGTATTTTTGCCGCCACCGCCATCGGCGCTGCACTCACAACCGTCATTATGGGGCTCTATGGCAAATTACCGATCGGATTAGCAAGCGGTCTTGGGCTAAATTCATTAATCGCCTACACGGTCATGCTAAAGATGGGCTTCAATTTAGCTCAATCCATGGCCATCGTGCTTGTAGATGGTATCCTCTTCCTCATCATCAGCGTTACCCCGCTTCGTGCGTGGGTTGTCCGCAATATTCCAAAGTCGCTCAAATTTGCCATTTCCGCAGGGATTGGTTTTTTCATTGCCTTTATCGGCTTTCAGAACATTGGCATCGTCGTTCCGGATGGTTCTACTGCTGTTTCCCTTGGCGATTTCAAAAGTCCAACCGTCATCGCAGGAATTGCTGGCATCATTATCGTCATTGTTCTCTCTTCCCTCCCACAAAAGACAAAATGGGCTTTCTGGGTCTCCAAGTTCGCTGTCATTATTTCCATCGTTGTAATGGCTATCGTTTGTGCTTCTATGGGGCAAGCTGGCGTTGAGGGGATGCCCACTTTCTACGATTCCGCTTATGACATTAAGGAAATCGGAAACATTAGCAAAGTTTTCGGGATTTGCTTCTATGGGTTTGACGCTTTCGCTAACCCCGTTGCAATCGCACTCGCATTTTCGCTTTTATTCGTCGATTTCTTTGACACAGCTGGCACGCTTGTTGGCGTAGAGGCTGGCGCAGGTATGGTCGATGAAAATGGCAGAATCATGATTGATGACCGCCCAGCGATGGTGACCGATGCCGTTGGTACTTGCCTTGGAGCAGTATGTGGTACCACCACAATCACTTCTTTTGTTGAGAGCACGACCGGCGTTGCCGCTGGCGCTAGAACAGGATTAGCTGCCGTCACAACAGGTCTTCTTTTCGCCCTCAGTTTAGCGATTTATCCCGCTTTAGCGATGTTCTCTTCTAGCTCCGTTACGGGTTTAGCGCTTGTCTATGTCGGCGTCTGTATGTTCAAAAACCTTGAAAAACTAGAATGGAAAGATTGGGTTGCTGTCGGAAGTGGATTCTTCACAGTCTTGGTCATGACCATCTCTTATAGCATTAGCGACGGCATCGCATTCGGTTTCATTTTTTACACGATTATGACTCTTGCTTCTGGACGCTTCAAAAAGCAAGATATCGCCGTTGCTTGTTGCTCCCTCGCTTTCATTGCAATTTATATTATGAAAGCATTTGTCTTAAAATCATAAAAACTACTACAAATTGTTACCCCTCTCTCTTCTTTAGGGAGGGGTTCTTTTTTTTAAAAGACATACTATCTAGAAATGCAAATTCAGAAAATTTGATTAAAATAAAGAGTGGGAACATTTTTATGGAAAAAATCACAGATATTGTCATCGCTACAAATAATGAAGGGAAGATGAAAGAATACCGGGAAATGTTAACACCTTTGGGAATTCACGCACATAGCCTTAAGGAATTATCCATTACCTGCAACGCGATTGAAAACGGGAACACATATGAAGAGAATTCTTTTATCAAGGCAAAAGATGTCACAGTGAGAACAACCTTGCCAGTCATCGCCGATGATTCTGGGATCGAAATCGCCTCGTTAGGGAATCGCTTTCCTGGCATTTATAGTGCTCGCTACGCGAAAGGGAATGGCGGTTATCCTGCCACTTTTGCCAAAATCAATCGAGAGTTACAAGACAAGGATAGATCGGCAGAATTCCATTGCTGTATTTGCTTTTTGCTCAACGCAAACGCAAAACCGCTTTATTTTGAAGGGGTATGCAAGGGGCATCTTTTGGTTAAACCCGTAGGTGAAGGTGGCTTTGGCTACGACCCAATTTTTCACTGCGATGAAACCAATTTGGACTTTGGAACTTGCTCGCAAGAAGAAAAAGACCACTGCAGTCATCGCTACAAAGCGCTTCAAAAATTCGTAGAATACATTAAAGGATAGTGAATATCATCCCGAACACAATACCCGCTTCGCCAAGCAAATACGTGAGCATGATATAGAAATCGCGGCGTGGAAAATCATGACGGAATATCGTAGAAGTGAGAATTAAATCACTCGCAAAGAAGAAAATGCCTCCGATCATCACAAAAATGTACCAACGTGCGCCAAGGAAGAAAAGACCTAACGCACCTGAAGCGATGACGGAAAGCAGCGTGGTGCAATATAGAGTACCGGAGATGGTAAACAACTTGCTATGCTTCGTAAGCCCCCAAATAGGAAAGACAACCGCAAGAGCGGCAACTAGATAAAAAGCGATCATCACAAGTGAAGACCACCACTCTAATAATCCGTGCATAGAGAGATAAACAATCGTCTGGGCGATATAACAGAAATGGCCAAGAAGAAAAGAAGAAAGTCCAGAAACTAAGCAAATCTTGTTGTTTTTATACAAGAGAAGAAAGTCACCAATCGACCCCAAAAAACAGCCAATATAAATCAAACAATAATCCGGAAGACTAATCGCTGCAGCGATTCCTAGAAAAATAAGACAAAATGGTTTTGAAATACGACGAAGTTTTTCCTTTTCGAAGAACCCCGTAAGGATATTAATAAGACTAAAAATGCCAAAAAGAATGGAGAAAACCAAAAAACTCACAAACTGAGTATCACTTTTCCATGCAGGCATTTTTTATTCCTCCTCCGTATTTTGAGTAACAGTTTGACTATTCGCCTTCGTTTCTTTTTTGGCTTTGCGCTGAGCCTCTTTTTTCGCAAGACGCTCATAATAGGCTTTCACTTTTGGGGTTTCTTTTAATTTCATCGCGTACTCTTTTACAAGGGATGGAAGAGAAGAGACTTTCTCGGAAAAAGCAAAAATGACTGGGGCTTTTTTCTTCATTTTCTCTGCATTTTCCTGAATAAAAATCTTAATTCTGTCCCAATCGACAACAAGAAGAGAATCGGCAACCGCTTTACGGATACGCGTGGCGAGGTGCACGGAATAACCAAAATCAAGTGTGAGCAGCCCCAGTGCGAAGCCAATTAATGTCGCGCTAATTAAAATCACATTTTCACCAACGATAAAATTGCTCATCGCTTTCATCCAGGGGTGAACAAGATACAAATACCCCACGCCCGCCAAAAGCCAAATCGCGCTAAACAATGGACATACAATCCCTTGAATATTCCCCCATCGGTTGGAATAATCCCATAATTTTATTTTCATTCCCTTAATAAAAACAATGCCCGCAATGTATTCCAAAAGCGTCATCAAAGCGCCGATAACAAGAATCTCAACGGCTGTCGCGAGCCAAGAAGGTGAAATCCATTCATTCCATGGGAGCGAGCACATTAAATAAAAACCGACAACACCAAAGCCGTAAAGAGGAAGGAATGGTCCAGTAAGGAAGCCTGGATTCACCCATTTCTTTTGGCTGACAAAACGGCGGAAAAAAAGTTCAATCACCCAGCCGATGGTACCGCCGAATAAAAATAAGAATGCGTAACGATAAAATTCCATCCATAGGTATTCTAGCATATCCTTGTCCAAGAAAGAGCATATAATATGCAAGTATGGATAATGCAAAATTACCGCGAAAAGAATGGATTTCGATTATTTTGATTGGTTTTGCGGGCCAACTCGCTTGGATGATCGAAAACAATTACATTAACATGTGGGTTTATTCCCAAGCTCACGACAACACGTATATCACGTGGATGACGGTGGGAAGTGCCATCGCCGCGACATTGACAACCTTTTTTATGGGTGCACTCAGTGACCGACTCGGAAAGCGAAAGCTCTTCATTGCTGGTGGGTATGCCATATGGGGCGTCACCGTTTTCTTGTTTGGCATGTGTTCTTATCGAAATAACGAAGCGATGTTCGGCGCAAGCGGAGCAGCACTTGGAGTTGGTATTTCAATGGTTGCTGTCGACTGTGTGATGACGTTCTTTGGGAGTACTGCGAATGATGCTGCTTTTAATGCAAGAGTGACTGATGTCACAAATGAGAAGAATCGCGGAAAAGTGGAGGCTGTTTTATCTGTTTTGCCTCTTGTTGCAACAATCGCTGTTTTGCTCGTCGCTGGTGCTTTGGGTGCGAACGCTACACCGGATAAAAATCAACAAGAAGTCATTCGTAGCCAAGGAATCACTGCTGCTGATTATTTGGCTAAGCCCTGGCTCATTTTCTTCATCATTTTCGGCGCGATTACCTCGCTTATCGGAATCGCCAGTTTCTTCTTGCTTCCTAAAGACGAAATCAAGCCAAATAAAGAATCCAATTATTGGAACAATCTAATCTATGGCTTTAAGCCGAGCGTTGTGAAGAAGAATCCGGATTTGTACATCTCTCTCCTTGTTTTCATGACCTTTAACATGGCGATGGACGCATTCATGCCTTACTTTATGGTCTATTTCCAAAACGCAACAGAACTGCATGGGCTTGCTTTATCTGGAATGAACTTTTATATCCCCCTTGCGGTTATCATGGTCGTAGCAAGTCTCGTCGTCATTGTTCTAGGATTAACAGTCTTAGACCGGTTTGAGAAAACAAAATTGCTCCTCCCCGCATTAGGAGTTTCCGCGATTGGCTTTTTGCTTATGTTCTTCAGCGTTGACACTTGGGCCGTAATCATAAGCGGTATCCTCATGATGAGCGGATATTTGGTCGGCACCGCGATTTGTGGAGCAATGGTGCGAAATGAAACGCCAAAAGAAGAAGTTGGTTTATTCCAAGGCGTAAGAATGTTTTTCGCAGTGCTTCTTCCCATGATTATTGGAAGCGCAGTAAGCGATGCGGTCATGAGAGCGGCTTATGGAACTTACACCGATCCAACATACGGGACTACTGTCACCGCTCCAAACAAATATATGTTTGTCGTCGCTTTTGCGTTCATTCTCCTCGCATTCGTGCCATCCGTGTGGCTGTTTTTCCGCAAAATAAAAAAGCAAGTGCAAGCTCACGAAAATTAAAACGGTTCGTTTTATTTCTCTTGAAGGATGATGTCTCCAACAATGGCGTCACTCAAAGAAAGCTCTTGCCCTTTTAAAGACTCAGGCAACGAAATATCGGCTTCTGAATAAGTAGCCTTCCAGCCACCATCATTCCAAGGAATTGACTTTTCAGAGTCTTCAGCGTCTTTTACCGTAACTGTTTTCGCCGAATCATTAATGCTGATCTTGTTGCCATAAGCAATTGGAAACGATCCTTTTTTCTCTCCCAAAGAATCCATTAATGTGATTTTACAATCCATTGAAATTGGGAATAAGTTCAAGGGCGCGAATACATAATATTCATCAGAAAGAAGCTTTCCGCGATATTGTTCAATTACTGATTCGTCACTAGCAAAAACGCCCATCCACTTTCTAATTGTTTTCATCGGAAGATGGTCCTCATCCATCAAAACAATATTTGTTTTGTCACTATCTTTCGTAAAAATTAAGGTATGTTTATCTTCTGAAAACTTTATTTGTGTCGCATAGGAAGCGCTCGCAACGCGAATTGGATTGGCCTTATTCTCAAACTCTTCATAAGACCGAAATACTTTTATGTCATACGCTATTTTTTCATCTTCTTTATAACGAGCGTAATACGAAATCTTAGGGGTGTCAGAGGCCAAGGAGGCAAGATAATTCCATTCACCATCGAATCCATATAAATCCAAAGTGTAGTATCCATTCGCATCCTTTGAAGAACAATCCTCGTAAAATGAGCCAGGGGCGACGGACGCAGGTGACACCATCTTCCCACTCTCATCAAAGAACGAAGTAGTTTTACTTGGTTCTCCTTCTCCAGAATAGAAAGAGGCGGATTCTAAAGAGGCGAATGGTGTTTTATTTTCGCCATTCTCACTGAAGACATAGCCAAGGAAATCGTTTTTATATCCATAGCGAGAAACCTTGCTCGGCGTTTCTGGCAGTGTTACAAACTCTCCCCAAGAATGAGTCTTTCCCTCATCGAAAACGGCACCCCCTTCTTTTATCAATTCGTTTCCATTATAAAAACGCGTTTTATAAGAAATTATTTCTTTTTTAAACGTTGGATAAAACGAACATGGTCCTTTTATATGATTGATGTCAATGACATCTCCTTTTGCAGGAGCCGGTTTATTCTCACTATAAGGGGGCAAGGAAGGATCAATCTCATCGTAGTTACCCTGCCAAGAATCGAAAGCGAGTCTTTTTCCTGCTTCAGGAGCAACGTCTTTGTGAGGGCGATAATCATAGAATGGATTCGAATCAATCTTTCTCACGACGCGAGATGGCTGGTTATAAGCCACGTAGTCATAACCGACTTTTTGGTTGATATCGTCATAATAATTAACTAAGAAGGAATAAGTGCGAAGATCCTTTGAGGAACTCTCGCCCGAGCCAGAGCCGCTAGTGCAAGAGAAAAGAGAAATAGAGGAGATGCCAAGAAGTGCAACGAGGATTGTTTTTTTATGAAATACCCGATTCATATTTTTGATTATCCTTTTCATTTGAGGTAATAGCAAGTTTTACCTTGTAAAACAATATTGCCCAAGTATTTTTTGAAGGGTATAGTTATTGGGCGTAAGGATTTTTGTATATGAAGAAATCAAATCATGGTAATACGGTACTCGCTCTCGCGACGAGTTTGTTCGCCCTCATTGGCATCTGCGTTCTTTTTGCGGACGCATTCAACATACCAAACTGGGGAACTGGCTTTGAAGCCATTTTTGGCTTGGAGAAGGCAAACACCACTCTTTGCTTGGGCTTATTCATCGCATTTCTTTGCGATTGTTTAGCGATTCTTTTCCCTCTCCTCTCCTTTTTTATCAAAGGTAAAGGACGTGGCGGACTATATTTGTTCGTTGCCGCTTTAGGGATTGCTGGTGCAACGCTCGCCCTCTTCGCCAAACAATTTTTCGTTGCCTCCAACGCGAATATCCGCTGGGTCGATCCTCTTGAAGGCGAGATTGCGAATTCTCTTAAACTCAGCACTGCTTTCATCACGAACGCCGTCTTTATGTACATTGTTGGTGCTTTGGGCTTAATTGGCGCCTATGCTGGACGTCCAAGAAAGAACGACGAAGATTAATTACTATTTATTATATTATTTGATTTTATGACCCGGTTTGAACAAAGCCGGGTTTTCTTTTGCCGGCGACCATCCTTTCTCTATAAGCGCGTCCACCACTTTTTGAGCACACAAAGAAGCGTTTTGATTGATTTCGCTTCCCCAAAAACGAATCACCGTATATCCTTCCGCAATCAATTTTTGGTTCACTTCATTGTCACGAGCGATATTGCGCTCGATTTTTGGAACCCAATAATCCAAATGCTTGTGAATCTTCTTTTTGTTCTCCTCGAAACGATAACCATGCCAAAACTCACTATCGCAAAAGACAGCGATTTTATATTTCTGGATGGAAATATCGGGATGACCATATACGTAACTTGTATTATGCCTATAACGAACACCTAGTCGATAAAGCTCTTTTCGCAACGCAATTTCGATTCCCGTGTTTTTCCCTTTTATGCGGCTCATCGTATAAGAAATAGTTTCTTGGCTTCGTTCTTTCATGGACATACTATACCGCATTCGTGCTATTCTTATCGGCGTGATTGTCTATAGAAAAGCAAAAATCGACGATAAAGAAGACATTGCCAAGCTATTGCGTCGCGTATCTACAAGCGCAACGTATGAATCGATTCTCTTTCCTATTCCTCCAATCTCGGAAGAAAAAATTGCCCCCGCAATTGTGAATGGCGAAATGTTTGTCGCAAAAGACAGACGTTCCATTCTCGCGTTAGGCATCGTCAAAATGGATGTAAGCTCCTATTTCTTTCCCGTCACCCACGATGGTGGAAAGCTCATGAACATCATGAGCAAAACCGACTCGCGAATGAGTGAAGACGTACTTTCTTTAGCCTATTTAGCGGTCGATCCTCTTTATCAAAGGCGAGGTATAGGAAGCGAGATGCTATCATTTCTTGAAGCGCGCTTCGCTCGTTTTTTATTGGTTTCTTCGCTTGATATTTCAAATCAAAAAGGAATTGAATTTCTTCGCAAAAACGGCTTCAAAAAAGTGGATTTGGAAGAATTTGAATTTTCTCCCCGCAAACAGCAATTACTTTTCAAAAGGCTCTAGTTAGTGACTGAACTGGGAATTATAGAGCTCGTAATAAAAGCCTTTTTTCGCCAAAAGAGTCGCGTGATTTCCTTGCTCAATAATTTTCCCATCTTTCAAAACGAGGATGGCGTCGCTCCGAACGATTGTCGAAAGACGATGAGCGACGACGAAGCTCGTTTTTCCTCGCATTAATTCATCGAACGATTTGGAAAGAAGACTTTCTGTGCGGATATCAATATTGCTTGTCGCTTCATCGAGAATGACAACTTCAGGCGATAAAAGCATAACTCTGGCGACGCACAAAAGCTGCTTTTCGCCTAGAGAAAGACCACTGCTATCCGTGATGTAGGTATCATATCCGTTTGGAAGTCGTTCAATAAAGGAGTCCGCTTGTGCTTTCCTAGCGGCTTCTTTCACTTCCTCTATAGAAGCGCCTGGTTTAGCATAAGCGATATTTTCATATACGGTGCCTGCAAAAATCCACGTATCTTGCAAAACCATTCCCAAATGCGAACGGTACGCTTTTTTCTCCAATTCTTTTGTCGAAATGTCATTGACATAAAAAGAACCGCTTTGAGAATCGTAAAAGCGCATCAATAGGTTAATAATGGTTGTCTTTCCGCATCCCGTTGGTCCAACTAGGGCAATTTTTTGGCCTTTCTTCACGTCGATGGAAAAGTCGTCGATAATTCTTCTAGTGGCATCGTAAGAAAAGTCAACATGCTCCGCTTTGATGGTCGCGATAGAGCCAAGAATCGTTTTTGTTCCTTCGTTAACATCTTTTTCCGCGTGAATGGCTTCATCAATGCGACGGAAGGAGGCAAGAGCAAAATTAATCTCGCTGATAACATCGCTGATTTCATTGAAAGGAGCCATGTAATTGCTCGCGTAAATCAAGAAGCTCGATAAGTCGCCCACCAAGAATGCAACGCCAAGTTGAACATCGTGAACGATGAAAATCGCGCCAACGGTAATCACTGCAGCATTAATGAGATTGTTAACCAAACGAGTGGATGGATTAATGAGCGAGGCACCGAAAGAAGCTTTGAAGACATTCTTTCGGAAGTTTTCATTTAAAGAAGAAAAATCTCCTTTGCGCGTTTGTTTCAAATTAAGAGTGGAAATAGTTTCGCTGTTGGTAAGAGACTCAAGCCCGAAAGCGTGGATTTCCCCCGCACTTGCGGCTTGTGCTTTAAAGTATTTTGAATTCCATTTGCTCACAAATTTGCTCACAATCATGGAAAGAGGGGTCAAACCAACAACGAGTAAAGCAAGCGCCCAGTTAATCATAAACATGAAAACGATTGTTAAGACAATTGCAACAATTCCGTCGAACAAAGCAGCACCACCACTAACCAATCCATTTTGCACATTTTCGACGTCGTTAACGAGACGAAGAAGCAAATTTCCTTTCTCGTTTTTATCTAAGTAAGAAACGGAAGTGTGAAGATAACTGTGATAGACATCGTCACGCAAACGCTTCGTGATGATTTGCCCAACATAGGCAGTCAAATAATCAAAGAAATAACGAAATATCGTGCCTAAGACAAGGCAGATTGACATGATAAGAATGTAAACGCCTAATTTTGAGAAATCCACATTACCGTTACATTCCGAAAGATAGTTCACGGCTTTTCCTGCAATAAGAGGAATAAAGAGTTTACTTCCTATGGAAATCAACGCACAAATTAAGGCAAAAGCGATACTGCCTTTGCATTTTGCCAAATATGGCTTTAATGTACTAAACTTTTTCATCGGCTTGCCGCCTGCATTTCGTAAATATCGCGATAAATAGAGCAATTCTTGAGAAGCTCTTCATGTGTCCCTCTATCAACAATTTCACCTTTGTCCATCACAAGAATTTGGGAGCAGTCCATAAGAGTAGTCGCTCGTTGAGAGATAATGATTCTCGTAAGCCCTTTTCTTTGATTGATGTTTGAGCGAACTTTTTTATCGCTGATATAGTCTAAAGCGCTGGTGGAATCGTCCAAAATAAGGATGTCTCCACCTTTTAGAAGAGCTCTAGCAATCAATAGTCGTTGTTTTTGCCCGCCGCTTAAATTCGAACCCCCCTCTTCCACAACGTGATCAAGAAAATCCGAATAACGAGAAACGTATTCATAAGCAAGCGAATCCTTTAATGCTTGAATCATTTCTTCTTCTGTCGCCGTTTTCTTGCCTAGGAGCAAGTTGGAACGAATCGTTCCCTTGAATAAAGAAGGCTTTTGGCTCACCAAAGAGATTTCGCTATGAAGGGCATTCAAATCGTACTCTTTTAAATCGTATCCGCGATAGACAATGCGGCCATCAGTCGGTTCATACAGCCGTTCTAAAAGAGCGATTAACGTGCTTTTGCCGCTACCTGTTCCGCCGATTATTCCAATCGAGTCGCCTTTATGAATAACAAAAGAAAGATGGCTTACTGCTGGCTTTCCTTCTCCTCCATAAGACAAAGAAACGTCTTCAAAAGAAACGAGAGGGGAGGAGCCATCATACGTATTAGAAGGAACGACAGGTTTATTTTCGATAGAGGGGCGAATAGCGAAGAAAGCGTTAATGCGTGCCATACTCGCTTTAGCGCGATTAAGAGACACAATCATGCGTGAAAACATGACCAAGGCATTCAAAATAAGGGTCAGAAATGAAATCAAGGAAACAATTTTACCAGTGGTTAACGAGCCTTCATCCACGGCTAATCCACCCAAATAAACGACAAGTATCATCCCTGCGTTCACAAAGAAGAAAGTCAAGGGGTTAATGAAGGAGTTTAAACGAGCAATGGAAAGAGACTTCTTTTGATATGATGCGCTAGAGACAGCAAATTTTTGTTCTTCATATTCCTCTTTATTAAAGGCGCGAATTGGACGTGCGCCTTTGAGCGTATCACTACCCAAAGAGGAGATTTCGTCCAAGTTGCCTTGAACGAGTGCATACTTCTTCGGAGATAAGAAAATTACAGAAGCAATCACAAGGCTTGAAAAAATAACAACGCCTAAGAAAATGAGACCCGCTCTCCAATCAAGCAAAAACGAAATGACTGTCGCGCCAGCAATAAGGAAAGGGGGGCGCAAAAATAGACGCATGAACATCATGACGCCATTTTGCATGGAAAAAGAGTCATTGCTGAGCAATGTCAAGACCTTTGGCTTACCAAATTCATTCAATTGTTTCTCGCTCAAAGAAGACATATGGTCATAAATTTCTTCTTTCAAATCATGACCATAATCCGCAGACACTCGAGCTGCAAAGTATTGTGCCACCATGGTCACTCCGAAAGCGATTAAAGATAATAAGAAGAGCAGAAACCCCATCCAAAGCACATAATTGAAATCACTATTCTTGATACCATCATCAATAATGAAACGAACAATGAATGGGGTGGCAAGTTCAATAACACATTCGATTAATTTCAAAAAAGGAGCCGCCCAAAAGCGGACCGTATATTTTCTTAACGCCGATAATGCTGTGTGTTTTTCTTTCATGCGTCTTTTTTTCCTTTCTCATCTTCAAATGCGCTTTGATGGCCTTCGTTTTCCTCCTCGTTATGGAAAAATAGTATCGTTGCAATCGTTTCTTCGGTCTCACCGAAACCTGAGAGAAGTGTCCAACCCGTATCGGGGTCACCTTCAACACGATCGTAGACGCGATTTTTACCAACTTGGACATCTGAGACGTCCATGAAACGCCAATGGATAACTCCCGGGACGAAACCGCAATATAAGTTGCCAATATCAACAATGAGCGGTGGCAAACTGTATTTGACGTCAAACTCGAACGTGTTGTCTTCTTGATTCAAATCGCCTGGACTGAAGGTCATTTTGAAAAGGAAAGAAGAATTTGGGTTTGTGGAAAGGATTGAGTCGGAGAATGTATCATTGTCAAAGGAGGGCTCTTGGCGAGACGCACCGAACAAAACCGCGATTTTTTCGATTCTATTTGTAATGTCGGAAACAACGTCTTTGTCTTCCACGGTCAGGAAGGAAAGATTCTCTTTTAATTGAAAGGAGAATTCGGAAAGCAAATAAAAGCGAAGGGCCGTGGCCAGATCCTTTTGGACACCAAGTCCCATTTCATACGCCATCCCAAGCCGATAGCAGAGATCGGGAAAAACGTTAACATCTTTCCCGGTGGATAGCAAAAAGCGCTGATAGCTTTCTTCCCAAATAGATACCAGGACATCAAAAGCGAAAAGGGGATCTTGGTTCGTTCCAATTCCGTTCATGTAACAATCCGAAAAATGAATCAATGCTTGTAGACTGCCCATAGCCATCCCTTTGGCAAAAGCCTCATAAGCACCATGCTCATCAATTTTGCCCAAAGCACCGGAATAGCTAAGAACACCAAGTCTCGTTAAAGCATCTCCATCGTTTCGCAACGAATTCGAGGCGTAATAGGCAAAAGCAGTTTTAGGGTCCTTCTCCGTGAATTCGTCCCCGAATTCATATAATTGCCCCAAATCAAAAGCGGCATCTCCATTTCCTTGTTCAGCAAGCAAAGATAGATACTGAATATACAAGCTTTCATTCGTTTTCTTATGAGTGATTTTCCCCTCTTGATAGCGAGTCACGTACTTTTTTGCAGCGTCCGGATGTTTAATCATATAATCCTCACCATAGTAAGCGAGGTTCGCCTCTTTTAATGTCGTTTTGTCGAGGGGCTCGCCACCATTGTCGCCAACGACTGCATCCATCCCGCACTCTGGACAAATCGCACTCATTCCACGTTCATCGTTAATCCAATCGTTTACTTTTCTCGCGTCATAGGTTTGGCGACAAAAAAGGCAAGAGCATGTCTTGCTGCGAAGAATTTCTATCTCATTGTTATGAGTGCGTTTTTGAAGTTCTACTAATTTCGGGTCTATTGCCATGCGTAAACTATACCACAAAATTTCTAGGCGCATATAAGCGCGCATGCATGCGCCGCTGCGATATGTGTTGATTTAAAGACGAAAGCAATCCAATCCAGCAGTCATTTTAAGTAAAAGCTTGTCAAAATCTATACTTTGCTCGTAAGAAGAAACATCTTCTTTTTTAATCCAAAAAACGGGTCCTTCGTTACTAGAAACGGCTTTGCCTTTAAATACGTTAGTCCTATATAAAACGCAAACGTGACGGACGGACTGATCGGGAAGATTCCATTCGTAAACGCCAACTTCTTGGAGTGAAGAAATCGATAAACCTGTTTCTTCTTTAATTTCGCGAATCGCAGATTCTTCAATTGATTCAGCATCCTCCACATGCCCGCCAGGAAAGTTGATACCGGGCCAATCGTGTTTCAGCCGATTTTCCACAAGAAAAGAACCATCGTCTCGATATACCATGGTCATCGTCGTTAAAATGATTTTTGAATTTCTGCTCATTCATAAATCATAAACGAAAATGAATGCATGTAGGACGATAAATTTCTAAAATGAAGGATATGAAAATCAAGCATACAAATGAAATTGCCTCAGTTCTTCGCCAAGTAGAAACAACAATGCAGCAAAACGAAAGCACCGCCGATACGTTTAATTCCTATTTGTCTCATAGAAGTCAGAGGATGTTCTCTTTCTCGTTAGACGCATATCGAAAAGGTGCAAAACCGATTGATGCATTTCTACTTTCATCGAAAAAATATTTAATGGATGAACATGGTTTTCATTTGAATGAAGAGGCAAAAAGAAATATTCAAGTTCTATCGCCAAAAGACTATATTGATGACCCGTATTACAAAACCATCAATTTTGAGAATTGTTTCTTAAACGAATGGGAATTAAAAAGGTCTTTTTATGCGCCATTTGAAGGATTCGTAAGAAATGAGATAATCGTAAAAGAAAAGGAGTTTTTCAGAGAAATCACTCCATTCGGTTTCTTTTTGGATAGATTTCCTTTTTTAGAAATCACCCAAAATGAAAGGACTTGGATGAGTGTCACTCCCCATGAGATTGCTACCATGAAAGAGCCGCTTTCACATGCAAACGGCAGAGTTCTCACCTTTGGACTTGGTATGGGATATTACGCTTTCATGGCGTCGATAAAAGAAACTGTTAGCAATGTTACAATCGTAGAAAACGATAAAAACGCAATTTCTTTATTTAATAATTTCATTCTTCCTCAATTCCCCTTCAAATCAAAGATTAGTATCATTGAGAATGACGCTTTCCGTTTTGCCGAAGAGATAAAAGATGGTGACTTTGATCACACTTTTATTGACATATGGCATTTCCCCATCGATGGCTTATTTTCCTATTTGAAATTCGCCCCCATCTTCTCTACTTTTCACCGAACGGAAACTTTTTATTGGATTGAAAAAAGCATTCTCGTTTTGCTAAGAAGAGCCATCGTTATCTTGCTAAACGAAGAGTTCAATGGTTCTACCGGTGAGGATTACCTCTATGCCGAAAATGAGACCGATGAACTCATTAATTCGCTACATCGAGTTCTAAAAGACTATTCAGTCAATACATCAGATGATTTACTTCGTTTGCTAAGTGAAGATAGTTTAAAGAGAATTGCTAGAGAAGGTCTTATCCAATAACGCCTTCTTTTCCTTTTTTGCCTTTTCGGCCTCTTTCAAAGAGGAATAATACTCAACGTGCAAGTTGAGATCGTGTTTACGAAGGATGGTCTCGATTTTCACATAACGGTTTGTTTCATCCACGCAATTAGCCCAGTCGCGAATTTCTTCTAAAGTAACTAGACCATCATGCCAATTATCGAGCTCCCCTTTTTGCGCTCCTTCGATTAACAGGTTCAAAAGTGGAGCAAAATCGAGACTTTGAAGACCGGGGACGGCATCGCCATTCACAAAATCTTCAAAAAGCATCTCTCGTAGCACAATCTCCTTAAAGTAGGAGAAAAGAGAATCACTAGAAGAGGAAACCCAGACGCTCTCCGTTCCTTCCTCTTTTCCAAAAGGAGCTGGCACGTGGTGTGAAATAAACAGATAAGAATCCTTTTTAGTATGTTCTAACACGGATGCCGGATTCATCAAGGAGCGAATAGCCAACCAGTCTTTTTTCATATAATGTTCTCCAAAATTAACTCTTATTTTTTATCATGACGTAGCCATCTTCTTCCACGATGCCAAGCCTTTGATTCACATTCGCTTTCAAGGATGTTTCCAAATGTTTTCTAGCTTTTTCCTTAAGCGTCGTAAAGCCAAATAAGAAATTGACTTGTTTGAAAAGGTCAACAGCCGTCATTTTCCCTTGATCAATAAGAATGTCTGCGATGGCATTACCGAGTTCAATGAAAGAAATATCAGAGATATCGCGTTTGGTGTTTTCATCATTTAAGCGGTAATAGCGGAATTCTTCTTTTTTCTTGTCTTTATCCCAATAGAAAACCGCACCGCCCTTCATTTCTTTATCTGGTGCAAGAAGCACCAAAGCCATGTTAATGACATCACGAATATTGGAACCGATGCGCGTTAATCCATACGCTTGTCGAATACGCTCATTGAGAAGCTTTTCAGAAATTGGTGATTCATTATGCAAAACGTCGGCGATGTAATTGGAAACCAATCGACTTGCGGTTGCTTTATTCGAAAAGTCGTCTGGAATTTGAGGAGTATATTCTCCTTTTAAATAGGGTATGGCATAAGGATGGGGCGTGACTTCTTTCTTTTTGAAAAGTAACGGTTCATCAAAAGGCGAATTCTGTTTCTCTTTTCCGTCGGAAACATTACTCGAGGAATTAATCGCGCTCACAATCCCTTTGACGACCTCACTTGGATGATCAAGATATTCAACGCTCCAAACACGATAAAGGTTCCAACCCAAAGTTTTTAAAATGCCTGGTTCCACGACATTTCGGTCGCGGCAGGTCGGAGAATGGCAATAAGAATCGCCGTCAACCAAGATGCCCAATAAAAAATGATTCTTATCTTTTGGGTCAACAATCGCAAGATCCACTTTGAAGGAAGAAGATCCCACGTTGATTTTCGTCTCATAGCCTAACCGCTTTAAATCTTTTGCCAAGAAATCAGCAATGCTTATCGAGGAAGCTGAAACATGACTTGCGATGTTATTGGGCAATACGGAAACACCCATTTCAGCGAAAAGAAGAAAACTACGAAGATAGGAAGCACCTGCATTTTTAGCCTTCTCAGCCTCGATGTCGATGGGTTTCATGGAAGTGAATACAATCATTTCTTCTCGAGCACGGGTAATCGCGACATTCAATCTGCGTTCCCCTTTCTCACGGCTAAGAGGACCGAAATTGAGGGAAAGCTTGCCATTTTCTTTCGGAGCATAAGTCGTGGAGAACAGAATAACGTCTCTTTCATCCCCTTGAACGTTTTCGAGATTCTTGACAAAAATGTCTTCGCCACCAGGTTTACGTTCTTCATGGAGAGAAAGCTTCCTTTCAAGCAAATCCTCAATAAGATTTTGCTGTGCTTCGTTGAAAGTCACAACGCCAAGCGAAAGCCGAGAGAGAGTAGGGTCTTTTAAGCGGCGTAATATCTCATCAACAACTGCTTCTGCTTCTTTACGATTGACCCCTCTTTTGATTTCGTATTTTCCACCAACGAAGACGCTACTAACAGAAGATTTTTCGTCAATTGGCGATGGGAATGTAAGAAGATTATTATCGTAGAATTTGTGGTTTGAGAAAGCAATTAAAGCCTCGTGTCTACTTCGATAGTGCCAAGTCAAACGTTTTCGTGGAAGACCCAAGGCAATGGAATCATCAAGCAAACTTTCCAAGTCTTCGGTAACGCTCGATTGAATCGTGCCATCATAAGAATGACCACCGTTCGCCATAAAGAAATTCGTTGGTGGCATCTGTTCTTGGTCACCAGCGATGATAACTGTTTTTGCACGAGCAATCGCGCCAATTGCCTCACTTGTTGGAATTTGGCTGGCTTCATCGAAGATAACGAGGTCGAAAGAATAAGAATTGATATCTAAATATTGAGCAACGGATGCTGGAGACATCAAAAAGCAAGGACAAAGGGTACGAATTAGGGTTCCGTAATGATCAAAAATTTGTCTTAACGATACCCCTCTGCCACCATTTTTCACAAGTTTTCGAAGCTGATATGTTTCCGTTGAAGGCGCGGTATTCTGAGTCGATGGGTATAAACTCGTGATACGAGAGACCGTCTCAATTACGCTTGTCTTACAAAAATCATCAATAGCATTTTTATATCGAGCAATTTGTTCTTCTGTGTCCTTCGCATTCAATGTAGTCAAATCGTTCTCACTAAGACTATCCGAAAAGATACGATAAGAGAGCGAACAGATATAGGATGGGAATAAGCCTTCTTCTCTGATTTCTCCACGCTTAAACCGCAAAATTAGATCCTCCGGCACAAGCTCAGAAACACGGTCTAAAGTACGCAAGAAATTCGTCCACTCCGATAATTTTCCTTTGCTTGAATAAGCATCTGTAAGTGAAGAAGCGGCATGAAGATAAAAATCAACAGAATCTTGATATTGGCATAAATCAAATTGGAATTCTTTTTTAAGCTGCCCCAGTTTGTTCTCGAGAGCCTCGTATTGTGCTAAAAAGGACATTCTAGATTTCGCGAACAAGTAAGTACTGTCCGTGGCAAGATGACGGATTGCATTATCAATGTTTTCGCTTGAGAACTGCTTCGCTGGCTGCATTCCTCTTTTGACATCTATAATACTTAGAGTTCTTTCATATGTGTCAATGGCAGCCTCGACATCTTTGCTCGAACTCAAAGTAAATTTAGAGAAAACGTATTTTGCAAAGGAATCGCAGCGGGTAATGTCTTCTTCTAAATGATGGTAATCAATTAGTAAAGATAACGAATCTTCTAAGCAACGTTTTTTTAAAGACGCTTTCTCTTTGGCAAATGGTTTTAAAGTCTTTCGTAAAGAGGCGAAAAGTCTTCTCCTTTCAAAAAAACCAGCGCGTTTCAAAGCGCGTTGCTTAGCAAGCAAAGCATCGCCATTTTGACTTAAGAAGCCCTCTTCCCAGGATTCTAGAAGTTGTTCTTTAATTTTGTTTTTGCGGCCAACAAGAAGAAGATATTCTTGCAAATCCTCTTTCTTTTCGACGAAAGAATCATCACCTAAAAAGTCTTGGAAGAGAGAAGAATTGTTCTGAAGAATCTTTAATATCTTTGCATAGCGTTCGACATTCGCTCTCGTTTCCATAAGACCTTCGTCTTTAAAGAAGCAATTGTAGATGGTAAGATGGAATTCTTTTAAATCGCTAATCAAACTTGGGATCTTTTCAAAAAATTTATCTCTTGTTTCGATAGAGTATTCACGACCAGTGAACGGAAGGAAAGGATTTCCGAAATATCCACCAACAGAAGCGCCTTGAATGCTCAGATTCGTGAGTTCCTTTTGAGCAAGTTCGAAATTTTGAGTAGAAAGTGAAGCGGCATATTTGTGACTTGTGGGGTAGAGACTTTGGAAAGAAGAAAGTCGCAAATAATGAATGATGGCATCATATGGAGAAAAAACATAGTTCCCTTTCTTATGAAGAACATAGAGATCCCGATTTAGATGGTCTCTTGTTTCATCTAACAAAGAGGATTCTTTTTCAAAATCGTCCGGTTTAGCAACGGGGCCAAGGTCAAGCATCTTCCCCAAAGAAGAAAGAACGTCCCCTTTCGCTGTGTTAATCGAAGGTATAGATAAACAAAATTGACCGATGCCTAATGTATCTAATCGTTTTTTTACGACTTCAAGTGCAACACCTTTTTCCGCAACAAAAAGAACGGTTTTGCCATGATAAAGAGCATTGGTAATCATGTTTGCGATGGTTTGGCTTTTCCCCGTTCCAGGAGGGCCATCCAAAACAAAAGATTGACCCTTCGTGCTTGCGTTAATCGCCTCAATTTGGCTAGAATCAGCAGGAAGAGGTATCGCCAATGAGGAGGAAGAGATTTCTTCATCAAGTGTTTCTTTTTTCGGGGATTCGACGGGCTTGTTACTACTACAACCATTGACGAATGAAGAAATCAATTCGTTTTGCATCATCTGCGAGCGGTGCGTCTTAATATCGTTCCACATGACAAAACGAGCAAACGAAAAAAGAGAAATCGCGCATGGTTCTTCCATAAGTGCCCACCCTTTGAATGGAGCAATTTTTTCGCGTATGTAATTGAAGACAAGTCTTACGTCGACTTCCCCGTTCGCTTGTTTATTCAATTCGCCAAAAATAGGGGCGAAATCTAAGTCAAAGTTCTCCCGAAAATACTCGAAAATCGTTGTATTTAATCCAAGATCATCAAAATTGTATTCAAGCGAATAGAAGGAACCAATTCGTCGGCGAGGCATCTTAACGGGCAATAGGAACAAAGGAGAATACAAAGCGCCTTTTCCAACTAGAGCAGCCTTTTCATTATCAAACCATTTAATCAACCCCACCGTCAAAAAGAGAGGGTTGCATCCGCTTTCTTCGATTGCTGTATTGGCTTTTCGAGCCAAATTTTTCAAATAGTCATCAGTGTTGCCCTCTTTCGCGGACAAATAGAGCACTTTCTTACTAAGGAAATCCTTAAAACGATTCTTTTCTAAGGACGGGAATAACGAGGGAGCGTTTCGCTCTTCGCTTGAAGTGGAAATGTCATCACCAAAGGCAAGGGAAATTTTATTCGTTTTGCCAAGCATCGAAAAAAGAGATTCGCTATTAAGGTTCAAAACTTGTGGAAAACTATTCGGGAATCGCATATTGATGAGTCGATTATTCATCGACAAATCCAGCAATTTTTCTTCCCAATAATCAAATTTGTTCTTTTTCGAAGGAGCGTCACTATCAAGATATCGCCTAGCGTTCACATCAATCGTCGGGGTTGAATATTCGCTTTGAGCAGTGAAATCTGGAAAAATAATTTGAGTCCCGTCTTTCGTTTTTTTTGAAGTCGGAACGGGGAATATGTGATCTTTTCTACTTGCAAAAATATCAATCGCATACAAAAAGGAATGATTCATCAGGAGCGCGTTGTAGCCTTCATCAAGTGCGTTGGAGAAATTCGCGCTTTTTTCTTTCGAGCAGTTAGTTGGATCAAGCAAAATCAAGCGATCAAAACCTTTGCTTGCAAGTTTCAAAAGCTCAGTATCATTATCAAGAAATGGAGAGCCGATAATGGATTCGTCAAGATAGACACCGACAAGTACGCTATCGCTTGTAAAAAGAACAATTGGACGTAAGGAAATCGCTTCAATCGCTGTAGCAAACAATATTGCAAAATCGACGCAATTCCCCTCTTTTTTCGTTAACGTTTGAGCCGATAAGCGAACGTTTTGCAAGCAAGAAACGGGAGATGCGTCGCTCATTATCAAAGCGAGCTTTTTATTTAGAATCGACAAATAAATAGAATCAATTTCTTCTACAACCTTATTTGGATCGCGATAGGAATAACCACCAAACGTGGAATCGTATTTTTCTTTTAGTATTGTTTTGGCCTCATTCACCAAGGAAGCAATTTGTTCATCGTCTGGTGTGATGTAAGAAGCGATCAGTTCCTTTACATTGCTCGCATATAAAGAGTGAGAAATCGAATCGAAAGAAAACGATGCTTTCTTCGTTTCAATAATCTCTCCACCATCGTCGACAAGATCGACAACTAGCTCTCCCGGAACGGAAGTGCTCAACGCATATAAAGAGGCGTAATCCGTCACACTGGAAAAATGATCAACTTCCGTGTTTTTGCCCGCTTCTAAGAAATCGATCTTGATGGGATCAATCGAACAATAAGATGGAGAAACAGAAAAACGGATAGCACAGTTTTTTAACGAGATGGCAGTTCTATTTGCTACGGTGATCCTTTTAATAAATGAAAACGAGGTACTTCTTGTATTCCCGTTTTCTTTTTTTGAAAAATAATCGGCTTGATAAGAAGGGTAATTCCATGTCGAGGAAATCTGGATGTTTATTTCACATTTTGATGAAGAAGTTTCTTTTCCCATAAGTTTACTCATTATATGAAAAACATAGTTTTTTGACTAAGAGAAATTCTACTTTTTTGTCGCTGTATAAGATTTCGTTTCTGGCCCTTGAATGTATTTATATATTTTCTTCTCCAATGTACAATAACTGGGGATATTAATATGCTTCATTACGAATTAACTAAATCATATATAGATTTTGTTTCCTCTCTCCCATTAAAAGAAAGAGGGCTTGTTCTTTGGAACTCTCAATCGATTTTATCGACTGCAAGTGGCTATCTAAAGATGAAAATTGCAGATGTAGACGAAGAGCGTTCCATCTTTCGTGTTGCCGAAAGCACATATTTATTCGTTCAATTAAATTATTCCTTTGTTCGCCTTCTAAATGGTATGCAAAGCAATGCCAACCCTTCTTTTGTTGAAACGAATGACGATGTAATCGTAAGTCAAACCATTAAGGACCTCGTTTCTAAGGGCGACACCATTCTTCCAAAGGACGAACTTGAAGCTTTCCTTGAAAAAAATTATTTCACTTCATGGTTTATCAAATTATTCACTTTTTTGCCGAACGAATATCGAAAAGCGCTGAGTGATAAGCCCGATACACATCTGGAACCCCCCACTTCAAAACCGGAAGTAGCAAACCCAGCCCCCGAAATTACAGACGCATCGATTAAGCAAAACAAAGAAAATTCAAATTTTGTTGTTAGGAAGCCTGTGGTCAAGCAAGCTAGTCTCCCCTTGCCTTCTTTTGAAAATGATGACGCTCCAAAGAAAAAGAGATATTTTCATCATGAAGTTGATGGAGCCGAATACGAAAAGGCGATTTTATTGGAATTACAAAATGCCTACGAGAAACGAATCTCAAGAAAAACGGCCTCTAATAAATCCGTCGAACCGCAGACGTTGCATCACGTTCGTTTTGCTCCTAAAGAAATCGTCATCGCTTATGATGATGAAGGCACTTGCCTTGATTTGCTCCTCCGTAAAACAACGCAGAATGGTTGCCGCTTGTCTTCCGATGATTGGCTTATTCTTCTAGCGAATACCGTTGATAATTCTTTTGCTCAAGAAATTGAAGATCGCTATCCCGAACATGTCATGTATACGGATAACCCTAACAAAGGAAAACTTCGCTTCGCCATAATTGTAAAAAAGAAGCAAAAAATAGAAGAAGAGGATTCACACGCGATTAAAAAAGTAAAGTCCAAAGTTGCTTCTTTTGAATCTTCAATCCCTTCTGGAGCTTACGAGAACGTAGATGAAGAAGTGGACAATGATTGGAAAACAAAACCACATTCTTCAGCCATTCGCCTCGTCAAATCAAAAGTTGCAAATTTCTCTCCTTCCTTGCCAGTCCAAAATAGCTGTCAGCAAGAGGAACTCGATTTCGACATTGACGAAGAGGGTTTTTGGATTGACGAAAATGATTTTTCCGACTTAGAAGAAGAACAAGACCGTGAACAAATTGACAGTGAAAATCGACCCTATCCAGAACATTGGCACTGCTATTTATGCGGAAAAAAGAAACTATACTCAGGAGATCCCGCCCAAACAATCAGGCTGAAGAATGGTAACACGGCGTACCTTTGCAAAAAACATCGTGGAAAATTGTAGTTTTTATTAAATAAAGAGTTTTAGTTTTTTAAATATTAAGCCTTGTTGTATTCGGTCAAGAAGCAAAACATCCAATAAAACGGCGTTTATATAAGCGCCTTTTTATTTGTCCTAGTTCCATCCCTGTTTCGTTTTCATCAACACAATCACCATTAGCAAAGACAGAATACTTCGTTACGCAACAAAAAAACATATCAACAATGTTCACCATTATAAATATCTTATTTTTACGATTTTCATCTTTTGACATTTTTTTGATTTTTTAACTTTCGTTATTTTAGTTGTTTATCGCTATCTATCGTTGTTTTTGTTGTTATTTAAAAAGGTTTATATGTAACCTACTTTGTGTATATTCGATGTGGGAAAAAGATTCTGTTTGCATTTACAACGTTTGTTATATAACATATGTTCATGCCTCCAAGACAACGATTAAACAAACGTATCATCCTCGAAGAATCACTCAATATCGTCGCAGAAAAAGGGATCGATTCTCTTAATGCTCGCGCAATCGCAAAGGCGCTTTCTATCTCTACACAGCCGATTTTTTCTTATTTCGAAAATATGGCCGATTTGAAAAACGAAGTCGAAAATTCAATTTTCAAACAATTTTCTCAACGGGTTAATTCAGTCGATGGTTTATTAAATTTCGAGAATGAGTTAATTGCTTTTTCATACGAATCTCCAACTTACTTTTCCATTTTATTTGGTGACTCATCTACCCTTGAAAATACCAAAAAAGAGATTGATAGAAACGCTAAGGAACTTGTTGCTTCTATTGCCAAAGAATTCAAGCTTCCAAAGGACAAGGCAAACATCGTATATCTTAATAATTGGATTTATTGCTTTGGCCTTGCTTCTTTGGTCGCAAAACGAATCATTCCTTATAACCACGCCTCCTTAGAAAAACTCTTAGTAGTAAATATTGATTCATCCGTGTCAGCGGTGAAAAAGCGGTTTTAGTGACTGGCATTTTTCTAAATTTATGGTAGGGCTCTGAGAATCGTCAATATTTCTTAGACTTTGCATTCATTATCAGATTCACTGTTTAATTTGCCTTTTTGAAGGAGGCCGATCGCTTTTAACAAGAAAAGAGAATTGTGTGGCCTTCAAATCTCATGAAAAATACGCTTAAGGTGAAAAAACCGAAAAAAAGCCACTCCAACAAGTGACTTTAGGTTATGTATTTTGAACGGCTGTCATTCTGGTTTTTAACTTTAGCGATCCTATCCAAAACAGCAATCATTTAATAGGCTGTGTGTGAAAACGGCCATACACTTGAACAAGTGGGATTACTTGAACAAAGGCGCTTGAATCTTCTTTTCTGATTAAGTTAATTAATGGCTTCACTTCGCTATTCGAAACGACCATTGTGATAACGTAGCGGCTTTTACCAGAGAATACGCCTTTCGCGTCAACCATCGTCGCGCCATGTGGGAAAGAATCAATGAGCAAAGAAGCAATTTCTTTGTTTGAGGAAACGATTTCGATTTTGACTTTTTTGTTTCGCAAATGAATCTTATCCACAACAAGCGAACAAGTAAGAAGGTAAAGCAAACTATAGAAAGCACGCGCCAAAGCAGAGCCAATCTCGTTCATTTCCCAATTCGCTAATGCCATAGAAAGAATAGTGTAACAAGTTAAAGTAACAGCGTTTAATAAAGCGCTGTATTTGCCAACGAGAGTGTTCTTTTTAATCGCGATAACCGTGGCAATAACGTCAATTCCGCCTGCCGAAATATCGACAAAAAACGCCAATGCACTAGATAATCCGATACAAATTCCCCCGAAGAAAGAGCGTCCTAAAAGGCCGCCTCCGTTCTCAGTAACGAATTGGAATACTACGCCAAAGGCAGGAACGGACGAAACGTTAAGCAGCTTGATAAACAAGGAAACTTCTGCAACATTGATTGCAGTAAAGATGGCAAACCTCTTTCCTATCATAAAGAAAGCAATAACAAAAAGGGGCACATTAAAAGCGAAATACATGATAGATACAGCCAAATGCGTATCTTGAATTTTCCAACCGCAAAGTTCAAAGAAAAGTACAAAAACCTGACTCACGCCGCTGATTCCGCCCGAAACAATACTAGGAGCATTAATCGTTGACTGTCCGCTGACATCCATAAAGCAGTTGAACCCAAACGCAAAGAAAACGGCGCTGATAGTGGAAACAACAAGAATTTTGAACCATTCTAGGCCAGTTTTTATAGCAATGTGATCGTATAACCAATTCGTCGCTTTGGTTTTCAATTTTTCTGCGTCATTTTTGATATGCATAACGCTAAAGATTATAACGGATTTCACAAACAAAACTCTATAAGAATCATCGTAGATCCATCAAAGATGGGCAATGTAAATCGATTATTGCCACCATAGGTGGGCAATGCTATGATTATCAGGCTGATTTTGTTCAGACTTCTTTTTGGAGGTTAATACGATGATCGTTCTAAAGACTATAGGCGCCTTCTTCGTTAAAATATGGCGTTGGATTAAAGAAACGGCATGGGTGCAGCCCCTTTTGATTGTTGGCGCGATTTTTGCCATCATCTTTTCCATCCCTTATATCACGGATTGGGTTTCTAGTTGGGGCTATGGGTCAACCGGCGCATTCTTCAATTCAAAAAAACAAAGTCTTGAGGGCGAGCTCGATTCGTCTGTAATAGGGACAGACGAAGATTTTTTGACTCAAGCCGATAAAATTACGAACGAGATCTATTTAAATACGCAAAAAGCCTACGCAAAGAAAACCGATATCACGTCCGAATATGGAGAGAAATTCTTCTTAATTTATACCTCCACCGATTGCGATGGCTGTGATAAAGCCGAAAGTGGATTCAAATATTTAAGCGAACAATGGGGGAGTAAATACCTACCTACTGATGCTAAAGAATTCAACTTCTACACCATCTTCACGGACGAGGCTTCCACAAACGACAATAACTATTCCGAAAGCATCAACGACAAAACCGCTTTCCATCGTTATTTAGGTCGCTATCAAGATTTATTCCAGTTAACTTCCACCACACTTCAAGAAGCTCCTTATAAAGTGAATAAGGGGGTCAGCGACGACAGCTATCACAATTACGAGCAGCCAAGTTTGACAGACTTCTCTACTCCAACCATCTTGCTAATCGATTATAGCAAGGAGGCGATTGATACATCACGTGGCGGCGTTTGTGAAATCATGTTTGGACTCTCAGGTGATACCGATGTTGAACGCGCCAAGAATCTCATCAATATGTGGAACCATCTTGATAAAGATACGCAGAATCCATTCTCCAGCACGTATAAACAATAAAGCATTTAAAGCCACAGAATTCGCACTGTGGCTTTTTCTTTGCGCGCATTTCGTAACGAACGTATATAATCCTAAATATATGGCAATTCAGCATTCTTTGTGTAACGCCTTGCGTATCACAACATTCACAAAAAACGAAGATTCTCCTCTTCTCACGCCGATTCCGATGAGCCAACTCGTTCTTTCCAAAGACAAACCGCTCTTTTTGCTGTCCGCTGATGAAATACCCTTTGTTTTTTACGAAAAAAAGCAGCACTTGTTTGGCGCAATGGTCATTTCAAAGCAAGACTCATTTGACGAAAAACTATATCATGCACTCGAGGATTTTATTCGCGATAAAAAGCTAAACGTTGATGAAATATGTTGCTACTTGGGTCCTTCCTTGACCTTCTCTCATGTTGGAATCGATCGTAATACGTTGATTTCGCTCATACAAAAAGGATATCGAGCTGCGGCAAAGAGAACAAACGGGGTCGACTATGTCGATTTGCCTGTGATGAATATGGTGATGCTAAGAAAAATCGGTATTTCTTTTTCTAATATTTATATCAATAGATACGATACATTTGAGGCAGAGGCACTTCTTTATAGTGAAAGAAGAGGCGACAAAAAGAAGAACCCAACGCTCATCGAGATGATACGAAACGAGAATTAAAGAATGTTTAGCAATTATTTCTTTTTCTCTTTGAACATTTTCACTACAACGGGAGGAACGAGAGCAGTAATGTCTTTTCCTCCATCGTGGAGTTCATTGATCGCGGTTGATGAGATGAAGGATTCCTCTTTTCTGGACATAAAAAACACCATATCAATAGATGGATCAATAAATTCATTCGCCGCAGCCATTTGAAACTCATATTCAAAATCCGTCACTGCGCGCAATCCACGAATGATATAACGGCTTCCTATTTTCTTACAGTAATCGACGATAAGCCCTGGATAAAAATCCACTTCAACATTAGAAAACCCTTTTGTGGATTCTTTCATCATATAGAGACGGTCTTCGATTGAGAAAACGCTTGTTTTGGAGGGGTTGACAGCAAGCAGGAAAATCACCTTGTCAAAAAGGTTGACACTTCGTTTGATTAATTCGATATGACCATTCGTCACAGGATCGAAAGAACCTGGGTAAACACCAATTCTCATATTAATAATTGCCTCCAAAATATGGTAACGCTCGTCCTACCATAACGATAAGTGCGGGAACGAGCGAAATATCCATCGTTCATCACCGGAATGTTCCCTTCATATTCCATAACAACGATACCATCGTTCAATAAAAGTTCCTCATCCTTTAAAAGAGACCAGCAATATTCATATGCTTCTTTGTCGTGATAAGGAGGATCGACAAAAACAATCGAAAATCTCTTGTCTTGCTTGATTAGCTTATCAAGATTCACGCGATAATCTCCTTGCATAACAATTGAATTATCAATGTGCAAAGAATTCAAATTCTTTGAAATCACAGAAATTGCTTCTGACTCTTTGTCACAAAAAACGCAGGATTTTGCTCCTCGTGATAATAGTTCAATGCCAACAGCTCCGCTACCTGCGAAAAGATCAAGAACTGAAGCGTCATCTAAATACATGGAAAGCGCGTTCGCTACGCCTAGACGAACAATCGACTTTGTGGGCACCTCCAAATAGGATGGTACCTCTATTTTTCTGCCTCGATAATAACCGCCACCAATAGTAACCATACTTAGTCGATGTGTACGATTTTTCTTCGATAGGAAGAGAAAATGATATCGTCGATTTGCATATACAAGTCACGAACAACCACAAACGCTTCATTGTAACGCATGACGATCGGCAGAAAATCCAACGCCTTTTTTGTTTCGTATAAAGAGCGCTGCGCCTCTATCGTTTTCGGGTCCTTACTTCCGTATAAAGATAGGTGTGAGGAATAGATTTCTTCTTTTTCCTTTAATAATAAGGAAATTGACTGTACTTCTTTATCATCGTGAAGAATCGATTCAAGTTCGTTTAAACGCATGACCCTAGGGTCATTATCTATCGCTTCTTTGAGCTTTTCTAGCTCTTTTATTGCTTTGTCATTCATATCGTTGCAGGTATTATAGCAAATAACGAAAAAAGGCGGTGAGCAATCTCGCGCGACTATTCAAAAAAGAGTGATACAATTACCCTATGCTAAAAATTACAAAAGACACAGCAACTTCTCTAAGAGCGAGAAGCAAGGAAGTACAGCTTCCAATTAATGAAGAAGAAAAGAGTCTTCTTTGCGAAATGGTAAACTACCTCAAAAATTCCCAAGATGAAAAATTCCGCGAAACACATCCGAAGGTACGCGAGGGCATTGGGCTCGCAGCGCCCCAGGTTGGTGTGAATAAGCGGATGCTCGTCATCTATTACCCAACAGGCGAAGAAGATGGTTCTTATATTCAGCATATGCTCGTCAATCCTCGCATTATTGCAAACAGTATCAAAAAATGCTATTTAGCAAGTGGAGAGGGATGCTTGTCCGTCGATGAAGAACACCCTGGGTTGGTCCATCGTGACTATCGAATCACTGTCCAGGCAATTGAAGCTTCCACAGGTAAAGAAATCACCATTAAAGCAAAAGGATTTGACGCAATTGTTTTGCAACACGAAATCGATCATCTTGATGGAATCTTATTCTACGACCACATCGATAAAAAGAATCCAAATCGTCCACTGCCAGGAGCTATTGCGATATGAAAAAATTCTCTCTTGTTTTCTTAATGCTTGCCGCTTCTTTGGCAAGTTGTGTGCAAGGCAAAGGAAAGACAAGCGACATCGATCGAGTTGTCCCCTCTTCCGTCGAAATGAAAGGGGCGTCATTCAAAATCCTTCAGCTCACCGATATTCATTTTAGTTATTCCACAAATATCAAGCACGAGGGTGGCTTTTTAACGAGTTCCGTCAATTACGCGAACCCCGATCTTATCGTTATCACCGGGGATTCTTTATTGAATGCTTCAAAAGGAGTCGCCGATTCTCTATTTTCACTTTTTGATAGTTGGAAAACTCCATACTATTTCCTGTTTGGTAACCACGAATTGCAAGGATTTTATAGTGAATCGTGGCTTATGAACAAAATTTATACGAGCCAATATTGTTGGAATTCGTTAATGGGTTCAACGTCAAAGTCTGGACATACTGATAGCGTGCTTAATCTGCAAAAGAACGGAAAAACTTTTTTTCAAGTATACTCGCTTGACACGCATAGTAGTGTCAATATCAATGGCACCTATTACTATGATAGTTTAAAGCAAGATCAGATTGAATGGTATGAAAACGAGGCAATCAAAGCGAAAGAAAGTAATGGAGGAATCGCTGTTCCTTCTCTTGGCTTCATGCATATCCCTCTTTGGGAAATCGTCGATGCTTACATGAACGATGAAAGGGAGATTATCGGTGAGATTCACGAAAAAGCAACTTACAAAAAAGTGCCTGCTTTAACTGAAAGACTTGGGTCACCTCTCCCGTTTTGCCCTGCCAGAGAATATGCAGGTTTCTTCCCAAAAGCAGAATTATACGGCATGAAAGGCATCTTTTTTGGCCACGATCATTCTAACGATTGGGTTGGTGAATATCATAACATCGCTATTGGCTATGGCGTGAAAGCAGATCGAGAACTTTATTATTCTGTCTCAAGCGAAGGAAAAGATATGATTGGCGGGGCTCTATACACAATAAAAGAGGACGCTTCTTATTCCATCAAGCATTTCTATCTCGATTATAACGATTATTCACTAACGTACGAAAAGGAGGTGAATAGAGCGTGAAAAAATCAGCAACAGTAACAATTGAAATTGTTCTTTATTTATTGGCTGCCGCCGCCTTTTTCGGTTTTGCTTATGTCGGGTTTGACATGTTCTCGGGCATATTCGCAACAGGGTATCGCACAATTCCTGCGTCTGTTTCCTATTTTATGCCGGTTTATTTTTTGGTTCTTTATCATCGCTTTTCTCACGCGAAATCTCCAGAATGGCTTAAAAAGCACGCGAAAATCAATGGAGCGATTCTCCTTTCGCTCTCTTTCTTCGTACTCGTTCTCGATATTTGTTATTTCGCATTAGGGGAATACAATGAGATTATCGAAAACACGGTAACGCCTCTTTTCCCTTTAGATACGATTTGCATCTCCTTATTAAGTGCCGGGCTTGGAGCGATTTTGTTTTTCAAAAATAATCTTCCTTTTCTTGGCCCAAACGCTTATTTGACTAATGAGCCAAAATACCGTCGTTACTTGTCTTTTATCATGAAAGGAATAGGGACGGGCTTTTCCCTATTTATGGTTGGTGGCCTTATCTGGGGTCTTGATTTTGCTTATTATGAGCACCCCTACTTTCCAAATATGATTCCTCTTTTTCTCATTATGATTGGAATTGGATTACTGCTTGGCTATGACATTTTCATCGAAAGCTACCCAATCCATCCATTCAGTAAACGTTTCAAGCTAATTTCGCTAAGCATCCTGACATTGTTTGTTTTGTCGTCGATGATATCTACAACAGTTATTTTCGTCAAAATCCCCAATATCATTATTATGGTTGGACAACCGTATTTCCGCGTCGATCCAATTGGCAATCTCAATATCGCCCCATACGCATTGCTTCTTCCGCCCGCACTTTATTGTGCTTATCTTTGGGTAATTCAGTTTGCAAAGAAAGCGAATCGGTAGCCACCATTTTTCGCCGATAAATCACCTATAAGAGTTCTTTTAAGCAATCATTGCCAGTAAAAAGAATTCCATGGACACGAAGAGAGGGCAGCACTTTTAGATTCGCCTCGTTATCGTCCACCATGTACATTTCTTGATAAGCCTCGTTTTGGTCACGAATGACGTATTCGTAAATATCGCGATTTGGTTTCATCATGCCAATCGCACTAGAAACGTAGAGCTTTTTGAAATAACGGTTCAAGTTCAATCGTTCAAAAGCAGCTTCAACAAATCCTTTTGGTGCATTGCTTACTAAAACGACATCTCCTTTTGTCGCCAGTTTTTCAAGAAGCGGAAGAATCCCTTTGTTCACATGAAGTGGCGCGTCCCAAACCTTTTTTACCTCGCTTTCTGGCATTCCATATTCTTGCGAAACTTCTCGGTAGAACCACTCTAACGTTTTCTTCCCCAAATCAATGTCGCGAAAATAACGATCTTTAATTTTCATTGCCTCATCTTTGGAAAAATACCGATAGAAAAAACGGGGAGCTATTTCTTCGATAATGACATTAAAACAATCAATCATATATAAGTTCTTTTGCATGCTTTTTCTCCTTTGACTGACATCGCGATTATTGTCCAATCAAATCATAAAAATCGCAACAATCACCCAAAAAGAAACACCATTTCATGAAACCTCTTTCATAAAAAATACAAGCTTTTGTTGATGACAACTTTTTCTAATATGCTATATTAAAGCCAACAAAGTCGACCATAAGACGTTGTATATGCTTGAAGGGATATTTCTATGTCGAAATTTAGTTCTCCGATTCAAATCTTTGCTCTTGGCGGTTTAGGAGAAGTCGGTAAAAACACCTATTGCTTTGAAAGCGAGCGCTCCATCATCATGGTCGATGCCGGCGTTCGTTTCCCAGAAGTCAATCTTCCTGGTGTTGATTACGTCATCCCAGATTACACGTATTTACGCAATAACCGTAGCAAAATCAAAGCGCTTTTTATCACGCACGGTCACGAAGATCATATCGGGGGCATTCCATTCTTAATTCGAAGTGTCTACGTCCCCATCATCTACGCGCCAAGACTTGCCGCTGCATTAATTCGGCACAAATTGGAAGAGGCAAGAATCAAAGACAGCGTGAAAATTGTCGAATACGATAGTGATACCATTGTCCGCATTGATGATTTTTTCACGGTTTCCTTCTTCCGCGTCACCCACTCAATCCCGGATTCATTTGGTGTTTGCATCGACACTCCAGAAGGAAGAATCATCGATACCGGTGACTTTAAGATTGATTTGACCCCAGTCGGCCCAAATTTCGAACTCAGCAAACTTGCGAAATTAGGAACGGAAGGCGTTAGCTTATTGCTAAGCGATTCTACGAATGCCGAATTAGAAGGATATACCCCTAGCGAAAGAAATGTCAGAAGCGGCGTTGAAGAAATCTTCGATAAAGCACCTGGCAGAATCATTGTGAGTACTTTCTCTAGCAACATCAATCGTATTCAACAAGTCGTGGAAGTCGCCGTTGAGCATAAACGGAAAATTTGCATCTTGGGGCGTAGTATGGAGACGGTCGTCGGCATCGCCCGAGACTATGGCTATATAAAAATACCCGATACATCGATTGTAAGCGACGAAGATATCCGTAGCTACAAAAACAATGAAATTTGCATCTTGTGCACTGGCTCTCAGGGAGAAGCGATGGCTGCGCTTTCGCGCATCGCAAATGGCGATCATAAGAACGTTCATATCAATCCTGGCGACACCATCGTCTTTTCGTCAAACCCAATTCCAGGAAATGGCGCACTCGTCGATCGACTTGTCAACAATTTGGTCAAGCAAGGGGCAGATGTCAAAACAAACGGCTTAGCATTCTCCCTCCATAGCTCTGGCCACCCATCAAGACAAGAGCTCCGCCTCATGCTCAAGCTCGTCAATCCTAAATATTTCATGCCAGCACATGGTGAATATCGCATGCTCAAGTTACATGGTGAAGTCGCGGAAGAGCTTGGAATGAAGAAAGAAAACGTCTTCATTTGCGGAAACGGCGATGTTCTCCAATTGAAAAACAACACCGTTACGCGTGGTGGCCACATTGGCGCGGAGGATGTCTATATCGACGGAACAGATCTCGATGGACTATCAAGTGGTGTCCTTCACGATCGAGAAATTCTCAAAAGTGATGGACTTGTCGTCATTTTGCTCTCTATGAATAAGAAAGGGGATGCCGCTCTCCCTCCAATCGTCTATGCAAGAGGGTTTGCAAGTGGCGAGAAAACGCATTTGATGAGGCACGCTCAAATTCATGCGGATGAAGCTTTTAAAAATGCCATTGCGCGAAAAGCAGGGCCAAGCGAAATCAAAAGCATGGTCAAGAACGAAGTCTCAAAATACATCTATCGAAAAACGGAAAGAACCCCTGTAATCATTCCACTTATCCTTTCCAGCAAACTATGCTAATTCTTGCAAGTAAATCGCCAAGAAGAAAGGAACTACTTCAGAGTATCGTTTCTTCTTTCAAAGTCATACCCGCTGAAATTGATGAGCGGCTTTTGGATGCGTCCTTAAAAGCGAAAGATCTTGCGATTGAAGAAAGCAAATTGAAGGCGTATACGTTGTTTTCAAAGTATCCAAACGACGAAATACTGAGTTGCGATACGATCGTCGTTTTAGATGGTCATGTTCTAGAGAAACCAAGTGACGAAATAGATGCGATAAACATGCTTTCTTTTGAATCTGGAAAAAAACAAATCGTATTAAGTGCATATACGTTCATTTCCAAAGAAAAAGAAATCTCACGTACCGTCTCTACGGAAGTTTATTTCAACAAACTGAGTAAGAAACAAATCGAAGAATATGTGCGGCATTTTCATCCGCTTGATAAAGCGGGTGCCTACGGGATTCAGGATGATTATCCGTTGATTGAAAAAATTGTTGGCTCTTATAGCAACGTCATGGGGCTCCCGATTGAAGATTTAAAGAAGCGCGTCTTTAAGCGTTAGGAAATATTTTGTCATAAACCGCCATCGCGTTGTCTTTGATAACAAGTGTGAGACGATCGGTCATTTGAATGAACCCCGTAACCCCTGCTTCGCGAAGTTTGTCGCGATTCACAGCGTCATAATCTTTGAGTTTCAAAACAATTCGGCTCCCTTCAAGAGCGCGTTCAATGATATTGCTTTCGCCGCCCAAGGCGTCAAGGTATAAACTGGCTTGTTCTTCACTCACTTCTTTCTTTTTTTCTTTGAAAAGAACGTGACGATCAAACCATAACAGGAGAGCAAGCAGAGCAATCGCGCACAAAGCGACGATCCACCATATGTTTTTGAGTAAGAAATCGGCATAGAAAATAGGTACAAAATTTAGCATAAGAGTATAATACCACAAAGAGGAGTCTCTTATGAGCAATGCAATTGAAATTGAAGCAAAAGCCCTTGTCAATAAAGGTGACTACGATAAACTAACCGCCGCCTTTCACACCTATAAGCATTTTATCCAAACGAATTTCTACATCGATAACGATGAGGGATACTTGAGAAAAGAAGGGCTCGCCCTCCGCATCCGTGAAAAATATGGCAACTACGAAATGACTTTAAAAACCCCTCTTAGCCAAGGCCTTTTAGAAAAGAATGAACCGCTCAGCGAGCAGGCATTCGATGAATTTACGCGAAAAGGGAAATTCCCTGAAAACGATTTGAAGCGTTTTTTGACGATGCTAGATGTGGATGTTACTACTCTCAAAGTCAAAACCAGTTTGACAACCAACCGCATTGATGTCCCTTATTTCGAAGGAAAATTATCCATTGATGAGAACAACTATTCTGGGAAAAAAGACTACGAAGTCGAGCTCGAATACAATAACGAAGCAGAAGCGGAATCATTGCTCCGTGAGCTTTTTGAGAAATATAACATTCCCTTTTCTATAAATAAGAAGACAAAAGTCGCCCGCGCTTTTGAAGCACTCGCGAATAACAAATAAGCCATGAGACTTTTATTCATCCGCCACGCCGACCCGGATTACGCGCACGATAGCTTAACGGAAAGAGGAAAAAAAGAAGCTGATGCTCTTTCTCTATTTTTGGCGTCGACAAAAATTGATGCTATTTACGTTTCACCCCTTGGCCGTGCGCAAGAAACGATGAAGGCATACCTAAATAGAGCCACTAGTATCGCAAAGCCAATCACAAAAGATTGGCTACGCGAATTCAATGCAAAAACAACACATGATACTTGCGATAACGCTTGGGATTTTCTTCCTGAAACATTAGAAAAAGCAGGAGAAGGAGCCTATTCGCCAAAAGATTATCTCTCTTCCATAGAAGCTTATCAAAATAGTGATTTCAAAGAGAAATACGATAATGTAATCCATGGTCTAGACGAGATTCTTCTTTCTTATGGATACCGAAGAGAAGAGCACCATTACCGTGTGCTTAAGGCAAACACCTTAACGATTGCATTTTTTTGCCATTTCGGCGTTGAATCCATGATGCTCTCACACTTAATCAACGCAAGTCCAATCACCATTGCACAATATTTTTGTGCTGCGCCTAGCTCTATAACGACGCTTTACACAGAAGAGCGGCGCAAAGGAATCGCACAATGGAGAGTCACCGCCTTTGGGGATACTTCTCATTTGATAGCAAAAGGGATGGAGCCTTCTTTCTCCGCGCGCTTTTCAGAAACTTACGATGATCCTAGACGACATGATTAGTCTGTAATTTCCCTTTGAATGGCTTTTAGAATGGAAACCAAATAGAGATGTATTTTTTCTTTTTTCACGCCAAAAATACGGGATACATTATCCGAATACGTTAACAATTGAGTTCGATAAGCTGGGTCATCGAGGTGGCTCGTTTTATAGTCAACGATATAGTATTCATCATTATGAATGAACAGCAAATCAATGGACCCGCTCGTTCCTGCTTCTATATCAAAATACTGGTATTCGCTATGAATCTCAGATTCTTTTGCCAAGCGCATTAGTGGCAAGTCCAACACTTTTATAATTCGTTTTCTGTCTTCTTCGCTTTGGATAAACGAAACGTCGCCAGTAGCGATGTTAACAAGTTCCAAAAGGCGATGGAGGTGTATGCCTTTTTCAAGAACCATGGAGGAAGGAACCTCTTCGTCGTTCCAAGCAATCGTCTTGCTCGCGCGTTTCTTTGTCATAGAAGAGAAGGAAAGAGGGCGTTCGTCTAACTTCGGCTCGACAAATGAAGGCAAAGGGGGTGTTACTTCCTCTTCCAACAAAGCGTCGTTGATAAATGTTGTTTCATCTTTATAGCCATCGTTTTCGTAAGAGCAATAAGCAAGATAACTCGCTCCATCAAAAGCTTCTGCCAAAAGCGGGAGGAATTCCTGCGCCATAATTTGTTGAATCGTGTCATCGCTTAGTTTGCTCTTTGGTATTTGTAGCGAGAAGAAGGAATAATCTTCTTCAACAATACGATCAATAAATTCTTTGACTTTCGTTTTCAATTCTTCTTCGTTCACGATTTTTGGCGGGATTTTCTCACTTAATGGTTCATCCGAAACGAAAGGGCCTTCACCTTCGTCGAATTCGGAAAGCTCTTCTGCTTCTATGGAATCATAGATATTCGCTCCCTCGCCCCTTTTATCCGACAATGAATTTTCATAGTTGAACAAAGAAGCCAGCGAATCAATATGTTGTTTTCGATAAATCGTGGGATAAGAATACATAGCGTATATCCGGGCCATGCAATCAAAATCAGTGAATGATTTGAGCTTTTTTCGATAAGAATCAAACAAAAGGGATGAAAATTTCGAAAGATAGTTTGCTTGAAGAGACAAAGGTCCACTTAAATAATAATCTTTCCCAAGTTTCTCATATGCTCTTTTTGCTTCAGGAGAAAGATCAACGTCCAATAGAGGCAACGAAATCGTTTTTGTTGCTTCTCCAAGCTTAATGAAAGCATCATAATCGGCCTGTTTTAATACCTCCTCTTCGACTTTTTTTCGAAAATAGTCATTATTAAGCCGAATATAATGAGGGCAGCAATTAAGCATCGAATAGAGATTTTCTTTTTTCTTATCGTCATCACCAACAATGATGATTTGATTCTCCGCACGCGTTAAAGCAACGTAAAACAAGCGAACATGATCGTCGACATTAGGATCGCTCTTCATCGCATCATAGTCACGCGTCAAAAGAGTATCGACTGAAACGGAATAATTGTTTTCGGGAGAATATGGCTTTGGAGGATCGAACTGGAGGTAAGGGAAACCGATGCCTCGTTCCAAAGAAAAAGAGAAAAGTGGTTTGCTTCTACCATCGCCATTGGAAATCGCATTTAAGGAGACAGGCATATATACGATTTTTCTTTCAAGCCCTTTTGAGGCGTGAATGCTCATCATATCCACTGCATCTTCATGATGAGTAAGACTATCGGTGCTATACTCAAGCGAATAACGATTCATCTCTGAAAACATTTTGACGAAATCATGAATATCGCCACCCGTAGATTCGGTGTTCAAAACCAATTGATAGAGAGACTCAATTTTTGAAATGTTGTCTTCGACGTCGCCGATTTTATACAAACATTCAATAACGTGAAATTCTTCAAGGAGAGAAAGGAAAATATCACGGAAAGAGGAATCTTGGTTCTTTTTTGCAAATTCCTTAAGTTGTATCCATAATGCGTCCGATTTCAGCCGGGAAAGAGGATCTTCCTCCCCTTTTATTGGGCGAAGCAGTTCGTATAGGCGAGAGTCACTATATTCATAAGCATAGCTTCGCGCGATGGAGGCGAATAGGTGCTTTGCCTCGCCCTTTCCTTCGCTCATATAGCAAAACATTTTAACAAGCGATTCGATCAAAATAACGGCATTCGCTTCCCGCAAATTCGTCGAAATGACCTTGTTCAATTTGATTCCGCTTTGTGTGAAAAGCCGCTCATAGAGGCGGAAATCTTTTTTTACGCGCATAAGAATGGCAAAATCGCTTGGTTTGCAAGGCCGTATACCATCTTTCCTGTCATAAACGAGATATCCTTCATCAAGTTTCTTTTTGATATCATAAAGAATCGTTAACGCTTCTCTTTTTGCACGATTAGCGCTAGACAATTTTCTTTGGACGATAGGCAAATTGGGCGAAATGATTCTTGATACACCGAAATGAGAATAAGGAAGCTTATACAAATTTACTTTTTCATCATACAAAAGGTGTTCCATCGGATCGTTTTGATAATCGATGGATCCGTGGTTCAATCGCATATAGAAGGTGCAAATATAATTGATGTCATCCAGTAGCCTTTTCCCGCTCCGGTAATTGTAATTCATCGCGATGACTTTATGGCCTTTCCCCATAAGATAGCGTTTTTGCCTTTCGCGGAAAAGGGCGACAACGCTCCCACGGAAAAGATAAATACTTTGCTTTGCATCCCCCACTACGAACAAATGGGCCCGCTTCCCCTCAGAGTTCGGCTTTAACAAGCTCTCCAAAAACATTTCTTGCGCGGGATTCGTGTCCTGATATTCGTCAACCATGATATAGGAAAAACGTCCACGTATCTCGTCCGCACACTTTTCAAACTTCGGATCCGTGAGTAATCGAAGAGCATAGTTCCCGATGTCGGAAAATGAAAAGGAATTCGTGGCCTTTTTATAGTCTTCAAAACGGGTGTCAGCTTCCTTAACGATATCGAGGAGCAAATGAATATCGTCACGATAGAATAGGATTTTCTTTTTCTCCTCTTCGAGACTTGATAGGTTCTCGATCCAGCAAAGCGTGTTCTTCTTTTTGTCGAAGATTCCCTTTAATATCTTCCATCCTGCCTCCAAACGTGGTTTTTCTTCTTTCGAAAGATTTTTGATAGAGCGAGGGAAAAGCGTTGGCTTGTCTTCCTTTAGTGTCTGTGCTTTTTGGACAAATTCTTCATCAGGAAGAGTGAGCAAATGAAGAATTTCTTGGTATAGAGGCATCGCACAAGTGTCTTCCTCAAAGGAGAAAGCGTCATACCCTTTTCCCCAGAAGCCCTGGCTATCGAAAGCCGATTTTGCCTTTTCTAAAGTTTCATCGTTTCCAGAAAAAACATCAAAATAATATTCCGCAAACGCAGCCTCGTAGATGGTCTCCTTGATAGCATCTTTTGCAAAAGAAACGCATTCGTGATAGAGGGAGCGAATGAAATCGTCGGCCAAGAAACGCTGGTCATAGTTTGTCAAAAAGTCCGCTTTTTCTTTCATTCCAAGCGAATCAAGTTGGTCCCAAAGAGCGAGCACATTTTTCTTTGCAAGAGCATCGCTTTTCATATCGGTTTTTCGAACAAACGACAGTAAGGTATTTCTTTTGCAAGGATCTTGATAGTAAGAAAGAAAAATGTCGTCAATGATTTCGTTTCGTTTCGTCTTAGCAATTGTCTCATCAAGGATGTTCAATCGATTCGATAAGCCGAGTTCATTCGCGTAAAGAGAAACGAGATATTGATATAATGAATCGAATGTTTGAATGTGACTTGAGAGCAGCTCTAACGCTTTTTGTTTTTGCTCTTTGGGGAACTTGGCAAGAATCCTCTCTTTCATTTCATGAGCGGCGTTATTGGTGAAAGTCAGTACGAGCAATTCGCTTGGCTTCAATGCATCGTTTAGAAGAATTTCGCTCACACGTTCAGAAAGAGTATTCGTCTTTCCACTCCCCGCACCAGCCGAAATCAGGATATCTTCATCGGTCGGAGCGATAATGGCTTCCCATTGCTGATTGTTGAACCGCGATTTATCTGCCATCTTCATCCCCTTTCTTCGCAAAATACTGTTTTACATCGTAAGAATAATCTTTAAAGTCCTTATAAACGTTTCGATAGCAAACATCTTTGTATGGACAATATTTGCAAGTTAAAGAATCCGCGCTAGGCGCTTTCGTGATATCGCCATAATTGGTTGGAGCAATTGGGAATTCCGCGTTTTCAATGCAATGAATCGTTTTTAGCGTTCCAGAAATTGCATCATCGATTAATTCTCGAAGTGTATAAGAACGCGTCTCTTTCTTCGTCTTTTTAAGCACGCTGCCTTCATCGAACGCCTTAAAACTTTGGACTCCCGACACGAAGAAACCATCCCCTGTAGAAACCAAAGTGTTTTTGTTCTCTACAAAAGACGTTTTATCTGCCAAATTCCAAAACGATTCTTCAGTAGAACACAAGCTAATTCCTCGGAAAGCGCTATACTCATAAAACGTTTTTTCTTCAAGAGAGCGGCTTGTGGCGTTGTAATAGGCCTTCTTAAGTGAGGAAGAATACATTTGTTGGATACCAAATCCGCCAAAACGAGCGCCACCCGTCAGTTCTTCTTTTTTCTTTTCGTTTTGTTCCAATGCATAAAAATAAAGAGGTAGCTGTGTCGATTTCCCTAAAAAAACCGCTTCGGGGATAAAAGACTCCCCTCCTGTTTTGTAGTCGATAATATAGTAATAGGAAGAGACGTCTTTACCGAACTGAATGATTTTGTCGATTCTTCCTTTGAAGCGGTATTTCTTGTCTCCTTCAAGTAGATTCCATTCAATCGTTTGTTCAGGGATTTCTTTATGAATTGAACTTTCCTTTTTCCACGCTCGGAGTTCCCCAACAATGCGCTGAAGATGCGGATAATAGATTTGCAAATACGCATTTTCGACAGCCCCGAACGTTTGCTCATGGCTGACCATGCTCTTTTTGTATTCTTCCACCCCTTTTTCAAACGCTTTGTCGAAGGAAAAAGAATCGTCATAAATGTGTTCTAAGACCTTATGAATGAGCGTCCCGAGATACATTGCGTGATAATCATCGCTTGTCGAAGGAATAATCTCCGATAGTAAATAACGGAATGGGCAATTGATATACGATTCCAAATTGGTAACAGAATAGGGTTTCTCGCGATAAGGAGAGACATATCCTTGGATCGTTTTATAAGAAGGATCATAAGAGCGGTATCCATCAAACGGTCGATAAGAAAAGGCCTCGTCTAACTCTTTAGCAAACAATAGGTTCCTGGCGCTAGAAGTATAAATGCCTTCCTTGTTGCGTGAGACTTTTGTCATTCCATCTTTTTTGTAGGAAGGGAATTCGCTCACAAACTGTGAGGAGTAAATTGCGTCGCTTAAATGCTCTTCGACGCGGGAGAGAAAAACGATATCACTATAACGGATGTAGTTTCTTTTTTTCCGACGGTCGAGAGAAGTCAGTATATAGCTTGCATTCAGTGAGGAATCGCTTAATTCTTTATCGCTGATGATATTTTTGTCTTCGTAAACATGGTAAAAGGAACCGCTCACAAAATCCGTTACATAAGTCGTTTTGTATGGGTCGATTGTAAAATCCGTGGTTACAAGAATTCCTCGGTCGTTCGTTTCCTCTTTATAGGAGAGGGAAGAAAGTGTTTCGAGCAAAGATGCGTAGCCTTTTTCGAAAGGAAGTTCGTCCAAATGAAAATAAGAAATCTTCTCGTAAAGGGTTGCCAAAGTGGTGTCGTTTTTTTCTTCTTCGGAAAAAGAGAATGATCGTGTTGAGTGAATTTGGGCAATTTTCTCTTTCACGGAAGGATTGCTGATAAAAGGTCGATTCACTCTCATGCGAGACGGTATCTCAAAAAGAGCGGAGCACATTTTGATGTAAAACAAATCGGCTTCGTCTTTTACGCGGATACAAAAGCGATTTGCATCTTCCCCACTTATAAGGCGCCTACGAATATCACTATAGATATAGGAAAACTGTTCGAACTTGTTCTTAAAAGAATAAAGTGGAGGGTGAGAGGTTCTTTCGTCGTGTCGTATCACGATGCCTAGATCGGAAGCGGATACATCTAAAAACGGAAGAGCACTCCGTTTTGCTAAAGCGTGGAGTTCGATATCCTCTTCCATCTCGAAAAAAAGAAGCGACCCATGATTCAATTCATAGACACCATAAGGATCGTACGATAGGATATTCCGTTCTTTTAACGCGGAAAAAATATCATACAATTTCGCGTTTTTATGGACGTCCGCGACCCGAAGAATCTTCGCGCATTTTTTCGCTTGTTCATAATCGTATCCAAACAAAGAAATGAGATAAGGAATCGGATCTTCACGATAGGAAAAAGAACAGCAAGAAATAAAATCATCAGAATGGATAATTTTAAAAGAGGAGGAGGGATTCTTCATTTTATAAGAAAAAAGAAGTGCGTCGTATTCTCGTTCTGCCACAATGATTTTCTTTTCCATCGCTTCTTCCAATCTCTTTAATTCTACTTCTTTCACATCGTCCAATAAAAGAAATAGACTATGATTTTATATTTGTGGGAAACAAAAAATGAATTTTAAATTCATTCCGTTTATGATTATCGAGCAAGGGAGCGAAAAATGAGCATTATCATGGAGGCAAAATCCTTACGCAAGGAATTTGGGGAGGGCGAGAGCAAAGTCATCGCGCTATCTGACGTGTCTTTTTCTATTGAGCAAGGCGAACTCACGATTATTGTCGGGCCTTCCGGAGCTGGAAAAAGCACTTTGCTTAATTTAATTGGTGGGATGGACTCACCCACAAGCGGTGAACTATTTGTCAATGGCGAAGACATCGCCAAGTATTCTTCCTCTAGAAGAACCGATTATCGCCGGAATGACGTCGGATTTGTTTTTCAGTTTTATAACCTCATGCCAAATCTTACCGCCAAAGAGAATTTAGAACTCGCAACAGAACTCAAAAAGGATGCGCTCAACCTTGAAGAAACACTCAAAAAAGTCGGCCTTAGCGACCGTATGAACAATTTTCCAAGCCAATTGTCGGGCGGTGAACAGCAACGTGTCTCCATCGCTAGAGCATTAGCCAAAAACCCAAAAATCATTCTTTGTGACGAGCCTACAGGGGCACTCGATTACGAAACGGGAAAGGAAATTCTTTCCTTGCTTTCAAAAGCGGCTAGAGATGAAGGGAAAAACGTTATTATTGTCACCCATAATAGCGCGCTAAAAGAAATGGGAGACCATTTGATCAAAATCAAAAATGGGCAAATCGTCTTGGACGAGCATAACAATCATCCAAAAGATATTAAGGAGGTCGAGTGGTGAAAGCGTTCACGAAAACGGTATTTCGAACTTTTTCCTCCAACAAAGGAAGATTCCTTGCGAATTTCCTTGTCGTTTTATTGTCTCTATCGATCACTGCAGGCTTAGGGGCTCTTCCTTCTGTCTATAAAACCAGTTTTTTAAACAACTATGAAGGGAAAAATGTTCCCGACCTTACGATGAAATTCCTGAAGGAGATTGACCTAGCCGGCTTCCCCTCGTTTGACGAGATTGAGGGGATACAAAGCGCGGAAACCTTCTCTTCCATTGATATACCGCAGGAAGATGCTTATTCCCGCGTCTATTGGCTTGATTTCGAAAAAGGGAAGAATGCAATCCCTTCGCTTATAGAAGGACATCTTCCATCGAATGAGAACGAAATCGTCGCCGAAAAAGGAAGCCTCCATCGAAAGCAATATCATGTTGGTGACCTTATTTCTTTGGACACTTCACTTCTTACAGGTGGAAAGGCAAGAGAATATCGCGTTTCTGGAATTGTGGAGTCCCCCTTATACCTATCCGTCGCAAAAGAAAGGGCGTTTGCTGAAGAGGAAGCCTATTTAAATTCTATTTTCTATTTCAGCACGAACGCTTTTCTTGGCAAGGAAGAGCTTTTGCCACCTATCACAGGCGTTTCTATCGTTTTAGATATCGAGCACGATTACATGAGTGATTCATATCAAAAAGAGGTGAATTCTTGGAAAGATTCCATCCTTTTCACCTTGGAAAAAATCACGAAAGAAAAAAACTCCGTATCACTTCTCACCTTAGAAGAGAACACCTCTTACGCTCTTTTTAAGAACTATAACGAAAAAGTGGGCCAAATCGCTACCATCTTCCCTCTCTTTTTCATTGTCGTCTGTGGTCTCATCAATCTATTGACGGTCACACGCCTCATTAAAGATGAACGGAGCGAGATTGGCTGTTACCGCTCATTGGGAATCGACAAAGGTCATATTCTTGGAAAGTATGTTCTCTTTTCTTTCTTATCCGTTGGGCTTGGTGCGGTCGCTGGTTATCTAATTGGCACCCCCTTCATCCCAAAAGTCGTTTTCCCTGCTTATAACTCCGTTTTTTCAATGCGGCCCTATGTCGTTAATTTGGCAAACATCGCAGGCTTAGCCATCGCCGCTATCACTGTTTTTGTTGCTTTGTCCATCACAATCATCGCCACACTTCTATATTTAAAAGAAACGCCAGCAAGCCTCTTAAAAGAAAAAGCGCCGAAAGCGGGCAAAAAAATCCTTCTGGAAAGAATCCCTTTCTTATGGAATCGTACCCCTTTCTCTTATAAAAACAGTTTCCGCAATATCTTTCGCCACAAAAAGAATTCCTTTTTAACTGCGCTTTCCGTCCTCGGTTCTACGATTCTCGTGCTTATCGGTTTCTCCCTCTTAAACGCATCGGATGCGCTTCAAAATGATGACATATTCGCAAATGTCGCAAGTTCAATGGGCGTTATTTCTATTGTCATCATTGTCTTTGCGATTTTGATGTCTGTTACCGTTATCTATTCTTTAGCAAATATGAATATTCAAGACCGAAAGCGGGAGCTCGCCACCTTAAAAGTCCTTGGCTATCACAACAAAGAATGCTCCGCTTATACATTTAGGGAGGTTATGCTTATTTCTACTTTTTCCAGTTTATTGGGTCTTCCCATCGGCGCTTTTTTGATCGCCTGGGTGTTTTCTTATCTAGGCTTCGGTTCTATTTCAGATGTGAAATGGTATAGCTATTTGCTGAGTTTTTTGATTGTTATGTTCGCGACCATTCTCGTTAATCGATTGCTGTTCCCAAAAATTAAAGCAATCGACATGAATTCTTCTTTAAAGTCAGTTGAGTGAGAAGAATGAAGACGAAACCCTTACTCTCTAGCTATAATATTTATTGATTTTAAACACACGACTCGTCTATTTTTATGGAAACAGGAAAAAAACAATCATACAACCGCAGCAAAAACAATGTTCTCTGCATCTCTTATCTCAGGCAACACGGCTCCGCTTCGGCAACAAAGCTTGCTGAAGAGTTTTCTTTGTCAAACGCAGCCTTAAGTTCCATCTTAAAAAGCCTCGCTGAAAAGGGGATCGTTCGTGAAAGCATCAAAAATTCAGTAAGGGGTAAAGGAAGAAAACAAGTCAATTATGTTCTGAATGACCGTTTCGCCCTCATCGCGTTTATTAATATTGAATATGGGAGATATCACATCGTCTTTTCTAACATCAAGGAAGAAATCCTCATCGATGAACTTTTTTATCTAAGCAATTACACCGCCGACATCTACGAAGCCATCGCAAACGAAATCATGCGTCTTCTTCATCTTGACGAATTTCATGGAGTCCCATTAAAGCAAATCGTTATCGCCGTCGCCGGCTTAGTGAATACAAAAGATGGAAAAGTTCATTCCTATTTGCTAGAAAATCGTTTTTTCGAAGGGCGCAAATGGACCGATAAAATAAAGCGGCGGTTCGGTGGATGCGATGTCATTATCGGAAACGATATGAATCTTGCGATGTTTGGCGAGATTCAACATGGCGCGGCGAAAAGCAAAGGATCAGCGATTCTCGTGTCCAATGAATCCACCATTGGAGGCGCCATTGCGGTGAATAAGCGCGTTTTTCTTGGTGAAGATGGATACGCAGGTGAATTCGGAAACATGCCCGCTTTCTTTGAAGGAAAGATGACACCCCTATTCTATTTCGCTTCGATACAAGGACTTGAATATCATTTTAAAACGAAAGGATTCGATTCCATTCTCGAACTCTTCCACGAAGATAAACAAGCGAAAGAATACATATTAAGCACCGCAAGAGCGATGGGTAACACTCTTTATTCCGTTTCCCGTTTGCTCAATATTTCTTCCTTGATTCTATCAGGAAAAGCGACTCAGTTCGGTGAAGAGTATCTCGCCGCAATTCAAAGCCAATGTGAAGATCCTTTGTTCAAAATTACGGTGATGAAAAGCAAACTAGGAATTAAAGCCGTCACCTTAGGTGCAATATATTTAGGTGTATCCACCTTACTCGAAAGAGAAGCTCAAGCGCCCAATCCATCTTTTTCCAAAGCAATTACAAAAACGAAAAAATCCAAGGGCTAATCCCCACTTCTATGATGAAAAAAGTCGCTCTATCACAAGCGACTTTTTAAGTTTATGAATGTCTTTTATTTCTTATCAGCGACTGGCTCGTTTTTCACCTCTACGGGAGTAGCGGCTTCTTCAGAAGAACCATTAAGGACTTGAAGACGCTGGGCACGACGGAGTTCACGTTCTTCATCGGCGTCCGTCTTCTTCGCAAAATGATTCAAAGTAATCACAGCTAGAACGGAGGCGATGAGAATCGCGATGATACCTAGCCAACGGAAAGAAAGTGAGGTATGGGAGAAATTCATCCACGCGCGTTCTTGAATCGCAATGTAGTTCTCGCTGTATTTGACTGGGAGATAATCGCCCACAATGCCAAGAACGAGAAGAACAAGTCCAGAAAGTGCGAATAAAAATTCAATCACAATCCAAATTCTTTCACCGATGGAGATTTTCCTTTTTGTTTTATTCTCAACGTTGTTCATATTCTAAGAGATAATTCGCTACTATTAGGCTTTTGGCATGCCGGTATGAGGATCAAGCTCAACTGGTTCTTCATCCGCTTTGGCCGGTTCGGCAGTTGGAGAGGCTGGAGCAGCATCTGGTTTGATTTTGTTGTCATTTGCCTTCGCTTGCGCGATTAGTTCATTGATAAGAGGAACGTAAACTGTACGGAAGGCAGGCTCAACCTCTTTTACGTAGTTCGCGATGGTTTGCTGTGCATCTTGAATCACTTGGCCAAAATTCTTGCCCGCTGGAAGGTCGCGTCTTCCCGTCATATTCTCAACAAGATCAAAAACCTTGTCTTGCATTGTCATATAAGCATTATCAGTTAATTTGGCGTTTGCGCGAATTTGGCTCAAAAGGTTAATGACTGCGCTGATATCGTTCCCGATAAATTTGCTTGCAGCAGTCTCCGCTCCATTTGCTTCACGTCTTGCTTGATTATAATCGCCAAAGAGCTTCACGAGTTCATTCGTTAACGTCATATACGAGACGGCACGATAGAGTCTTTCTTCAGCAAGGTCCACTTCTTGGGCGGTTTTAACATCAATGTTGCGGTTATGAGCATCATTGATAATTCCTTGAATCATCGCCTCGATGTTCTCATGGACAGGAATGACGCCTTGGAAAATGGCCAAATGCTGTGCGTGATCAACACGTAAACCATCATCCGCTAATTTGAGGATGGTACTATTCTCGCCATAAACTTGTTCGTACCAGTTGCGGACCATTTCCTCGAATTTTTTGCCCGTCTCTGCGCTATTGTCGATAATCGAGCGAAGCGGAGTTGGCTCATTGAGTTCCACAAGAATGGAACGTTTCTTTTCGTTGAAAAGGGCGACATCGTATTGGTCTTTGTTAAGTGTGTACTCCATCGTGTCGCGGACCACGACCTTGTAATGAATTAAGGTAGTAATCACTTCGGAGATTTGATTCATGTTGTAATCCTTCTTTCTCTATGGTTTTTTGCGGCCTATTTAATCGTCTCCACAGATGGGTAGATGTATTTTTCAAGGTCGTAAAATCTTCGTATGACGTGCGTGGCATGCTTTTTCACGGATGGGGAGCCATGCTCCAAGCAGAAACTGTTACTTTTAAATTCCTCGAACATCGAGATGTCATTGCCACTATCGCCGACGACGAGAACATTATCGCGAGGTATCGCGTGGTAATCAAGATAAAACTCAAGTGCTTGCCCTTTTGAACACCCCTTAGGGGTGATTTCAATGGCTTGATTGCACCAAGAGAACTCCGCTTCTGGGAATTCTTTTCTCAAAATTTTATTCAATTCTTTGCTTTGTTCGATTTTAGCGCGAGTCACCCCAATCATGGTCATGAATTTGTATGTTTTGCCTTGGAGAATGTCGTCATAAAACACTTTACTGTCTTTGATGGCCGGTTCTCTATAAACGCCTTGGAAAAGCTGATAGAGCCCAAACATAAAATTGGACAAAAAGCCGTTGTCTTTCCGCGCTAAAACCATATTGTGTTCTTTTGACATAGAAGCCACAAACGATGTGCCATGCTCCGACCACATCTTATCTAAAATTCTTAGGGCGTCATCAGAAGAAAAGGTCGTTTCCTTGATTACTTTTCCGCCACTTAAAATCAAAGCGCCATTGCAACAGATAGAATCCAAGGGGATGCCAATGTTCGCAGACACTTTGTTACTGAAATATACATTTCGGGAACTCACGATAAGAAGTTTTCCGCCATCACCGATGAATCGCTCCAAGAAAAGGCGGTTTCGTTTCCCTATCATTCTTAATTTGGCACGAGGATAGAAAAGTGTACCATCCAAGTCCGTAGCGATAACCATATTGCTTTTCATCGTGAGATACACTATACGCCAAATTCGTGTTGTTCAAAAGAGAGTATCGATAAAAATAAAGAAAAAACCGTAGGCTTTTCCGCTTACGGTCTTTGGGGAAACGAACTTATTTATTCTCGAGTTTATTTTCGACTTGGATAACACCGTATCCACCATCGAGACGCTTATAAGCGACAGAGACTTCTTCGTCATCACTATCGAGATAGATGAAGAAACTATGGCCCAACGCTTCCATGTGCGTAATCGCATCATCAAGCGTCATCGGATCAAGATAGATGCTCTTGGTTCTTACGACAACATCGTTTTCTTCATCCTCCTCCGCGCCTTCGAAATTCTCAAGAGCAAGCGATTTTCCTAAACCAAGTTCGTTTTTATTACGATTCATCTTGGTTTTGAGTCTGCGCATCTGATCTTCAAGCTTATCGATAGCAAGGTCAACGGCGGCATAGAGATCGTTATTTCTCACCTCGGTACGGAAATCCATTTCTTTGGTGAAGATAGTGATTTCTACTTTTGCTCCGACTTTATAAGCACTGACGACAGCGCGGCAAAGAACGTCATCATTAATGACGAAATACTTGTCCATCCTGTGCAATTTCTTTTGAATGCTGTCACGAATAGAATCGGTGACTTCGATGTTTTTCCCGATGATTTGATATTTCATTGGTTATGTCCTTCCTAGGGGTTAACTCCTTGTACTTTCATTTTAGCGAATATCTTGTTTTCGACAAGAGACATACCAAAATAATTTAGTGATTATCGACATTATTTTTTCTTTTTTTGAGAATCTTTGCCGAAAAAGAATTCGCGAAGCGCATCTACCTTATCCAAATGTTCCCAGGGTAAGTCCAAATCCGGTCTTCCAAAGCATCCATAATTGGTCGTATCGCTATAGCGGAAGGAAGGATGAGTAAGGGAAAATTGCTCAATAATGGCACCGGGGCGCGCATCAAAGAAGCGGGAAATCGCCTCTAATATCTTTTCATCGCTAACGTGTTTCGTGCCGAATGTCGAAATTCCAATACTCATCGGGGTGGCTACGCCAATCGCATAACCAAGTTGGACCTCGAGCCTGTCCGCGGCGCCGCTTGCAACCAAATTCTTAGCGATGTAGCGGGCGTAATAAGAAGCACTACGGTCAACCTTGGACGGGTCTTTTCCTGAAAAGGAGCCACCGCCGTGGCGAGAAGCGCCTCCATAAGTGTCAACAATCAGTTTTCTTCCAGTGAGTCCTGTATCTCCAGCTGGCCCGCCTAATACAAAACGTCCCGTCGGGTTAACCAAAACCTGAAAGTCTTTATTCAAATGGAAGGACTCAGCAACTGGAATCATGATTTCATTTTTGATGAAATCGCGGAAGGAAGGTAAATCAACATCTGGGTCATGTTGAACGCTCATCAATATCGTCTCAATGCGCGTGTGTTTTGGATCGGTGTAGTCAATGGTGACTTGGCTTTTCATATCCGGGCGAGCGCCTTTGAACTTCCCGACTTTTCGCATATTCGTAGCGGTTCTCACTAACTTGTGAGCAATAGAGATGGCAAGAGGCATATAGCCGCTTGATTCATTGGTCGCATAGCCAAACATAATCCCTTGGTCACCCGCTCCTTGCTCAGCGATATTTCCACGGTTCACCCCCATTGCGATATCGGGAGACTGCTCTTTCACGCGGACATCAATTTTGCAACTGTCCGCGCCAATTCCAAGTTCTGGGGAGGTGTAACCAATATTTCGTAAAACGTCACGAGCAATCGCTTCATAATTCACTTTCGCAGAACTTGTGATCTCTCCTCCGATAAGGATATATTCAGTCGTGGCGAATACCTCACACGCAACATGTGCGCTTGGGTCAAGACGAAGAATTTCATCAAGAATCGAATCCGCGATCTTATCGCATACTTTGTCAGGATGCCCTTCGGCTACGGATTCACTGGAAAATAGCACTTTTTGTTTTTTCATAAATACCTCACTGCTACGAAAAAGCCTCCCACTAAGCGGAAGGCAATCATGCTATCCTGAAGAGCGTCGTTCCTAGAGTGGGTCTAGGCTATAGGCAAGCACTTACCTCGTTCCTTTGAGGAGTTGCTAGCGATCTCCAAGAGCCTATTTTCGATCGCTTCTTGACGTTCTTTTTTCGTCGCTCGCCTATCATAGAGGAATAAGCGAGAGGAAACAAGCAAAATGAAAAGGAAGGACGTCCCTTCCTTCTTCATCGATTCTATTTTATTTTGCTTCGCTTTCTTGAAGCGCTTTGAGAGCTTGGGCAATTTGATCGGGGCATGAAGTATTTTTATAGCCGCATCGAATCCCTTCTAGACGTTTGATTGCTTCTTCGAAATGCATCCCTTTTAGAAGAGCGCCAATCCCTTTGAGGTTGCCATTGCACCCACCAATGACTTCCAATCCTTGGATACAATCGCCTTCATAACGAATGATCATTTCCCTGGAACAAACGCCTTTTGGAGTATAGTGAAACTCTTTTTCCATCTGTTTTATTTCACAATCACGCCAAGTACTGGCTCTTTTCCGCCCGCGTTTGCAGCATTGCTTTCATCAGTGTCGATATGCATATTGAGATGGTATTTTGGCGAAACGCGAATCACAGTATCGCCAAAAATGGTCTCACGATCCTTGCCTTTGATGAGAACGCGAACAATTTGACCATTCTTAACATCAAATTCTTCGGCATCTTCTGGGGTCATATGGATGTGGCGTTTTGCGGCAATGCATCCTTCTTTTAAATCCAAGCGTTTGCCGTTTTCAGGATTCACGAGAGCAATCGGTGCGCTCCCAGCGATATCCCCAGATTCGCGAATCGGAGCATTGACTCCGAGTGTGCGAGCATCGGTCAAAGAAACTTCGACTTGATTGACGTTTCTCACTGGGCCAAGAATCGAAACACCATTGATGACTCTTTCTTTCCCGGTTTTTGGGTTCACTGGACCAACAAGGTTCAAGCGGGTGAAACTCACAAATTGACCTGGTTGTGATAATGGAGCACGGACTTTGAGCTCGGCGTGCTCCCCTTCTTTTGCGTCAAGCAAATAATCAAGCGCCTCTTGTGTGACGTGGATATGACGGGCACTGGTTTCGACAATAAATGTTTTCTCTTCCATAAAATGTCTCCTATTTTCGACGGAGATATTATAGTTCGGAATTCACTAAATGGCGAAGGCAACGGAACGGCTTTTTTCATCTTTATGTCCTGGACTCTCAATTCCGCTATAAATACAAAGCGTTTTCTCTACCCATTTCTTTAGAAAGTGGCTAAACTAGCCTCGTCGAAAGGAGGATATTTCTATGCTTGAAGAAGAAAAGAAACCAACGCAAGAAGAGGGCGAGTCTCCTGTCGAAGTGGAAACGGACGAGAAAGTCAACATCGCGAAGGTTACCACGGAAGAATTAGAGAATACGATTCTTTCTCATAACCAAGCCAAACTCAAAGAAATTTTTGACACCGTTCCGGATATCGATATTGCCGAAGCCGCAGAGAATCTCGATGTAAAAATTCTTATCGCGCTTTTCCGAGATACATCAAGCGAATTGAGCGCTCCTTTGTTCGACGAATTGAGTCAAGACAAAAAAGAAGAACTTGTCAAAGCCATGACGGATAAAGAACTCGTCGCTTTGGTCAATGAGCAATTTGCCGATGACGTCGCGGATACAGTCGGTGATATGCCTGCAAACCTTGCTCGGAGAGTCCTCCGTGCTGCAAGCAAAGACATGCGCGACGACATTAATATTCTTTTAAAATACAAGCCAGACACTGCAGGCGCCATCATGACAACCGAGTTCCTTGAGTTTAAGCAAGGCGAGACGGTCAAAAAAACGATTCAGGAAATCCGGTCAAAAGGAAAAGAAGCGGAAACGATTTACACCATCTTTGTTCGAAATGAAAAACGCAAATTCGTTGGAACAGTCGACTTAGATGACCTCATTTTTGCTTCCGAGGATCAAAAATTGATGGATATCATGAATAAGGACGCTCCTTCGTGCCATGCTTCCATCGACAAAGAGGAGGTCGCGAACATTTTCCGACGTTATGACCTTAACGCGATGGCGGTTTTGAATGAAGACGATTGTTTGATCGGTATCGTTACCGTCGATGACGCGGTCGATGTCATCACGGAAGAAAGCAATGAAGATTTGGCCCGTATGACCAATATGGAACCAACGGAAAAGCCTTATATGGAAATGAGCATTTGGGATAATGCCAAAAAGTGCTTTCCTTGGATCATCGGATTATTGGTTTTAGGGACTTTCACGACGATGGTTCTCAACCGTCTTGAAACTCAGCAGATTTTCCAAAGTCTCCCTATTCTTATTTCTTTTGTCCCGACATTGATGGATACGGGCGGAAACGCAGGCGGACAAACCACAGGGATGATGATCCGTTCTCTTGCAATGAAAGAATTTTCTCCAAAAGAAACAGGAAAAGTCGTGTGGCGCGAATTCCGAAGTTCCATTTTGATCGCCGCCTTTGTCGCCACGTTCGCTTTCCTCTGGATTGCGCTAGAAGAATACACTGGCATCGTGAGCGTTGGTTCCATCACGGATATGGATGGAATTCGTTACAATTTTGATGGCTACACTTTATGGTCTGGACTTGTCTTTACGGGTCCACTTGCTGGCGAATTTGCAGCTCACGCCTTCACTTTCGCGGGCTTAGTCGCTCTTACGATGTTCGCCGCAGTTAGCGTTTCAAAAATCATCGGCACGCTTTTGTGCATGGGTGCTGCTTTCATCAAAAAAGACCCGGCACTACTCGCTCAACCGCTTCTTACAACCGTCATGGACGTCACTACTTTGCTCATCTATTTTGCAATGGCTTGTCTGTTCTTCCCCAAGTTCGCGTAAGTTCGCGATTGCAAAAGGATGCGCCTATCACTATAATTCTTTTCGCCGCGGGAATGGCGGAAATGGTAGACGCGTACGTTTGAGGGGCGTATGAGGCAACTCATGCCAGTTCGATTCTGGTTTCCCGCACCAACTGAAATCAACTCCAATAAGCCTATGCTGTTGGAGTTTTTTCTTTGTCGAACAGTTACGTGATGATTGACGTAAGGAGGCAATATGACGATTGGGGTTTGTTTCTAAACTCCATTCGTTTCTCCCACAATCGCTTTTCTGAGCAGGATTCCAGGTTTTGCTAAAGGACAAATTTAGAAATTGGCGTGTTCAAAAAAGGACGAAGATCAACCCCTTTTTTGAAAGTGAGAACGTTAGCGTAAGGAAAGTCTATGAAGGACAAGAAAACGGCGTCCCATAAGAAAACCATACTTCTTGAAAAAGCCACATTTCATATATAATGAAAAGGGATATAAATATGGGCAATTTGATTGATTATTTATTATGGCAAGGGCAAATAAGCTTTGCGAACATGCCGTTCAACGATATGGACTCCATGGTGCTTAGCACTCTTGGCTATATCGACTTTTCCAAAGTATTGACCAAAAATGACTCCCTTTCTTTTTCCGAAGCCATCGCAAAACTGAAAGAAAAGGAAACCCCTCGTTTTTTAGCGCTCGATTATCCCTTCAAAAAGGAGCTATATTCGCAATTTTTAGACGTTGTTTTGCGTAGTAAAAGATTTTGCGATTTACTCGTACATGATTATGTCGACATCCACGATGAAGCGAAAACGACGCAATTCGCCGCCATTTCTTTCACGCTAAAAAAAGATTTGGAGGCCATTGTTTATCGCGGGACGGATGAAACGCTTGTCGGTTGGAAAGAAGACTGCATGCTTTCGTTTATGAAAGCGCCTTGTCAAGAAAGCGCCCTCTCTTACATGAAAGAGATACTCGGAAAAACAAAAAATGCGTACATCATGGGTCATTCCAAAGGTGGAAATCTCGCCTTATTTGCCTCTTTAAATTCCTCCGAGGAAGAGCTGAAACAAATTCAAGAGATTTATCTTTTAGACGGTCCGGGATTATGCAAAGACGTATTCCCAGAAGTCGCCACCCATAGAATTGATGAGAAAGTCCATGCATTCGAGCCAGAATTCGATGTTGTTGCCAAGATTTTTAAGATGGATTTTTCCAACACCACTATTCTCAAAAGCGATGAAGAAGGACTCATGTGCCACGGCTTGCTTAGCTGGCAAATCAAAGATGGCGTTTTTCTAACCGCTACGGAAAATGCCCCTGAGGCCGTATGGATTCAGTCTTCCATCGATACACTTGTTGAAAATCTTACGCCGAAAGAAAGAGAAGCTTTCGTGAACACCATGTTCGATGCTTTAGGAAAAAACGGTGCAAAAACGCTCTTTGAATTGGGCAAAAACCCCGTGAGTACATTCGAAAATGTCTTGATCAAAACATTCCATATTACGAAGAAAAACAAAACGGCAAGGCGAAAAATCGGCTTATCGCTTTTCTTTGGAACCTCCATAAAAGATTTAAAGAATATCCGTAAGCTATCCGAGTTCTTTTTCAGCAACATCTTCTTCGGGATTGTCATGATTTTCTTCGGAATCGTCTTTTTAGCCATGCCGAAAAGTGCTCTTCCTATCACCGCAGTAAGCATCGTCACCGTATTGCTCGCCTTGGAACTTGCCATCTTTATTTATGAGATGGTCAAAACGAAGTGGGATATCAAGCGGCAGAAAATTCGTCTTTTCTTCTTGCTATTTTCCTTTGTTCTCTATGGTGCGTTATGGGTAAAAGATGGCAATATCACTTTCTTCGCCAACTGGCTTTACGGCATTTTCTTCCTTCTTTTCGGTATTTTGTCTTCGGAAACTTTGGAGAAGAATAAGAAAAAGAGTATTTTTGATTTGATTTGGAATCTATTAGAAGTCGTTTTATATCTCGTCATCGGCTGTTATTTGCTCTATGCCCCTGAGCAGTTCCAATCCATCGGCACATTTGTGACGGGATGTGTATTAATCTGTGACGGTGGCATGAAGATTATTCGTTAATCTTCGGCGCTTTTTGAGGAAAAAAGAACATTTTTTTGTTATATTACTTTTTCGTATGGCATTGCTTGAAGTCGAAAATCTATCGTACAACTATAGTGATAAAGAGCTTTACAAAAAGGTCTCTTTCAAAATCAATCCAGGCGAGCATTGTACCCTCGTCGGCGTAAACGGTTCAGGGAAAACCACTTTATTAAACCTCCTTGTGGGTGATTTGCTCCCAGACGAGGGAAAAATCATTTGGGCACCTCATGTTACTTATAGCTACCTCGATCAGCAGCTAAAAGTGAAACAAGATATGCCTGTCAGCGAATATTTATACGGCGTTTACGAAGATCTTTTTCGCAAAGAGAAACAAATGGAGCGTTATTACGAAGAAGCTGCAACGAGTGAAGATTATGAAAAATTGCTCATGAAGGCGGAGCGTCTTCAAAGCGAGCTCAACGAAGCCTCTTTTTACGCACTGCAAGAAAAAGTTGGACGCCTCACCGATGGCTTAGGATTCGATAAAGCACATTTGGAAGCCCCTTTACACGAATTGTCGAGTGGGCAAAGAGAAAAGGCGTATCTTGCGAAAATGCTTCTCGAAGAAAAAGACGTTTTGTTGATGGACGAGCCGACAAACTTTCTCGACCAAGGCCAAGTAGAATGGCTTAGCTCCTATTTGGCAAATTATCCGAAAGCCTTTCTCGTCGTGAGCCACGACCAGGAATTTTTACGGAAAATCGCTGGAGTAGTATTCGTTTTGGAAAACGGGAACATCACCCGCTACAAAGGGAATTACGATCATTTTTTGCAGCAGCATGAGCTCGATAAAGAACAATATGCGAAAAACTATGCAGCGCAGCAACGCTACATCAAAAAAGAAGAGGTTTTCATTGCCAAACACATCGTAAGAGCCACTTCTTCCAAGGCTGCGAAAAGTCATCGTGCAAGGCTTGCCCATCTTGAAGTCATGGAAGCCCCTATGAAAGAAGAAGGTCGCGTTCATTTTGCTTTCCCTTTTACTCATAATGTCGGAGAAATCCCTTTAAAAGTGGAAGAGCTCAGTATCGGTTACAAAATCCCTCTCCTCAATCCGATTTCTTTTGTCCTTAAACGAGGTGAAAAAATTGCTATTCTAGGACAAAACGGGGTCGGAAAAACGACTTTTTTGAAAACAATTCTCAATATTATCCCTTCTTTAGGAGGCTCTTTTTCTTGGCTAGAAGGGACGACAATCAATTATTTCAATCAAGATGAGCATATCGATTTATCGCTCACCCCTTTTGAATACGTTCATTCCGTTTACCCTTCTTTGACCAACACCCAAATTCGCGGAGCGCTTGGCGCAGTCGGCGTTCGAAAAGAACTCGCGCTAAGAAAAATGAGCGAATTATCCGGAGGCGAAGTCACCAAAACGCGCTTTGCGGTGATGACACTAAAAAAGAGCAACTTTTTAGTGCTTGATGAGCCTACCAATCATCTCGACCAAAAAGCGAAAGATGCTTTATTTGAGGCAATCGAAAAATACCCAGGCGCGGTAATCATCGTGAGCCACGAAAAAGATTTCTATGACGGGCTCGTCGATTACGAACTCTATTTCTAATTGTCTTATTAATGAATTCGTTCTTTCTTTCGGAAGCCAAATAAAAAGAACCAAAGGCGATAAAAGATTTGCTTCCGCCAATATTCGTAGCCCAATAAATCGCTATTATAAACAGCAGCAATCCTTCGATAATTTCCATTTAAATCGCTGAGTAAAGAAAGCATTGTTTCAAAATCATCGCCCGCTTTGATCCAACTATTGGAATCGGCCAAATAACGGAGCCTTTTTTCTAGAGAAGACAATGTCTCATAATAAAAAGGGACATCAGTATCTTTAATACGCTTTTCTTGCATCGCGGCGACTTTTCGTACACATTCCAAATCCGCTTCGCTACATTCCATTTTGGCTTCTCGGTAATAAGTATCCAAAGCGAGGAGTACTTCTCTCTTTTCACTGAAGACAATCGATAAAGCGGCAATTCTTTTAGCGAGTTTTCGCTTAAATCCGAGTAAAGAGATAAAACACGAGAAAAAGCCGATGAGATACACAATCGCACCAATCGCAAGAAGCAAGTAAGCAATTTTCCATCCCATAACGTAAAGTATTCTATACTTGCCCCTTCTTCTTTACGAACAAAAATCGTCTCCACTTCCGATTCATTTTTGAAAAAAGCACGAAAATCGCCACTATTTTGGGCGAAATTTGACGAAATGAGGAAAGAGATTTAGACTTAACTACTCTTGATTAGGAGGATAACGAATGCCAAAGAAACCAATCGTTGCTATCTGCTATGACTTTGACAGCACTCTCGCCAAAAGCGATATGCAGAATTTCGCATTCATTCCCGCACTAGGATTAACGCCCGCAGAATTCTGGGCAATGACAACGGAACTCAGTGAAAAAACCGGCGTGGAAAGAACCCTATCCTATTTATATATGATGAAAAAGGTCGCTAAAGAGAAAGGGATCAAAATGACCCATGAGTGGCTTCAGGAGATGGGAAAGAACATCGAATTTTTTCCCGGTGTAGAAGAATGGTTCTCTCGCATCAACTCTTTCGGAGAAGAAAACGGCATCAAGGTAGAGCATTATTTGATTTCAAGCGGTAACAAAGAAATCGTGGAAGGATGTTCCATCGCCAAAGAGTTCCGTGTTTTATATGCGTGTGAATTCCTCTATGATCCAATCAGCAAAGAACCGATTTGGCCGAAGCTCGTGATCAACTTCACGCAAAAAACACAATATTTCTACCGTATCAGCAAGGGAGTCTATGACGTAAACGATGATGTCGGTGTAAACACAAAGACCCCTCTTCACCGTATCCCCTATAGCAATATTGTCTATATCGGGGACGGAATGACGGACATTCCAGCGATGATCATTGCTAAAAATAATGGAGGGAAATCCATTGCCGTATACGGAAAAGGAAAGGAAGAAAAGGTTCAGGATTTATATCGAGACGGAAGAGTCAACTACGTTTGCCCCGCGGATTACCGCGAAGGAAAAGAATTAGATAAAGTCATGCATCTCATCATTCAAGGAGTGGCAATCAACGAAACCCTTGGAAAAAGAGAGAACAAAATGAAATAAAAAGAGAGGGGACTCTTTTGATGAAGATATGCCTACAGTCTTCATTCACTAGGGTTCTTTTTTCTTTTGCGAATTGGAGACGGAAGTTCCTCATAAATCGCGTTGAATAGATTCGTTAGATATTCTTTATTGTCCACATCCTCGACAAGTAGCATTTCTTTTGCCCCTTGATAAGGTATTTCGTAATGGAGGATCGGCATGGTTTTTTTCGCCGCTTCGACGGGTTTTAAAAGAAATCTATTGTCGTATATCCCCCCTACAATTTTTCCACGATAATAGATAATGTATTCGCCCATCATTTTTTGATATGTTATCTCATCCAAACTAGACAACTGATCTAAAATAAAATCTAAGTATTCCTTGCTGGAAGCCATTGCATTTACTCCGTTTTTCACTCGCTTTATCTTCCCAATATTATTGCTTTATTGATTGGAAGATGCAAAAGAAAGCGATGCGTATCTACATTAAGCGCTCGTGAACTCTAAGTTTTATAAGAAAAAGCACCAAAGGGAATCCTTCGATGCTTTTTGCTACTGGTTGCTTATTTGAACCAGAACGGATAGTCGTTGAGAACGATGCAGATGATGTCTAGCAACCAACCGACGGTTCCGGCAGCAATAATCCAAAGAATGCCAAGGACGAGCTCAAGCATATTATTATGCTTGACCGCTTTGAGAATTCTCCAAACCGCCCAAGTGATATCAAGAAACCAAAGGCAAAGCACGAGCTTGAGCCATTTCGGATTCTTCTCCATCCATTTGATATAGGAATCCATAAACGTACTTCCTTTCCGAAAATAAGATACCACAGCACAGTTACAATTTACATAGTAAAGCGAGGTTCTTTTTTTAGCATTTCTCGTTGGAACCTAGTCGAAGCAAAATCCTGATTTACCAAACGCTTTCATAGATAGGAGAAAAAAATACACTATGATAAAATAGGAAAGTATGGAAAAAGGTAAAGCAACCGCAATACTTCTTTTAGCAGGAAAAGGCGAACGATTCGGTACAATCGTTCCCAAGCAGTTTATCAAAATGGGTGATAAAGAACTTTTTCTTTATGCGGCATCGAGCCTCAATGTATCAAAGCGGATATCCTCTATTATCTACGTTGTTCCCCCAACTTATGAAGCGGAAACGGAACGCATTTTGACGCGAGAGAAACTAGAAAAGAATCATTTTGTGATTCCAGGTGGAAATTGCCGGCAAGAAAGTGTCTATCTGGCGCTCTCCTTTTTAGCAAAGCAAGGAATTGAGAGCGACAGCATCGTCTTGATTCATGATGGGGATCGGCCAAATCTAAAAGAAATTTATATAAAGAATACTATCGAAAAAGCCTTGTCTTTTGGTGCGGCCGTCACATCCATCCCCGTTAGTGATTCCGTTGCATTTGTGGAAAACGGCTCAGTTCTTTCTTATTACGACCGCAAAAAGTCTTGCGCTCTTCAAACGCCACAAACATTTCGTTTTTCCCTCATTTTCGAAGCAGAAAATAGAGCAAGAGCAAAAGAAAAGTTCTATACTGATGAAGGTTCTTTGCTTTTGGGAGAAATGGGCAAAGAATCACAAATCGTCATGGGCGATAAAAGTAACATTAAAATCACGGAACCATTTGACGAAATCATCTTTTTAGCGAAATAGTTATGAGCAAAATTGGCGACATCTTAGAAGGAACCATCGTGCGGGTCTACCCCCGTTATGCAATCATGCTTTTTGATAACGGCGAGACAGGTTTGCTTCATATTTCGGAGCTCAGCAAAAGATTCGTCGTCGATTTGCCAGCGACTCTACTTGTGGGGAGTATCCACAAAGTCAAGGTTATTGAGATAGACGAAAAAAATCATTCCATGAAAGTGTCCAAAAAGAAGCTCGATGAAAGTGAGAGACACCACTACCTCAAAAAGAAAAAAGTTCCTTATCGTGAGGCGGATTTCACCGCCTTGCGTGATAATCTGGCAAAATGGATCGAGGAGGAAAACTCAAGCCAGCAATAAATAAGGAAAAGGAGAAAATATGATAATCGAATGCAAAAATGATAACTTAGTCAACGAGGTCAATTATGCCGACTATAAAGAAAAAGTCGCCGAAATTGACGCGATGATTAAAAATGGAACAGGAGCGGGCAATGACTTTTTAGGATGGGTTGACTATCCAATTCAGTATGACAAAGAAGAACTCGCTCTTATTAAAGAAAGCGCGAAATACGTACGAGAGAATTACGATGTTCTTGTCGTCGCCGGCATTGGCGGAAGCTATTTGGGAGCACGCGCCGCGATTGAAGCAATCAACGGCTTACACGGTAACAAAAAACCAGAGATTATTTTCATGGGCCAAACGCTCGACCCAACCTATATCGCCGAAGTAATGGAATATCTCAAAGACAAGAAGTTCGCGATTAACGTTATTTCCAAAAGCGGGACCACAACAGAAACCAGTGTTTCCTTCCGTTTGCTTAAAGAAATGCTCGAAAAGAATTTCGGCGTGGAAATGGCACGCAAATCCATTTTCGCTACAACCGACAAAGAGAATGGTGCACTTTTGACATTGGCCAAAAACGAAGGGTACGTCCGCTTCGTTTTGCCAAGCAATATTGGTGGACGATACAGTGTCCAAACCGCAGTCGGTCTCTTTCCGATCGCCGTCGCTGGTATTGATCCAGAAGAAATATTAAAAGGAAGCGCCGCCGCACGTGTCGATTGTTCCAACCCTGATGTTGAGAAAAACGAATGCTACAAATACGCCGTGATCCGTCACGCAATGTACGAAAAATATCATAAATCCGTCGAATTCTTTATTAGTTACGTCCCTTCTTTCGTCCAAATCGGCGAATGGTGGAAACAACTATTCGGCGAAAGCGAAGGAAAAGACGGAAAAGGGCTTCTTCCTGCAAGTGCCACTTTCACAACCGACCTCCACTCGATGGGTCAGTTCATTCAAGAAGGGACAAAAGTTTTCTTTGAAACCACGCTTCATTTAAAAAAACATCGCGATTCCGTCATTTTGCCACGCGATAACGAAAATTTGGATGGCCTTAATTATCTCGCTGGGAAAGATTTGGGGTGGATTCAAGATAAAGCCTATGAAGGAACAATCCGTGCTCACACCGATACCGGTCATAATGACAACCTCATCTTAGACATGGAAGAAATGACTCCATTCAATCTCGGATACTTCTTCTATTTCATGGAAAGAGCTTGCGCAATGAGCGCTTATCTTAATGGTGTCAACCCCTTCAATCAGCCCGGTGTTGAAGTTTATAAGCACAATATGTTCCACCTTCTTGGCAAGCCCGGATTTTAATCAGAAGAGACAAGAATGATAAAGCCCTGAAAAAGGGCTTTTTATTTCGTTGACGCACCGAAACCTCAATGGTATATTTATTGGGCACGTTTTGGCGGGCGCACTCTTGTGGATGCTTAGCTCAGCGGGAGAGCATCGCCCTTACAAGGCGGGGGTCACAGGTT
>ERZ808245.58-NODE-58-length-77799-cov-5.223181_pt1 | contig 77799 bp, 77 predicted proteins | sample MGYA00521243_ERZ808245 | MGnify/ENA primary metagenome ERZ808245 (study PRJEB31516, sample SAMN03275576) | gut metagenome | biome: mammalia-associated habitat; material: feces | host: Papio cynocephalus | place: Kenya | collected 2012-07-07 ... | reverse complement strand
TCGAGCGCCACGAGCGCCGTCATGATCTTCGTCGTGCTCGCAATGGCAAGCTCCTGTTCGGTGTTTTTTCCTGCCAGCACCCGGCCGCTGCCGGCGTCCATCAGAATAAACGCCTCCGCGCCGGTCTGCGGCACGCTCTGCGCCGCGGCGCAGTCCATACAGCCGAGCAGGCTGCATACCATCAGCACAAGAGCCGCCCTTCGTTGCACGACACGCGTCAACTTCCATCACCCTTTTTCACAGAATGACTTCAGTATGCCCGCTTTTACACAAATTCTTTCTCTTCCTTTTTCCTGTTGACGAAGCTCTCAACGCGGTCGATGAGCTGCGGTGCCATCTCCAGCACGCGGTCCACCGTCGCGGTCGCCGGCACGGCGACCGGCACCATGCGCGTCTGCCCGTCCTTGATAACGAGGAACGCCACGGGGTCGATCTTCACGCCCGCTCCGCCGCCGCCGCCGAAGCGCTCGCTGGTCTGACCGTAGGTCCCGCCGCCGCTGCCGAAGCCGAGGCTCACGCGGGACACGGGGATGAGCGTCACGCCGTCCGGCGTGGTGATCGGCTCACCGATAACGGAATTGGAATCCACCATTTCGCGGATCTTCGTCATCGTGGTCTCCATCAGCTCGCTTACCGAGTTTTTTTCCTTGTTCTCCATCGTGATCTTCCTTTCTATGCAGTCCGTTTTTCCGGTTCGTTCGTTTTCGGCACAGCCGCGTGCTCTGCCGGCGGCTCCGCCTTTGCCTCGCTCCGGTGCCTCCTGCGCCAACGCAGGAACCATTTCCCCACCGGTGCCGCCAGCGTAAAGAGAATGGCAAAGAGGTCGCACACGCGCAGCGATACGCCGATCGTCCCCTCCGCCGAGGTCTCCGCCTTAGTGAAGTCCATCCCCAGATAGACGGACGGCTTCGGGATATAGAACAGCTCCTCGAGCTTCGGCATCAGAGTCCACAGCGCGGCGTTGGCATAGCCGTAGGTCTGCGCCGTGTCCGCCGGATCGTCGCCCGCAAAAATCACGCCGACCTCCAGCGGGTCGATGCGTGTACGGCGGCAGGTGCGGCGAAGCGTCCGCTTCAGCGCGCCGAGCACCGTCCCCGCAAGCTCGCGCAGCTCGGGAAAGCTGAGCCTCGGCAGGCGGTGTCCGCCCGCCGCCTGCGGCTTCGTCTTCTCCTCCGGCGTTTTCCCGGCTGTTTTCGCTGCCTTCTTCTTTGCTTTCTTTTCTTTCCTCGGCAGGACCGTCAGCTTGACCGGACCGACGCGCAGCCGAACGCGCAGCTCCCCGCCGAAATCGACGATCGCGCCCACGCGCAGCAGCGAAAGGAGAAGAAAGAGCAGCAGAATCATGCCGATGATCTCCAGCGCCGTCATGGTCAAGCCTCCTTCCCCGTTCGCTGTCCGGTCCGCTTATTCCTCCGCGTCCGGCTCGCTTTCCGCCGCAGCCGTGAGCTGCGTCGGGTCAAGGATCGCACCGTCCGTATCCAGCCGCAGCTGGCCGTCCGCCTCAAGGCCCGGCATCTCGGGCAGCTCCTCGAGCGAGCTCAAATGGAACACGCGCAGGAATTCCTTCGTCGTGCGGTAGAGCCTGGGCCGTCCCGGCACCTGGAGCCGTCCGCACTCCTCGATGAGCTTACGCTCCTGCAAAAGTCCCATCGTGTACGAGCTGTCCACACCGCGCACCTGATCGACATAGGCGCGCGTGGTCGGCTGATAATAGGCGATGATGGTCAGCACCTCCAGCGCAGGCTGAGAGAGCTTCGCGGGCTTTCGGATCTCAAACGCTTTGCGGATGATGTCCGCGTAATCCGGCGCGGAGCAGAGCTGATAGCAGTTCTCCATCCGCACCAGACGGATGCCGCGGCGCTCGAAGGCGTAGTAGTCGCCAAGCTCCTGCAAAACCTGCTCCGCCGTCGGCTTGTCCAACTCGAGCGCCAGACAGATGCGGTCGATATTCACCGGCTCGCCGGCGGCAAAGAGGATGCCCTCCATCGCCGAGCGGACCTCATGTAAGTCCATCGTTTCCAGTGCCATACGTTCCTCACAATGTAAAAGTTTCCGGTGCGTCCTGCTCGCAGTCCACCGTGCAGTCGGTCTCGCCGCCTGCGAGACGGATCACGCTCGCGCGGCACAGCTCCAGCACCGCCATAAAGGTCGCCACGATCTCGCTGCGGCTCTTCGCGCCGCGGAACAGCAGCAAAAAGCGCGTGATACCGAAGCTCTTGAGCCGCCGCACGATCTCGCCCGCCTTGTCGGAGACGGAATACGGCTCGCGCTGCACGATCTGCTCAAAGGCCGCGCGCGGCGGCGGCGCCAGCTTCTCCGCGCGATCGAAGATCGACTGCATGGCCAGCACCAGGTCTGCCTTCTCGTGGTCGTATTCGTAGATCTTCCCGCGCTCCATCGGCTCGGGATTCTTCGTCATCGTGTTGCGTCCGAACTCACTCATCGGCCCCAGCGTCTCGGTCAGCGTGCGGATGCGCAGATAGGTGTCCTTCTGCTGGCGCTCCTTCAGGGATTGAATGAGCTGCTCCATCTCGTTCTGCGCTTCCTCGTCCTCGATGGACAGCAGCATCCGCGTCTTGATGTACATCAGGTGCGCCGCCATCGTGATGAACTCGCTCGCCACCTCAAGGTCAAGCTGCTTGCGCTGCTCGAGGTAGGCAAGATACTGCTCTAAGATGAGCGCGATGGGAATGTCCTGTATTTCGATCTTATTTTTTGAGAGCAGGAAAAGGATGAGGTCGAGCGGGCCTTCAAAATCCTGAAGCGTCTCCGCCGAGCGCTCATGCACCACGCCCTCGAGCTTAAAAATAGGGTTGTCCATTCGTTTCTCCGTTCACTCTCCGCGCTCAAACGATGCCGCGGAAAACGAAATTGATCATAGAAGCGTACACGTTATAGATCGCCGTGCTGAGCACATTGTCGCCCACGCCGAGCCACACGAGGATCAGCAGCGCGATCATACCGTATTTTTCGTAGCGCATCAGCTTCTCATACGCGCTGTCCGGCAGGAATGCAAAGAGCACCTTTGAGCCGTCGAGCGGCGAGATGGGAATGAGGTTGAAAAGCCCGAGACCGACGCTCAGATACGCCGTCGTCAGCAGCAGGTCAAAGATGAAATCCCACAGCGCGCCGTATTGATGATAGACGAGCCGCGCGCACAGCAAGGCAAGCAGCGCCAGCACAAAATTGGATACCGGTCCGGCCAGCGCCGTGAGCGCCATGCCCTGCTTCGGCTTCTTGAAATAGCGCATATCCACCGGCACGGGCTTCGCCCAGCCGAAGCCGAGCACCAGCATACACGCAAGACCCACCCAGTCGATGTGGTGCAGCGGGTTTAGGCTCAGCCGATGCTCCCGCTTCGCGGTCGGGTCGCCGAGCGCATAGGCCGCAAGGCCGTGGCAGGTCTCGTGGACCGTCAGGCATAAAAATACGGCAATCAGGCGCATCAGCGCCGACAGCATTGCCGAAAAATCAAGTGAATTCCATAGGTCGGACAGGGTACCCAACGCAATCTCTCCTGCGAAAAAATTCATTCTCGGGTGGATTTACCCGATAAGTTTAATTATTATAGCATTTTTCACGTCTCTTTACAAGGATTTTTGCAATTTTTGTTGCATCTTTCCTGCAAAATTCTGCGTGGCAAATTCGGCAGAATGTACAAACACACGCTCTCTCCTCTCCCCTCATATTCCTATTGACAAGATAGGCTTTTCCGCCTATACTCTCTATATCCTATCAAAACACTATGCTTTATGAGGCGTCCAATATGAAAGTCTATGCCGATCATGCCGCCACGACCGAGCTAAGCCGAAACGCGCTGTCCGCCATGCTCCCCTGCTTTACGGAGTTCTACGGCAACCCCTCCAGCCCGCACGCCGCGGGGCAGGCGGCCTCCCGGCTTCTGGTCCACGCGCGGGATACCGTCGCGCGCTGCTTGAACTGCCGGCCGGATGAGATCACCTTTACCTCCGGCGGGAGCGAGAGCGACACGCAGGCGCTGCTCTCCGCCGCGCGGAACGGCGCAAGGCAGGGCAGGCAGCACATTCTCTCCACCGCGTTCGAGCACCATGCCGTGCTGCACACGCTCGAGCGTCTCTCCCGCGACGGTTTCACGGTCGAGCTGCTGCCGGTCGGTCCGCTCGGCATCATCACAGCCGCGCAGGTCGCCGCCGCCCTGCGACCCGACACCTGCCTTGTGAGCGTGATGTACGCCAACAACGAGATCGGCTCCGTGCTGCCGGTCGGCGAGATCGGCGCACTCTGCCGCGAGCGCGGCGTCCCGTTCCACACCGACGCCGTGCAGGCCGCGGGACACCTTCCCATTGACGTGCAGGCACAGGGCATCGACCTGCTCTCGCTCTCCGCGCACAAGTTCAACGGGCCGAAGGGCGCGGGCGTCCTCTACGCGCGACGCGGCACGCCGCTCGTTTCTCTCATAGAGGGCGGCGCGCAGGAGCGCGGAAAACGCGCCGGTACGGAAAATCTTCCCGCCATCGTCGGCATGGCCACCGCCTTGGAGGAGGCGTGTACGCACATGGAGGATGCCGCCGCGCGTGTCGCCGCCCTGCGCGACCGTCTGATTGCCGGGCTGTCCGCGATCCCGCACAGCCGTCTCAACGGGGATTCGATCCGCCGTCTGCCGGGAAACGTCAGCTTTTGCTTCGAGGACGTCGAGGGCGAGGCCCTGCTGCTCCTGCTCGACGCCGCGGGCATCTGCGCTTCCTCCGGCAGCGCCTGCGCCTCCGGCTCGCTTGAGCCGAGCCACGTCCTGCTCTCGCTCGGTCTGCCGCCCGAATTGGCGGGCAGCGCCCTGCGTCTGAGCCTTGGCGCGGAAAACACCGGCGAGGAGATCGACTATCTCCTTGCCGAGATCCCAAAGGCCGTCGCCACGCTCCGTGAACACTCGCCCGCATGGCAGGAAAAGCTGCGCGGGAAACGACTGTTTTTACTTTGAGGAAAAGCCATGGAAAAAGTATTGATCGCTATGAGCGGCGGCGTGGACTCCAGCGTGGCCGCCTTTCTGATGAAGGAGCAGGGCTGCGACTGCATCGGCGCCACAATGAAGCTCTTCCGCAACGAGGACGCCGGCATCGGCCGCGCAAAAAGCTGCTGCTCGATCTCCGACGTTGAGGATGCGCGCGGCGTAGCCGAGCGGCTGGGCATTCCCTACTATGTGTTCAACTTTACCGGCGACTTTGCCCATCAGGTCATCGACCGTTTCATCTCCGCCTACGAGCATGGGGTGACGCCGAACCCCTGCATCGACTGCAACCGCTATCTGAAGTTCGCCCGGCTCTACGAGCGCGCGGAGCTGATCGGCTGCGACGCCGTCGTGACCGGGCACTACGCCCGCATCGAGCGGTGCGGCGAACGCTGGCTGCTGAAAAAGGCGCTGGACGAGAGCAAGGACCAAAGCTATGTTCTCTACGCGCTCACGCAGACGCAGCTCGCGCATACGCGCTTCCCGCTCGGCGCCCTGCACAAATCACAGGTGCGGCACATTGCCGAGGCGCAGGGCTTTTACAACGCGCACAAGCCCGACAGCCAGGATATCTGCTTCGTTCCGGACGGCGACCATGCACGGTTCATCGAGCAATATACCGGCAGGCAATATCCCTGCGGCGACCTCGTGGACGGCTCGGGTCGCGTGCTCGGACAGCACCGCGGCATCATCCGCTACACCGTCGGGCAGCGCAAGGGGCTCGGCGTCGCGGCGAACACACCGCTCTACGTCCGGCGGATCGACGCCGCGGAGAATCGCATCGAGCTCGGCGAGAACGCCTCCCTCTTCACCCGCACGCTGACCGCGAACGACTTCAACTGGATCGCCTTTTCCGCGCCGCCGCGTGAGCTGCGCGCCAAGGCGAAGGTTCGTTATCGGCATACCGAGCAGCCCGCGTTGGTCTGCCCGCACGGCGACGGCAGCGTCACGATTATTTTTGATGAGCCCCAGCGCGCGATCACCGTGGGGCAGGCCGTCGTGCTCTACGACGGCGACACCGTGCTCGGCGGCGGGACCATCACACAGACCGAAGCATAAGAAAAAGCAGCCGCTGTGCGGCTGCTTTTTTATCCGATTGGGAGCCTTAGCCCTTGATCATGGAAGCGATCTCTTCGGCGAAGTTCTCCTGCTTCTTCTCGATGCCCTCGCCCTTCTCGAAGCGAACGGCGTCCACGAAGTCGATCTTGCCGCCGAGCTTCTTGGCGGCGTCGGCAATATACTGCTCGACCGTGCCGGTGAACACGTCGCCGCGGACGAACTCCTGCTGGAGCAGGCAGTTCTCGGAATAGAACTTGTTGAGCTTGCCCATGACAATCTTCTCGCGGACCTGCTCGGGCTTGCTGGCCATCTTGGGGTCGTTGGCCATCTGGGCCATCATGATCTTCTTCTCCTCGTCGAGAACGTCCTGAGAGACCTGGCTCTTATCCCAGAAGCGGGGATTGAGCGCCGCGATCTGCATGGCGACGTCCTTGGCAATCTCGGTGGCGTCGATGCCGCCGTCGACCTTGAAGTTGACGAGCACGCCGATCTTGCCGCCGGCATGGATATACGGGGTGGAGGTGTTGGCCGCGAAGCGGGCAAAGCGGCGGACTTGAATGTTCTCGCCGATGACGAGGACCATCTCTTGACGCTCCTGCTCAACGGTACGGCCATTGCCGTAGGGGGCCGCCATCAGAGCTTCGAGATCCTTGGGGTCTTCCTTGGCGACGACAGCGGCGACGCCCTTGACGAAGTTCTGGAACTTTTCGTTCTTGCCGACGAAGTCGGTCTCGGCGTTGACCTCGACCACGACGCCCACGCCGTCGATGACGGTGGCGTAAGCCATACCCTCGGCAGCGATGCGGCCGGCCTTCTTCGCGGAAGCGGCGAGGCCCTTTTCACGCAGGTACTCGATCGCCTTGTCGATGTCGCCGTCGCACTCGGTCAGAGCCTTCTTGCAGTCCATCATGCCCACGCCGGTCATTTCGCGCAGGTTCTTCACATCAGCAGCACTAATAGCCATATTCTTGTCCTCCTCGTAAAATTAGGCTTCGGCCTGAGCCTCGCCCTCGGCCTTCTCCGCCGCGGCGTCCTCAGTGACCTCGCCCTGCTTGCCCTCGATCATGGCGTTGGCCATCACGGAGGCGATGAGCTTGATGGCGCGGATGGCGTCATCGTTGCCGGGGATGGGATAGTCGATCTCGTCGGGATCGCAGTTGGTATCGGCGATGGCGACAACGGGAATGCCGAGCTTGTGCGCCTCGGCGATGGCGTTGCGCTCCTTGCGGGTGTCAACGATGAACAGGGCGCCGGGCAACTTCTTCATATCCTTCACGCCGCCGAGGTACTTCTCGAGCTTCTCGATCTCGCCGAGATGCTTCATGACCTCCTTCTTGGGCAGCATATCGAAGGTGCCGTCCGCCTGCATGGTCTTGAGCTGGTTCAGGCGATCCACGCGGGTGCGCATGGTCTTGAAGTTGGTCATCATGCCGCCGAGCCAGCGGGCGTTGACATAGTACATATTGCAGCGAAGAGCCTCATCCTTGATGGCCTCCTGCGCCTGCTTCTTGGTGCCGACGAACAGCAGGGACTGGCCGCTCTCGGAGACGCTGCGCACGAAGTTGTAGGCTTCCTCGAGCTTCTTGACGGTCTTCTGAAGGTCGATGATATAGATGCCGTTGCGCTCCGTGTAAATGTAGGGAGCCATCTTGGGGTTCCAGCGGCGGGTCTGATGACCGAAGTGAACGCCTGCCTCGAGCAGGGCTTTCATGGATACGACGTTTGCCATTGCTTGTAGTTTCTCCTTCAAATTTAGTTTTACCTCCGGAGCCTTCATCCCCCCTGCCAACCCTTGGCACAGACAGGAAGTCGGGTCCCCGTGCGGAATACCCGAGCATTATACCGTACATTACTATAGATTGCAAGCACTTTTTTCAGAAAAGCGCCTGTTTCCAGCGCATTTTTTCAAATTCCCGCGCCAAATGGCAGGTTGTGAAGAAATTTTAAACAATTTTCATTTTCCGCATCCCGCCCTTGCATTTCTTAACGTTTTCTTTATAATAAAAAGCTCGCCCTGCGCATCATAAACGCCGGCGGCGTGCGCGCCGTTCGCGGCGCGGCGGCTCGCGCTGCGGGAACGGCTTATCGACCAGAATGATGTCGTCCCCCACCTGCCGGATGCAGTCCCACGGAATGTAGTATTCCTCGCCGCGGCCGAAGAGGCCGAAAAAGCGGAACGGCCCGGGCACGATCAGCGCGGTCATCCGCCCCTCGGGCAGCTGACATTCCACGTCGCCGACATAGCCCAGACGGCAGCCGTCGCAGATGTTGATGACCTCCTTGCAGCGCAGGTCTGTAAATCGGCAGTTCATCGCGCTCCCCCCTGTTCCCTGCCATTCTATTCGCACCGCAGGAAGTCCTATCCCACCTTCCGCCGCCATGCGGCGTATTCTGTCCCAGCGAAAAAACAAAGAACCGGAGGAACCACCCCATGCATGAGATCCAACTCAATATGTACCATGCCCTTGCGCTCGGCGCCGTCATGTACTGGCTCGGCGCAGCGCTGACGCGAAAGCTCCCGGCGCTCCGGCGCTTCTGCGTGCCCGCTCCGCTTGTCGGCGGACTGTGCTTCGCGCTGTTCAACACCCTGCTTTATGCCTCCGGCCTCGCGGTCATCACCTTTGACGAAACGCTCGAGACGGTCTTCATGATCCTGTTCTTCACCACCGTCGGCTTCACCGTGAGCATCCCCATGCTCGTCAAGAGCGGCAAGTCCGTGATGCTGCTGCTCGCGCTGAGCATCGCCATCATCCTTCTGCAAAATGCCGTCGGCAGCGGCGTGATGGCGCTCATGGGCAAAAACCCGCTCTACGGGCTCGGCTGCGGCTCCATCTCCATGATCGGCGGGCCCGGCACCGCCGCGGCCATCGGTCCCGACCTTGACGCCGCGGGCGCGGTCGGCGGCACGACCGTCGCCGTCGCAGCGGCGACCTTCGGCCTCATTTTTGGCTCCATCCTCGGCGGCCCCATCGCCCGCCATCTCATCGTTAGGAACCACCTGCGCGAGGAGCTTCCCGAGGACCACGAGCACGAGGAGGACGCTGACGACGCGCACTTCACCACGCACTCCAACCGCTTCGTGCTCGGCTTTCTGATGCTCGCGTTCTGCGTCGGTCTCGGCAGCTATGTCACCACGGGACTCACGAAGCTCTGCGGCTTCAATTTTCCGGCCTACATCGGCCCCATGCTCGTGGCCGTCGCAGTCCGCAACCTCATCGACCGCACCGGGCGCATCGAGTTTCCCGCCACCGAGATCGGCACGATGGGCAATATGTTCCTCGCTCTCTTTCTCTCCATGGCGCTCTCCGGTCTCAAGCTCTGGCAGCTCGTAGACCTGGCGCTGCCGATGCTCGTCTGCCTTGCCGCCGAGGTTCTTCTGATGGTGTTCTTCTCCATCCTCGTCGTCTTCCCGCTCATGGGCCGCAATTATGACGCCGCGATGATCACCGCAGGCTTCATCGGCTTCGGCATGGGCGCGACCTCCAACGCGATGGCGAATATGCAGGCGGTCGCCCGCCGCTACGGGCCCTCGCCCTCGGCTTACTTTATGATCCCGATGGTCGGCGGTCTGTTCAACGACTTCTTCAACGCCGCCATCATCGCCCTGAGCATCGGGCTCCTTTCCTGAACGATCCCCGGCAAAAAACAGCCGGGAAAAACTCTCGCACCTGCGTCCGCACGACGTGAGAACCGCCCTCCCGCGCAAAATCCATCGCATTGCGCCGAACGATAAAAAATATCTCCGCCGCTGCGCGGTATGTTTCGCCCCGCTGCGGAAATAATGAGAGCATCAAGCACGGGGAGGTCGGTACGATGCTCGGCAAGGTGGAGATCTGCGGTGTAAACACGGCGAAGCTGCCGACGCTCAAGTCGGACGAAATGACGGAGCTGCTGCGGCGCAGCCATGCGGGCGACGAGCGCGCGCGGGAAACGCTCATTCAAGGGAATCTGCGGCTTGTGCTGTCGGTCATCCAGCGCTTTGCCGGCCGCGGCGAGAACGCCGACGACCTCTTCCAGGTCGGCTGCGTGGGCCTCATCAAGGCCATCGACAATTTCGACGTCTCGCAGAACGTCCGCTTCTCGACCTACGGCGTGCCCATGATCATCGGCGAGATCCGCCGCTATCTGCGCGACAACAGCGCCATCCGCGTCAGCCGCTCCATGCGCGACACGGCGTACCGCGTGCTGCAGGCGCGGGAAAAGCTCCAGCGCGAGATCCAGCGCGAGCCGACCGTCGAGCAGATCGCCAAGGAGCTGGATATCCCGCGCGAGGAGGTCGTGTTCGCCATGGACGCGGTGGTCGATCCCGTCTCCCTCTTCGACCCCGTCTACTCCGACGGCGGCGACACCGTCTGCGTGATGGATCAGGTGCGCGACACGCGCAACACCGACGAAAGCTGGCTCGACCGGATCGCTCTGCGCGAGGCGGTGGACAAGCTCTCGCCGCGCGAGCAGCGTATTTTAGCCATGCGCTTTTACAACGGCAAGACGCAGATGGAGGTCTCCGGCGAGATCGGCATTTCGCAGGCGCAGGTCTCGCGGTTGGAAAAAAACGCCATCAGCACCATCCGCAGAAACCTTTGACCGCTCCATAGCACAGCTTATGATAGGCTGTGCTATTTTTAATAATGCTTCTATCGCCGATCCACTTGACTTTCTCTGTCTCCCATGTAGAATGTTTAGGGTTCGGCAGTCTCTGCCGCACCGCTCACAGCAAAACACAGAACAGGAGTTGTTATCATGAAGTACGACGTTGCCATCATCGGCGCGGGCCCTGGCGGCATCTTCTCCGCCTACGAGCTGACGAAGCTCGCCCCCTCGCTTAGGGTCGCCGTTTTTGAAGCCGGCCACAGCCTTGAAAAGCGCCATTGCCCCATCGACGGCAAGAAGGTCAAGAGCTGCATCGGCTGCAAGAGCTGCTCGATCATGAGCGGCTTCGGCGGCGCGGGCGCGTTTTCCGACGGCAAGTACAACATTACCAACGATTTCGGCGGCACGCTCTATGAGTACATCGGCAAGCAGCAGGCGCTCGACCTGATGCACTATGTCGACGAGATCAATATGCTCTACGGCGGCGAGGGCACCAAGCTCTACTCCACCGCCGGCTCGCAGTTCAAGAAGCTCTGCATCCAGCACAAGCTCAAGCTGCTCGACGCCTCCGTGCGCCACCTCGGCACCGACATCAACTATGTCGTGCTCGAGAATCTCTATAACGACCTCAAGAGCAAGGTCGATTTCTACTTCGATACCCCCGTGCAGGCGCTCGAGGCAAAGGACGGCGGCTTTACCGTCGTGTGCGCCGACGCGCAGTACGAGTGCGGCAAATGCATCGTCTCCGTCGGTCGCAGCGGCAGCAAGTGGATGGAGGGCGTGTGCCGCGTGCTCGACATTCCCACCAAGTCCAACCGCGTGGATCTCGGCGTGCGCGTCGAGCTGCCGGCGGTCGTGTTCTCCCACCTCACCGACGAGCTGTATGAGAGCAAGATCGTTTACCGCACCGAAAAGTTTGAGGACAACGTGCGCACCTTCTGCATGAATCCGCACGGCATCGTCGTCAACGAGAACACCAACGGCATCGTGACCGTCAACGGCCACAGCTACGAGGACGCGGCCATGCAGACCGAGAACACCAACTTCGCGCTGCTCGTCGCCAAGCACTTCTCCGAACCGTTCCACGATTCCAACGGCTACGGCGAGTCCATCGCCCGCCTTTCCAATATGCTCGGCGGCGGGGTCATCGTCCAGCGCTTCGGCGACCTCGTGCGCGGCCGGCGCAGCACGGTCAAGCGCATCGAGGAGGGGCTCGTCACCCCGACCCTCGCGGCGACGCCGGGCGACCTGAGCCTCGTGCTGCCCAAGCGCATCCTCGACGGCATCATCGAAATGATCTACGCCCTCGACAAGATCGCCCCGGGCACGGCGAACGACGATACGCTCCTCTACGGCGTGGAGGTCAAGTTCTACAACATGGAGGTCGCGCTCGACGAGCACCTCGAGACCGCGCACCGCGGCCTCTACGTCATCGGCGACGGCAGCGGCATCACCCATTCCCTTTCCCACGCCTCGGCCAGCGGTGTCTTTGTCGCGCGCGATATCCTCGCGTAGAACGCCGGTTAAGCGGCTCTCCAAAACACAAAAGGGACGGCAGCGAAGAGCTGCCGTCCCTTTTTGTATGAGACCGGAAGTCCGCCTGCTTACCCGACCTCTTTCCCTGTCCGAACATAGTATCCCTCCTCAAGCGCGGACACGGTCGCCACGGTACAGACCGCGGCGGCATAGCCCCTCCATAAAAAGGCAGGGTATAGCAGCGGAAGAAGAAAGAGCAGTCCCCCTGTCAGCTTATTCAGAGCCGTGTGCTCCGCGACGAGCCGTTTTTTCCGGAGAAATCCCGCCGCCATGTTCGTGAGCTTGACCGCAGTGATGCCGCCGCTCCACACGCAGAGCCATATGGGAAGCTCCATCGCTGGCAGGAGCTTGAGCAGGACGCCCACCGCAAAAGCGAAGTCGGCAGCCGTATCGAGCCGCGCGCCAAACGCGCTGACCGTTCCGGTCCTTCTCGCGACCGCTCCGTCGATCATATCCGTAAGCCCGCCGAGCAGATATACCGCATAAAAGCCCGCGGAAAACGCCGGAAACGTCAGCAGCAGAAGGCTCAGCAGGATGCGGCAGGCGGTTATCCGATTTGCCATAGCAAGCTCCATTTCATTTTTAGCTTCTGTTATCCTATCACAGTCCCACACAAATTGCCACCTCAAAACGGCGCAAAAAATTCCGACCGCTCACACGGTCGGAATTTTTTCATAGCGTTTTGCTCAGACCTTGAAGCTGTCCTTGAGCGTGACAGAGCGGTTGAACACCAAATGGTCGGCGGAGCAGTCCTTATTGTCCAGGCAGAAATAGCCCAGACGCATGAACTGGAAGCTCGGGGCTGTCTTACCCTTCTTCTCGGTCTTGTCATAGGCGGCGGCCACGTCGCGAAGGCGCGCCTCGACCTTGCAGCCGGTGAGCGTTTCGAGGGAGTCGGGGTTCATGCAGGCAAGGAAGTCCTTGTCCGCGCCGTCGGGCGCGGGGTCGCTGAACAGCTCGCTGTAAACGCGCACCTCGGCGTCGATGGCGGTGGCGGCGTCCACCCAGTGGAGCGTCGCGCCCTTGACCTTGCGGCCGTCGGCGGGATCGCCGCCGCGGGAGTCGGGGTCGTACTCGGCGGCAATCTCGGTCACATTGCCCTTCTCATCCGTCTCGTAGCCGACGCACTTGATCAGATACGCGCCCTTCAGACGGCACTCCGGACCGCCGGGGAACAGACGCTTATATTTGGGGATCGGCTCGGCCATGAAGTCGTCCGCCTCGATCCAGCACTCGCGGGAGAAGGTGATCTCATGCGTGCCGGCGGCGGGGTCGGTCGGGTTATTCTCGACCCGGAAGGTCTCGCTCTTGCCCTCAGGGTAGTTCGTAATGACGAGCTTCACCGGATGCAGCACGCCCATCGTGCGCTCGGCGGAGGCGTTGAGATCCTCGCGCAGGCAATGCTCGAGGAAGGCGTACTCCACCACGCTCGCGCTCTTGGCGACGCCGATGCGGTCGCAGAAGTTGCGGATGGACTTCGGCGTAAAGCCGCGGCGGCGCAGGCCGCAGAGCGTCGGCATCCGCGGATCGTCCCAGCCGGAGACGATGCCCTCTTCCACCAGCTTGCGCAGCTTGCGCTTGCTCATCACCGTGTGGTCGATGCCGAGGCGGGCAAACTCGATCTGGCGCGGCTTGCAGGGCACGGAGACGTTGTTCACCACCCAGTCGTAGAGCGGACGGTGCGCCTCAAACTCCAGCGAGCAGAGCGAGTGCGTAATGCCCTCGAGCGCGTCCTGAATGGGATGGGCAAAGTCGTACATCGGGTAGATGCACCACTTGTCGCCCTGGCGGTGATGGTGCATATAGCGGATGCGGTAGATGACCGGGTCGCGCATATTGAAATTGCCGGAGGCCAGGTCGATCTTCGCGCGCAGCGTGCGGCTGCCCTCGGGGAACTCGCCGTTCTTCATGCGCTCAAAGAGATCGAGGTTCTCCTCCACGTCGCGGTCACGGTACGGGGAGATGGCGGGCTTGCCGATGTCGCCGCGGTACTCCTTTGCCTCCTCTGGCGTCAGGTCGCAGACGTAGGCAAGCCCCTTCTTGATCAGCTCGACGGCATACTCATAGTCCTTTTCAAAGTAGTCGCTGCCGTAGAAGAAGCGGTCGCCCCAGTCGAAGCCCAGCCAATGGATATCCTCCTTGATGGCGTCGACGAACTCGACGTCCTCCTTGGTGGGGTTGGTATCGTCCATGCGAAGATTGCACAGGCCGCCGAAGCGCTCGGCGGTGCCGAAGTCGATGGTCAGCGCCTTGCAGTGGCCGATGTGCAGATAGCCGTTCGGCTCAGGCGGAAAACGGGTGTGGACCTGCTGACCCTGGAAGCGGCCACCCTCCGCAATATCCTCTTCGATAAAGGCGTCAATAAAGTTCTTGCCTTCGCTCTCGGCGACGGCGGCCTTGACTTCCTCAGCCATACTGAATCTTTCCTTTCTTCGCGCCTGCCTGCGGCAAGCAAAATAATGTCTGATTATAGTCCCTTTATTCCCTGTTTGCAACAATTTTATTGCATTCCTCGACAAGTTCTTCGCGCGTCGTCAGCGTGCCGAGCACGTCGAGCAGCGCCGCAGTGGACAGATGCTCCGGCAGCGTCAGCGCGCGCAGCAGCGCGGCGCGCTTCGCTTTGCTCCCCGCGCCGATCAAGCCGAGGTCAAAAAGGTCCGCGTGTGTAATGGAATTTCCCTTTACGGTCGCTTCTTCTCCCTCAAAGGTCGCGCCCGCCGCGCGGAGAGCGGAAAGCAGCACTTCGGGCCGCATCCCCTCCACGCCGAGCTTGCCCTCCTTGCCCGCCCTGCGCTTGCGCCGTTCCTTACCGTACACATCGGGGACATAGGCGTGCAGCACACGGCCCGCCTGAATAGCTCCCTTGAGGCGGTTGCGGATCACAAAGCCCGCGCCGTCGGGATCGGTAAAGAGAATGATGCCGCGCGTCTCGGCGAGATGGCGCAGCAGCGCCGTCTTCTCGCGGTCGTTGAAGATGCCGAAGCCGCCCAGCTCCAAAACGGAGGCGTCCACCACCTGCAAAAGCGCATTTTTATCGTAGCGGCCCTCGACCACGATGACCTCTTGAATTTTCGGCTTGTCCATCGTCACACCCTCTGTGCGAGCTGCATGAGCAGCAGCTTCAGCTCGCCCTCGCGGTCGATGCCCTTTTCGCTCTTCATGCGCCGGTCGAGCTTCTGGCAGAGCGCCAGACTGTTCGCGCACCACTCGTGCGTCGTTTTCCGCGCTGCGTCGAGCAGCAGCCGCGCGGGATAGTCCGAGCGCATATTCCACAGGTCCATCAGCCAGAGCTTATCCTTGCCCGAATCGAGCGCGAGCCGCGCGGTGTAGAGCCGCCGCAGCTCCTTGGAAATGACGCCGAGGATCATGATGGGCTCCTCCTGCTTTTTGAGAAGCTGCCCCAAAAGCTCGCTCGCGCGGTCGTAGTCACCCTTCGTGACGGCGCTCGTCATGTCGAACACCACCGCGTCGAGCACCGGATCGGCGACCGCGTTGATGTCCTCGACCGTCACCGCCCTGCCCTTGGCGTAGGCGCCGATCTTCTCGATCTCCGGCACGAGACCGGTCATCAGGCTGCCGCAGGTGAACATCAAGTGCTCCGCCGTGCGGGCATCGATATCATGTCCCATTGCGCGGAAGCGGCGGGCGATCCAGTTGATCAGGTCGCTCTTGTCCTGCGGCTCGAACCGGACCTCCTGCGCCTTACCGGAAAGCGCGGCATAGAGCTTTTTGTAGGTCTTGTTCGGCTTATACTCCACCAGATCGTAGACGAAGATCAGGCAGCAGTATTCCGGAAAATCGTCCAGCAGGGCGATGAGCCGCGTCCGCTGCTCCTCGCCGAGCTTATAGAGGTCGCAGTCCGTGACGACGATGAGCGTGCGCTCGGCCATCATCGGCATCGCCTCGGTCATCTCCGCCAGCGCCTCCATCGTTAGGCCCTTGCCCGCGACGCGGTGGAAATTGAACTCCTCAAAGCCCGCGGGGACGAGCCTCTTCTGCACCTCCTTGAGATAATACTCGCGCAGGTAGCTCTCCTCGCCGCAGAAAATGTAGACCTCGCCGAGCGTGCCGGCCGTTAGGTCGGCTTTGAACTTCTGATAGCCCTTAGCGGCTGTTTTCTTCTCTGCCATGATCCGCCTCAATTCACTGTGATATAAATATTTCCCTGCAGGTCCGTCCGGTAAACGGTCACACCCGCGTCCGTTAGGCGCAGCAGCGCGTCCCGCGTCGGATGCCCGTAGCTGTTGCTGCCGACGCTCACCACGCCGACCTCCGGCGTGACGGTCTCCAGCAGCTCCTCGCTCGTTGAGTAGCGCGAGCCGTGGTGTCCGACGAGCAGCACCTCAATGTCCGGCAGCGGGTAAGCGTTTAGGAGCGCCCGTTCCGTTTTGCTGTCCATGTCGCCGGTGATGAGCGTGTCGAACGTGCCCAAGGAGCAGACGATCGTCAGCCCCAGCTCGTTCGCGCCGCCCTCGCCCACCGGCGGATAGAGCGTCAGCGACGCCTCGCCGACGGCGGTCCGCGTTTCCTCCGTCACATAGCGGATCTCCACGCCGTAGCGCTCCGCCAGCGCGAGGACCTCGGACTTTTCGCCTTCCTCCTCCGCAATGTCGGGAAGGTAGAGCGCATCAACGCCGACGCGGGCAAGCAGCAGCGCCAGACCGTTGGCGTGGTCGGCATGGTAGTGCGTGAGCACCACCGCGTCAAGCCGCCGGATACCGGCGCTGAGCAAATGATCCGCGGCCACATCGCCCGCGCTGATGTAGGAATTGCTGCTGCCGCAGTCCACCAGCACGCCATGCTGCCCGGAGAGCAGCGCGACGCTCTCGCCCTGTCCGACGTCAAGCGCCGTAACGTACAGGCTCCCGCGCTCGAATTGCAGCGCGTTGAACCGCGCCGTCACAAGGAGCATCGCCACAGCCAATGCGCCGGCGATCCACCAGCGGTACCTCCCCCGCCGCGCGATGGCGCAGACGGCAAAGAGCGCATAAACGTAGAGCAGCCACAGCACGGAAAGCGCGGTGTTGAAATAGAGCGCGTGGAGCGGCAGGCCCTCCAGCAGTCCCGAAACAAAAAGCACATACCGCACGCCGAGCGACACGAGCGGCACAAAGGCCGCGCCGACCGCCGGGATGGTCATGCTCAGCAGTAAGCCGAGCAGCCCCGCGCCGAACACAAGGCTCACCATCCACAGGCACAGGAGGTTGCTCAGGAGCGAGACCACGGAGAACGTGCCGAAATAGTACGCCCCCAGCGGCGTGGAGAACGCCAGCGCCCCGAGCGTCGTCGCAAACGATGTGAGCACAAAGCGCAGGAGCCTGCTTTTGGTTTGGAGGCCCCCCATCAGTTTCGGCGTCAGCCACACGAGGCCAGCCACCGCCGAGAACGAGAGCTGCAGGCTGATGCTCGCGATGGCGTATGGATTTTTGAGCAGGATCAGCAGCAGCGCGAAGCCAAGCGCCGTCGGCGGGTCCTTCTCCCGCCCGAAGAGCGGTGCGAGCTGCGTCATCGAGAGCATCACGCAGGCGCGCAGGATGCTCGGCGATGCGCCGACCATCACCGCGTAGAGAAACAGCAGCGGGATCGTCACCGCGCAGCGTGTGCGCCGGTGCGACGCGCGGAGCAGTCGGTCAAGCAGCTCGACGAGGAACATACAGTGCAGGCCCGAGACGGCGGTGATGTGATAGATGCCCGCCTCGCTCAGGTTCGACGAATCCTCCACGTCGAGATAGCGCTTGTCGCCGAGGAGCAGGGCGCGCAGAAAGCCGCCCTCCCGCTCGCCGTAGACGGTCTCGATGGTCTCGCCGAGCTTCCTTGCGATGCGCTGCGGCGCATAGCGCAGCGCACCCGCGCCGCCCGTCTCATACGACGGCTCGCCGCGGCTGTAGAGCAGCAGATAAACGCCCTTGGACGTAAAATTGCGGATGTGGCTGCCGTCGCCCGAGGGATCGGTCGCGCTGTTGAAAAGCACCGTGTCCCGCACGCGCTCGCCCGGCTCAAGGTCGAGCAGGTCGAAGCCGCCGTAGTAGACGGCTCTCCCGCGCAGGCCGCGGCCCAGGATGCGCACCGTCGCCTTCGCGCCGTAATTCGTCTCCACGGCGTAGGAGCAAAGCTCCAGCTCCACATCCTCCGTCACGCCGATGAGCGCCTCGTTCGGCGCGGCGATGAAGCGCGCGTAAGCGGCGTTCCAGCCGAAGGCGAACGCCATGCCCAGCGCACACAGCAGCACGCGCCGCCGCATCGGGCCGCGCAGGAGAAGTCCGAGCGCCCCGAGCACCAGCACAATGCCCGCCGCCGGAAGCCACAGCGCAGGCGCGAGAAAATACTGCGACGCGATGCAGCCGAGCGCAAAGGCGGCGCAGAAGCAAAAGAGCGGGCGCGTCACGGCTCGTCCTTCAGTCCGAGCAGATAGTCGGTGCTGACCCGATAATACTGCGCGAGCTTGATGACCGCCCAAACGGGTATCTCCCGTTCGCCCCTTTCGTAACGCCAATAGACGTTCCGGTTCATATTCAGATATTTTGCGATCTCGATCTGCGTTATATCATGGTCGACGCGCAGATCCTCCAGCCGTTTGAAATACATGGGATCACCTCAGAAATCATGCTACCATTTGGTAACATTCCCATGTAATTCTTCACCCATACGGTTGAATTTTTGTCCATTATACGACATCGTTTGCCATTTGGCAATGGCGGGATTTTGCACCCTATCAGCTGCACAGCGAAAGGGGGCCATTCTTAGCGGAAGAATGGCCCCCTTTCGATCCCCCAAGACCGCAAGGGCTGCGCCCTTGACCTGCCATTGACTGTCCCTGCAAGAGCGAAGCTGCACGCGCTATGCAAAGGACTGCCTACCAGTTTTTATTGCGGCTTTCGATTTGGTCTGCGTCTATGTCCGCTTTGCCGCTGCTGCCGTGGGGTTTCGGGGGAAATTGTCAACGGCAGCTCGTAACAGCACCGCAGCAGCGGCTGAGCGGAAAGAGAAGCACACCAAATCGTTCAGAAGATAAACACCGACGTCCTGTTGCTGAAATGGAATGAAACATCGGCAGTTCGGGGGTCAAGGGGCAAAAGCCCCTTGCGCTCTCTTGGGGTTCCAAAGGGGGGATTCTCTACGGTAGAGAATCCCCCCTTTGATTTGTGCCGCGCAAAGCGCGGCAAACCCCATACCCTCGGCATGAAAAGGGAGACCATTCCGCTAAGAATGGTTCCCTTTGATTGGTGCCGCGCAGGGCGCGGCAAGCCCATACCCTTCGGTATGTTAAGCTCTCAGCCCGGAGGCCACGTCATGTCCCGCCCCGCGAGCACATGGAAGTGCAGGTGCGGCACGCTCTGCCCCGCCTGCTCGCCGATGTTGGAGACCACACGGTAGCTCTCAATGCCCATTTCCTTTGTCACCCTGGCAATGACCTCAAAGATGTGCGCGACCACGGCGCTGTTTTCGGCGTTGATGCCGGAGACGGACGCGATGTGTACCTTGGGGATCACGAGGAAGTGCGTGGGAGCCTGCGGCGCGATGTCGTAGAAGGCGTAGCACAGCTCGTCCTCATAGACCTTGTTCGAGGGGATCTCCCCCGCCGCGATGGCGCAGAACAGACAATCGTTCTTCATGGTTTCATTCTCCTTTCAAAGAAATTGATTCCGGTCGGAATTATAATGGTAATCCACCTCGGCCAGACGCGCGCAAAGCTCTCCCTTGTCCACGTCTAGCGAGGAGCACAGCTCATCTAGGTTCTCATACTCGTCGCGCAGACGAGCATTGCAGAAGCTCATGAGCATCACAGGATCGTTCGGCAGCTGCATCAGCCGATCACCCCGGCCACATAATCGTCCACCGCCGCGAGCGCGTCGTCGACCTTGCTCACCTCGGCGCCGCCGCCCATGGCGCTGTCGGGCTTGCCGCCGCCCTTGCCGCCGCAGATGGGCGCGATGGTCTTGATGATATCGCCGGCCTTGACGCCCTTGGCGACCGCGTCCTTGCCGCAGACCGCCAGCAGCGTGACCTTGCCGTCGTGGACGGAGGCCAGCACACCGACAACGCCGGGCTCCTTATCGCGCAGGAAGTCGCCGAGCTTGCGCATGGCGTTGGGGTCCATGCCGTCGCGCTGGGCGGTAATGACCTTCAGGCTGCCGACCGTCTTGGCAGCGGTCAGGAAGCTGCGCGCCTCGCCGAGAGATGCCTCCTCCTTGAACTTTTCGAGCTTCGCCTTGATGTCCTTCAGCTCGCCGATCTGGGCCTCGAGCTTGCTCTCCAGCTCCGCCTGCGTGGTCTTGAGCATCTGCGCCACACGGACGATGCGCTCTTGATTGCGGCGGATCTCGGCAAGCGTCTGCTTGCCGGTGATGGCCTCGATGCGGCGCACGCCGGAGGCGACGCTGCCCTCGCTCTTGATGCGGAACAGGCCGACCTTGGCGGTGTTGTCAAGATGCGTGCCGCCGCAGAACTCCATGGACACATCGCCCATCTCGACCACGCGGACCACATCGCCGTACTTCTCGCCGAACATGGCGACGGCGCCCTTCTTCTTCGCTTCCTCGATGGGCAGCACCTCGGTCACGACGGGAATGCCGTCGAGCACGGCGTCGTTCACAAAGGCGTCGATCTCCGCGAGCTGCTTGGGCGTGATGCCCTCGAAGTGCGTGAAGTCGAAGCGCAGGCGGTCGGGCTCGACGAGGGAGCCGGCCTGATGGACATGGTCGCCCAGAACGTGCTTGAGGGCTGCGTCGAGCAGATGGGTGGCGGTGTGCGCGCGGCGCACGCCCTTGCGGCGCTCGACGTCGATGCTCGCGGTCGCGGTGTCGCCGAGCTTAAAGCTGCCGGAGACGACCTTGCCGGTGTGCATATACTTGCCGCCCTTGTTCTTCTGCACGTCGGCGACTTCAAATTTTGCGTCGCCGCAGGTGATGACGCCGTGGTCGGCGACCTGGCCGCCCATCTCGGCATAGAACGGTGTCTTGTCGAGCACGATGATGCCCTCGACGCCGCTCATCATCTCCTCGGCCTGCTCGCCCTCGACCACCAGCGCGACAAGCTTCGCGTCGTCGATGGAGTCGTGGTCGTAGCCGACGAACTCGGTAGACGGGATGTCCTTGCCGAACTCAACGCCCGCCCAGCCGAGGTCGCCGAGCGCCTTGCGCGCCTCGCGGGCGCGGTTCTTCTGCTCGGTCATTGCCTTCTGGAAGGCGTCCTCGTCCACGCTCAGGCCCTCGTCCGCCGCCATCTCGCGCGTGAGGTCGATGGGGAAGCCGTAGGTGTCGTAGAGCTTGAAGGCGTCCTCGCCGGAGAACCTTGTCTCGCCCTTGGCCTTGTGCTCGGCGAGCATATCGGAGAAAATCCTCATGCCGCCGTCGATGGTCTTGGCAAAATTCTCCTCCTCGGTGCGGATGACCTTGGTGATATAGCTCTGCTTCTCACGCAGGTCCTTATACTCGCACTCGTTGACCGCCACGACGGTGTCAACGATCTCATAGAGGAACGGGCGATTCACGCCGAGGAGCTTGCCGTGGCGCGCCGCGCGGCGCAGCAGACGGCGCAGAACGTAGCCGCGGCCCTCGTTGCTCGGCAGTACGCCGTCGCAGATCATGAAGCTCGCGGAGCGGATGTGGTCGGTGATGATGCGCAGGGAGACGTCGCGCGCGTGGCTCTCGCCGTAGTGCGCGCCGGTGATCTCGCTGACCTTGTTGGTGATGTGCATGACGGTATCGACGTCAAACAGGGAGTTGACGTTCTGGCTGACCATCGCCAGACGCTCCAGGCCCATGCCGGTGTCGATGTTCTTCTGCTTGAGCTCGGTGTAGTTGCCGTGGCCGTCGTTGTCAAACTGGGAAAAGACGTTGTTCCACACCTCAACATAGCGGTCGCAGTCGCAGCCGACCGTGCAGCCGGGCTTGCCGCAGCCGTACTCCGCGCCGCGGTCGTAGTAAATTTCGGAGCAGGGGCCGCAGGGGCCGGAGCCGTGCTCCCAGAAGTTATCCTCCTTGCCGAAGCGGAAGATACGGTCCTCGGGGATGCCGACCTCATCGCGCCAGATGGCGAAGGCCTCGTCGTCCGCGGGGGTCGTCTCACTTCCGGCGAACACGGAGGGATAGAGGCGATCCGGCTCCAGGCCGACCCACTCGGGGCTGGTGAGAAACTCCCACGACCATGCGATCGCCTCATGCTTGAAGTAGTCGCCGAACGAGAAGTTGCCGAGCATCTCAAAGAAGGTGCCGTGGCGCGCGGTGTGGCCGACGTTGTCGATGTCGCCCGTGCGGATGCACTTCTGGCAGGTGCAGACGCGGCGGCGCGGCGGCTCCTCCTCGCCCTTGAACCATGGCTTCATGGGCGTCATGCCCGCGTTGATGAGCAGGATGGACTTGTCGTTCTGCGGGATTAGGGAAAAGCTGGGCAGACGCAGGTGGCCCTTGCTCTCAAAGAACCTGAGAAACATTTCCCGCAGCTCGTTGAGGCCGTAAACAGGATGGGACATGGTTGATTTCTCCTTTGTATGATAAATTTTAATGCTTTTCGTCTCGGTATTCGCTCAGCGCCGCGAGCTCATGCTCAAGATTTCGGTAAAACTGTGTGACGTGCCAGCCGTCGCAGAGCGCATGGTTGATAAAAACGGACACCGGCAGCATCATGCGGCCGTTTTCCTCGCGGTATTTGCCCCACGCGAAGCGGGGATTGCTGTCGTCCGCGCCGGCGGCAGGCTCCTTGATCTGTGTGTAGTATAGCCAAGGCACGCAGGAGACAAAGAAATTTGCCAGCACGTCGCCGTCCTCGGTCAGCGTACCGCGCTCCAGCGTTTCCCGCTGGCGCTGCCGGCCGGTCGAAACAAACTTTTCAAGGCTCGTCAGATCATCCTCCAGCAGGCAGTAGACGTATACGCCCGTGCCGTCCGGCTTCATCACCGTGTAGGAGGGATCGCAGTGGTCATACTCCGCCACCTGCCCGTCCGGCAGGAGACGTCGCCGCAGCTCGGGCACGGCGTTCGCGGCGCGCACGACGGCGTAGAGGAAGCTCAGGAAAAAGGGGCTCCCGCGCTCCTTCATCGCCGCGAGAAAGTCTGTGATATCCACCGGCACGGTGATGCCGGCCCACGGGTCCTGCATGGCGCGGAAATAGGCGAACTGCCCGCTGCGCGGGTCGCGGCTCATGTCAATGATTCTTCTTGCCATCGCTTCACTTCCTTTTAATCTCCATTCCGATCAGCTGCATATCGGGGTCAAAGGCGATGCGGAAATAGACGCTCTTTTTCTCGTACTTGCGCCGGATGACCGCAATGGCGTGCGGCTCGTCGGTGTCCGTCACGCCGGTGACCATCGTGTCCGTCACCTCCTTCGGCTCTCCGAGGCCGTCGGTCGCTGTGTCCATCACGTCCTCCATGGCCGAAGCGGTCGTCGCATCGCGCACATCGCTGCGCAGCGCCTCGTAGACCTCGTCGTATTCGCCGCGGATGAGCTGGTCCATCACGCCGAGTCCGGCGCTGAGGACCGCGTCCTCCTCCATTCCCTTTGGCAAGGGATTCCCCTTTACCGCGCAGGCGGTGCAAAGAAGCAGCGTCAGCGCCGCGAGCGAAAGCAGTATGCTCCGTTTGATCCTCTCTCACCTCTTTTCGAAATCAAAAAGGCTCCGCCCCCGAAATAGGGGCGAAGCCTTGCTTCACGGTACCACCCTAATTATCTCCCCCCACGGGGAGCATCTTAGCCGTCCGGTAACGGGGACGAGGCGTTCCGCTCCTCGCGGACGGCTCCAAAGCGGCTGCCGTGCCTCGTAGGCCGAGGGCTTTCACCAGCTCCCTCTCGCTGTGGACTCGTCTGCACGGCTGACTTTTTCATCGCGTTTACGGAGTTATTATATCCGAATTTCTTTTTTTGTCAAGCGTCCGCTTGCAATTCCTCCGCCTTTGCCGTATACTTTTTTCATCTGTGTTACCATATGTTGAAAAGAGGGAAACCTATGAAGCGTTCCTATTCCGGCTATCTCTATATCGTCCTCTGCGCTGTCATCTTCAGCACCATGGAGGTCATGCTCAAAACCGTTCACGGTGTCTTCGCGCCCATGCAGATCACCTGCTTGCGCTTTCTCATCGGCGGTCTCCTTCTCGTTCCCTTTGCCCTGCGCTCGATGAAGAAAAAGGGCGCGGCCTTCACCCGCGCCGACGTCGGCTTCTTTGCGCTCACGGGCTTCCTGTGTGTGGCGTTCTCGATGGTGCTCTACCAGATGGCGGTGACCTACACCAAGGCGTCCGTTGTTGCCATCATTTTCTCCTGCAATCCCATCTTCGTTACCGTGCTTGCCTATTTTCTCCTGCGGGAGGACATCCACCGCAACCACATCATCGCCCTCGCGATCGAGCTGCTGGCGGTTTTCATCATCATTGATCCGCTGCACGCCTCGCTCGATCCCACCGGCGCGCTGCTCGCCATCGCCTCGGCGCTGGTGTTTTCGTTCTACAGCGTAGTCGGCAAGAAGCGCACGCCGCGCTTCGGCGGCATTGCCGTCACCTGCTTCAGCTTCCTCTTCGGCTCCGTGGAGCTGCTGGCCGTCCTGCTGCTCGGCCGCACGGCGGCGTTCGGCGGACTGTTTGCCTCGCTGGGGCTGGACATTTTCGTGAATGTCCCTCTGCTCTCCGGCATCCCGCTCTCCGCGCTGCCCGCGCTCGCCTACATCTGCGCGGTCAATTCAGCGGCAGGCTACGTCTGCCACATGATGGCGCTGGAGAAGACCAGCGCGCAGGAGGCGTCCCTCATCTTCTTCCTCAAGCCGATGATCGCGCCGCTCTTCGCGTTTCTCTTCCTGCGTGAGGAGATCACGGCGAATATGCTCCTCGGCATCGTCTGCTTCCTCGTCGGCTCCGGCATCGCCATCCTGCCGGGCCTGCTCGCGCAGAAAAAGCAGCGCGCCTAACGCATTCCGTAAAAAATTGCCGCTATCGGAAGATAGCGGCAATTTTTATCTCTTTCAATCCTTTGCGCTCAGGTCCACCGCGTGGCGCACGAAGCTCATCGCCGGCACCGGCTGCGGCAGCTGCATGGTAAACACCATGCGCGGATTTCTCGGCTCTAACAGCGTGAAGCCCTCGGCGTCGCGCATCTCGGGAACGACCATGGAGAACGGCTTGCAGTCGGGCCCTACGACCTCCACCGTGTCGCCCGCGCGGAACTTGTTGCGCAGGCTGAGCGTCGCCACGCCGTTCACGTCGCAGCTCTCGACCACCGCCACGACCTGCCAGTCGCGGATGTAGCGGGAATTGTCGTAATACTGCCCCGGCTGACCGTAGTAGAAGCCGGTCGAATAGTGGCGGTGGCTGACGTGCTCGACCTCGTCGAGCCAGACCGGGTCGGGCGTCTCCCCCGCCCCGACCTCGTCGAGCACATGGCGATAGGCGCCCGTGACGATGGCGGCGTAGTATTCACTCTTCGCGCGGCCCTCGATCTTGATGCAGTCGATGCCCGCGTCCATGATGTCGTCCAGATGACCGATCATGCACATATCGCGGGAGTTCATGATGTACGTTCCCTTCTCATCCTCAAAGACCGGGAAGTATTCGCCCGGCCGCTTCTCCTCCATCAGGGCGTACTGATAGCGGCATGGCTGGGCGCAGGCACCGCGGTTGCTGTCGCGCCCCGTCATGTAGTTTGAGAGCAGGCAGCGGCCCGAATAGCTCACGCACATCGCGCCATGGCAGAAGGTCTCCAGCTCCAGTTCCGGCGGGAGCTTCTCCCGCATTTCGCGTATTTCCTGTAAAGATACTTCCCTTGCCAGCACCACACGCTTCGCGCCTAAGTCATACCACGCCCTTGCGCACTCATAGTTGGCGATGCTCTGCTGCGTAGAAATGTGGCGCTCGCACTTCGGCGCGTACCTCCCCGCCAGCGTAAACGCGCCGAGGTCGGCTAAAATGAGCGCGTCGACGCCCAAATCGTTCAGCCGCTCCAGATGCTCGGGCAGCCGCGCGACCTCGTCGTTGCGCGGCATGGTGTTCACCGTGACATGGACGCGCACGCCGTGGTCATGCGCGAAGCGCACAGCCTCCGGCAGCTCGTCGGCGGTGAAGTTGCCTGCGAACGAGCGCATCCCGAAGCTCGTGCCCGCAAGATAGACCGCGTCCGCGCCGTAAAGCACCGCCATTCTCAGCTTTTCCATATCGCCCGCGGGGGCGAGCAGCTCCGGTTTCTTTTGCATAGTAGCTCCTCTCTCAAAAGCAGCATGGCCTGTGGCCATGCTGCTTTTTTCGGTTCTTAGCCGCCGTACTGGCTGGAGTTGACAAAGTTGACGTGCTCGCGGTAGGTCTTGAAGAAGTGATGCACGCCGTCCTTGCCGAGCGCGTAGAAATAGTAGTTTGTGTCCGCCGGCTCCAGCGCCGCGCGAATGGACGCGAGGCCCGGATTACAGATGGGCGTGGGCGGCAGGCCCTCGTGCATACGCAGGTTGTAGGGCGTATCCTTATCGAGGTCCGCCTGCGTGAGCGGGCCGGCATAGTTCTCGCCGTTCGCGTAGCCGAGACCGTAGATGACCGCCGCGTCGATCTCGAGCTTATGGTAGGTCTCGCCGACGTTGTTGAGACGGTTGTAGATCACAGAGGCGATGTTCGTGCGGTCCTTGCCGTCCGTCTCCTTTTCGATGAGCGAGGCAATAATGAGGATCTCCTCGAGCGAATAGCCGGACTCCTCCACCTGCGTCATCAGCTCATCGTCCATGCGCTGCGAGAAATTGTCGAGCAGGCGGCAGATGGCGTGAGACGGGTCCTCGTTGACGAAGAACTCATAGGTGTCCGGGAAAAGATAGCCCTCGAGCCTGGCGATGCCGGACTTGCCGGAGTCGAGGAAGCTGTAGTCGAAGCTCCCGCGCTCCACCGCGTCGAGCAGCGCGTCCTCGCTGTTGACGCCGTACTTGGCCAGCAGCGAAACGATCTGCCGCACGCTGTAGCCCTCCGGGATCGTGACGGTGACCGTATCGGCGTTGATGGTCGCGTTGCGGTTGCTCATGCCCTGAATGAGCGCGTTGTAATCCATGTCGGTGTTGAGCTCATAGGTGCCGATGCCGATCTTATCGCCCGCGTGGCGCACCGCGCCGAAGAGCTTGAAGAACCATTTGTATTCGATCAGCCCCTCGCTCTTGAGCTTGGTGGCGATGGTATTGATGTCATCGTCCTTCGTGACCTCAATGGTCGCGGTGACGGGCTCTTTATTGAACGCGCACATATCGTTCGCCAGCAGCCAGCCGACGCCCGCCAGGATCGCCGATACGGCGACCACAAAGATCAGCCACAGCAGGAAGCGGCGCTCGCGGCCCTTGCGGCGGTTCCGCCGGCGGCGCTCCGCGCTCGCGGCGCTCTGCGCGGAATGAGTCGGGCGCTCGCCGCCCTCGCGGCGGACCTGCCCGGCGTCCCATCGCGCGGTGTTGTATTTTTCCTCGTGATCCATAAAAGAACAGCACTCCTTTTCAAGAATCCTAAAAGTTTTTTCAGCGGTCAGGCCCCCATTTGCATTTTCCCGCATAGGATAAGGCAGAGCATGACAAGTGAGGTGAAACGTAAATGTGCAACAACAATGACTGCTCCTGCGTGTGGCTGATCCTGATCATCATCTTGATCCTCTTCGGCTGCGGCGGCTGCGGAAACAGCTGCGGCTGCGGGAACAACAGCAACAGCAGCTGCTGCTGTTAAGCGCGCTCGATCCTCCTGTGAAGATGGGACGCACCGCGTCCCTTTTCACACGCCGCCGCGCGGGACAGGCCCTCAGCCCAGCAGGGCTTTGACGCGCGCATAGACCTCTTCATGGATGTCCTCGATGCCGCGCATCCGACCATCCCGTGTGCAGTCGACGCGCTGCCAGCCGCAGCGCGCGGCGACCCCGCGCGCGTTTTCGCGGCACTCGCGCAGGTAGGCGTCGTCCGCCTCGTGGATATCGGCGGCGGTGTGCGTCGCCCTTTCACGCTCGCGCATGAGTCGCTCGGTCACCTCGGTCGGCACGTCGAGATAAAAGACCAGCGACGGCTCGGGGAGCCCGAGCAGCCCATACTCAAAGCCGAAGAGCCAGTCGAGAAATTTCTCCCGCTCGCCGTCCGGCAGCTTGGACGCCTGATGCACGGCGTTGGAGGTCGTGTAGCGGTCAGCGATGAGCAGCCCGCCCGCTTCGTAGTAGCCGCCCCAGTCCTGCTTGTAGGAGGCGTAGCGGTCCACCGAGAAAAAGGTCGATGCCGCGTAGGCGTTCACATCGTCGGGATGCGAGCCGAACGCGCCGCCGAGGTACAGCTCGACAAGCGCGGCGGACTTTTCGCCGTAGCGCGGGAAGTTGAGCTTGCGGCAGTCCACGCCCTCGCGCTCCAGCCGCTCAAAGAGAAGCCTGGACTGCGTGGCCTTGCCGGAGCCGTCTGTTCCCTCAAAAACAATGAGCTTTCCCTGCTTCATTTCCGCTTCTCCCCCGCGACATGGACCAGAAAGAGCGGCAGCTTCATCATACGTCCCGCGCGGGACGGGTTTTTGATGAGCCGGTAGAACCACTCCAGATTGTGCTTACAGTAGAATTCCGGCGCGCGCTGCGCCACACCCGCGAACACGTCCAGCGAGCCGCCGAGGCCCAGCAGCAGCTTCGCGCCCGTGGCCGCGCCGTACTGCGCCATCCACTTCTCCTGCTTCGGCGCGCCGAGGCAGACGAGCGCCATGTCCGCACCGCTCGCGCGGATCTCCGCGGCGATGGCGTCGGATTCCGCGTCGGTAAAATAGCCGTCGTGCGTGCCGGCGATCTGCAGCCCGGGCAGCTTCTCGCAAAGGTTCTTCGCCGCCTGCTCCGCCACGCCCGGCTTCGCGCCGAAAAGATAGACCTTCTTTCCGGTCTCCGCGCAGTGCACGAGCATCGCCGCACCGAACTCAATGCCCGGCACACGGGATTTGAGCGGCGTGCCGAGGAGCTTTGCGCCGTAGATAACGCCGATGCCGTCGGGCAGCACGAGGTCCGCGCCGTTCACGGCCGCCATCGCCTCCGCGTCCGCGCGGCAGGTCTCCACGATCTCGGGATTCGGCGTCACCACATAGTGCGCGCCCTCGCCCGCAAGCAGCTCGCAGCCGCGCGCGACGGCCTCGGTCATGGTGAGATTGTCAAAGCCAACGCCTAAAATATCAATACGCATCGTATCGCCTCATTTGTGATAATTCGCCTTAGTATACCACGCTTGTCCCGCCGCGTGCAACACAAAAGCAAAAAGTTTCCGAAATCTTCAAAAAGAAAGGCTCCCCGAAATCGGGAAGCCTTCCTTTTTACCGGTCCCTGATCTCCAGCCCCGCCGTATCGTAGAGCACGCGGGCATGGTTGCGCCGCAGCAGCTCGCGCGAGAGCACATTCCCGGTGGTCTTATCCACCATTGTCCGATACACCTCGCCGCAGCGATAGACAACGCCGTCCTCGCGCACGAAGCGCTCGTTCTCCGCCGCGATGTGGTATTTGACCGCAAGCGGCGCATCCGTGCGCAGCTCGCCGCACAGGTGCGTGGGCGTCGTGTGGACAAGAAGCTGGTACGTCTGCTCCGTGTCGTTGCGGAAGCGGTAGTCGAGATAGTTATAGAAGATGGACGTGCCCGTGCCGAACGGCACCTGACGGCCGAAGTCCGGGAAGAGGTCGAACTGGTCGTGATGGTGCTGCTCCGTGATGGTCAGGGGCGCATGGAGCACCATCCAATGAATCAGGTTGCTGAACTGGCACATTCCCCCGCCGACGGCTTCGCCGGTCTGCGCGTTGGCAATGACCATGCCGGTGCGGTAGCCGCTTGCGGCGCTGGGTCGCCCGACGAGATGCCAGAACGAAAACGTCTCGCCCGGACGGATGAGAATGCCGTTGATCCTCGGCGCGGCCAGCGCGAGGTTGACAGCCTTGTTGTCCTGCAGGACCGGATCGACCCTGCCGAGCGTGCGGCGGATGAGCGAATTGTGCCGGCAGACGAGCGTAGGAAGCGGTGCCTCCATGCGCAGCTTTGGAAAGCGCTCCCCGGAAAATCCGTCGCGCAGCGCGCGGAGCGCACAGCTTTTTTCGACCGAGATGCGGTACGCGAGCGGCGAAAGCTCACAGAACAGTCTTCGGTGCATGATGCTCTTACCTCTCTTCTCTCTTTCTTACCAGCTGCCGTTGCCGAGGATCTCGCCGTACCAGCCGCCCTCCGCCGCGATGAGCCTGCAGCGGTAGAACATGGTATAGGTCCCCGCGGGCAGACCGTCTCCCGCCTCCACTGGCTGCATCTCATTTTCATCGTAGCGCGCTGTCAGCTCCTCCGCGTGCGTGGGGACGAAGTAACCGTTCATATAAAAGCCGTACTCGCCCTCCCTCAGCTTGCCGAGCCGGCGCATCTGCTCGTTGTCGTCATTGCTCAGGAAGCCGTACGCCTTCGCCCTCACAAAGCTGCAATGGTAAACATTGTCCTCCGACACACGGGTCAGCGCGCTCCAGTAGGCGTCGGCCCAGCTCTGCGCGGCCTCCTGCCACGACTGCCCCTCGTCGGCGATGAAGATCACCGGCGCACGACGCACATCAGCAAGCTCCAGCACGTCGTACCATTCGCGCACCACGCCGTAAAGCGAGGTCCCCTCGACCGGCACAATAGAGCCGTCGCCAAGTCCCGCGCCGCTCGCCATATAGCGGCCGAGCAGCGAGCCGTCTCTCCGGCAGTAGGAAATGAGGTTGGAGTCCTCGTAGACCTCCAGGTAGCACCCATCGGAAACGGTCAGGCGGATCGCCTTGTCTCCGCCCGCGTACACAGCGTCCTCCCACGGTGTGTAGGTATATTGGCCCAGCGGGCAGAGCCCACCTGAGATGGCAAAGTCGTTTCGGCAGCTCCCCAGCTCTCCTGCTCCGCTGAGCAGGGTCAGCTCCACGCCCGTGTCGTGCTCCAGACAGTCGATCTCATATTGGAACCTCTGCTCCGTCGTCCAGCGCAGGCTCTCATTCGGCGTAAAGCTCGTGAGCACGGCGCGCAGCAGCGCCTTATCCTCTGCCGATGTGACGCCGTTTACCGAGTAGCAGGAGAGCACGTAGCAGTGATCGTCGTCGATCGGGACAAAGTACAGCTCCTCGTGCGCGTAACCGTATGCAGCGTCATAGCCGCCCCCGACATTATAGTAGTAGTCCAGCGGCGCGCTCAGGTCGGTATCAAAGCGCCACGCACCGACGGAGGCATAGTACGCCTTGAGGTCCTCCATGCTCCCGTCCGCCCTTGTGACCTCAAAGTATGTGCTTCCATCCACGTCCACGCCGGAAAGGGGCTTCCATTGCATCCACTGCGGCGTGAAGATCCAGTCGGTCGGCACATAGACGGACCAGCCGTCGCCCTCGTAGCGGCGGAGCGCGACATTCTTTCTGACCGCACTGCCGGTCCCGTCCGTATAGGTCAGCGTGACCCTGCGCAGATAGCGCGGATAGGCAGCCTCGTCAAGCGCAAGGTAGTCGGCGCACCAGTCGTAGAGCGTCTCGCGGTAGTACGTCCTGCCGGAATCGTTTAGGTAGTCCTTTACCATCCCCCGCGTTCCGGTGTACAGAATGCGATAGCCGTCCGCGTTCGCAAGCACAACGAGCACATCGTACTGCCTGTTGTCGTACCAGCCGTCGCCCATGTCGTACCAGTCACTCTGGTCGATCAGCGGAAGGCTTTCCTCGTCCGCAAAGCGCACCGCGTAATCGTAGCGCCACAGCTCGGGCCTGCCGTCCAGCTCCGGGAAAACGCCGTCCAGCACGGCAGCACACTCCAGCTCGGTCGCCCGCACGTCGCTCACCGCGGCGACCGCCGCGCCGCCGGACTGCGGAAACAGGGCAACACCGCTCTCGCGGACCGTGTTGGCGCGGTCGAGAGCATAGTCCTCCATCGTGAGCCAGACGTCCGTGTCCTTCGTCTCCCGGTCCGTCCCGCTCTTCTGCCACGAGATCAGCAGCGCGGAAGCGGCCACGACCGCGACGGCGAGCGCCGCGAGCCACAGCCCGCGCTTTTTCTTTCCGCCAAGCACGTTCGCGATCCGGCGCTTGAGCCGTTCCGCCGTGCTGCCGAAGCTCGTCGTCATCGGCACCGGCGCGCTCTTCGCCTGCACCGCCGCAAGCAGCGTTTCGCCGTAGGCAGTCCTTTCCGCGTGACCCATGCCCTCGGTCGCCCTGCTGTCGCAGGCAAGCTCCACATCCTCGTCCGCCTGCCGCAGCATCCAATAGACGAGCGGGTCGAACCAGTGGACGGCGTTCGCCGCCGTCAGCAGGAGCTTATAGGCAAGGTCGTGCCGCTTGAGATGGCAGAGCTCGTGGCGCAGGATGAAGCGCAGCGCGGCAGGCTCGTAGTCCTCGTGCGGCAGAAGCAGAACGGGATGAAAAAGTCCGGTCATCATCGGCGTCCCCACCGCCTCGCAGAGGAGGAGCCGCGGGCGCCTCACGCTCAGAGCGGCACACTCGTCCGCGAGCAGCCGCGCGTAGTCCTCTCGTGTCGTCTCCCGCTGCCAGCGGCGCACAAGACGGCAGAATCGCCTGTATTTTATAATCTGTAAAGCGATATAGCCTGTCGTGCCAGCTGCCCAAAGGAGGAACAGGAACCCTGTGAGCGGAATGTTCTTCGCGCTGTTGTCCGGCGCGGTACTATCCGCATCCCCGAGCGTGACCGGCGGGTCGGCCGGCAGTGGGCTCGTATCCTCTGCGTCGCTAAGGATCGTTTCCTGCCGGCGCGGCAACTCGTCGGTCCGCACCACGCTCGGCCCGCGCTGTGTGGAAAGGATCAGCGTGCGCTCCGCCGGCGGCTCCACCCGCACCGGCGCGTCCGGCGCCGACCAGTCTGCCGGCAGCAGCAGAAAGACCGCCAGCGCCAGCCACAGCGCGCAGCGTGACCGCGCGCCGTAGCGCTCCCGCCAAAGCGGCTTTGTAATCGCGGCCAGCGCGAGCACGCCAGCCGCAAGCAGCGAATGCTTGCAAAGCGTCAGCAAAAAGGGCGTCATCTCACTCCCCCGCTTTCCCGCTCATTTCATCCAGATAGCGCCGCAGCTCGTCGATCTCGCTCTGCGCGAGCGGCTTTTCCGCCGTCAGCGCCGCCACAAAGCTGCCCAGCGAGCCGCCGTAGAGCCGCTGCAGGACGCTGCGGCTGTCGAACTCGCGGTACTTCTCCTGCGAAACGAGCGGCGTATAGAAGTTGCTGCGCCCCTCGCGGCGTGCGCTCAGATAGCCCTTGTCGCACAATCGCGTGAGGTAGGTGTTGATGGTGTTGACGCTCCAGCCGTGGGACGCCAGCGCGCCCTCGATGTCGCCGCGGCTGACCTCCCCGCCGTGTGCCCAGACCGCCTGCATCACGCTCAGCTCGGCGTCCGGCAAACGCTTCCTGCCATCCATACAAATGCCCTCCCGATTTTACTACAAAAGTCGTTTCTTCATTTATACTACGTTCGTCGTAATTTGTCAAGTACCCAGTTTGGCAGGAAAACGCCGTGGCTCTCGCCCTCTCCGCCGCCGCATTTTACCCAATGTAAAAAAGTTGAAAAAAGGGCTTGACAGCCGCCCTCCCCTATGCTATACTCTCCATTGTTCCGAGCGCGAAAGCCTTGAACCGATGGGGGTTTAGCTCAGCTGGGAGAGCGCTTGACTGGCAGTCAAGAGGTCAGCGGTTCGATCCCGCTAATCTCCACCACGAAAAACCTTGAAACCGCATGGTTTCAAGGTTTTTTCTTGTCTATGGCAAATTGCACAAAGCCTCTTTTGTGTTGAATTTGTGTTGAACGCGCGAAAATAGTGTGGGAAAACTCCGCTTTCTAATTCTGCAATTTTGCAACTATTCCATTGCTTCCAGATGTACACTCGGAACCTGCACCGCAGCCATTTATGACGAGCAATGAACTGAAACACAAAGCCAAGAAGCAGGAATGGGGCATAGCCATACAGGAATACCGGGGCAGCGGTCTCTCCGTAAGTGAATGGTGCCGGCAGCGGAGCGTTGCGACAACCACCTATTACTGTTGGGAACGGGAACTTCTCTTTTGTGTTGAACGCGCGAAAACAATGTGGGGAATCACCGTTTTTTAATTCTGCAATTTTGCAACTATTCCTACGTTTTACATCAACTCAAAGAACATCTTCCAATCGCTGCCCAAGCCTGCGCTCGAATTGCGTCGCCGGATCGCTCCGGTTTTGCTCTTTTCGGTTGAAATCAAAATTATTACAGAGTCTCGATCCTTGCTTTGCCCTGCAGCATCTGCTCGTACACCTCTGCCGGTACGGGCTTGCTGAAATAGTAGCCCTGCATTTCCCGGCAGCCGAGCTCCTGCAGCATCTCCGCCTGCTCCCGTGTCTCCACGCCCTCGGCAATGATGGGCAGATGCAGAGCCTGCGCCATGCCGATGATAAACTGGACGATGATGTGCCCCTTCTCGTTGCTCTCTCCGGATAAAAAGCGCATATCCAGCTTCAGCTTGTCGATGTCAATGTCCTTGAGCGCATTCAGCGAGGAGTAGCCGCTCCCGAAGTCGTCCATCTCCACGATGAACCCGCGTCCGCGCAGCTCTTCCACCGCTTTCATGACACGCAGCGTGTCCTCCACATAGGCGCTCTCCGTCACCTCAAGATGCAGTACATCCCGGCCAATGCCGTACCGCGCCAGCATATCGTCGATCTTATCGCACAGGTTCGGCCTGTCCAGATCCTCCCGCGACAGGTTCACCGACACGTTGATGTGCCGTCCCGGCATAGCATCCTGCCATCGGCGGATGTACCGGCAGCATTGCTCCAGCATATACCAGTCCATGCGGTGGATGCAGCCGCTCTGCTCCAGCAGAGGCACAAACGTTCCCGGCATCAGCAGCCCCCGTGTAGGATGCCGCCAGCGCACCAGAGCCTCCGCGCCCACCAGCTCCCGTCCGGTAAAGTCCACCTGTGGCTGGAACCACACCTCGAACTCCCCGTTGCTGATGGCGCTGTCCAGATCGCGCAGCAGCTCGCCCTTTTCCCGTTCCTCGTCCATCATGCCCTTTTCGTAATAGGCAATGCGCTGCGCCTGACTGCCCTTGATGGACTGCAGAGCCAGCAGAGCCTTGTAGCTCATGGTGGAAGCATCACAGTCCGTTTCGCACAGGTCGTATACGCCGATGTGCAGCGTGATGGCGATGGACAGGTCGTAGTCGGCGAAGCAGGAGTTGAAATTGTCATAGCACTCCTGCATGGTCATGGTATCCTCCGCGCAGAAGCGGGCAAAGTGATCCGCGCTCAAATGAGCAGAGAAGCAGTCCTCTCCCCGGTCGAAGCGGCGCATGTGGCGCGCCAGATCGCGCAGCAGCTTGTCTCCCACTTCCCTGCCATACAGACCGTTGATGTCCCGGAAGCGGTCCACGTTGTACCGCTGGATACGAAACTTCTTTCCCGAATGCCTGTCGATCCACTCCTGCACCCGTCGGTGGAAGCCGACGGCGTTCATAATGCCCGTCAGCGTGTCGGTCTCGTTGCGCAGGCCAACGGTGGTGTCCTCGCAGGTCACGGCGATCATCGTCCGCGTCTCATCCAGATAGTGGAACATAAACCGCTTGCAGAATACGCTTTCCTCATGGTCGCGCCAGGTATCCACGGTCACAACGTAGGTCTCCTGCTGCTCCAATGCCTGTCGGACGCTGTCCAGGCACAGCATACGCACCAACATCTCCTGGTCATCCTCTGCCGCGTGACATTTCATGGCGGTACGCAGCTGTTGGTCGTAGGGCACGCCGTCCATGGTGCTCTGTCCGGCACGCAGCTTTCTGGAAAACTTCTCCCCCAGTTCCCGGATCTCGCCCGTGGCACAGTCGATCAGAAATACGCCGTCAAAGCGCTCCTCGATCAGCCGCCGCAGCATATTTCCCTCTGCGAATCGGCTCCACAGCCGCTCCAGCCTATTCTCCACATTGCATACGCGCAAACGGTCAAATATCCGTCTGCGTTTTCCTTTCCGCGGTCATACGTCCGCCCGTTTTTTCTTTCCTTTGTCAGATACATCTTCCGGTCTGCTCTGGTGATAAGCTCCTGCACACTCTCCGCACAGGCTATGATATCCGCCGCTGCGCCCGTAAGGCCCTTTTCTCAAAAAACAGTTTAATCATACATTAAGTTGAAGCGTTTTGTCAATATTTTTACAAAAATAGTATATAAAGGTTGAATTGGGGGATATTTCCATATCATAAAGCATCAAAAAGGAACAGCATGGTATTTCCATACCATGCTGTTCCGACCGAAGAAGAAATGCGACTGATCGGCAGAGCCAAAGACTCTGCCGCCTTTTGCATCTTAAAAGGGAAATCTATTATTTTGTCGCCGGCGCCCCGAAGAGCCGGCCCGCAGGGCTTCATTCGGAAAGGAGCATACGGTCGTTATCGAGCATCCTGCCCGTGCCCGCGCGGAAGCGCTCGATGAGGTCCTCCACCGTCATGCCGGCACGCTCCCCGCCCGCGACATCGAGCACGATGCCGCCGTCCGCCATCATCAGCGTGCGGTTGCCGAGCGAGAGCGCCTGCGTCATGTTGTGCGTCACCATCAAGCAGGTGATGTGATGCTCCGCCACCACGCGCTGCGTAAGCGCGAGCACCTTTTCCGCCGTCCCCGGGTCGAGCGCCGCAGTGTGCTCGTCGAGCAGCAGCAGCTCCGGCGGCACCATCGTCGCCATCAAAAGCGTCAGCGCCTGCCGCTGGCCGCCCGAGAGCAGGCCGACGGGCTGGCCCAGCCGATCCTCCAGCCCCATGTCGAGCTGCGCGAGCTGGGCGCGGAAAAGCTCGCGGTCTTTCGCTGTGATGCGGCTGAACGGATTGCCGTGCGCCGCGCGCAGATACGCGAGGGCAAGGTTTTCCTCAATGCTCATGTGCGGCGCGGTGCCGCGCAGCGGGTCCTGAAACAGTCGCCCGATGACGCGGCTTCGGTCATGTTCGCGTGTAAAGGTAATGTCCTTGCCATTTAGCAGGATACGGCCCTCGTCCACATAAAAGCTGCCCGCGATAGCGTTGAAAAGCGTGGATTTGCCCGCGCCGTTCGAGCCGATAACGGTGACGAAATCGCCTTTGTCGAGATGGAGCGACAGGTCGGTAACGGCGCGTTTTTCATTCACCGTTCCGACGTTGAAGGTCTTGGAGATGTGTTGAATATCCAGCATATCAGTTGCCTCCCTTCCCTTTTGCCACGGCCTTGCGGCGCTGGAACGCCGCCCACTTCCGGATGCTCGGTGCGGCGATGGCCAGCGCCACGATGATCGCCGTGAGCAGCTTCAGACACTCCACCGGCACGATCTTCGTGTAGAACACGACCGCGTAGATGAAGCGGTAGATCAGCGAGCCGACGAGCGCGGCGAGCACGCCGCGCGTCATGCTGCGGCGGCCGAGCACCGTTTCACCGATGATGAGGCAGGCAAGGCCGATGACAACGATGCCGGTGCCGGAGTTGATGTCCACGGTCTTCTGATACTGGCCCACCATCGCGCCGGCAAGGCCGGTCATGGCATTGGCAAGGCAGAGGCCGACGGAGATGGTAAAGCGTGGGTCGAGCGAGGACGCGCGCACCATATCGGGATTATCGCCCGTCGCGCGGAGCGACAGGCCGAGATGCGTGCCGAGAAACAGGCGCAGCAGCACCGCCGCAAGTCCGGTAACAATGACTGCAAGCAGCAGCTCATACCACGCCCCGCCGATGCCGGCGTCGCGCAGAAGGGTAAACACGGTATCCGAGCCGAGCAGGCTCTGGTTGGCCTTCCATCCCATCGCCATCAGGTTCACGGTGTAAAGGCCGGTGTTCGTCACGATGCCCGCGAGGATGCTCGGCACGCCGAGATTCGTCTGCAAAAAGGCGGTGACGAGTCCCGCGCACGCGCCCGCAAGCATCGCCGCAGGGATGGCAAGGAACGGGTGCCCCGCCGCCGTCAGGCTGACGGACACCGCCGCGCCGAGAACAAAGCAGCCGTCCGTCGTGAGGTCGGCAATGTCAAGGATGCGGTAGCTCAAGAACAGCGCCAGCGCGACCGGCGCGTACAAAAAGCCCAGCTCCAGGGCGGTCTGCGTGATGATGAGCATGGGGGCGCTCTCCTTTCAGGCTTCGGCCCTCCGACCTTCGTCGGAGGGCTTCCGCGTTGTTGTTTCGGTTCAGTCCTTGGTGGTGGTCACTTCCACGACGGTGCCCATGCTGTCGAAGCATGAATACTCGGCCTGCTTGCCGATCATAGCCGCGGTATCGGTGTTGACGGTGATGATGCCGCCGTCCATGAGGTAGTAGTCCTCCATGCCGTCCATGCCCTCGGTGATGGCCTTGTAGGCGAGATCGGCGGTCTTGGCGCCGAGGTCGGTGTAGTTCACGCCGCAGGTGGCGTAGGCGCCGTTGCGGACGAAGGAATCCGCGCCGGTGTAGTGCGGAATGCCGTTGATGGCAAGGTCCTCGGCAATGGCCATTTCAGCAGCCATGATCACGTTGTCGGTCGGGGTGAACACGGCGTCCACGCCGTCAGCGATGAGCGCGGAGGCAGCGGCGACGACCTCGTCGTTGGTGTTCGCAGTCTGCTCAACGTACTCGATGCCCTTGGCGTCGAGGTAAGCCTTAGCATCCGCGATGGGCTTGGTGGAGTTCGGCTCATTGAGGGAGTAGAGCAGGCCGACCTTGGCGACGTTCGGGTTCTGGGCGAACATCATATCCATGATGAACTCGGTGTTGAGCGCGTCGCTCGTGCCGGTCACATAGTCGATGCCGGTGAGCTTGGCAGTCTCGGGGTCGGAGATGGCGGCGTAGACGACCGGTGTCTTAGTCTCCTCGGCGGAGAGGGCGGCGATCTGCGCGGCGGTGGTAGCGATGGGAATGATGGCGTTCACGCCGTCGGCGATGGCCTGATCGCTCAGCTGCTTGAGGATGGTCTGATCGCCTTGACCGGAGGTGACCTCATACTCAATGGTCACGCCGTTATCGGCGGCAATCTTATCCAGCTCGGCGGTGACGGCGTTCGCGATCTCATCGAGGGAGGCGTGGTCAAGCTGCTTGATCACAGCCACCTTGTAGGTCTTGGTCTCCTCCGCGCTGTTGTCCGGCTGGTCGGCCGACGGGGTGTCCTTTGCGCCGCAGGCGGCGAGGGACAGCGTCATCGCGCCGGCAAGAACGAGGGTCAGAAGCTTCTTCATTGTGTTGTTTTTCATTTTGGTTTTCCTCCAATATATTTGATTTCGGGCGGCAGATGAAGCTCTGTCTTGCCGGAACAGAGCAGGGAAAAAGAAAAAGACCTTCATCCCACCTACATGGGACAAAAGTCATTGAACTTCTGCGATACCACCCAAATTGACGTTATCAAACGCCCTCTCGCTTACGCGCACCATCATACGCGCCCCGATGGATAACGGGTGGGATACCCGTCGGTCTCTACTCGGCTTTCGCCTTTTGATCCGCCCTCCGAAGTCCATTCACCGACCGTCCGCCGCCCCGATCACACCACCCGGGACTCTCTGAAGGCTTGCCTGCACCGGCTACTTCTCTCCGTCATTGGTTTTTACTGCTTTAACTTGTTGTAGCGTATTATAGCACGCGCGCCTTCATTGTCAATACCCTTTCTGCAAAATTTTTTCTTCTCTCCGTTTTGCGCAAAAAGTCTCCCGCCTCCCCCGCGCAAAGTCGGCAGAATAGGCAAAAGCCCACGGCCCTTTGACCGTCGGCTTTTTGCCCCGCGCTGCGGAGGATGCGTGCGCTGCCGCAGGGGCGGGGATGGCGTTCATGGAAACGCCCTCCGCCATCTCCACATTGTGCATTAGGACACGGTAACACTCCTCGTGATGCTTCTCGATAACGGTCACCAGACGGAAGCGCTGTGCCAGCTCGTGGAAGCCCTCCTCGGCAGTCCAGGCAAAGCCCTCATACATATCCGTCCACTCGTAGTTCTCGCCCTCGGCGGCAGAGAGGAAATTTTCAGCGGCATTTCCGATGCCGTTCAGCTCCTTGAACTAGGGCTTCGCGTGCTTCTTCTCATTCAAGCGGCTGCTTGGTATAGCCTTATTATCCCCGCTTTTCTATGATTCTCTGTGGCAAAAGTCACGGGTTGATGTTTTTTCGCACAGCTGCCGCCGGTCCGTTCATCAGACCGGCGGCAGCTGCACAATATTAGTCGTCCCGCTCGGCTTCGTGCTTCAGTACCGCGCCGGAGACCGCGTCGATCTCGTAGTCATATTCCATATTGCCGGATTTGAACTCCACCTCATAGACCAGCCTTCCGTCCTCGTCGTCCAGCTCGATGTCCATGTCATACGCCTTGCTTTCGCTCACGCCAGCATGGTCCAGGGCGATGGACTTCGCCTTGGCGTAGCCGATGTCCTGCGCCGCTCCGGACGGCGCGGGCTTCTGACCGGAGGGCTTCGCCGTTTCATTCGCTGCGGAAACAGCGGCCAACAAGTCCTTCTGCCCGCTGAGCACCTTTCCTGTGTAAGCATCCACCCGATACTCAAACTCGCCCCACTGCGTGTGCAGCTCCACCTCATAGTGTGCGGGGGATTCGTCAAGCTCGGGATCGACCTCTGCTGTGACGGAGTCCACCGCCTTTGTTCCGGCATATTCCTCCGCAGCGGTGCGGGCTGCATCCATGCCGATGGGCATGGCGGGCGCGCCCGCTTCGGCGAGGTCCTTGAGCTCTTCGACCGAGAGCTTCGCCAGCGCCTCAAACTTTAGGGCGGAGTTGAGTGCAAGCACACGGTTCACCAGTGCCGCCTTTCCGGTGGAGATACTGTTTTCCCGCGCCTGCCGCTCCAGTCCCGCATCCTGCGTGAGCGTCTGCGTCAGGACAGAGGCCCTCGATTCGCTTGTCTGCAAAACGCCGTCCACAGTGCTTGTCAGCTCACGCTGGAGCTTTTCCGCGCGGGCGGTATCCTTATCCTCCACCGAGATCATGATGGCGGAGGAAATGCTATTGAGGTAGCCGTTTCGCACAAGGCTGCCCACGACGGCATTCACCGCCACATCGAGCTTCGCGCCCTTGAGATCCGCGCCGCTGCCCATATCCGCAAGGATCGCCTTCGCGTCCTCGTTGAGCGGCGTGCAGACAAGTACCCTTTCGCTCCGGTTCACTTTCAGCTCAATGCTCGGGTTCACATCCAACGACACCACGGAAGCCACCGCGTTCGCCTGCTGGTAGAACAGCCCTCCGCTGCCAAGCAGCATCACTGCAAGGCAGGCAGCCACAAGTGTCGTCCATTTTCTCTTTATCGTTTTCTTTGTCGTCATGGGAATGGCCGTTCCTTTCCGCTCTTCACAGCGGGAGAGAACGCCGTCCACGTCGTTCGGTGCGGTCTTTTCGATTGCCGCGGCCAGACGCTGCTCCATTTTTTCGTTGGTCATTTGGCGTCGTCTCCTTCCAGATAAGCTCGCATCTTTTTCAATGCTCTGTGATACTTCGACAGGACGGTCGGAAGCGGCAGCTCCAGCAGCGCCGCGATCTCCCGATGCCTCAAGCCCGTGACCGCATGGAGCAGCACAATGCGCCGCTCCTCGTCAGCAAGGCTTGCCAGTGCGTGCTGCAAGAGGGCGCGCTCATCGGCGTCCAGTCCACTCTCCTGCGTGGGAATGGCGTCCCATTCCTCCTCGCTGAGCGCGGCATGACGTGCCTCGCGCCGCAGGCGCATTAGGCAGAGATTGCGGCACACGGTCAGCATCCAGCCCATCGGTGAACCGGTCGGGCGGTACTGCTCCGCGCAGTCCCACACCTGTACATAGACATCCTGCGTGAGATCCTGGGCGTCGTGCGCATTTTTGAGGTAGGAAAGCGCAAGACCGTACACCGCCGAGCGCGTGCGGCGGTACAGCTCCGCGAGGGCTTCCCGCTCACCCCCGGCAATGCGGATCAGCAGCTGCTGCAGCTCGTGCCGATCCTCCGCCGGAGCGTATTCGGTTGTCATCAACATGCTGAGCATAGGCTTCCGTCTCCTGTCATCCGTGTAATGCTCGGAAAGGATAATTTATTGCAGGGCAATTTAAATTTTTTAAAGAGAACGCAACGGGGACTGAGCAAAGAAGTTCGTCCCCCTTTTACTGCGGAAACGGCAAAAAGCAAAGCCTACCGCAAGCAAGAACGGTAGGCTTTGGTACGCCCGACCGGATTCGAACCAGCGGCCTTTAGAGTCGGAGTTATTAGGCCGTCAAGCCGGAAACCGTTATGTCGCAGCGCTTTGATCATAATTGCACAAATTTTCGGCGTTCTGAAGAAAAACCTTGGAAGCCTTGCGGCGCAGGACGTCCGAGATTTTTTGCGGTAGTAGTCAAATAGTAGTCTGCGCGTTATGCCAACAGCTCCATCAATTTCCTTGCAGCATCCATGCAACCCTGTGCTTCCTCTTCGGGCACAGGTATATAAGAGTTTTGAGCAGCTAGCCTTTAAGCATTTTCTCCATCGCCTGTTGGCAATGAAATGCGACTAAATCATTGCCGCCATCATGCTCCATTAAGATTTCTGCACCGCGCAGATCGTGTGCCGCTTTTTCAAACCAGTCCTTATAGCGCAGGCTGTCACCCATAGAGTACAACTCCCTCTCGGTTCAATTTATTGGCAAAGCTCTGGCTATCCGCTACACTGTGTTCCCATTCTTCCGGCGTATACAGAAGGAAGTCAATCGGCGTATCAGATTCCGTATCACAATATAAATCCGTCAATAATGACCGTTTGTCCTTTGTCGATGCTATGACACAAAGATCAATATCACTTTTTGCAGTCGCAGTTCCTTTCGCCTGCGAACCGAATAGTAGGATCTTCTCCGGAGCGCAGAGTCGAATGCATTTAGCTTTTCCACTGTATCGCCCCCCTCACAGCAAATTTCTTATTTACAGTATAGCATGAACCCCTTAAAAATAAAAGTGCTTTTTACGGCAGTTTCTTTCACAGTGCTTGTTAAGCTGCCTGCCATAGAACAACACCATCCTTTCGAATGTTTTTATAAAACGGAAGAACGTCTTTCCATTCTGCGAATTTATCGTAATCAATGCAAAGAACAGATAGCACCTTTCCATACTCAAGCTCCAGATTGACTTTCCGCCTGCTTTTTGATACAATTCGGTTAGAGAACGCTAACCGTGATTTATAATATAAAAAGACACGGTCAAATGCAATGGCTCGCTCTTTGATTTGGCTGATCGCTGCACACAAAAGGCTAATCGTTTCAACACGTCCAAATTTCTGTTTGAGATCGAGAACTGCCGGGGCGAAGGCGTGGCAGTCTACTTCTTTTACAAAGCAAAGGTCACAGAGCCCATCGCACTGATTGCGAATAACCAGCAAAAGCCGGTTAGCTGCATCTAACTACACGCTCGGCATATATGCGTTAGACAAATCTAACACCCAAAGGAGTGATGACAATGCGTGAACGTAAGGATTTTTGGGACAGGAATGCCGGTTTATATGACCGCTTTATGCGAAAAGACGGGGCGGCATACGAAATGCTGTATGAGATGATTCAGCCAGTCGTGCGGCGCAAGACGATGTTGGAGCTTGCCACCGGCACGGGGCTGATCGCCAAGCACATTGTAAACGCGGCGGCGCACATCGAGGCGACGGATGCCTCCGCAGAAATGATCGCAGAAGCGAAGCGGGATAACTACTCTGCCAAGCTGCACTTTTCCGTGCAGGATATGTTCCGCCTGCCCTATGCGGACAAGTCCTTTGACGTGGTGATCGTGTCCAACGCCCTGCACATCGTGCCGCAGCCGGAGAAAGCCCTTGTTGAGATCAAACGGGTGCTGAGAGACGACGGCGTGCTCATTGCGCCCACCTTTACGCACGCGGGAAATTCATTTTCCGGTAAGGTTCGGGCTTTTTTCATGAAGCTGGCGGGCTTCCCCCTCCGCAGCAAGTGGACAAGCGAGGAGTATCTGCGTTTTCTGCGGCGGAATGGCTGGACGGTGCGAAAAAGCACCGTTCTGAAAGCATCATTCCCATTGACCTATGCGGAATGTGTGAAAGTGGAGGTGTGATATGTCATTCTTTGAAAACACCCGCAAGCCCATGGGCCTTGGCGGGAAGCTCATGGTTGCCATGATGAATCTGGGTCACAGACCTGTGGCGCGGTGGGGACTTCGATTTCTGAATGCCGCACCGGATGCCAGGGTACTTGACTGCGGCTGCGGCGGTGGGGCGAATATGAAAAGGCTGCTGAAAAAATACCCGCAGAGCATCGTCAAGGGCATCGACTATTCGTCCGTCAGCGTGGAGAAATCAAAAAAGGTCAACAAAACAGCGATCGCAGAAGGTCGCTGTGCCATCCTGCAAGGCAGCGTGGCGGATATGATCTTTGCAGACGGCTGGTTCGATGCAGTCACGGCCTTTGAAACGGTCTATTTCTGGCCCGGGCTGCCGCAGTGCTTTCGGGAGGTTTATCGGGTGCTGAAGCCCGGCGGGACCTTCCTCATCTGCAATGAATGCGGCGGGGACAACGCCGAAGGCGAGAAGTGGACGCAGAAGATCGACGGTATGACCATCTACAAGGACACCGAGCTGAAAGCGTATCTGGAGCAGACGGGCTTTCACGGGGTGCAGATATACAAAAAGAAAAGCTGGATCTGCGTCACAGCACGGAAATGAGGAAATAAGGAATGAGCGTTTTTGCATCTGCGCTGCGCGCGGTGTACAAGCTCTCCGGTGCGAAGAAGGCGTTTAATGATGGCATGATCACCTGCTCTACCTTGAGCGGCAAAGCGGTATGCCGCCTGGTGTGGGATATGAACAAGGCGGAAAATGACGATTATCTTGAAAAGGCACTGTCGGGTGTTCCCGATGATTTCTCGGGCAGACTGCTGGAGGTACCGGTGGGAACCGGCATTCCGACCATGCCCCTTTATCAGACGCTGCCGCAGGCGGACATCACCTGTCTGGATTACTCGCCGGACATGATGGGGCAGGCACAGGAAAAAGCCGCCCGCCTGCACCTAAATAACGTGACCTTCCGGAAAGGGGATGTGGGTGCGCTCCCCTATGCGGACGGCACCTTTGACATTGTTTTGTCGCTGAACGGCTTTCACGCTTTCCCGGACAAAGAAGCTGCGTATCGTGAAGTGTTTCAGGTCTTGAGACCCGGTGGGACATTCTGCGACTGCTTTTATGTGAGGGGCGAGCACAAGCGGACGGATTGGATCGTCCGGCACGTTTATGAAAAGGCAGGATTCTTCACGCCGCCCTATGAGACAGTCTCCAGCCTGAAGGCACGGCTGGAAGGTATGTATGCGGATGTGGATATGGGCAATCTGAAAAGCATGGCATGGTTTAACTGCCGAAAGGCAAAATAGGGAGGCAATGGTATGTCAAAGAAAGCAACCGAATTTCAGAAAAAAGAAATGAGCAAAATGTACCGCGGCAAGGAGATTTTCAAGCCGCTGAATACCGGCTGGATCGACGAGAACGTGGCCTGTGTGCGCGAATGGGTGGCGAACATCTTCTTTTACCGCAAGGGCAATACGACCATTATGGTCGATGCGGGCTACAACTACGACCGCCTCGCCGAAAAAATGGGCTGGCTCGGCATCGATTCGAAGTCGATACACCATATCCTCATTACCCATCAGGACACCGACCATGTGGGTGCAGTGGAGGCCGACAGTCCGGGATTGTTCCGGAACGCAAAGCTGTACATCGGCGAGGTTGAGAACCGGTATCTCACCGGCGAGGTGCGGCGAAAAGTCATTTACCGTCTCTACAAACTGCCGCAGGTTACCATCAACAACGAAAAGGTGCTGCTGCACGACGGCGAGGTTTTCGACATTGACGGCATCAAAATTGAATGCTTCCTTGTTCCCGGTCATACATGGGGGCACATGGTATATCTCATCGATGATAAGTATCTTTTCACCGGCGATACTCTCTGGTTTGGCGCAGACGGCGGTTACAGCTTCATTTCCTCGCTGGCAGAGGACAATACGCTTGCGATAAAATCACTCGGCATTTTGGAAGCAAAGCTGAAAACGATGGGTGTAAAGCCGTTGTTCATCACCGGTCACACCGGCTGGACGGATAACTTTGCGTTTGCCTTTGCACACAAAGACAAGCTCTGCTCGCCATTCAAAAAACGAGTACATGACCCATCGGCGCCCTATGACGCCTACGACGAATCGGACGACACCGAAGAAAATGCAAAGAGCGGTTTTCTGAAAGGCGTGGGAAGATGAAGGACAGCGAATTGCAATTTGACCGCAGCTGCCATGTGCTGTATTCCAAGCCCTGCAAAAAAGAAATACTGGCGAAAATCGCTCTGCACTATCCGGAGGCGGAGCGGGAGGCGGTCTGGGAGCAGGTGCAGCTGAAATATGCAGAGCTTCTTTCCGGCTGGCGCACCGACCTCGGCGGGAAAAAGAATTTTCACAACGGCGCAGGCGGCACCTACGACTGCATCGCGATTATGTGCTTTTACGATGTGTGTCGGGATGCGGTCACATTCCGCGAAATGGAAGAGATCGAAGAAAATCTGATCCTGCCGGCGTTCCGCAAGCTGCGCTTCGTTGACATCAACAAGCCGTTCTGGAGGAAGCTGATGTACAGGGCGTTCACCACCGCCAAAAAGCGATGTGACGCATGGCACGATTATGAGATGACGGTTGCGCTTTACGAAAACGGCAAGCCCATCTATTATGAATTTACGGCGTGTCCGGCGGCGGAATTTGCCAAGCAGTTCGGGTTTACGGACATTATGCCTGCCCTGTGCAATGTGGACTATGCGTCCATGGAGCTGCTGCATGCCCAGCTGGTGCGGACGGCCACCTGCGTGGACGGCTGCCGGTGCGACTATACCATCTGCGGCGATCGGGACCCATATGCAAAAGAACATCCCGAATATCGGGACGAGGCGGGCTTCAGGAGGAATCGGTAATGCTTTTACAAGTATTTGGGGAGGGCATCGGTCTGGGCGTTCTACTCATTCTGGTTTGCGCCATCGGTATCCGCAAGGGCGCGGTGGGCATGGTGCATCTTTACAGCCCCGAAGTTCAGGACAGGTGTGTAAAGCTGGGGCTTACAACACACGAAAAAATAAAGCGGAACGCTTTGCTTTTCAAAGCGGTATGCGTTCCCGGCTACATCGCCTATGTGCTGGTGTGCGTCTATGCGGTGAACGGTGCGCGCGGCTTTTTTGCAGGCTTCTGGCAGCTGCTCGTTATTTTGTCGGTCATGAATCTGATCGACCGATTTCTGATCGACGACTACTGGGTTGGTCGCACAAAGGCGTGGACAATTCCGGGTACCGAGGACTTAAAGCCGTATATCACTACTAAGGGCAAGGCGAAAAAGTGGCTGTTCGGCACGGTGGGCATGGCGGTCATTTCGGCAGCGCTGGCGGCGATCATGATGCTTTTTATGGAAAGCTGAGGCGATAGAAATGCTGTTTCAAACATACGGCGACAAGAAAAATCCTGCCGTGCTGTTCTTTCATGCAATGGGCGTGACAGGCGCAAGCAGCGAACCGGTTGTGAAATATTTGCAGGGTCGGTATTTCTGTATTCTGCCAACCTCCACCGTTTACTACGCGGGGCAGAAATATGTCAGTAAGGCAGACGAGATACGGCAGGTGGAGAGATTTTTGCAAGGGCAGAATGTAAACCGCCTTGCGATGGTGGTCGCTTCTTCCATCGGCGCAGACCTTGCCATTGCTTTTCTGGCGCAGACGAAGCTGCCCGTGGAGCACGCTTTCTTTGACGGCGGACAGTTTGCCCAAATCGGAAAGGGCACGCGCCGTATCATGACGCCGTTTCTGTATTTTGCCATCAAGAGCCTATATTGGTCGAAGGGCGGCACACTGAAAAAGATCCTGTGGTGCGACGACGAGAGCATCAAGCCCTATTTCATTGCGGCGGGCAAAGCGCTGCACTATGGGAATTTGCGCCGCCAGATGGCGGACAGTCTGGAGGATAAGCCGTTTCCGCCGCTTCCCGAAAGGCTGCAAAAGCGCGCCTATTTCGAGTTCGGCAGCAAAGAGGAGCATTTCAAATACCGGCAGGCGGTGATGGAAGCCTATCCATACGGCAATTATCCCGTGTTCGAGGGATTCAATCATATGCAGTATCAGATCCGCGACCCGAAAGGGTTCGCCGGAATGCTGGCCCACATCGCCGAGCGTGACTGTATGCCGGAGCTACCATTTATCAGAAAGTGAGCGTTACATATGAAATATAAAATCGAGAAAAACACCGTGCAGGAGACGCTGATCATCCCGCTGTACGCCCGCAAAGTCTGCTCGGAGCTGTATCCCCGGCTCTACTATGACGAGACGGCCATCCGAATTATCGAACAGATCGACTATGACTTTTCCGAGGCGGAGAAAAACGCCCGCAGTCTGATGCAGCGCTTCGGCTCATTGGAGGTCGCCATGCGGCAGAACGATCTGGCGTGGGAAGTAAGGGATTACTTGAAGACCCATCCCAACGCGGCGGTGGTCAATCTGGGCTGCGGGCTGGACAGCACCGGGAGAAGCTGCGATAACGGCAGCTGCAAGATCTATAATCTGGACTTTCCCGATGTGATCGCTGTGCGCAATGAGCTGCTGCCCGCCGGAGAGCGGGAGAAAAACATTCCCTGCGACCTAAATGATACCGAATGGTTCACAAAAATCGACGCATCCGGCGGCGCGGTATTTTTTGCCTCCGGTGTGTTCTATTATTTCCTAACCGAGCAGGTCAAAGCGTTGGTGCAGCGCATGGCGGACGCTTTCCCCGGCGGTGTGCTGGTATTTGACGCGGCCAACCGGACGGCGGTGAAGATGATCGCAAAGACATGGCTCAAGAGCGCGAAGATCAAGGACGTGGGCGCGTATTTTGCGGTTTCAGACGCAAAAAGCGAGCTTTCCCTGTGGAACAGCCGCTTGCAGGTCACAAGCCGCGGCTATATGCTAGGCTACAACGATCTTCGTGACCCGTCCGTCAGCGGCTTTTTCCGTTTTCTCGCCAAGGTCGGCGACGGCATGATGAAAATGCAGATCGTGAAGATCGGATTCGGAGGCAAGCAATGAAAATGAGCAAAGAAAAACGGGCGCTCATCGCAGGTATGATCGGGTGCTTGCTCTATGTGATCGGCGACTTTTTGTTTGCGGCGACCGGGAAAAGCCAAAGCACGGATTCCATCGGGCTGATGGTCAAGGTGGCCTATCTCGATATGGCCACCTGGCGCATGGTGGTCAGCATTATCTGCGGCGTGCTGGGAACGGCGCTCTATTACATCGGCTTTCACCAGATGTGGAAGCTTCTGAAGCGGCATCTCACCCAACCGAAGCAGCAGAAATGGGTCAAGATGTTTCAGATCGCTTATCTCACCGGCACAGTCTGCTGGGGCTATGTCCACGCCATGTTTATGAATGTGGCGCTGATCTTCAAGTTTACCTTTGAGAAGTACGGCGATATGCAGGCGGCGGCAGAGATCGCCAATAAAGTCTTTTACTGCAATGCCGCGCCGCTGCTGGCGGCGTATCTTCTCTGCGATGTGCTGCTTTCCATCGTAATGGTCGTTATGATCTGGAAGCGAGTGCTCCCACTGAAGAACACAGTGCAGCGGATACTCGCGTCTTTCTGCAATCCCATCGCCTTTGCCGGGGTCGTGGGCAACCTGTTCACACTTCTGCCGTGGCCGCTGGATCAGATCGATCACGGCACGGAGTCTACAGGACACCTGCTGGTTCTGGCGCTGGGGCTGCTTTTGCTGCGGGAGATGGCGAAAAGTGGAGAATGTAAGGAGACAGTGCGATGAAATACATAGGTATGCCCATGGGAATGTGGGCGTTGTTTGCGCTCTCGTTTCAAAAGCAGCTGACGGCGGTGTTCGGATATGATACCGATGCGGCACAAGCGATCACGAAAAAAGCAAGGCCGAAATACAAAGAAATCATTGCAGAACTGCCGGAGTTTGAAAAAGCGGATCGTTTCAAGATGAACATCGTCAACTGCGCAATGATCGGTGCATTCATTCTCTCCATGCCCGAGCGCCCGGATGTGGAGCGGCTGACGGAGTATTACGCGAAAGCCATGATGACAAAGCCGATGAAATGGTTCTGCCGCAAGAGCGGGAAGAACAAGTTTACCCCCAAAGATATTTCCGGCATGAAGGCGACCGCTGCCTTGAAAGCCGCCGACCGCAACCCGTATTCGTGGAGCATGGAATTTTACGAATACCCCGACGGCAGCGGATACGAAGGACGCTTTACAAAATGCGGCATCTGCGTATTGATGCAAAAACTCGGACTTTATGATCTTACCCCCGCACTATGCCATCTTGACTATACCATGAGCGAAGCGGGCGGCGTGACCGACTTCGTGCGGCAGTACACGATTGCTTCCGGCGGGCCGTATTGCGATTGCGGGTATAAAAGAAAGAATCTGTAAGGGAGGGCGCAATATGCTCCACCAACACATTGAAAATCCTACATTTTTTACGGCATGGATGCACGGGTTTATTACGAAAAAGCGATCCGCCTCTGTATTGCACAGGGGCGGGTCTGCTTATTGGTCATACGGGACTCGGAAATAGTCCAGATACTTCTTAAATCTGTCCTGCGTGGATAGGCAGGTATCACGCAGATAGTCGCGCTCAGCGTATGATTTGCACTGCCGATCATCGTATTATCCTTCCTCCGGAATATCGTTTTCGATATCCTTGATCTTCTTCGCCGGAACACCGCTGACCACGCAGTTGTCCGGCACATCATGGGTCACAACGGCTCCAGCGGCGATGACCACATTATTGCCGATGGTCACGCCGGGGAGAATGGTGCAGCTGCCGCCGATCCACACATCGCTTCCGATGGTGACAGGCTTTCCGATACCGAGATGCTCCCGGCGCCCCTTAGGCGTGAGCGGATGGTTGACCGTGGTGATGAGCGTGTTCGGCCCGATCATCACAAAGTCCCCGATATGCACCGGCATGATGTCGAGAATAGTCACGTTATAGTTGGCAAGGAACTGGTCGCCCACATGGATGTTCCTTCCGCTGTCGCACATGAAACCGGGGCAAAGGCACACATCCCGTCCTACCGAGCCGAAATATTTCTTGATAAGCTCTGCCTGCTCCGTCTCCGTCGCGTCTGCGTTCTGCATCTGCCGCAGCTCCCGGCAAAAGCGAATGGCGTTCAGCTTTCTGCCATTGACGCCCGCGTCCCAAAAGTCGTAATAAAGCCCCGCGTCCAGCTTTTCTTCTTCCGTCATTGTATCTCCCTCATTTCAACAGTTTCAAAAGTTGTGTTTCATCGGCATCCGGCAAGATGCTTTTCAGGTGGGCGAGAATATCAGTTCTGGATTCTGCCGGGTCTTTCCGGTACGCCGATGTCACGAAGTCATAGCCAAGCTGCGCTTCCGGCGTGGTATACTGCGCCACGCCCCAGCCGTAGGGCTGCCCAAATTTATCCTGCATATAAACGAAGTTCCCGATGGTCACATAGGTCTGCATCTGAAGCCGGGTGATCACGGTGTCAAAGCCCTTGTTTCCACCCTTACGGTAATTGCAAAGGCGTTTCAGCTCTTTGGACAGCAGCGTCCCATGCTCCGTGACCGTATCGTAGACCTCTTTATCCTTGCGGGCGGCAAGCCCGTCCTCATAGCGGGCGTCGAAGTCGTAGCCGTCCCGCCGGAGGTTGGCGAAGTCGGGAAGCCAGTCCTTGCTGACGAACCCCGCTTTACCGCCGAAAAACTTTCCGTAAACGCATTGTCCGCTTCGGGCGGCAGGCCCTTTCCATTCCCACGGCCCATCTGTTTCTTCGGAGAACCAAAGCTCCGACGGACAGCATTCCTCCACGGAAAATCCGGAAATCTCGCCCGCAAAGAACGGCAGAAAGCCCAGCTCTACCGTCAGAGCCACTATATCCTCCGGGCTGCGCAGTTCACAAAATCTCATAATGACGCCTCCGTTTCTGTGGATGTGTAAAGCAACCGTTTCCTTGATTGCTGATTTTTTCGAGCATTTGTACTTGCTCTCGTCTGAAACTTGTTTTGAACGCCTTACAGGGGAGGCTTACTCCAAAGCCTCCCCGTAAATGCGGCAATCACATTAAGTCCATCTTGTCCCAGAGAATATTTCCGTTTGCATCGAGATATTCTTCATCCACGTGAACGGCTTCGACCTTTCCGATGAAAAGCTCGTGTGAACCAGGCATGGTGCTGTCCACAACACTGCATTCAATGCTGACAGGGCAATCTGTCAGAATGGGCGCATTGACATAGGTCGCATCCTCCCAATTCAGATGCAGTGCGGCAAATTTGTCCCCATCTCTGCCGGAGGCAGAGCCGAGATAGCCGTACTCCTTTTTGAAGCTCTTCTTCGGCAGGTTGATGACAAAGCAGCCGGATTCCTTTACCATGTGATGCGAGTAGCGGGAAGGCATGATGCCGACCATCACCATTACCGGGTCAAGGCTCACATTTGCCGTAAATCCGACGACCAGTGCGTTGTTCTTTCCGTCCTTGTCACGGCAGGACACAATGGTCTGCGGAACAGGCTGCAGGCACAGCACCGTATTTTTTGCTAATTTTTTCATCGTTCAGCCACTCCTTTTGGTTGCGCATTGCTTTAGGATGCGTTCATTATACCGATTTCTGTCCTGCAAGGCACTATCAGAGCTTAACGAGTGTACTTGCAAATTCTCATATTTTCTGCTATACTGTTATCAACGGAAAACGGAGGTGCGAAATGAGAGTGGATCAGTTTCTGAATCTTGCTATCAACAAGCTCGGTATTGAGTTCGGTTCACTTGACCTGTCTTTTCACCAAATGAAAAATGGGAAGCCGGGAGATATCACATCCTATTGGCCGGGCGGTGAGGACGAAGATGTTCTTGTTTGCGTGTTCAAAGGCAAAGAGATCCGTGAGCCGTTCCACAGGCAGGACTTTTTCTTCATCAATTACGCCTATGAGGGCAGCTATCAAGCGTTATCCGAAAAATACAATAATCTGATCACGATAGGCGAAGATGAGTGCTATATCGGGCAGCCCTACAGCGGATATGCACTGAGAGCGAACAGCGACAAGGAAGTGACCATTGTCGGTATCTTGATCCGCAAGGATTCTTTCTTTCATGAGTATTTGCCCACGGTATATACGGATGCGGAGCTGTTTCGCTTTTTCATAGAGCCGCAGTCCAACAAATTTTCAGATGAGTTCATCCACCTGTCCGTTACAAAAGATCATGCCATACGCACGCTTCTTGAACTGATGGTTATGGAATACGCCGACAGAAAGGATGACACCCAGCGGATTCTGAAAGCAATGCTTCAGACTTTGATGCTGGAGATCGCAAGAAGATACAAAATAGAAAAGACAGGGAGTACGCACAAGACCCTGTCAGATCGTATTCTGGAATATATGGACGATCACTCCGATGTGGTGACCCTGAAAGAGATCGCCGCAAAATTTGGGTATCATCCGAACTATATCTCAACCCTGCTTCACCGGAACACGGGGCGGAAATTTTCCGAGATTCTTCTGGAAAAAAGAATGGCAAGAGCAGTACTGCTAATGAAGAATACGACACTTTCCGTTGAGGAGATTGCCGCCATGCTCGGTTACAGCGACCAAAGCAGCTTTTACAAAGCGTTCAAAGGCTACTATCATGTTTCGCCGCGAGAATATGATCCCGTGTAATGATTTGATAATACATTAAAGACCGCAGGCGGTGAAACCTGCGGTCTTTGTGTTCGTTGGGGCTTACCCATTGCATGGCAGTTCAACGAGAAAGCTGTTGACACCGTTTCGGCTCTCTGCCCAGATCCTGCCGGAGTGCCGCTCAACGATGCTCTGCGCGATGGACAAGCCCAGCCCGAAGCTGCCGCTCGCGCTGCGCGCTTCGTCGGCGCGGTAAAAGCGCTTGAAAATATTGTGCAGGTCCTCCTCGGAGATGGCCTCGCCGGAATCGGACACACAAAGCTGAATGCGCGTGTGTCCGGTTTTTTTCAGCTCCACACGGACCATTCCGCCGTCGCAGGCGTACTTCTGCGCGTTGTCGAGCAGAATGTCCACCACTTGATGGAGCTGCTGCGCGTCGCCGCAGACGGTGATGTCTCCAGCAATATCGGTCTCCATCGTCAGACCGCGCTCAAAGATGACCGGCTCAAAGGGCAGCACCGCGTCCGCAACAAGACGGCTGAGCTCGACCGGCTCCATGGAGGGTGCTTCCAGTGCGCTGTCCATACGCGCGAGCTCCAAAAGCTGCTCAACCAGCGTTCGCATTTGGCGGGAGACGGTAAGAATGCTGCCTGCAAAGCGGTGCTTTTCCACTTCACTGTCCGTTCCCTGCATCAGCTCGGCGTTTGCCATGATGACCGTCAGCGGCGTTTTCAGCTCATGCGAAGCGTCGGCGACGAACTGCCGCTGCTGCCGCCACGCCTCCTCCACCGGCCTTGTCATCCAGTGGGAGAGGAACACGGCGATGGCGAGGAACGCCGTAAAGCTCAGAACGCCGATGGCCGCGCAGGTCCTGCGCAGATTTTCCAGCGTGTTCTGTTCACTTGAGGTATCGGCAAACACGACGCAGCTCCGCTCCGCCGCGGGCGCGATGCAGTAACGCAGTCCGTAATCGTCCAACATCCCGACCGGCTGTCCGTCGGCGAGCGCCGCGTCAAGGAGCTCACGCAGGAAGTTCTCGTCGGAGAGGTCATAGTACCCGCCGCCGAAGGCGGACGGCTCGCCGTTTTCGTCAAGGATAACCGTGAAGTAAGGCAGACGGACATTCTCCGGACGATCCTCGGGCAATTCTCTTGTTTCCCGGTTCGGCCGCTCCTGACGCAGCGGCATGGAGGCGATGCTCTGCATCATTGTGACGCTCTCACGCTCGAGGTTTAGGCGCGTAAAGCGAACGACCATGCCGAAAATGACGCCGAGCATCACCAGCACAAGCGCCACGATAACGGCGATGAACTTCAGCCGCAACCTTCGGATCATTCCGCCACCTCCAGCCGGTAGCCGAGCCGCCGCACGGCCTCAATGCGGACGTTCGAGCCGATGCTCACGAGCTTTTTACGCAGAAAGCCGACATAGACCTCCACATGATTCTCCACGGCGTTGGAGTCGTAGCCCCACACGCGGGCAAGGATGACCTCTTTGGATAGAATGGCATCCTTGGACTGGAGCAGCGCCCGCATCACGTCGAACTCCTTGGCGGACAGGCGCACGCTCTTCTCCCCGCACAGGAGCGTACAGGAGGCAAGGTCGAGCGCCGTGTTGCCGCAGCACAGCTCGTCCACCTGCGCGCCCTGTCGGCGCAGGAGCGCGTTGACGCAGGCAAGCAGCTCGCGCGAATCAAAGGGCTTGGTGAGGTAGTAGTCTGCGCCGGCGTTTAGGCCCTCGATGCGGTCCTCCAGGGCGGACTTCGCCGTGAGCATCAAGATCGGCGTGGTGCAGCGCTTCGCACGCACCTCGCGCGCGACCTGATAGCCGTTGAGCTTCGGCATCATCACGTCCAGGATCAGCAGATCGTAGATGCCAAGCTCCGCGTACTCCGTGCCGCTCTCGCCGTCGTAGACGGTTTCGACCTCGAAGCCCTTCTGCGTCAGCAGATCGCGGATGGAATCCGCCAGCAGCCGTTCATCCTCAATAACCAGTATTTTCATGGGAGCAGCCTCCTCTTTTTCGATGCTGTCATTATAATAATCTGTCTTCCTAAAAGGAAGCTGAAAATCCGACTGTTCACAGTTCTTTTACACTTGAAACGCATCTTTTTCAGCATTGCTTCAGCTTTGCCTGCTATCGTTTGCAGCAGAAAAGCTAATTACCATAGCTTCATCTCTGTAACGCGGTCTACAGGCCGGACCGATGCCGAAGCACACACTTCGGATAAGCCGACGATCCCCCTGCTTGGCAACGCCGCGGCACAGCAGAATACTTGAGCGCAGTTCATCAGGCGAGCTGCGCTCAAGACCAGTAGGCCGCTTTTGTAGAATGGTATTTATACATTACAACAAAACAGAAAGGAGTATCACGATGGAGCTTACCGGAAGCTACCGGCATGAACTGAAATATCAAATCAGCCCTGCCGGCCACCACGCACTCAGACAGCGGCTCAAGGCCGTCATGAAGCGCGATCCGCATACGGGCGCAGATGGACTTTATACGATACGAAGCGTCTATTTTGATAATTACGGGGACAAGGCGCTGCGGGAAAAGGTCAACGGCGTGCAAAAGCGCGAAAAATTCCGCATCCGCTATTACAACGACGACTTCTCTTTCATCACGCTTGAAAAGAAGATCAAGCACAATGACCTCTGTATGAAGCTCGACGCCCCACTGACCGTCGAGGAGTATCGGAGGATTCTTCAAGAGCCTGGGGCATGGATGCTGGAGCATCCGCAGCCTCTTGTCCGGGAGCTATACTGCAAAATGAAAACACAGCAGCTTCGTCCCCGCGTGCTGGTGTCCTATGTGCGGGAGCCGTACATCTACAATGCCGGCAATGTCCGGGTGACCTTCGACTCCCATATCCGGACGAGCCTGTTCCAAAGAGATTTTTCAGATGGTGCGATTTCAGATATTTGTGCGACAGACACACCCGGCGATATTATTTTAGAGGTAAAATTCGACGCCTTTCTGCCGGGGATCATCCAGTGTCTTCTACAATCAGAAGAACTCCGCCAGCAGGCGTTCTCAAAATACGGTTCCTGCCGCCGGTTCGGCTAATCATTCATCAATTATCAATCAGTAAGGAGAAAGCAACATGAGCTTCCATGATATTTTCAAATCCAGCTTTTTGGAGAACGTTTCCGAGTTTTCCATCCTTGATACCGTCATCGGTCTGGTCGTTGCGCTGGTGATCGGCCTGTTTATTTTTATCATCTACAAGAAAACACTGACCGGGGTGATGTACTCCAGCGGCTTTGCGCTGACGCTGGTGGGTCTGTCCCTTGTCACCACGCTGGTCATTATGGCCGTCACGTCCAATGTGGTTCTGTCGTTGGGTATGGTGGGTGCGCTGTCCATCGTCCGCTTCCGCACGGCCATCAAGGAGCCGGTGGAGATCGTGTTCCTGTTCTGGTCGCTGGCGGTGGGCATTGTCATCGGCGCAGGCATGATCCCGTTGGCTGTCATCGGCTCTGCCATCATCGGCGTAATCCTGCTGCTGTTTGCCAACCGCAAAATTCACAGTAGCCCCTACATCCTTGTGATGAACTGCACGGATGAAAAAGCGGAAAAGGCCGTGTTGGATATTCTCGGCAAAGATACCGAGCACTATATCGTGAAGTCCAAGACTATCACCACCGCCGGGATCGAGCTGACGGCGGAGCTGCGCACCAAGGATGCGTCTACCAGCTTTGTCAACCTAATCTCCCGTCTGCCCGGCGTCGAGAACGCGACCCTTGTCAGCTACAACGGCGAATACCTGTCATAACGGAGGAAGCACATGATCACTCATAAACACATCACGAAAATCATCGCTGTGGTCATGGCGGTCGCTGTCTGTCTATGCCTTTGCGCGGTCGCGTTCTCTGGTGAAATTGCGGCAGCGATGGGAGATACGGGCATTTCCATGGAGTATGAAGCGGAACTCTTTGATACCAGCAGTATCCTGACGGTCAACATTTTAATGGATGAAGCCGACTGGAATGATATGCTGGAAAACGCCACAGCGGAGGAATATTACCAGTGCGATGTGGCGGTCAACGGCACGACCTTTTACCGTGTCGCCATTCGACCCAAGGGCAACACCAGCTTGACCTCCATTGCCAGCGACCCCACCACAGACCGCTACAGCTTCAAGTTGGAATTTGACCATTATGTAGATGGACAGACCTGCTTCGGTTTGGATAAGCTCATCCTGAACAACAACTACGCCGACGCCACCAATATGAAAGAGGCGCTGATCTACGATATGTACCGGTATCTCGGCGCGGATGCATCTCTCTACAATTATGCCAAAATCTCCGTCAATGGCGAGTATTGGGGTGTTTACCTCGCGTTGGAGGCGGTGGAGGACAGCTTCCTGCTCCGCAACTACGGTGCGCAGAGCGGAGCACTCTACAAGCCGGAAAGCATGGATATGGGCGGCGGTGGCGGCGGTAAGGATTTTGCCTCCCAGACGCCCCCGGACGCGCAGGAAGCTTTCGGTCAGGAAAACGCGCTCGCCTTTCCCAAAGCGCCGCCGGATGGGTTCGATTTCTCGCAGATACCGGACGCAGATACGAAAACCGACGCAGAGTTGTCAGGTGATTCTTCGCAGCGCCCACAGCGCGATTTCCCAGGCGGCATGGGCAGCTTCTCCGCCAGCGGTGGGGCGGATCTGAACTACACCGACGACGATCTGGACAGCTATGAAACCATCTGGGACGGTGAGGTCACGGACACCAAAAAGGCAGACCACAAGCGCGTCATCACTGCCCTCAAAAACATCTCCGAGGGCAATGATCTCGAAGATTATATGGACATCGACAATCTGCTCCGCTATATGGCAGTCCATGTGTTCTCCGTCAACGAAGACAGCCTGTCCGGCATGATGGCCCACAATTACTATCTCTATGAAACCGGAGGAAAGCTGAACCTGATCCCCTGGGACTACAACCTTGCCCTCGGTGGCATGGGAAGCAGCAATGATGCCACCAGTGTTGTGAACGACGCCATCGACAATGCGTTCTCCGGCACAAGCTTCTTCGATACGCTGATGGATGATGAAACCTACCACAGCCAGTATTACGCCTATCTGCAGCAGCTTGTGAGCGAGTATATCAATGGCGGCGGATTTGACGCGTTCTATGAGCGGGTGCGCAGCCAGATCGACGCGCTTGTGGAGACTGACCCCACCGCGTTCTATTCCTACGACGAATATCTGACGGCGGCCGATACCCTCTATCAAGTAGTGAAGCTGCGGGGCGAATCCATTCAGAGCCAGCTGGACGGGACGATTCCCTCTACGGAAAGCGCACAGCGCAACAGCGATGCGTTGGTGGATGCCTCTGCACTGGATCTCAGCGTGATGGGCAGCATGAACACTGGCGGTGGCGGCGGTGGGTTTGGCTTCAACGCGCCGATGGCTTCCGCGAATACTCTTGATACAACTGACGCGGCACAGGATACTACTGAAATGCAGACTGTGCCGGATGTGTCCGCCGAGTCTGAGAATACACCGTCGGCCGATTTCGCCCCATCTCAGTTCGGTGGCGAACCGCCAAGCGGATTCGCTTCCTCCCAATTTAGCGGAGGAAGTCAGGATGCCTCTGACAATACCCAGCAAACGGGCGAAAACGCACAGAATGGCGGCAATGGCAATTCCGGCGGCAGACCGTCTATGGGCAGCTTCCCCGGCAGCACGGGAAGCACATTCTCGGCAGCGTCCACAGAGAATCTGATTCTGTACGGAGTATCTCTGCTGGTTCTCGCTGCGGCAATGCTATTTGCGGTTCTGTATTGCAGAAGGCCGAGAAAACGGTAAATCATACCAACGGCACGACATTGCTCGGAGACGAGCCGTTTGAGCCTGCAAAGCGGCGCGCCGACGCTTTGGGACGAGCATACTGGCATCTGAAAAAACATAACAAATCTGTGTTTTTCATTGTTCGTCAAATTTTAACATTTCGCTACTTGCATTTCAAAAGGCGTTATGTTATATTCCATCATGTTAAAGAACTCTAATTTGTACTGACAGGAGGTTTTCTACAATGAAACGTCTCGGTTTATTCGCAGCAGGCGTGCTGTTTGGCACCGCCGGTCTCAAGATCCTTTCCAGCAAGGACGCCAAGAAGGTCTACTCCCATACCACCGCCGCAGTACTGCGCGCCAAGGACTGTGTGATGCAGGCTGTGACCAATGTCCGCGAGAACGCTGAGGACGTCTACGCCGACGCCAAGGGCATCAACGAGCGCCGCGCAGCGGAAGAGGACGCCGAAGTCATCGAGGACGCGTCCGAGGAAAAAGCGGACGAGGAATAAACCGCAGGAGAGCCGCGCTCGCGGCTCTCTTTCACGTTCGGAGGAACTGATACACTATGAAATGCAAAATCCTGCATGAATCCGCCGGTCGCATGCGCGTGCATCTTGCTTGCCGCCGCATGTCGCTGCATCAGGCGGACGTTCTGGAATACTACCTGCGCAATGTGGACGGCGTGAGCGAGGTCTCGGTTTTTGACCGCACGCAGGACGCCGTGATCGTCTACCGCACAGGCCGCGCCGCGCTCGTGTGCGCGCTCGCGGCGTTTTCGTTTGACAAGGCCGAGACAATGGGCCTCGTCCCCGACCACACGACGCGTGCGCTCAACCGCGAATTTGAAGACAAGCTCTCGTGGACGGTGATCCGCCGCGTGATCTCGAAGCTCTTCTTCCCGCTCCCTGTCACCACGGCGCTCGCCATCTGCCATTCGATCAAGTACATCCGCGAAGGCGTCTCCGCGCTGCTGCACGGCAAGCTCTCCGTCGCCGTGCTCGACGCCACTGCCGTCACCGTGTCGATGGTGCGCGGCGACTTCCCGACGGCGAGCTCTGTGATGTTCATGCTCCGCCTCGGCGAAATTCTCGAGGACTGGACGCACAAAAAGTCCGTCGCGGACCTCGCCGGCGCGATGTCCCTCAACGTCGATCACGTCTGGCTCAAGACGGGCGAAGCGGAAACGCTTGTGCCCATCGGCGATATTCAAGCAGGCGACTGCGTCGTCGTGCGCACCGGCAGCCTCATTCCGCTCGACGGCAAGATCGTCTCCGGTGAGGCGATGGTCAATCAAGCGTCCATGACAGGCGAGTCCATGCCCGTGCCCAAGCGTGAGGGCAGCTATGTCTACGCAGGCACCGTCGCCGAAGAGGGCGAGTGCGTCGTGCGTGTAGAAAAGGCTCTCGGCGGCGGTCGGTACGACCGCATCGTGCGTATGATCGAAGAGTCGGAAAAGCTCAAGTCCACGGCCGAGGACAAGGCCTCGCGCCTTGCCGATAAGCTTGTGCCCTACACGCTCGGCGGTACGATCCTGACTTATCTCATCACGCGCAATGTCACAAAGATGCTGGCCGTGCTGATGGTCGACTTCTCCTGCGCGCTCAAGCTCTCCATGCCCATCGCAGTGCTCTCTGCCATGCGCGAGAGCAGCAGCTATCACATCTCCGTCAAGGGTGGGCGCTTCCTCGAAGCCGTCGCTCAGGCGAACACCATTGTCTTCGACAAAACCGGCACGCTCACCTACGCCACGCCCAAGGTCGCGCAAATCGTTACCTTCGGCGGCAATGAGGAGCGCGAGATGCTCCGCCTTGCCGCGTGCCTCGAAGAGCACTATCCTCACTCCATCGCCAACGCCGTCGTGGCCGAGGCCAAGGACCGCGGCCTGACGCACGAGGAGTATCACTCTCAAGTGCAGTACGTCGTGGCGCACGGCATTTCGAGCATTGTGGACGGCAAGAAGGTCCTCATCGGCAGCGCGCACTTCGTCTTTGAGGACGAGGGCTGCCGCGTGCCGGAGGGTGAAGAGGATAAGTTTGAATCGCTCCCGCCCGAGTATTCGCACCTGTACCTCTGCATCGCGGGCGAGCTCACCGCGGTCATCTGCATCCATGACCCGCTGCGTAAAGAGGCAAAGGCCGCCGTGCAGGCGCTGCACGCGCTTGGCATCGACAAGATCGTGATGATGACCGGCGACAGCCGCAAGACTGCCGGGGCCGTCGCCGCCGAGGTCGGCGTCGACGCTGTCTACGCCGAAGTGCTCCCTGAGGATAAGGCCGCGTTCGTCCACAGCGAAAAGGCTGCGGGCCGCAAGGTCATCATGATCGGCGACGGCGTGAACGATTCCCCCGCTCTGTCCGAAGCCGACGCAGGCATCGCCATTTCAAGCGGCGCCGCCATCGCGCGCGAGATCGCGGATATCACGATCTCGTCCGAGGATCTGTTCGCGCTCGTCACGCTGCGCTCCCTCAGTCAACAGCTCATGGCGCGCATCCACCGCAACTACCGCTTCATCGTGAGCTTCAACTTCTCGCTCATCGTACTCGGTGTGCTCGGCATTCTGCCGCCGACGACCTCGGCGCTGCTGCACAACATGTCCACGCTCGCCATCAGCCTTAAGAGCATGACGAATCTGCTGCCCGAGGGCGAACAGAACAGCGTCCACTGATTTTCTCAACCATAACCGCCGGTAAACCTTAATCTCATTAAGATAAGCAATAATCCAGACCGTTCTATTGACGGTCTGGATTATTTTTGCAAAAAAATCAAAAAAACACTTGACAATTTGAAAAAAGGCGTGACCGCCGCGGGCGATATCCGCCTGTTCCTCCGGCGTCCAAGCCTTCCATTCCGCGTTCTCTTCTCTCAAGTCCAGCAGCATAAAGCCCTTGTAGTTGGCATCCGGATCAAAGTCCAGATTTTCCTTGATATTCTGCCGCTATGCCGTGCTGTCCGGCTCCGGCAGAGACACCTGCTCGACCTCATAGGTCTCCAGTTCTCCAAAGCTATCGATATTCCGCAGGAAATCCGATGCGGAAATTTTCCCTTTGAGATACCGCTCTCTTGCCTTGGCCGCTGCCCTGATCCATTCCTAATAGCAGGCGTCGCTCACGGGCTTCAGCCGTTTCCGCTGGTCTGGCGGAGCGTCCTCATAACGGTTCCGCCGTTCTTCCATCCTGTGCCGCAGAGTATTGTATATCCGCAGCGCCTCGTCCAACGCCGCGCCGTCTTTACCTTTGAGCTTTGGCCCCAATGTCTTGCATGGCAGTCCATCGATCACACGGTCGCAGTAGTGCGTTTCCGCAGAGGTCTTTGGAATAAAATACTGCCAGCAGCACTCACACCGTGCGATGCGCTTTTTCTTCTGACGAAAATAAAGCTGCAATTCCAGCAGGTACAATTCAAAGGTGTTTTCAACCGTGTACCGCAATCGGTGTCCGAATGGCATCGGTCCGCACGGAAAGAACTGGTGCATCAATGCGGGATATGTTTCCTCCAATGCTCCATACCGCTCCCACTGTGTGGCACGTTCATAGTCGGCAAAACCGATCTCCAGCAGATTTCGAATACGCAGTTGTTCCCTGCACGGCTCGTCCAGTGCCCGAAGAACTGCGGCACCTTTCTCGGACGGAAAAATGGGTGAACCATTGTCGTCCATTGCCATTGCGTCTTGAAGATGTTCATTGGTATAAAAAGCGGATATGGTGTCGATCTTCTTAATCCAATCGGGTAAGTCACCGATCTGCTTCCGCAAGGGCTGCACCTGCTGGCAGGCGCACCGAAGATCGGCAAATCGTGGCTGGCACTATACCTGTGTCTGCGCGTCGCGCAAGGCGAACCGCTCCGGACATTTGCCACGCGCCGGTGCGAGGTGCTGTATCTCTGCCTTGAGGACAGCTTCCCCCCGCATCCAAAGCCGTCTTTTCGATCTCACGGAGGACGCACCGCCCACGCTGCACTTCACCGTCATGTCCGAGCAGCTTCACAACGGACTGGTGGAGCAGATCGAGCAGTTCCTGACGGAGCATCCGGCGACAGGGCTGATCGTCATCGACACGCTCCAACGCATCCGCGTTGCGGGTAACGACGCGAACCCCTACGCTAACGGCTACCGCGATGTCGGCGTCCTCAAAGCGCTGGCGGACAAGCGCCGCATCGCCATCCTGCTGGTGCATCACCTGCGAAAGATGAACGACGATGATCCCATGAATATGATCTCCGGCACCACCGGACTCAGCGGCGCTACCGACAGCAACTTTGCCCTCCGCAAGAGCAAACGCAGAGAGAACACCGCCACACTCTACTGCACCGGACGCGACATCGCCTACCGTGAGCTGTCGTTAGAGTTCGATACATCGGTCCATGTCTGGGATCTGCTCGCAGACGATCACGAAGCTGAACCGGAGCCGCAGGACGAGATCATTCCCGCTGTCTCTGCCTTCCTCGCGGAGCGCGGTCCGTTCTCCGGCAGAGCAACGGAGCTTGCCGAAATGCTGAAGCCGTACAGCACGCGGGATTGGACACCCGCTGTTGTCTCTAAAAAGCTCATCCGTTATTCCGCTGAGCTGAGGGCGCTCGGCATCCGCTTCGAAGTGGAGCGAACGCGGGAGAAGCGAAATATTCTTCTCTGCCTTGTGGGTGACGGTAGTGACGGCAGTGACGGTAAAAATGAGGCAGGCCCAGTAGCAAATTTGCTGTCACAGCCGTCACGCTGTCACGGAGAGGGTGAGACTTCCCCGTGTTTGCCCCTGTAAGCCGCTGTGTGCGCTCGCAGCCCCAAGGTGGAGAATGGTGTTATCCACCAAGGCTTCTTTCGCCTACCCAGGGCGAAAGAACGGCCATCCTGCTGTGTCACGGAATCCCGAAATCCCGCCGAAACCCAGCGAAGCGGTTTCGGCGGGAAGAGGAGGCACAGCGGAGTGAGCGAGTTTTCGTCGTCGGCAGCGACGGAAACGAGTGATATGGAGCTTGTGCCGACGACGGCCAGCATCGCATTTGTCTGGTCTGCAGCGAAGCCGCTGCCCTGCCAAATGCTCTGGGCGGGGCATGGCCCCGCACCCCATCGTCAGCGCAAAGTCCGCTCCGTTCGGAACACATGGCTCGCCATGTATTCCGCAACGCCGCTCCCTTGCGCCTCCTCTCCAAACGAAACCCGCTCCGCTGGGCTTTCGTTTGGCTTTAGAAAACGATTTTGATCGGAGAAAAATGTGAAAAAAATATCAAATTCAGCACGCGCATGGCCTCCGTCGACCGCAAGAAAATCAAGGCGCTGGCGGCGAAGGCCCACATGTCTATGAGCGACTATGTCACCGCCTGCTGCCTCGGCAAACGGATCGTTATCATCGACGAGCAGAAGGAGCTGCTCCGCCAGCTCAAGGGCATCGGCAGCAACATCAACCGCCTCACCGTCCTTGCCAACATGGGTAAGGTGCAGATCGTCAGCTTGGATAAGGCCGCACAGGAATTGTCTGAGGTCAGCGCCGCGCTGCGCGCGGCAACCGCAGATCAAAGGGGATATTCTCTTTTCGAAAGAAAATATCCCCTTTGAAACCCCAAGAGAACGCAAGGGGCTGTCGCCCCTTGATCCCCGAATTGCCAAGGAAAACTTGCGCTTGTGCAACCGTATATCAGCATTTTTTCTCCGCCGATTTGGTCTGCTCCTCTTTCCGCTTAGCCGCTGTTGCGGCGCTGTTACGAAAAAGTCTCCGAAATCACACGGCAGAGCGGCAGCGACCGCGAGAAGCAAATCAAATCGAAAGCCACCGCGAGAGTTCTTTGCACAGCGCAAGTCGTTCACTATGCCGAAAACGGACAATGAAGCGGGTCGCGGGCGAAGCCCGTGCGCGTTTTCCTACCGCTTTTGCGCGGTCAAAAGCGGTGCCGTCGGAGACGGCATCTCCCGTGCGGAGTGCCAGCATACGGCGATGCGGCGCAACGATACGATCTGTCAAGAGATGGGGCTGCCGGTCTTTGAAGCGGCACGGCAGCCGTCCCGCGGCATGAGCGGCGCGGAGTACCACACAGCGCTCAAGGGGCCGAGTTGGAAGCTGCGGCTGGCAAATACGATAGACGAGTGTATGCGCTATGCCGCTGACAAGAACGCTTTCGTTTCCCTAATGGAGTCCGAGGGCTACGCGGTCCGCTGGGAGAACAGCCGCAAGTACATCACCTACGCCACGCCGGACGGCATGAGGTGCCGCGACAACAAACTGCACGAAGAAAAGTATTGCAAGAAGGCCATGGAAGATGAATTCAGAATACGCGCAGAGTTCGTCAAGAGAAAGTTTCGTCGAGCAGCGGAAATCGAGGGAGGAATTGAAGCGGATGAATCCGTCGAACAGCGCATCGGCAAATACACCGGTGCAGACGGTGCAGCCCATCGTGATCCGATGCAATCTGCCGCAGGCGATGAACAAGCTGTTGGAACGGGTTGGGAATCTGAGCGAGCGGTATTCCTGCAAATGGATTCGGTGTCTGCCGGATTTCAGTCTGCTCGTAGCGATCAAGTGGATCATGCTGGTGATACTGCTCGGTTCGGTGGCGCTGGCGGGGTGGTACAGCGCGGCAAAGATCCTCAGCCTGTTTCCATGACGCCCCTGCTGCGTACCGGCGCGGCGGGGCTTGCAACACTCGGTCTGCTGCTGGACGAGGAAAGCGGCGATGCCGAAGAGCAGCGTCGGCGCATCGAGGCCAGGATCGCCGCGGAGAACTTCGGCACAATGGTTGGACTCGCGGCAGGCGCGATTATCGTGGCAAAAGAAAAGCGCGACGAGCACGCCGCGCAAAAGGAACAGGAAGAACAATCACATGGGCAAACGATGGGCGGAATATAAATGGCAAGCATCCAAAAATTAGACGAACGGCGATATAAAATTACAGTCAGTAACGGCTACCGGCCCAACGGCAAAAAAATCTGCAAGGCAAAAACGATTCAAGTCCCAGCCAGTGTTCCCAAGGCGGCATTGAGCAGTACGTCGCCCATACTGCCGAGGAGTTGGAACGAAGCTTCAAGACCGGCTATGCAGAAGATGGTGAGATGACCTTCGAGGAGTTTGCCGCCCGCTGGCTGAAACGGCAGACGAAATATGCCCCCGGCACCATCGCTACTTACCAGCAAATGCTGGAGGTCGTCTATCCTATGATCGGCAGCATCCGTCTGAACACGCTGCGACCTTTAGCATTGGAGAATATGCTCTCCGAGCTGCGCAGGCGCAAGCGCCATGGCAAACCGATCCACGAGTCCACGGCGCAGCGATACCTCACCGTGGTTTCCACCGTACTCAGCGATGCCAAGCGTAATGAGATCATTGAGAAAAATCCTGCGCGAATGTTGGACCTGCCAGCACTGCAGCGCACAGCATATTCCGTCACCGAATGAGGTTCAAAAGCTGCTGGATGCACTGGCAAGAGAGCCGAGGCATTACCGTCTGTTCCACCTGCTCTCCATGTACACCGGCTGTCGCCGTGGGGAGCTGATTGCTTTGAAATGGTCGGACTTCACCTATACAAATAACGGTTTACTCCTTACGATCAGCCGTTCCCGCAGCAGTGTCCCCGGCAAGGGCGTCGTAGAAGGGACACCTAAGAACGGAAAGAGCCGTGAAATATATCTTTCCTCTGAGCTGTGCGGGATACTTAACTGATCGAAGCACAGTTTGCTTACTGGATTCATTCAAAAATAAGTTCAATATTTGCGAAACCGTATATAAGGTCATCCTTGCAGAACATCAAAAACGTAAAGGAAAGCAGGTCGCCACTTTTCTAAAGGTCGACATGACCCAAGTACCTTATGCGTTAAATTTTGCAGGATATAATTTTGAGCGAACGCTATTAAATGAATTGTTCGGAGCATCATCCTCAAAAGGAAAAACAGTGAAAAAACTCCGGGATGAAACTTACACATGGAATTAACGAAAAGGCAGTAGCAGAAATCGTTGCTCGAAAGGACGAATTGTTTGGCTATATGGATATGATCTTAACCAGAATCCGTTCGTTCGAAAGTAACGCTGCATAATGTCCGTTTGGGATAATGGGATAAAGGGTACACTTTTACTCTCCTGACGGAAGTATGTGCGCCCTGCGAGGCAGGCAGCCCGGACAGTCAAATTGTCTGGGCTGCCTGTCTCAGTATATTGCGCCAAGTTGCTTCTAAATACTTAAAAGCATATAAAAAGCAATAAGTCCAATCATATAGCCCCATTCACGGAGATAAAAGATCAGACTTATCACTTTGGTATGCCCGACTGGATTCGAACCAGCGGCCTTTGGAGTCGGAGTCCAACGCTCTATCCAACTGAGCTACGGGCACATATTTTCTTCAACGCTCCATAGTATAGCAAACTTCTACGAAACTGTAAAGCAAAATTTGGCAGAAAAAAGATCGTTAAAAAAATTGACAACTTTTTCTTCATCCTCTACAATAGAGACAATCTATAAATTTGAAAAAAGAGACAGAGCATGAAAAAAGAGAAGATCTCCGACGCCGTGATCCGGCGTCTCCCCCGCTACTATCGCTACCTTGACGAGCTGCACGCCAAGGGCATCGTGCGCATCTCGTCCGGCTCACTCGGCAAGCGCATGGGCGTGACCGCCTCGCAGATCCGGCAGGACTTGAGCTGTTTCGGCGAATTCGGCCAGCAGGGCTACGGCTACAACATCATGGAGCTGCGCGCCGAGATCGGCCACATCCTCGGCGTGGACGACAAGCGCCGCCTCATCGTCGTCGGCGCGGGCCACCTCGGTCACGCGCTGCTGCAGAACTTTGACTTCGACCAGGGCGGCTTCCTCTTCGACACCGCCTTCGACGTCTCCCCTGCCGTCATCGGCACCACGGTGAACGGCGTCACCATCCGCGGGATGGACGAGCTGGACGCCTACTGCGCCGCCAATCACCCCTCCGTCGCGGTGCTGACGGTGCCCAAGTGCGTCGCGCAGGAGGTTGCCGACCGTCTCATCGCCCTCGGTGTGCAGGGCATCTGGAATTTCACCAACGTTGAGCTCAGCGGCGACGTTTTCTTTGAAAACGTCCACTTTGCCGACAGCCTGCTCACGCTCAGCTACCGCATCACCAAGCATTTTTCCCCCGGAGTAAAGGAGCCGAAATGAAAAAACGCACCTTCCTTCTCGCTCTCGTCCTGACCGCGCTCGTGTTTGTCGGCTACGCCGTCGCCGCGGGCGGCGACGCGAGCGATCCTCTCGTCTCGCTGGACTTTCTGAATGGCACGTTCCGCCGACAGGCGGAGGAAAGGATCGACGAGGCCGTTACCAAAGCGGACGCCGGCGCGCTCGACGACGCCAGGGCCCGCTGGAACGCCGCGGTCGCGGCGGCGGAGGCCGCTGTCGGCTCCGACTACGCCGCCGTCTTTACCGAGACGCGCGTCAAGCAGGACGACATTCTCTCCGGCGTCACGGGCTTGCAGGTCATCCCTCTCGCCGGTGAGCTGACCGTTTCCTTTTCCGCCGGCACGGTCGTGGACGTGACCGACGGCAGAGAGCTTACGAGCGGCAGCGCCATTCCCATCAACCACCGCTGCCTCGTCGCCGAGGACACCACGGCGCTGTTCACCTGCGCGTCCAAGACCGCCGTGCTCAGCTACTGCGGCAGCTATCACTTCGCCCTTTCCGACAAGCCGGATCGCAACGCAATGGCAGACGCGCTCAAATCGCTCTCCCTCTTCCGCGGCACGGGCAGCGGCATCGGCAGCGGCTATGAGCTGGAAAAGACTCCCACCCGCGCCGAGGCGCTCGTCATGCTCATCCGTATGCTCGGTGAGGAAAAGGCCGCGCTGGCCTGTACGGCCTCCCATCCCTTCATCGACGTGCCGGATTGGTGCGCTCCCTACGTCGCCTACGCCTACGAAAAGGGCTACAGCAACGGCGTGGGAACGGACAGCCTCGGCTATTCCTACTTTGGCACGCAGCAGACGGCCTCCGCCGTCATGTATGTGGAGTTCATGCTCCGCGCGCTCGGCTACAGCTCCACCGCTACCACCGATATTTCCGACGCGCTCGACCGCGCCGTGTCCACGGGCGTCCTAACCGCCGGCGAGCGCACAGCGCTCCAGTCCTCCGACTTCCTGCGTGCGGACGTCGCTTATCTCTCCTACTATGCGCTCTCCGTCCGCACGAGCGGCGGCGCCGTACTGAGCCGGAAGCTCATCGACGCGGGCGTGTTCACCGATGCGGACTACCGTGCCGCGCAGGCACTCGTCAAAACCACGCGACTCGCCTAACACCCTTTTGCACGAGGCGCATACTATGGATTGAGACCGCCACGGCGGCTCTATCTTCATGGGAGGTTGCTTTTATGTGCAATAACGGTTTTGGCGGCGGCGGGTGCTGCTGGATCATCATTATTATTCTGCTCCTGATCTGCTGCTGCGGCTGCGGCGGCGGGTGCGGCAACGGCTGCGGCTGCAACAATGGCTGCGGCTGCAACAACGGCTGCGGCTGCTGAGCATCGACACAAGCTACACAAAGAGGACTGCGCTCACGCGCAGTCCTCTTTTTTATCAATATACGGTGGGCTTATCCTAAAATACCCAGATGCTCGAGCAAAATTTTCACGCCGATTAGGATAAGAATGACGCCGCCGGTCAGCTCCGCGCGGCTCTTGTAGCGCGAGCCGAAGAGATTGCCGACCCAAACGCCCGCGAGCGTGAGCACAAAGGTCGTGCAGCCGATGAGCGTGACGGCGGGCGCGATGCGCACACCGAGGAAGGCGAACGAGACGCCGACCGCCAGCGCGTCGATGCTCGTGGCGATCGCCAGCGTGAAGAGCTCGCGATAGCGGATGCTCCCGCCGTGCCCGGTCTCCTCTTCCGCCTGCTCGCGGCTCTCGCGGATCATATTGCCGCCGATGAAGGCGAGCAGCACAAAGGCGATCCAATGATCCCAGCGCTCGATATAGCCTGCGAACCGGCTGCCGAGCAGATAGCCCGTGAGCGGCATGAGCGCTTGAAAGCCTCCGAAGAACAGCGCCAGCAGCAGCGCGTCGCGCTTGTTGATCCGCTCCATGCCGAGGCCCTTGCAGATGGCCACGGCAAAAGCGTCCATTGAAAGGCCGACGCCGATCAGAAACAGTTCAAAAAATCCCATGGTTTGTCCTCCGCACATAAAAAAACAGGTACGTCGCCGCACCCGAAAACAAGACGCAGGTACGGCGAAGCCATACTTGAGTCTCGGTGTTTAAGACAAGCCAGGCCTTTCGGCCAGTCTGTTGACTTGCCACGCTCTCGCGCCATCTACTCCCTCAAAGTTTGCACAGTATAACACAAGGCAGGGGGAAAAGTCAAGACCGGTCATACCACTTTTACAGCACTTTTCCGCCTTGCCGTTTCTGCAATTTTCCCGTCACTTTTCCCATTGCAAATGAAAGTAATCCGTCAAATATCCTCTTGCTAAATCTGCGGCAGTGTGCTAAACTAAAGGTAATTTTAGGAAAGGACCTCCTGTTCTTATGGAATTTTTATCGAATAAGCCGCTTCTGATCACCGATACCATCCTGCGTGACGCGCATCAGTCGCAGGCGGCCACGCGCATGACGCTGGAGGACATGCTCCCCGCCTGCGAGGTGCTCGACTCCATCGGCTACTATTCCCTCGAGTGCTGGGGCGGCGCAACCTTCGACAGCTGCCTGCGCTTCCTGAACGAGGATCCGTGGGAGCGCCTGCGCCAGCTGCGCGCGCACCTGCCGCACACGAAGCTGCAGATGCTCTTCCGCGGCCAAAACATTCTCGGCTACAAGCACTATGCCGACGACGTGGTGGATGAGTTCTGCGCCAAGAGCATTGAAAACGGCATCGACATCATCCGCATTTTCGACGCGCTCAACGACGTGCGCAATCTGGAGCAGGCCATCAAGTCCACCAAGAAGTACGGCGGACAGGTCGAGGCGACTCTTTCCTATACCATTTCGCCCATCCACAACGAGGACTACTTCGTCAAGCTCGGCCGCGAGCTGGAGGAGATGGGCGCGGACGCCCTGTGCATCAAGGACATGGCGAACCTCCTGCTGCCGATGGACGCCTACTCTCTCGTCAAGCGCCTGAAGGAGACGGTCAGCATCCCCATCCACCTGCACACCCACAACACCAGCGGCACGGGCGACATGGTCTATCTCATGGCGGCGATGGCCGGTGTGGACATCGTGGATACCGCGCTCTCCCCGCTCGCCAACGGCACCTCCCAGCCCGCGACGGAATCCCTCGTCGCTACGCTCCGTGGCACCGTGCGCGACACGGGTCTGGACCTCGGCAAGATGAGCGAGGCCGCCGTCCACTTCCGCAAGGTCGCCGAGCGCCTCAAGGCCTCCGGCGCACTAGATCCCAAGGTGCTCAACGTCGACACCAACACCCTGCTCTATCAGGTGCCCGGCGGTATGCTCTCCAACCTCATCTCCCAGCTCAAGCAGGCGGGCAAGGAGGATAAGTATTACGACGTGCTCGCGGAGATCCCCCGCGTGCGTGAGGACTTCGGCTATCCCCCGCTGGTCACGCCGTCAAGCCAGATCGTCGGCACGCAGGCCGTGATGAACGTTATCTTCGGCGAGCGCTACAAGAACTTCCCGAAGGAATCCCGCGCCATGCTGCGCGGCGAGTACGGCAAGCTGCCCGGTACGGTCAACGAGGAGGTCCGCGCCAAAGCCGGCATCAAGCCCGAGGACGTCATCACCTGCCGCCCCGCCGACCTCATTGAGCCGGAGCTGCCGAAGTACCGCGAGCAGTACAAGGGTCTCGCCCGCAGCGAGGAGGACGTGCTCTCTCTCGCCCTCTTCCCGCAGGTGGCGGAGAAGTTTATCAAGCTGCGCAACACGCGCCATCCGCTCGGTCAGCGCTTCATCAAGCCGCTCAATCACGCGGAGAAGGCCGAACGCCACATCGCGCCGCTCTCCCGCAAAAAGTAACGAACGCCCGAAATGAGACAGCCTCGGCTGTCTCATTTCTTTCGCGCGAAAAAATTTGCGTTTACCTCTTGACTCTCACACGCTGTTAGGGCTTATGCTCTTCCCGAGCTCAAAAACAAGGCACGGAGGTACCCCTATGCTGAAGATCGGAGATTTTTCAAAGCTGTCCAGAGTGAGCATCCGTATGCTGCGCTACTACGATGAGATCGGTCTCTTAAAGCCCGCCGAGATCGATCGCTTTACCGACTACCGCTACTACAGCGAGGCGCAGCTGCCCACCGTCTGCCGCATCACGGCGCTGCGCGACATGGGCTTCGGCCTCGCCGACGTCCGCGCCATCCTGCCCATCTATGATGACCGCGAACGGCTCGACGCCTTCCTCGCGGCGCGTCAGGCGGAGCTGGAGCAGCAGCAGGACGATGTGGCGCAGCGGCTGCGGCTTCTGGACACAGCCCGCAAGCGGCTGAGAAAGGAAGAAACTATGAATTACGATGTGACCATCAAGACCCTGCCCGAGCGCTATGCCGCCACCGTCCGCATGACCATCCCCCGCTATCAAGACGAGGGCATGGTCTGGCAGGTCCTCTGCGAAGAGACCGACTCCATGCACCTGCTCCCCACCGACCCCTGCTATTGCAGTGTCACCTTTCTTGACGGCGAATACAAGGAAAAGGACGTGACCGTGGAGGCGCAGAAGACCGTCAAGGGTCATTACCCCGACACCGAGCACGTTCGGTTCCGTACGCTCCCGCCCCTCACCTACGCCGGCTGTACCTTCAAGGGCGGCTACGAGCAGATCAACGATGTCACCGCCGCACTCACCGCGTGGATCGAGGCGAACGGCTATGAATACGCCGGTCCGATGTTCGACATTTACCACGTCAGCCCGCACGAGACGTCGGACCCGAGCGAGTTCGTCACCGAGGTCTGCTATCCCGTAAGGAAAAAGTGAATGGATCTCCGCCGTTTCGTCCGTTTTCTCATACTTTGGTATGATTTACATTTCCGTTCGAGCGTGTATAATGGAGCTACCCGAGATAAAACCATGCCATTATGCTTTACGGAGGATGAAACGTGCCGGAGATCATCATTAAGCCCGCCATCGCGGAACGCTTTGAACACTTCATGGCCGGAGGGCGCGTTCTCTTTTTCAGCGCCCCCTGCGGCTTCGGCAAGACCACGCTCGCCGAGGCCCTGCTGCGCGGGCAGGACGTTCTGCGCCTGTCCGCCGGTGACGAGGGCTTCGCGCTTCCGCCCGCCGACGGCAGGTGGCGCGTCCTGCTGCTCGACGACCTGCAGAGCATGCAGGACGCGAACGACTGGAACGCCCTGTGCGAGCTGATCCGCTCCGGGGCGGACCGCCGCTTCGTGCTGCTCTCCCGCGGCGTGCCGCCGGGCTGCCTGATTGCTTTCCAGTATACGGGGCTGATGACCGTCCTCGGCGTGGACGACCTGCTCTTTGACCGTGAGGACGCCTGCCGGCTCCTGCGCAGCTATGGCGTCGAGGCAGCCGACAGCGAGCTGTCCGCCATCCTGCGCGAATCTGCCGGCAGCCCGCTCGGCATCGCGGTCACGGCCCGCGGTATGTCCGGCGGAAAGCCGCTCTCGCCGGAGATCCTCGCGCAGGCCTACCGCGAGGTGTTCCTCTATTTTGAGACCGCCGTCTATCACCGCTTTGACCTCCCCATGCGCCGCTTCCTGCTGGAGCTTGCGCCGTTCGAGAGCTTCGACCTTGAGATGGCGCGCATGGTCAGCGGCAATTCCCGCGCGGGCGAGCTGCTCGACTGGCTGCAGCGCAACACCACCATGCTGCGCTACGACGACCTCCGCCGTTTCCATTTCTGGCCGCAGTTCCGCGCCTTCCTGCTCTGGGAGATGGAGCGGGAATACACCGACGAAAAGCGCCGCGCGCTCTTCAGCCGCGGCGGGCTCTACTATGAGCTGCGGGAGGATTACTCCCACGCGCTGGACTGCTACGCCAAGGGCGGCGACCACTCCAAGGTCTCGGAGCTGCTCATCCGCAACGCCGAGCTCCACCCCGGCATGGGCCATTACAGCGAAATGGAAAAATACTACCGTGCGCTGCCCGAGGCCGAGGTCCTTGCCTCGCCCTCGCTGATGCAGGGCATGAGTATGCTCTGTGCGCTGGCCGCGGACTATGCCGACTCGGAGCGCTGGTATCAGGCGCTCGCATGCTTCGCCGACCGATGCAGCGGGCAGGACGCAGCCCGCGTGCAGGCGCAAAGCCGCCTCGCGTGGCTGGATATCTCGCTGCCGCAGCGTGGCGTGAACGGACTGATCGAGACCATCCCCGCCGTCTTTCGCCTGCTGCGCGACCGCAAGCTGCGCCTGCCGCCGTTTTCCGTCACCAGCGCCCTGCCGAGCATCATGAACGGCGGCAAAGACTTTTCCGAGTGGAGTCGAAAGGACGACCTGCTCTACAGGACGCTCCGCGTCCCCGTGGAGGCGGTGCTCGGGCGGGACGGCGTCGGCCTTGCCGATTGCGCCATCGCCGAGAGTAAGTTTGAAAAGGGCGAGGACATCTCCGCGCGGATGCTCTCGCTCATTCCCCGCATGAGTGAGATCGAGCACGGCGGCACGCCGGACATCGAATTTGCCGTGTGTGCTCTGCTCGCCCGCAGCCAGTTCGCGGGCGGGCGGTGCGAGGACGCCCGCCGCACGGTCGTCTCTCTGCGCGAGCGCTTTGCCGAGCGCGGCTTGACACGCTTCCTGCCCAACATGGACGCCATGCTCTGCCGCATCGCGCTCCACACCGGCGACCTCGACGCCGCCGACGCCTGGTATCGGGAGAAGGCGCCGCGCGACCCCATGCACATCAACATCATGAAGCGCTACCAGTACCTAACGCAGGCCATGGTCGAGCTGGCGGACGGTCAGCCGGATACCGCACAGATGACGCTCTCTCCGATGGAGCCGTATATCGCGAACTGCGCGCGCCGCATCGACGGTATCCATTGCGGTGTGCTCACCGCAATTGCGCTCTACCGCAAAAGGGACGACGCATGGAAGCCCCGGCTTCACACCGCGCTGGATACGGCGGCGGAATACCGCTTCATCCGCACGGTCAGCGTCTACGGCGCGGCGGTGCTGCCGCTGCTCGAGGCGCTGGAGTGGACAGGCGACAAGCGCTGGCACAAGCGTCTGCTCGCCGCCGTGCGAACGCAGGCGGCCTACTATCCCGCCTTCCTGCAGCCGCGCTTTTCCCCCGGCGAGTCGCTGACCGCCACGGAGCGGCAGATCCTGTCCCTTCTCTGCGCCGACAAGAGCAACGCTGAGATCGCGCGGATCATGGACGTAAAGCTCCCCACCGTCAAGACCCATGTGAGCCACATTTTGGAAAAGCTCGGCGTCAGCCGCCGCAGCGAGGCCAAGACCGCTGCGAAGAAGCTGCGTCTGGTCTCCACAGACCTGTAAGCCGCTCCGCGTATCCGCAAGCTACCGAAGCAAATACGATAAAGCCGCCGGTTCATAAACGAACCGGCGGCTTTTCCGTTGAAAATGGTGCATCCTCTTATGCCGCCTTCCGTGGGAAGCGCATCTGCATAGCCGCGAGCAGCGCATATCGCATCCTCAGAGTGCGGGCGGGCGGCCCTGCACCGCCGCCACGAGTAGGACGGTAAGACCGATATAAACCGCGCAGGCCAGCGCGGCCAGCGCGCACACCACGATGCACAAAGCCTGTGCCGAGCGGTCATGCCGCAGATACCTGCGGCACAGCACGATGCCGCCCAGCGCCAGCAACAGCAGCACAGCGGCCAACCAAAGGGGCATATCGTCCTCCTTATTCCGCCGCGCCCGTTAGGGCAGGGCTTTCCGTTATCAGATCCAGCAGATCGCCCATACCGGTCAGCGAGGCGGTGAACCACTTGCGGATGCCGTCGATATCCCGCAGATCCAGCCAATCCGGAACGCCCGCGAACACATACTGGGTGTTCAACGCCAGCGCCAGATCGCCGTCACGGAGGATAAGACCGCACAGCTTGGAGGTGCGGGAAGTAGTTTCCAGTTTCTTTACCAGCTCGCGGAACTGCGGCGTGACCTGATCGTCCGCCTCCCGGCCATCCGCCGTGTGAGCGGCAAAGTACTTCCGGAAGACGGCAGGGTCGGTGATGTCGTCCTTCTTCCGTTCCTGGAACATATCGTTCAGTGTGATGTCCAGCGCCGGGTCACAGATGTCCTTGCAGCGGACCACGATGCCGCGGAACAGCGTCTCGGTTCGGGTCATCCAGTTGTCGTTGTCGGGGCCGGACTTTTCCTCCACGGTGCGGCACAGCTCCACGTTGGCCGCGGAGAACCGCAGGCCCTTATGCTCGCCCTCGTGGAAGTCCGTCACGGTACACTCCGTAAAGGCGACCGTCGACAGCCTTGCCGCCGCCAGGTACCCCCAGTCGATGGGCAGCGTGGCCGGCTCCGGCTCCGGGCCGAAGGCCTTCGTCAGCTCCGTGCGGAAGAAGCCGCCCAGCTGCTGCTGCATCAGAGCCTTTTTCTTCTTCTGGGCGGGCTTTGCCACCAGCAGGAACAGGGCTACGCCCGGGAACACCAAAGCGCAGACCAACATGGGGTCGTGCTGTATAAACATCGAAATACACCCAGCGATCACCAGTAAAACGCCCAGCGATATGCCGATGCTCTCCGTTCTCTGATAGCTTCCCAGCTGCTTCGACAGCTCCGCGTCCGTCATGCGCTCCGCGCCGGCCGACTCGAATTTATCTTTTTTTGTTTTCATGGCTGCCTTCCTTTCACGTCTGCTCCGTCAGAATGTCATCTGCCGGCGGCTCATCGACCACGCGGCTCTCGCGGAAATAGGAGTCATACGGCTGATAAAGATAGCCGGCGTCCTTTTCCCACTGCCACACGATGTAGGATTCGCTCATGTCCTCATGAAAGAGCGTGAGCCGCAGGTCGCTGTTGTAGTCTCCGCTGAAGTCGCTGAGGGAGATCTCGCCGAACTGCCAGTCCTCATCGCCGAGCTCATCGGTCGGAAGCACGGCGGTGTCAAACAGCTCGTGCTCTTCATTGTCATAATAAAGATACAACGCTTTGGGGCCGAGGCAGGCGCACACATCGATCTCCTCCCCGTCCCGCGCAATCGTGCCGTAGGCATCGACCACGCCGGTGGTGCGCCAGTCGCCGCCCGCGATGTCTCCGTCCGGGCTGCCGCAGGCCGTCATGCCAAGGCAGAGCAGCGCCGCGAGCAGCAGAGCAAGGCGGTTTTTCCATCGTTTCATTCGGGTCGTTCACGCTCCTTTCGTCATCCCATCCAATAGTATGTCCCTTCGTCGTCCCACACCAAAACATCGTCGTCCAGCTCGAACACGCGGTAAAAGACGCCGTCGAAATGACCATCCTCACCGTATGGCCCGCCGACGCCGTCGGAGAGCGTAAAGCTACCACCGTCAGAGGCGGGGCAGAGATAGGCGCGGCTGCC
>ERZ808245.57-NODE-57-length-79159-cov-19.476638_pt1 | contig 79159 bp, 100 predicted proteins | sample MGYA00521243_ERZ808245 | MGnify/ENA primary metagenome ERZ808245 (study PRJEB31516, sample SAMN03275576) | gut metagenome | biome: mammalia-associated habitat; material: feces | host: Papio cynocephalus | place: Kenya | collected 2012-07-07 ... | reverse complement strand
GATGATTCTGTCGCGGCTCTCAAAACCGAGTTGCTCGCTTTAATTAACAAAAGTTAAGAGTCGGAATTATATTTTTCATACAACAAAAAAAAGTCCGGTGATGAAGTTAATAAAATTAATTTTTAGTCTTTTACTAAAGGAGAGGTCTTTATGAATAATAATGTAAAATCAGACACTATTGCAAGAACGATAATCCTCATTCTCGCTCTTATCAATCAGGTGCTTGCCCTTGCCGGCAAGGATAAAATCCCTGTTGTAGAGAATGACATCTATCAGATTTGTTCGCTTGCAGTTACAATCGTAACTTCTGTGTGGAACTGGTGGAAGAACAATTCTTTTACACAACATGCTATTGCTGCTGATGAATATAAAAAGCAGTTAAAGGCGAGAAAGGGGCTGTAAATAATATGTTCTCTGAAAATGAAAGGGGCTGCGGGGCGAATTATCGCCCCGCCAAGCTCCGTGATTATGATTACGAAGTATCGGGAGCTGCGAATGTAGAATCGCTCCCCGACAAATATACCATCCCCGAAGGGTATATCCCAGAGGTGCACGACCAAAAGTGGACAAATATGTGCGTTGCCTATACTCTTTGCGAGTGCGCAGAAGCAAAGCGCAAGCAAATGGGAGAAAGCGTTCACTTTTCAGAAGCTTGGACTTATTCGAGAGAAGAAAATCGCGGCGACTATGAAGGAGAGGGAATGTACACAGATAGAGCGCTCAAAGGCTCATTAAAACTTGGGTTTTTGAAGAAGCCGTACTTTGACTTTATGATAGATGTGCCCGACATTATAAATATGGCGGCTGAAAGAGACGACCTCTTAAAGCTGTCTGATTTTAGACCTAAGGCGTATTATCCTATAAATTATGCCTTAGAAGATAAAAAGTGGGAGACGGCTAAAAAAAACCTTGTTGGGACAAAGTTGCCTATAGTTATAGCATCTCAGAGATTCTTTAAAGGCGGCGGACATTGTGTCCCCGGCATTGGCTATTCTGATGAATACAAAGGCAAAAAGAGACGCTGTATCGAATTTCAGAATTCGTGGGGTAAAGAATACGGTAACAACGGCAGGGGCTTTATTCCTCTTGATATGGTAGACGAGATATATGTCTTATCTTGGGATGAGCCTAAGTTTCCGTTTACTGATGTAAAAAGCGGCGATTGGTTCTATGACGGTGTTCGCTCAGCTTACCTTGCAGGCTATGTAAAAGGCATTACGGATACTGAATTTTATCCTGACGAGAATATGATTCGCGGCGACATTGCTATGATTCTTTCAAGGATGATGAATAAGATTGAATATTCTGTAAATTCGTTTATCCGCAGTCAAAAGCAAGAGGGGTTTAAAGCCTCGTACATAGAATATAAGAAGGCTGACGATTGCACCCAGAGCTTTTCTGATGTAGAAGCTGATGACTATTACTATGAGGCAATTCGCCACGTTTGTGCAAATGGTTTTATGAACGGCAAAGGCGAGAATATATTTGACCCGACAGCTGCAACTACAAGAGCTGAAATGGCCGCAATACTCAGCAGAGTCTTTGAAAACGTTGTCAAGAGACTTGAGAATAGCTTCGGCATATCGCCCAGCGTAGCTAAGATAGACCCTATTAAATTTTCTGATGTGTCTGAAAACGAATGGTATTATAGCTGCATAGAATCTGCTCGGGGTTACGGGCTTATGCAAGGTACAAGCAAAGATACATTCGAGCCTGACAGAAACATCACAAGAGCAGAAGGCGCTGTAACTATGTGTCGTCTGTTTAAAAAAATTGAGGAATTGTTTGAAAAAATTTAAAAGCGGTGGTGACAGAATATGAGCGCAATCGATAAAGTTATTGATGTGGCTTTAAATGAAGTTGGCTACCTCGAAAAGAAGAACGATAGCCAGCTTGACAGCAAAACAGCGAACGCGGGACAAAATAACTACACGAAATACTGGCGTGATATAAAGCCCGAGTATCAGGGACAGCCGTGGTGCGCTTGCTTTGTGACGTGGTGCTTTACAAAAGCGTTTGGCAAGGAGAACGCAAAGAAGCTCTTGAAGCATTATCCGTATGTGTATTGCCCTACGATGGCGAGCCTGTTTAAACTGTACGCGAACCCGAAACGCGGCGATATTGTAATATTTAAGCACGGCAACGAGTTTACCCATACGGGAATTGTAACAGGCGTAAACGGTGATTATTTCACAACAATTGAGGGCAACACCTCGGGAGGCAGTACGATTATAGCCAACGGCGGCGGAGTATGCAAGAAAGGGTATTATAACTCAAAGCTGCCCGGAACAAAGTTCTGCCGCCCCGATTATGATTTGATAAAGGAGGATTTAACAATGTCACAGTATGAAGAATTAAAAAACAGAATAGATGAGATGTCAGTCAATCTGACTGACATTGTAAACGATATGGACAAGAAGCTCGAAAAGCTCACCAATCCTATGATATATAACTACATAGACGATAATATGCCCGAATGGGCGCGCGCCGCGGTCAAGTGGGCGGTCGATAACGGAATCCTCAAAGGCGACGAATCCGGCCTTAACCTCGATGATAAAGATTTAAGATACATCACAATGCTGTGGAGGATGAGCACCCGACAAAAGATTGATAGCCGTATGTAGACATATTAACGGTAGAAAGGAGCAATTATGCACGATGATGACAGAACAATTTTAATAGAAACTGAGCAGCGAGCGAAGGCAAACAGTCACCGTATTGATAAGCTTGAGGCTGGATTAAAGGATTTGAATAAGGAGAACAGAGCTATTTACAAAATTGCTACCTCCGTAGAAGTAATGGCGGAAAAAATCGGAACCATTGATGAAAAGGTTAACGATATAAGCGAAAAGGTTGATAAAACTGCATTTGCACAAAAGGATTCTGAGGAAAGATTTTTGCAAAAAATATCGGCAATAGAAAATTCTCCCGCTCAACGCCTGTCGAAAAATGTAAACGCCATAAAAGTCGGCGTTATGACGAGCATAATTACTTTCGTTGCGACTGGAGTCATAGCCGCTGTTGTGACATTAATTATATCTAAATGATTATGAATTCGACAGACACCTATAAGAATATTTTTTATTTTTTTGTATATAATGTAGGTGTACACTATTGACAAAGTGTACATTTTATGTTATAACTGGGGGTACAAGGAGATGATAGATATGTTGACGATGAATGCAACAGATGTAAGAGAGAACTGGAGCAAGGTTTCCGATAGTGTGATTCGCGAAAAACCAAGGTTTATAAAAAAAACCCGTGATTATATGCTTCTTTCCAATATGGAATTTATAAAAGAATTGCTCTGCGGGTATTCGTTTACGGCAAATAAATACATCGAAGATGACGGAAGTGTTACTCTTTCCCTTAACGAACTTGATTTGATCGAAAACGGTTCGGACGAAAAAGATGCTATTAATAATTTGTCACAGGCAATTTTGGAATATGCAGCCGATTTCTATAATGAGTTTAATGTGTGGTCTGTCGCACCGAACAGAAAAAAAGAAATTCCATATGTTTTCAAAGCTCTCATATTGGATGACATCTCAAAGATTGGGGAATGTATAAAATGCCAAGTTGGAAAGAACTGAAACGGTTTTGCGAGCGCGACGGATGGGAGTTGTATAAAAACACCGATCACTATTTTTATAGGAAAACAGACGCAAGCGGGAACATAAGATTTACAAAGGTATCACGTGGGAGCGGAGAAATTAAACGCTTTTTATGGAAAGAAATCTTAAAGAAACAGCTTGTGGTTACCGAAGAATATTTTAACAGTAAAATTTGATCTTTGTGTGAAATAAATTTAAAGACAGGTTATCTGGCGGATGTCTGTAAGATGTTCGCCTTTTTTTACAAAAAAAAGAGGCTGGTAGATATCTACTCAACCCCGTTTAAGTGTTTCTTGCAATAATTTTTAGAGTATTTTTTTAATTCCTTTCCTTATTTACCATTTCCCCAAGGAGATGATAAATAAGGAATTAATAAAGATTTTCATAAAAAATTTCATAAGGTTTTGAGATGGTCGATTATCTCAGAATGTTTGTACTTTAATTCAATTTTCTTATCCTCATAAATGACAATCTTTTCGTAAAAAGTTGATAATATTATGCGGTTAAGTTCTGTGATTTTTGACGTATCCTTTAGTTGACTGATAAAAGGATTTTCTATAAGTGTTGCCACACCGTCGGTCTTTTCGTTGAGCTTTTCTATCAATGTGTTAATGTCGGATATGCGGTTGTCGTAATCACTCTTAAATCCAACATATTCCTCTTTGTCGATAAGGCCCTCTTTGTAATCATCGTATAGAGACTTTTTTCGTTCTTTTAACTTGTTTAGCTGAATTAGCAGTCCGTTTAGTTGAGTGTCTTTGTCGCAGGATGGGTTTTTCTTAGCGTTCTGTTCCTCGTCTTCAATTATCTTTTTTAAATTCTCGATTTTGTCTAATATCAAATTAACATCTACAAGAATTATGTCTTTTAAAACGTTGTGTGGCATATGATGCCTTGTACACAATTTGGACGAACATCTTTTATATGTTCCGCAAACATAACAATCATAGCCACCGTGAGTGGATTTTGACATGGCTCTGCCGCAGTCTCCGCAAACTAAGTATCCCGCAAACAAAGATACTGGTTTGTCTAACGATAAACTTCGGCCTCTTCTTTTTAACAAATCTTGTGTCTTTTCCCATATAGCACGAGGAATAATGGGTTCGTGCGTGTTCTCGACTATTATCCACTCATCCTTGACTACATCTCTTCCGCTGTAGTCAAACTTACTGTGATTTGCTTTGTGTTGAACCATATCTCCGACATACATACGATTTTTTAAGACGTTGTTTACTGTGCTATACGTCCAATAATTTGTGCGTTCCAATTTTTTGCTATTACAATATTTTTGGCCCGATACCCTTTTGTATTCGGATGGACACAAAATACCTTCATCATTAAGCTGTTTTGCTATTGATATTTTCCCCATTCCGTTATTAAACAGAGTGTATATTTTCCTTACAACCTCTGCTGCATATGGGTCTACTATCAGACAGTATTTATTGTTCGGGTCTTTTATATAACCATAGGACGCAAAAGCACCAATGAACTTCCCACTTCGCTGTTTACTCCTTACGGTAGAGATAATTTTAGTAGAAATGTCCCGTGCATATTGCTCGTTAAAAATATTTTTAACCGGCATCAATATGTCGTATCCAGGTTTTTTGAAGCTATCTATATTATCGTTTACCGCAATGAAGCGAATTTTTAGTTTCGGAAAGACTCTCTGTATATAATTTCCTACATCAATGTAGTCTCTCCCAAGTCTTGACAAATCCTTGACAATTATACAGTTAATCTTCCCAGCGTACGCATCAGCCATCATACGCTGAAATGCGGGGCGATTAAAGTTAGTCCCCGTATAATTATCATCATTGTACGAATCAAACACCTCTATGTCGTTTGTTTTTTTTATGAAATTCTTTATTAATTCTCTTTGATTCGCAAGTGTTTCACTTTCTGTTTTGTCTCCATCTTCACGAGAAGCTCTCGTGTAGACCGCAGCCTGAAACATCTTGTCTCCTCCTTTCGCTAACATTATAGCATAGGAGAGTTGGTGTGTCAACTCTCCATACCACAATTAATCATTGCTTTGTTCACTTAACATAAGCAGCTCTTCTATCATTCTTTTTATATTATCTATAATATCTTCGCTACCATATGTACGGGTTATCTGATATCCTAAAATATTGTCACCTTCTATATGAGTCACCCCCTTTTTATAGTAATATTCCGTTGGCAAACAATTTATGACTTATCTGTCGAGCCGATTCCGCCGTTGCGTATCCCCGTAACGTTATCATCGTATGTGATACCGTATGGGGTAAACACGCCTTGCATAAAAGCCTTGCCTTTCCTAATGGTTAGGAAAGCGTAATTAGTCGGTACTATCATTTCCATTTTTGCAAATATGTGACCGCCGTTATCGCTATGATAGTAATCACTATCTATAATGCCGACCGTGTTATTTAGACGGAGCTTATATTTAAAACCAAGTCCACTGCGCGGATAACAATTCAGCACCCACCCCTCGTCTATTTTGACTTTAATTCCCGTCGGAATAAGGGTTGAATAACCATTTTCAAAATATAAGTCATACGGAGCATAAAAATCATATCCGGCAGACCCCGCCGTTGCTCTTTGCGGTAACTTTATAGCATCGTATATTTCTCTTACATAATCTTCATCTGCCTCGCCGACGTTATTTGCATACGCCTCAAGGTACCTTTCAAACTCCACCTTTTCAAATTTCGCTATTCGTTGTTTCATTCTTCATCAACAGCCTTTCGTTTATTTCTTATTTTGTCTAAATAGTCGGTTAAAAGCCCCACTTCTTCCTCTGTTAAGTCGTTCATTAACATAAATCCATTATTTCTTATGTAGCCGCACTGTGCTAAAAATGCGTTTAGCTGTTCCCCTATAATATCAATCTCATTTTCAACGTCCGTTATAACCTCTGTCTCTGTGTTCGCCGTATAACTATTACCGCTGGTGTCCGTAAACGAAAACCCTATACTTATCCTTGGATATTTCTCTTCGTCTGTCTTTGCTGTCGGGAGAACGGCATAGCCGTTGTCGTTCTGTGCGAAAACTTTAGACCAATCGATTGTTTGTTCTTTTGGATCGTTAGACATTATTTACCTGGTATAATGTAATTGACTCATCTAACGGTCGTTACATTATACCTTTCTCCTTTCTATCAACCTTTTAGTCCGCGGTTGATTACGGTTTGGTTTATTGGTATTATATAAATAAGTAATGTGGATTTGTACGTTTTACCTGTGGCTTTGACTACTTCAAGGAGGTTCTCACCACACCTTGTTTCTCAGTAATGATTAGTTAGATGAGTCTTTGAATTCGTATCTCGTACCAGGGTTTACGGAGCAAGTGTTGTGGATAACACATTACAACTTATTTACGAAAGGAATGCATTACCATGATTTTAGCCGGAATTGACATCGGTAAAAACAAACACACTTTTTCCATAATTGACAAAGGAACCGGTGAAATACTCTTAAATCCGTCTGTTTTTGATAACAATCAGACAGGATTTCTGTATCTCGTCAAAAAACTAAGCAATTATACTAAGTCCGAACTTCTTATCGGAATGGAGGATACCGGGCATTACCATTTTGCTCTGCTTAAATATCTTCTTGATAACCGATATACGGTTGCGCTCATCAACCCCACGACAACTGACCTTACAAGGAAAATTCAAGGCGGTATCACCAAAAATGATACTCTTGATTCCATCACAATTTGCGATGTGATTTCTTCCAATCATCGTAAGAAACCATATCGCATTACTAAAGTAAACCGATTTGACCTCTATGAGCAGAAGCAGCTAACCCGTCATCATCACAACCTAAAGGAAGAGCTGAACATTTACAAAACCGTCTTCAGAAATGCATTGATATTGTATTTCCTGAATTCAACTCATTGTTCAATTCTAAATACGGAATTGTTTATATGAGCATTTTGAAGACTTTTTCTTCTGCCAACGCTATTGCAAATGCTGATATTCGCAGCATTCGTAAATGCTTTGAATTTAAAGGACGAGGAGGGCGAATACCTCTTTCTGCTGAGCAGCTTAAAAATGCTGCAAAAATTTCTGTCGGTATACCATCTGCCGCCGAAGAAATTCAAATACGCCATCTTGTATGCCAAATCGAATTACTCGAGGAACAGCTTTCTGAAATAGATAAAAGGATAGAAGAGTTCTCCGTCGAAAACAACTCTGCTATCCTTTCGATACCGGGCATATCACATTTTTCCGGTACTTCTATTTTAGCAGAATTGGGAGACATTTGCAACTACCAAAAAGCATCTCAGATAATTAAATTTGCAGGTGTTGCTCCTTATCACTATGAATCCAGTCAGTTTACGGCACAGCATACGGCTATTACGAAGAAAGGCTCACGGTATTTGCGAAAAACTCTGTATCAGATTATTTTACCTGTAATCAACAATAACAAGGTTTTCCGTACTTATTACAACAAAAAGTTAGCTGAGGGCAAAGGTCACAGATGTGCTCAGGGACACTGTATCAGAAAACTCCTGAGAGTTATCTATCGCCTTTTAACCACCGGACAGCAATTTAGTCCCGACCTTTTGGTGTAGGCAAGCATTTAATCACATTTTACAAATTGCCTTCCCTTGAAGGCTTATTTGTCATGCCGCAAAATCCACAATTATTTATTTTTCAATGTTCATGCTATACTATATTTTTTCAAAAACTACTTGACTTTTATATAGTTAGCTCCTTTATCTCGCACGAATATATGATTTCCTTTATTAAATCCATCTGTCTTACCGAAAACGTACCGCTTAACTTATTTAATAACTCATCGACATTTATGTATTTCATAGTATTTTCCACTTTTACACCCCCGGATTTCCATTCCCAACTTTATTGGTGGTAAAACATTCTATACGGTAACATTGCGGCGCAGGGGCAGAACTGCTGTTAGGGGTAGTCATATTAAGCCGTTCGACCGCATTATCAGTTTTAGCTCTCCGAGCAGACGATTCATTGACGTAGTAAACACAATTGACTGTGATATCAAGGTTTTTATTTTTATTGTTGCTTTTCATTTTGTTTATAGTTTCCCTGACCTCACTCATATTTTCCTTGTACCTGCATACCGCGTAATGGCTGCATTGTATACAATCTATATTCTTATCGCTATAATCGCTACTGTTGTACATAAAAACATCTCTCCTATAAATTAATATTTATTTTTACATTACATTATTCTCTGCCGAATTAACATTGCTTTAAAACAAGGCTCCAACGATATTACCGTATCGTGGAGCCTTAAAAGTTCAATCAAGTAAATGATTGATAATATTTTAACTCTAAATATTTTATTTGCGTTACTCAGTTACGATATAAACAGGAACATTATTTAGTACACCCCTTGCGTAAGCTTCTGAATGCGATGACACACACATATCTATTCTATTGCCTTTAATTGCTCCGCCTGTATCTTCCGCTATGTATATCCTTCCGTTTATTTCAACCTTACTTCCCAAAGGAATGATTTTTGGGTCAACCGCAATCGTCCTATTCGGAGTCATTGTTGTCCCCAGCGCTGTTTTACTCCCCCAGCTACCATTGCAAGTATAGCAAGGACAATAATGAGTAATTTTAAAATTGCCAACAAGTTTCTTCTTCGGCTTACTTTTCAACTCCCGTATCTTCGATTTAAGGCTTTCGTTTTCTGATGATTTTTTAAGCTGATAATCATTACATTCGTGCCACTTCGCACTTAACTGTGTGTCCAAACCGTTATTTATGTAATCACATCGTCTTAATATTTCTGCCATCGAGTGTAATTGGACTTTTACATCTTCCAGTTCGGTCATCTGTAGTTCGTTGGCTTGCATTTGTTGCTCATACTCTTCTATTGTATCGGCGTACGCCATACACGACGAGCAACAACACACCATCATAATTACAGATAATAAACCCAACACAATCTTTATTATTCTTTTGCTAACCATTTAACCTCTCCCTTATCTTAAGTAAAAATCTTCAACATAATCAAGCATCTCATCCATATTATCAAACACGCGTTCACACATACACACCTGCCACGGATGTAACGTTTGTTTAGCATCAGCAATCCCTATTATTGGTATTCCCCTATCATAAGCTATTGCAATTTCACTTTGCGCGCCGATGGAGTGGGTGTCGTTAAAATTGACGATAACCAAGTCTGAAATTTTCAGTTTATGTAAATCAAGGTTCATTACTTCACGTTCTGATTTGTACTGTGGTTTTTCGTCATAAAAATTAAAGTAATCATTAGGGTTACAAACCCTTACCGTATATTCGCTCTCGCCGCATTCCAATGCTTGCTTGCAATATTTTCTCCACTTGTTACTTTCATCAAAGTTGCGTTTGCCAAACTTTTGCATACCGCCGGACAAATATATTCTATATATATTACCCATCAACCCACCTCTTTCTTGGCTGAATTAATTAAACAAGGCATTTTCTTTTTAGCCTCTGTGTAAAATTTTGTACTGATCTCAAACCCATAAGAATTTCTGCCGAGTTCACACGCCGCTTGAAGCGTTGATGCACTCCCCGCGCACGGGTCAATCACCGTATCTCCCTCGTCTGTAAAAATTTCTATCAACCGCTTTAAAACGCCTATCGGTTTTTGTGTAGGGTGAATTTTAGGGTACTCCTTGTTATTATCGCGTTTCCATTCAAACCAGTTAAAAATCATCTTTCCTGTTCCCCTAATCGGTTTCCCGCTTTCTGGGTCAAACTGCCTCCCATTATTGAATTTCGGCAATTTATCTCTGTATAGAACAACTGCATATTCGGTAGCGCCCACTATTTTCATATTTGCTTTCAGCACCTGTGCCGAATAATTTTTTATAAAAATCAGCGGATAATTATGTTTGAATCCGTATTTTTTACCATACTCAATAACAGTTTGAATTTGCTCAAAAGCACAGAATACTATCATTGCCGGGCCTTTCCCTTTTTCTTTCGGTTCTTTTATTAACAGCTTGTTGCAAAAGTGAAAATATTCCGCAATATTAAATTGACCGTCTCCGTTAAAAAAATTAGATTTAGCAAGCGAACTTTCGCCGTTTTTGTTATCGCCTCCTTCGTACCATTGAGGAGTTGAGCCATACGCGTTATCTCCGATATTGTACGGGATATCCGCTATGACCAATTGCGCCTTCTTTATATTATATCTTTTATAATTTTGAAAATTATCGTGATATAGCTCACATATTGTATCGTTGTTCATTTTTTCAAAAGGGGATGCGCACTTTACGAGATCTCAACCATCCTCCTTTCAAGTTTCGACGTTTGCAACCGTCTATTGTAATATTCTCTGCCTTTTAATACTCGCTACACACAAAGGTGTATGGCTTAATTCCGGGATATGGCTCAATACCATCATTTATTATTCTCAGAGCAAAAAGCTTCGCCAACTTTTCTAACTGCTCCAGCGTTCCATCGTTCTCTATTATGTAATCATAATCATAATTCTCAACATCACGGTCGGCGTGATTGCTTTCTATCTTGCTCGCGTTTGGATTCCGTATTAGTATGGTTTTTGCCCCAAAATCTTTGGCGGCACGAGCTATCTCGTTAGGTTCTCTTATGTCTATAAACATAACATCTGCGTCCATCGACTCGTTTTTAAAATCCATAACGGCAGCCGTCACATCTTTAAATGGAATATCGTCATATTCCGTAAGGATGTCCTTTATGTTACTGTACAGCCGTCTCTTTTCTTCTGTCTTAGGCACTCTCTGTACCCCCGCCGTTTCAAGCATATCTTTAACTAAGTCTATTGACGAATATTTATAGACAGGGACGTACTTTCCTACCGCCGTTACAAAGCTATCCTTCCCCGCAGTCCCTGAACCGTTTGTAATAAATATTTTCTTCAATTCAATTCCTCCCGCATAATTAATCAACCTGTCCGTATCCTTTTAATATATTTTCCTCTGATGTACAGCTCGCAATATAATCATACCAATCATCAAATTCTGAATCTTCTATATACGATTCAAAACAATCACCATACCACTCCCAATTATCAACACCCCCACAATTTAGCGCACTTAACTCTTCTTTAGCTTCTATTAATTCAGCCAACTCGTCAACTGAAATTTTTACATACTTTTGTTTACTCATTAATTATCTCTCTACCTCCCTTTATTTAACAAGAATAAAATTAGCCATACGCCTGTAGCTATAGCCCAACTGAATGTTACATCAAAACACAACGTGATTAGTTTAACAATTCCACAAGTTGACAACCAACTGACAAAAAGCAACAACAAACAAACCATATACCCTAACTTTCATCCTTTCTCTTCACATATCCGCACGAGTTCTTTTCTGTACACCCGCCCATATGCTGGCATTTCGGTTTAAAGAAGTTATCTACTATATACTTCCATTCGTCTGAATATCTTTTTAATGCCACACAGATTTCAGAGAAAAGCTGTCGATACTCCCAATATGCCCTGTTGCATAATCTTTGGTGTGACATTTCTATTAAATTTCTTAAATTACGCTTGTCTATTATCTTCGTTGTCATCCCTAACGGCAGAAGCATTGCTACGTCCTCTTTGGGGACATTCATCTCGGACAAGTTTTGCATAGCCTTAGATATGTCGTCCATAGCATTTGTATAAACGCAATAGGCAGCATCCGTTATGGATGGTGGAATTACGTATCCGAAGTTTTTATAATCAATATATCGTGTACTTGCTTGAAGTCGTGTCGGACTGCCGCCTATATGCGTGTACCATTCCCGAATTGTTCTTGCTGAGTATCCGTCTATTATCATATATACATCTGGATACTCAAACGTTCTGCCGTGTTCACTATTTAAACACTCTATTCCTCTATTAAAATTTCTTTGTGAATCAGATGTGTCACCTCTCCAACAAATCCCGGCTTCTCTGCCAATCATTGTTATTGGTTCTTTCGTTGTGTATTCCTGTATAACAACCTTGTTTATATTAACCACCCCTATCTTAACATATATTTTTTAATGCCATCCTTTATATCGTTTGGGATGCTTCCGTAAAATTCGACCATAACAGGCTTGCTTAGATTAAGACTATAGACACCCATTAAAGACTTCGCATTTACGGCGTAATGCCCCGACCTCAAAACAACATCTTCGCTACACATCGAAGCTAACCGTACAAACTCCGAAATGTCTTTTGGGGTACTTAGCGACACCCTAACCTTTATTGTGTTAAAATTCGGCTCTTCTTCCGCACAACTACCACAATACGCTCCATCACATCCGAGTTCTCCACCGCACATCATACACTTATCATTCATTTAACTATCCAACCTTTCTATACCTATATTTAATACTTCTGCCTTGTCGGAAAGGCTTAATTCGTCAAAACAATCTTCTAAGTAAGCTTGCGCACACTCATCGCAATAATGCTCTCCCTCAATCGAATACAAGCAAGTTGTTTGTTCTCCGCAAAAGTCACAGTAATACACGGGTGCATTTCTAAACGAACAGGTGCGTCCTACACAAGGATACCCCGGTGTAGCACAACCACAACATTGATTCTCGTATCTAATCATTTCTTATCCTCCATATTCTTTATAAGAAAATTATATAATTCCTCTGCGGTTTTTAAAGGGATAATGTCGCCGTTTTCGTCAACTACATCTCCATTTTTGTATTTCCCACCGAAATGTTCTTCCCACACCCAATAAGAAATCCACTCATCTGTATCCTCGAATACGGTTTCGAGTAATCTTACTATTACATCCTCAAGTCCTGTTGAGAATATATAATTATCTCTTCCGAATTCTCTAAGTACATCATTAATCTCATCAACAAAATCTTCATTCTCTTTTAATTTGTGTAAAACCCCACAAAATTCACCTTTACTTATGACGGGATAAGATTCCTTAAGCTTTTCAGCTTCATCTTCAAGAGTTCTACATCTCTCGCTGTAAAAGTCAAGCGCATCCACATAGTGATCGTTTGTTGTATCGTCTATGAGTTGTTGCAATTCTTTTAATTTATCTGCGGCGGCGTTTATAATGCCGCTTCCAACCCCGAGTTTCGCTAAGTCTCTTAATTCGACTACAATCTCTCTTGTATTCATCTAAACCTCCTATGTATTGGTTGGTATAGAGGCAACCGCCACCTCTATACCAACACGGATTAATTTATTTGTTGGTTACAACTGTATTTGCTCCTTGAATAGTCACCCATCCGTGTTCCTTACGGGCATCGAGTTCCCATTTTCTCAATAAGTTTTCTGTTATTTGACTCGATTTAATCCTGTATGCCTCTGCCTCAGCCTCAGCGGCTATTGTCATAGCTTTGGCTTCACCCTCGGCTCGAATACGGCTTGTTTCAGCTTCCGCCGCGGCTTTTTCTTGCTCGGCTTTGGCAAGGTCGATATTCTTTTGATTTTCAATTGCCTGTTTCTCGGCGTTCTGACGAGCTATTTGTTTTTCTGCTATCGCCTTATTGTAACTTTCCTCATAATCCATATTATCAACTGTCACCTTCAATACAATAACGGTATCCGTTCCATACTTCTCAGAGATAGCCTTCTCAAGTTCTTCTTTTGTTTTTGTCTCGATTTTGCTTCTATCAGTTACTTGGTCTGACGGAAGTTGTATCATAGCTGTCTTCACCGCCGAATTGACTATTGATTGAGGGATTAGGTTGTCCTTGTAATCATTTACATTGGCACAAATATAAGCCGATTTGTTGGGGTTTATTTGATATGTAATTATGACATCATTTGCAAAGCAAGCCGTTTTGTCATTTGCCTCACCCCATATTTCGCCCTCGAATTTCTTATCCTGTTGCTTGTTGTTTATGATGTTTATTGATTGTGCGAACGGAATCTTAAAATGTATTCCGTTAAGCAGTACACTTTCATCTATCTGTCCGAAGGTTGTTCTAACCCCGGTATATCCTGTGGGTATTACCTTAAAAGATATTGATATAACAGCCACCGCTAATGCTATTGCACATCTTATTATTGCATCTCTTTTCTCGATTTTCTCCGCAAATCTTAAGAATGCCGAACTTCCCGCGATTATTATCGCAATTATACCTAAAATTAAATTAATCATTTTTAAATCCTCCTAATGTCTAATTATTTTGATTCAATCACATAATTATCTTTTGTTACTGTCGTGATTGTGTTGCTTAACCCGTCATCTCTAAGAGCATATTCTCTCATATTGCAACGCCTTTCTTTTACTTTCCCGCTTTCATAATCTTTACGGATTTTCTTTGCATATTCTGTGCGCTGATATTTTAGGACTGCGGGCAGATTTATCCCTGCTTCGATAACCAAACTATCTTTTTGAACCGTTGTAAGCGCATTCGATATTTCATCTGCCCTTGTTTCAATTTGTTGACTTGTTGTACCATCCTCATTATACCTACCACGCATTGCTCCGCCCGTAGCATATAAATAACTGTTGTTGCCACAAGCAGAATCTATTCCACTTGTGGTTTCGTAAAATTTTCATCAGTGCAAATATATGTATCGTCATACTGTGCTTTATATAAATGCTCCGCCAACAACTCGCAACAATTAGTTATAATACCGTTACCCGCCTGTTTATAAAGCGAAGAATCTGCTACTCCTATCTCTTTTGCTTTATCACAATCATCAAATGTCAGCCCCATCAACTTAAAACATTCTCTTGGAGTAAGTTTTCGGATTCTAAAATTTTCCACGACACCTGTGTCATTTGCTCTCACTCTTAAACATTTCGAGAATCCCCTCATTGGGGGTCTATACCCAAAATTCTGACTTTGGTCTGTGATAACTCCACAAACCTCTCCGTCAGAATCTTCTATGAATCTCTCGTACATTCCCTGTTTCCATTCGGAATGAGATACTTTTTCTTCGACAATCTTAGGCATACGATTGCCTCCACCACAAGAATCAATCGTTGGAGACAGCTTGGTGCTATCGTAAACACGCCCGGCCTGCGGATTTGGTTCTTTTTCTGTCCCGTACAGCTGTCCGACCTGCTCTAAAACCGCCGTCCCTTCTGCTTTCCGGTTGGAGACCCCCCTATCTTCTCTGGCGGTAATGCAATTTGCATATTCAATGATTTTTGTGTCGTTTACGGATTTATCAAGCCCAAGCAGATTCTGCTTGGGCTGTTTATAGTCAGTTGCTGTTAAACTTCCCATCACACCTGCTTGTTGATAAACCACATCTCTTTGTCCAATTGTGCGGAACGTTGGAGCTGTTGTTCCTACTACATTCTTTGTAAAAGTTTTATCTGTGAACTTAAATCTTTTTTGTATGTCTTCGCTTAAATAATATTTTTCATCAACTGTGTCCTCAAGAACATCTTTTAATCTAACTCCATTATCGAACGGTTTTGGGAAAGTATATTTGCCGTTATCAATATCTTTGCGAATCGAAAACACAAACACTCTTTCTCTGTTTTGCGGCACGCCACAGTTCTTGCCGTTGATAACAGACCAGTACGAGTTGAATCCCAGTTCATTTAAGACTTCAAGCAGACTATTAAAGTCGTCAAAAAATCTCTTGCTTACGAGATTTTTTACGTTTTCAAACATTATGTATTTGGGAAGACTGCCGTTTTCTTTGGCTGTTTTTGACAGTCTGATATTTTCCCATAAAAGACTACTCCTCGTTGATGTATCCGGAGACAATCCCTTCATCTTACCGGCCACGGAAACATCTGTGCAAGGAAAGCTGCAAGTCCAAAAATCAGCATAAGGCAACCTTTTAATTTTGCTTATATCTCCTAAGTTATTGGCAAGTTTACAAGCCAACCAATATTTTTCGATAGTGTTGGATTTTCGCCTTGATAATTTAAACCAATCATAACGCTTGTCTTTATCAGGGTTGTACCCTAAGTTTATGTCTGTAAGGTGTTGTGCCATTTCTTCTCTCGATGGATATTCGGAATACACCTCTACCATTTCATTGGTCAATCCACAATGTATCGCTGCATAGGAAAGCACCGCTTCTTTATTAATATCGGATGTGTTTAACACCTCTAAATCAAACAATCCAGAGTTCTGAAATCCTCTTTCTTGACAGCCTATGCCTGAAAATAGTATATTAGCTGTTAATTTTACTTTTTTATTTTCTTTGTTCAAAAATTTTCTTGGAGTAAACTATAGTTTTACGTTGCAACAAACTCTTACTCCTTTCTAATTTTACTTCAATATATTATTCTCTCTTTAAAATGGCTGTTTCCTATTTCGAAAACTACTTCCGACTCCTCGGATGGTGAGGGCGAATCGTTATCTTGTGCTTATGGGACATTTAACTGTTCTGCATAAACAGCACCATCACAATCAACCTTTCTTCTTAGACCATACATAGTCTATAAAGACATCAAAATTTAACATAACTTGTTCCCGAGCATCTGTCTTTCGCGCCGTTTCAAGATTAACGGCTGTTCTATACCGAGATTCACCCTCATCAACCCTCTTACAGAGATTATTTATTTCTTCTTTGCTTATGTATGGCGGCCACGATGTTATAATAACTTCCCACTCACATTTAGAACCGAAATAATAAAACAAGTGCCTTTTAATTCTTTCCTTAAAATCTTCTTTGTCCTTACATTTCTTTAAACTTTCTTTGACATCCTTAAAAAATCTTCCGTGGTCGAAAATATTATATACCTTAATTTCATCACTATTGAAATCGTGTTCATACACATTCCAACATAAATTTAATTTATCCATTTTATTGTTGTGTCTCCCTTATATCCTTTTTCAAATTCATACCAGCCGTATGCTACGGCACTACCGCCGCCCTTGCGCATTCCCTCAAAGTCCGCATTCTTAGCACATAATATTCTTGACGATGAAACGTACACCGTTTTCAAACACCCGCCGTCGAATAACTCACGGCGTTTTTTTCCCTCGAGAAATTGTATCTTTAAGAACATAAACACTCTTCTGCCGTTTGGTATTAGGTCAAGCGCGTGTTGTATGAACTCTTGTGCCAGTTTGTATGGTGGATTTGTTATAATATCACCTTCGAACATTTCAGTGCAAGCAAGAAAGTCTACGCCGCCTATGCCATACCCTCTGTCAACAAGGTCTGTCGACAAGACGTTATATCCGTAATGTCCTAATCGTTTAGATAAGCAACCATTCCCGGCAGCACATTCCCATACATCCTCAGACAGCTTAACATTGCCATCGTTGAGTAGCACGTCTATCGCTATCGGGTCTGTAGCGTAATAATCATCTGACGGGCGTTCTTTATCCGTGTGATTACTTGCTCCAAGCGTTTTGAATACGCTGTTTTTATTTCCTGTCCAATCTTTACTCTTCATATGTCTATCGTTCCAACTCCTTTAAAAATTGTTTCGCAATTCCCTCTTTTATATTTCGAATTACCTCCGCTATAATATCATCAAAAGGGGTGTCTTTGACCTTATGTTTTAAGTCTCTCATAACCTCATTATAACTAATAGGAAAGTCTATCCCTTTATAATGTATTTCAATCCCGTACAGGCGTGGTTCATTTAGAGAAAAGGTGCTTTTTTTGTCAAGTGTCACCCTACACTCATTCGAGAGTCGTTGCTGTAATTCGGCATAAATGATATAAAAATATTGTTCGTCCGTTATATAAAACATTTGAATCACCTCTTTAAAACTTTTACTTGTGATTGATAAGGACAACATACCGACCAAGTGGTGCCTATGCCTTCACATTTTTTCATTTTACATTCGTTATTACAATATTTTTCAACAAAATCTTCATGATTTATTTGCTGCTTATTTTTGTTTATCCATAGATTTTGCTCCTTGTAATCTTGAATAATTGGTACAATGTGTTTTGCTATTCGAGATTTACTTCCCATGTATTTAATTGGACTTCACCTCTCCCCTTAACCATTTTCTCGCCACCCTGCCACACGGAACACCATTCCTCGATGCCCTACAATAGTCATACAACTTTTTGTTGCAAAAGTCACAATTTCCACCGCTTGTAAACAAGTTAGCCAAAGCATCTATATTCATTTGCCTTATTTGTTCATATCTTTTCAATCCTACCATTCCACCTCGTCTTTTAATTCTCAAAAGCCAAATTAATTAATTCTTTTTTTTGTTCATTAGTAACGTTATCTTTTATTTTATTTATATATCTTAAAGCATCGCTTGTTTCTTCTTCTTTACAATATTCTTTTAAATATTCATAAGGCATTTCTAAAAGCTTTGCATTAAAATAATAACTGTTTTTAAATACATTATATATTTGGTCAAGTGTATTTTTATCTTGAACAAGTGCTAAATTATTATAAACAAAACTAATAGTTGCATCATTTTTATTTGTGTGCTTAGATAACTGTATGTTTTTTAAAATAATATTTATTTCTTTTTCACTAAGTTCTAAGTAATTTTGTATTTTTTCAAAATTACACCAATTTTTTTGTGATAGTTTTTGTCCAATTTGTTTTAAATATTTTTCTTTTTTTAAAATTGGATTTCTTAATACATATTGCCAAGGGATTTCACTATAACCATTACTATAACATTGTTCCTTTACTGGCAACAAAGACTTTTCACCCCAAAAAGATAAGTTTCGTTGATAAGTACAGCCATTACAATTATAATGCTTATCCATTGAAGCAAAGAACATATCCATTTCTTCTTCGTTCCAATCAACAGGTAATTTAAAGTTTTCTAAGTTTTTAGGTATTTTCATCTCTGTCAAACGCAATAATTGAATCACTTCTTTTTTATGAGAATAATATTGTGTTAAACTTAAAAGCCATATTGGTTCACAACGAGTGTCTTTTTCTTCATAATCTTTTTTAAATAAACAATCTAAAAACTTTAAGAAATTAGATTCATCCATTTTAAATTTCGGAGAATTACTTATTAATGGAGCTAAAAAATCATTTTCTGTTTTAGTTTTTTGTTTTCCTTCAGCAATACTTTTTAGTTCTTCGTTTTCTTGTTGAAGTTTTTTGTTTTCTTCTTTTAAAAAAGCATTGTTATCCTTTATAAACTTAATTTCTGAATTAACAGAATTATAAATTTGTTCCAAACATTTTTGCTTATATTCTTCAAAAAGTTCTTCTATAGGAGTTTTTTCTAATTCAAAGTAATCTTCGTAATTAATCATAATAAGAGTTCCCCATTTCTACATATTTGTTCGCAATTTCCGACAGTACGTCATAGAGGCTTCGGACACTGCCACCAGCATTTTTTGTTGATATAGAGAAGTGTTGGAAAGCCGATGCCGTCATAGCTAACCAGTCTTTGGATGGAAATATCTTGTTTTTAAGATTTTTATCAAAGTAACACTTTTTATAGGTAATACCTAAAAATTTCGTTACACGCCGGCCCATACACTCATCAAGAACTCTCTGCCAATATTTATTGAGGTGTTCTTCCGCTATAATCTTCGCCCTATATTTACGTTCACTTTTAGATAACTGATTTTTTGCCAATATTAAACGCCCACCCTTTCATACCTATTAAGATACCAATATCCTTTTCTATTTTTGTACATATCCCTATCTTTGTTTTTAATCTCTATTACATCGTTTTCGTAAACAGGGTTAGCATTAAAAACATTCATCATAATATTTACAGAGCCATTTTTACCCGTACCAACAGATTTTGTCATAAGCATATACGCAAACTGTTCTCCCGTTGCCCTATTTTTAAGAGGAATAATCTTGTTTACAAAAAGTTTTTGCCTATCTTCGGGTCTGTTTGTTGTCAAGTCAATATAACCCAAAATTTCTTTTTGGTTTGCACATTTAATCTTAAAATCCAAGTCTTTAATATGCAGAGATTTAATATAGTCCTCACATTCAATTAACAAGCCGTGTATATCCGTAATTGTGTATGATTTGCCCGCTGTGCCGTCTTTCTTTTTGTCTGTTGAATGTCTTGATATAATATTCTCTAAAGCTTCGAATTTGATTTTATCCTTTTTAACTGACTTTGCAAACCCGTTATTAAAAAAGCCAAACATCTCGTTAATTCTAAGTAATTCGGCGCAATTCCCAAACTGCATAAAATAATCTACTTTAATAAGCAGGTCTAATTGTCGCGCGTTGACAGATGTTTTACTGTCAATGTCTAAAAGCAAATCCATAAAGTAAGTGTAACTGTTATCTTTAAGCGAATATAATTCATTAGAGATTGTACTATTCATATACTTAACAGATTCAATTCCTTTTGAAATGACATTGCTTTTCTTATCATAAACATACACATCTTTGGAAAGACCAAACCTTGGCGGTGAAATTTTTATGCCGTATTCATTAGCCAATGTAGTGCCATCCACGACATCACTCTCGTTGGCGGAGCAATTTAAGTACGTAGCTATAAACTCTCCCGTATGATAATATCTAAGCCACGCACACATATAACCTATAAGGCAATAGGCGATTGAATGATTATAGCCAAACATATACGAACTCGCATCTTCAATTATCTGTATGAACTCTTTCGCTTCTGTCCCGGCTACATCTCTCGGCTTATCAGATTTCGAGCAATACCCATCCAATATGTCTGAGAGCACTTCCTGTAGCCGCTCATTATCTTTGCGTGCAATTGCACGTCTTACATTGTCCGCGTCGCTACCCGACAAGCCACATATTTGCTGAAGGAACTTAATTATATCCTCTTGATAAACTAAATATCCAAAATTGTCTTTAAGTAAGTCATCTATTATAGGTGACGGATTCTTATGTACTTTCTTTTGAATAAGGTCGTTTCTATACGAGGCCCCGGATGGTCTGATACAAGCAGTAACCAAGCTCATATCAAAAATATTTTTCGGTTTAAACTGTCTAAGTAGTGAGTGAGCGAACTCACCTTCCATCTGAAATATTCCGATTGGACTCTTTATCATATCAGCCCATACCGCCGCATCCTCCCAATTTACCTCGTGAGACTTCGGATATGGTATCCCCGACATTCTACAAGTATCTCTTATTATCTGAATGTTCTTCAGTATTAAACAGTCATATTTAACCAAGCCGCATTCGTGAATCTCATCCATATCAATCATCAGTGTTTTATATCCATCCTTATCAAAAACACCGTAACTGTTGTCAAGTTCAATTGGACTAATAACAATCCCCGCCGGGTGAACGGATTGCGAAATTTTCGTCCCTACCAATCCGTCATAGTAATAAAAAATATCGGGATACTTTTCTCTTGTCTTTTCGGGGTCTGCCGAAAATTCACTTTTAACCCTTGCAATAAAATCGTAATTATACGGATTATCCTTTGATTTATCATCGAATTTCCGCTCATGTTCCTCATTCCATTGGTACATTAACGCTCGTCCGACTTCGTCTATAACACTTTTCTCGGCAAGCGTACCGTAGGACGGGACTCTCGCTGTCTTTTTTACTCCAAATCGATTAATGATATACTCAAAAATTTTGGGTCTGTCCTCGGCAATTACATCGACATCTATATCACCGACTTCCTTTCTGTCCTCGTTAGCAAATCTTGAAAATACTGTATGCCACGTTTCCGGATTAAGGTCTATAATATCAGTCACATATGCAACTCTTGACCCTCCCACAGAACCTCTCGCATTGCCGACAGCTATGCCGTTTTCTTTACACCACGAGATAAGCTCGCTCATAGAAAGCATAAAGCCGCTCATCTCAATCTTTTTAAATACTCTCTGTTCTTCTTCTATTGCGGATTTAAAGCCCTCAATCTGTTCCTTCGGTATGATACCTTTGTCGACTTTCTCCTTAAACTTATCATCAATTGTCTTTTTAAACACGCGGCTGTCTTCTTCCCTGCTTCCATACAAAATAGGATATTTTAAAGATATATCAATTTCAAAATCTTCAACGCTGTTTGCCATAACATTTGTGTTCTCAATAGCCTGTAAGTACAAATTCTCGGGAATACAACCTTGCTGTTTGAACGCCTCAACTAATTCGTCATATGTTTTATAGGTTAAATCAAAGGCGTCCTCATCTCCGTAAGACTTGCGCTTTGCTTTTAATAAGATTTTCCTACATTCGGCTTTATACGGAGATAAACTATGCGTATCAGTTCCCGCTATAAGAGGCTTTTCATATTTTCCGGCTAACGTTGCAAGGTGAATATTGTATGCCTTTTGGTCGGGGTGATTATGCGGTTGGATTTCCAAATAATCGTAATGTTTCACCAATCTTTCGTATGCAGGGTGAGATATTGGCAGCTTATTAAGCGGAGAAGCCAAACAAGCACTTATCTTTATCACGTTAGAAGACAATTTAAAAAATTCATCAAATGTCATTCTGTTTGTATAATAAAAATGGTCTTCTTGGCAGGATGTTGATACTGCTTTGAGCAATTCCTTTACGCCATTATAATTTTTGGCTATAAGTACGGTATGATAGTTATCCCTTATCTTTTCATTAAGACTCTCGGTAAGGTAAATTTCCACTCCCATTAAAAATTTAATTCCAACTTTATCGCAATACATCTTTTTCGATATCCAGCCAAGGGGATTTCTGTGCTCTGTCGATGCGATAGCTGTTTGACCTAACCCTTTAGCGTAATTAACATAATCCTCCCACTTCGTGCAGCTATCAAGCAAAGAATAATCGCTATGCAGATGATAACATACAAAGTTGTTATTCATATTCAGTCACCTCTTACCTCTCCAAATATTTCTCTTGTATCATCTCTCAAACACTTCGGTACAGACAAAGGCTCTTTATACTCAGTACCGTCCCATTTGTATTGATGGTCGTATTCCTCATATGTAGTAAAGAATCTCCGTGAGGGCGGGTCATAATGTATCCCCGTTTCGAAATTCGCTTTGCCCGTCAATCTGTCTTTTATTATATTTAAAACAACAGAATACTTGGCGTACTCTGTCGGCTTGTCCGTAGTTAGTGAGTCTTTCTCTTTTTTTGTAATTCGGCGCAACCCTATGGCTCTATGCGCCAGATTTATAATGCTACTGCTACCCGCGATATTGTATATTCCAATGTTTTCTCTATAATCCTGAGTTTTGTTAGGGTGACACACAAGAAATGTGATGACTTTATATTTTACACTAAACTGTATAAGCCAGTTTACAAATTCTTTTTCTTTGTCATTTCTGTTGGTTTCATTAGCCTTGAGATCAATCATCATCAAATTGTCCAGAATTAAACAGCGGCAATTGTGCCGCCTTACAGATGCCTCCATACTTTCCTTTATGCTTTCGGCATCATTGGCCCAATCATCGCGATAAATTTTTAACCGCCCTCGGTAATGCTCATCTATGAGCTGTCTTGCAAGCGGTTTTACTTTATAATATTTGCCACCGCTATCGGCTGTATATTCATTAAGATTCCTACACCCGGCCATTAAATGAGTTATCCAGTTCTTTGTCATCCAAGTTGGTAACTCCTTGCTGAACAACCAACAATCGCAGTCTTGGTCTAAAGCTTGCGCTATCAAGTTCCCCAACAGGCTCGTTTTGCCTGCTCCCGGTGTTCCTGATATAATATTAAAACTTCCGTAAAAAAACCGTATAAGTTCTTTATCAACTTCTTTTAACCCAATGTTAATCCCATCTATGTCAGCCATATCGACTTCCTTAATGTCGGAAAAATCCTCTACGGACGGCACGGGGCTGTCCTGTGCGTGCGTAATAATCTTTAATAAGGCTTGTTTCCCGCAACGAACAAGAAATTCGTTTAAGTCCTTTATATGTAATTTCTTGCCGTTTATCTCTACCACACTTGGCAAATCAACAATCTTACAACGCCACGACCCTATTCGCGGAACAATATTTTTTACATATTTCTCTCCGCTCTCATCATTATCATAAGCAATTATAATTTCTTCGAACTGTTCGAGCCAATCCCAATTCTCATCAAGCCAGTGCGTATTTCCGTCTCCTAACGGTATGCTAACAGCATTAGCAAATCCACTCTCTATCGCCGCAAGACAATCCCCCTCTCCCGTTGTGATGAGAAGTGGGGAATTTACATTAATTTTATTCATATTATAGAGCAGTGGCGTTGTGTCTGATTTCGGGAGGCACCATGTTTTTGTTTCTCCGTGCCGTATGGGTTTACTGGGTCTGACTTTGCACATCGTGAACACATCATTTGTGTCATAGTATTGGAATAACGTATTCCCCTCTTTATCTTGTTGTACGTCAGCATAATCAATGGTTTCTCTTGATATACCTCTTTTAGCCCAATATTCATAAACTACGTCTTTGTTTGCGGCGTATTCCGGCTTTGGGTAGCGATATTGGCTTCTCGTTTTAACCCCAACCTCGCCGAGAGCATATTTTATATCCGCCAAATCAAACAGTTTTTGTACGGCTTGCGCATAAGTCGGACCCTTATACATAAAAGCATCAATAATGTCGTAGTTGCGACCACACGCCCCGAAGCAGTGAAAGCTCAGCGTTTTAGGATTCCATATAAACGAGGGCGTATTTTCTTGATGAAACGGACATATCCCTTTTAAATTTTTCTCATCAAAATCTTTAATATCCAATTCGTCGGCAATGATAAATGCCATCTTATCGCCTAATTTTTGTTTTGCTTTATCTATGTATTTTCTGTCTATAAGCAATCTACCACTTCCTGACCCTTTTAGTTTTATTTTTACATTTAATTATTCTCTATACAGTCCTTGCTCCGACAACAATGCTCTCGCACACCGCACAAATGGTTACAAAAAAAATCATCCTTTTTAAACTTTCCTAACGACTTACTCTTTTGAACATACTGTCGCTCAATCTTATCCGTGAACGTGTTGTCATCTTTAATTTTAGTAACTGTTTCTGTGAACCATTGAATAGAATCATTAAAATCTTGTTCATTAAACTCAATCGTGACTGTATCATTTGCTCTGAACATATTGAAAATCAAATGTGATGGGAACTCATTAAATTCTGTTTTAATATATAAAGAATATAAATAAAGCTGCCGTGCATATTCGGCTTTTTCCTTGTCGTTTTTAAACTTTGATTTTGACTTGTGGTCTACAATTATATACTTGTTTGTATTTTTATCTTTAACAATTAAGTCTATAAACCCTATAAATTCATTGCCGTTGATGTTAAGGTGAATTTCTCTTTCACTATCAATTAAATCCCAATTATCGGGGAACCCATTAAAACTCTCGAAATATTCTAAGCCTTTATCGTGGTAGCTTTCATTGAGGTCAACATATTTATTAGGAGGAAAAGTTAAATTTACCCGCTCATAATATTCCTTTTCATATGTAGAACCTAACTCATATAATTCTAACGTGCCGTCTGTATATCTTTCAAACAAACTATGTCCTAATGTTCCCCATTGAGCAAACGCATTATTAACCTTTTCTAACGGCGGGTCTTGTAAGTATGACAAGTAAAAACATTTAGGACAGTTCTCATAGCAATTAACGCTGGAAAAAGACCACGCTCTGTCATCAAGCATAAACTTAATCTTATACTGTTCTAACTTATCCATCTTTATCATCTCCTGTAAAGTGAAAGGGCGGCTATTACGCCGCCCCGAATCGTGTTACTAAGCTAATTTTTTTATAAAATTCATCAAACGCATCGATAAAATCCCATCGTTCTAAATAAATGTTATATTTGCTATTGGTTCCACCTATGCTTATCTGAACCTGACCCGAAACCACAACAGACGGTACCACATAAACCTTTTTGTTATCATCCTTTATTGCCACAAGGATAAAAATATCACATGTGGGGTACTCTTTTTCTAAGTTAAACGCATAAAAAGAGCCGTTTTTACCCTTGTATAGTCTACTTGCCTTGACATCTATCTTGATATTATCATTAAGTAAGATGTCATACGGATGGTTTTGTGGCATTCTTCGAGTAGAGTAACCCTTTTGTTTCAACAGCGTATCGACAAAAGACTCATTAATTTTACCAAACTCAGTTTCACTTTTCTTGATTTCCAGACCGAGTTCGTTGGCGTAATGTCGCCACCCTCTACGGTGAGAGATTGCGCTTGCCAAACGGGTGTCGTTATAAAACTGTTCAGTTTCTTTTCGTGACGGCATCCTGTCTATTCCAAGTCCATCTTTCACCTCTAAAATCTTTTCTTTTATCTTTTCATCATTCCATTTAATTCCGTGTGAGTATGCCATTCAATCCTCTTTAAAACGGTAACGAATTCTCGTCCTCGTCCTCATCGTCCGACTGAGCAGAACTTTCTGTTTTTGCGCTGTCATTTTCATTCGTTTTATTTGCCTTTCTTTCGACAAATTCAATATCATCAACAACGACTATTTTGTCCTTGTGTTCTCTGCCGTCTTTATCTGTCCAAACATTATCATCAAGATAGCCCTCTATGGCAACCTTGTCCCCCTTGCCAAAATACTTCGCAAGAAAGTCAGCTCGGCTTCTCCAGACATTACAATTTACAAACACAGCCTCAGGATGATCTTTTTCTTTGTTATACGGCTTGTCTATTGCAAGAGAAAAATTTGCAAAGCTTATATCCGACGCTGTCTTTCTCAGTTCAACATCTCTCGTCAGCCTGCCAATTAAAATAACCTTGTTTCTTATCATTATTTGTTCACCTCAAATTTATCTTTTAGCTGCTCCAACACCTTCTTGCAGGCTTCTTCCGTTTTTAAACTGTTCGGATTCTTCTTGCCACCGTTATTTTCTGCCACAACAGCATAAACATCTTCTTTATTTATGCCGGATTCAATAATTTTTCCCATAAGAGCGATTGTCTCATCTTTTAGTGAACTGAGTTTGTCTGCGGTCGGCTGATCTGTATCCCTTTTTGCCACGGGGGTATATTCCTCTCCAGAGTTCGCCCATTGAATAATCTTTCGTCCGTGATTCTCCGTGAGCAATGTAGCACCCTCGCCTTCAAATATGTGGGTATTGTCCTTCTGCACCTCTGCGCAGTTTGTTTTCTGGTCTATAAGGAACGTACAAGTGAACTCATATTCAAATCCATCTCTTTGTTTTGCTCCGACCCCAAGTTTCTGAACTGACGTTTTACCTCTGTCATCCTTATTGACTTCGTATTGGTCTTTACCTCTCATCGTTGCAATGATATGTATCGGCGAATCAGCAATAGCGTCAATAAAACGGTTATGTCGCGGAGTGATTTTGATCCACGCCTGATAAGTTCCACCAGCTTGCTGTTGAAGTTCAAGACAACCGCCTTTACCTTCCCACTCGTGAGATGACGAATCAATAATAAGAATATCATACCCCTCAGATACAGCAAAATCAATTAACTCAACATACTTTTCAGGGTTATGTGGTGGCTCAATATCAACTATATCATAGTCAAACTCATTAGCATAATAGTATCCTCTTTTTTGCTCCGTATTAGCCAACAAGATTTTAGCATCCTTGCCTGTCTCTTTTTTTATTTCATCAGCCATACCACTTGCCAACCGCAAGCTTCCATACGTCTTTCCTCCGCCGGACGGTGCCATCAATGCCAACTTAACGTATATTTTCTCTCTTTTTGCTTTTTTTACTTGAAATGCCAAGTATATCTCCTCCAATTTTAATTAATATCTATGTAAGCGCCATTCCTGACGATAATAAAATTTGTTATATATAAACTTGTTTTCACAAGGTAAAAAGAATGTTATATAATATTATTCCCTATAGAGTATTCCTTAAGTTCGAGCCCTCTCTTATTAATTCTTTTATAAGCTGCTCAGCCAACTGTTCATTGGAAACACTTGCAACCACAACTCCATCTCTGCAATCTATAAGCTTTTGCCATAATCCTGAACGCTATTGATAATTTGAATAAGTTTTTCTTTGTCCATCACGACATTTCACCGTCCTAATCTATATTTTGGTTTTAGCTCCCTGACGATATGCCGCCAAAAATATGTCTATGTATGCGGCAATTTCTTCTATAGAACTGCTGGGAGCCATATCCTTATGACTTATTACATTAGCATTTTTCTTATCACATTGAATAATTAAATTAATTAATCTATCTTTCACAAACCCCATCCCCTTCAATATATTCTTTTACATTTATGTCGAGGTTGTTATTAGAAAACAACTCTGTCAGAATCCTCGGTACGTACTTTGCGTTTCTCAGCTCGTCAATCGTGCTGCATATATCCTCTATCATCGGGAGCATACCATCACAATATTTTTGAAGTTTCTTAGCTATCTCGGCTTGATTCTTTACGGAAATTCTTTCGACTACCACCTCATCTTCTAACCTGTTCAGTCTAAACCCATCCCTTGAACTCAAAGCCTTTCTTCCGTGATAGTGTTGAACGTCTTCCAGAATAAGATTAGCTCTCACAACCTTGTCACCTATTTGTTTCGCGTAGTTGTTACTCCCATATGTATGCAAAATATGTCTGACACTTTCAAATCCCTCAATCATATTTTGTATATTCTCATCGTTATCGAATGAATACTTAGACAGCTTGTAAGAGTCTTCTTTAGGGGCAGACACTTCCCGCCTACGTTCGGATATTTGTTTTTGACTTAGCGTCTCCCTCTGCTTAACACTCCCACCTTCCGCCGATGCTACATATAACTCAGCTCTCATATAAAGCGGGATTGAATGATTCAAAATCGAAATAGCCTTCTCCTTTTTCGCCCACGTATCGGCAAGATTCATATTGGTTGTAACTCCCCACCTGCCGTTTGCGTATTGCTTGATAAACTTGCGCCCGTCCGTAATGCAATATTCGGTTTCACTCATTAAATCGCCGTCCTTTTTCTTCTCGGTTTGTTTAGGCTTCCTTCATAGTATTGAGAAATCATTTTTGCAATATGATAACAAGCCGAATCGGATCTCCCGGGGCGCATAAGGTCACATTTTACATAATTATTTGCAGATGCCACCAACATAACAGGCATAACTTTTTCCAGCGCCTTTACAAGTATTTCATCATCCACATTCTCGTTTTCAGCAAAAAATGTTGCCAATCCCGTTATTATTGCACTTGCCAGAGAGTTTTTATCTCCATACCACGCGTTACGAATAGTCTTAAGGACTCTGTCAACCATTTTGTTACCGTAAGTCTTTTGTATCTTTACAAATTTGCTTACCGCCCCTATAACGTTGTCAAACTTCATTCCGCAGTTTTTGTTGTAGTCAAAGCGATATTTGCGGAACAGATTAACCAGTTCAAGCGCCTCTTTATCCTTCTCTTCGACTCTGCAATGGAACACCTGATTGGCTGTCAGCTGTGTTCTGCCCGTGTTTAACACATTGAACCTACGGCATTCCTGCTCATACGTTAATCCCGTTAAGACCTGACACACAACCTCTTTGTACCCGAGTTTCTTCATTGCCTCGATTCTGTGTTGGGCATCAAGACACCAAAACTCCCCGTCTCTGAAGCTTACAAGACCTATCCCAACTATGTCGGGCATAAAATTCTTCGCGATTTTGTTTACCTTTGATTGCTTCAACTCTCTTTGATAACCCGCGAACTTTAAACTGTCAATGGGTATCCGTTTTAGCATAGGCTCCGGAACTCTCTTTTCTTCTGTTTTACTGAATAGCTTCATCATTTTTAACTCCTTCTTTATTATAATTTAATATATTTTGAATTATTTCCGACTGTTTAAGCGCAATAGTGCTATTAGCTGTCGGTATATTTTTTTCGTTTGAATCTATCTCGACAAAGGCGTTTTCCTTAAACTCAGATAACCACTCATCGACATCTATATCTTCGTCACCGTCAACTATACATTTTACTGCATAGATGTAAAGCGGGAGGTTCATATCTTCCTCAGATATTCCATTCGTTATCGCAAACGATTTATAGAAAATACAATCACTCAACATAGTTTTGTCGCCGTATTCTGAGTACCAGCTAACAGTATTATTCATAGTTTTAATACTGAAGTCTGCATAAGGGCAGTTTGTTGTAAGCATAAGGGACTGCACAGCCAACTTATCGTTTGCGAACTCCATTGCAAAGCTCTGAATTTCCTCGGGGGCATCCTCGTCCAAACAAAATGTCTCTTCTTCCGCTATCGCTTCATTCTCAATCTCATCGGCAGACTCCGAGACAAACTCTTCGCTATCGTCAATCATATCTGCGCAATTTTCAGAAAGATATTCATCAAGCATTTCGTTCATCTGATTTAATCTGCTCTCTATTACGCTTTTATTCTTCGTGCTTTTTTCATACACAGACACATAGCTGTCATAGATTTCATTTCCATCCTCGTCAAGTTCATCGGTGTTAATAACTTTACGATATTTGATGTCGGAAACGAATGCTTGTAAAAAGTCGCCATAGCACTCTAACTTATATCCTTTTTCCATAAAGTAAGCAAAGTTCGCTATAACTATAAAGAACTCTTTGTTTTTCATATGGGCTTCTAATTCTTCACTATCAACGGTTGCCTCATCAAGCTTGTCCAAAAGAGTTTTAAAATACTTGATGTCATCCTCTGAAATACAATCCGCCATTTTTAAACATAATTCTTTATAATTCTTTATCCAGCCATCTATGCCAAACGAAACAAGACTCAATGCTTCTCCAATGCTTCTCTCAGTAACACCCTTTAATTTGTTCTGCGTTGAGAACCCGCACTTATCCATTACAAAGCGATGTTCTGACAGTTCTTTTATAATGATAGCCATTTTATCGCCGAGGCTGCTCTTTCCTATCTGTGCAACATTCATAGGAGCGCCACTATTATAATCAAGTATTTCCAGCTTGATGTCATCATCCGTACACTGATGTTTAACCTGTGCAGGAATCATATATTTTTTGATTTTTGCCTTTAGCTCCGGCGGTAAATCTTCAAACTTTAAACCTCTGATATCAATAGTTTGTCTAACCCTCTGCTTGTTGCCTTCCATATCGAGCATGGGAATATGTTCGCCATTGCGATTCTTCTTCAAGCCAAATTTACCCGTTTTGTTTGACTTTCTTTCATAGAGAATACCATCATATGTAACCAAATAATCCCTTGTTTTTGGGTTAATAGAAAATTCACCCTCTACAAACTCTTTAAGAGTTGTCAGGCGTTGCTTACCGTCTATCAGCCAAGCAACCTCGCACCCGTTTTTATCAAACTGAGTGCAAATCAAGAGAGGCAAAAACTCTCCGCCCTGAATAACTCTGCGGACAAGGTTACTTTTCTTTTCTTTGTCCCATTGCATAGAATATCTCTGTAACGGATGGTCTAACCTTATCTCCTCGCTGTTCATTTCCTCTATATAGGTTGACAGCGGAAGATTCTTATCCGTTGTCAACGGGATGACTCTTATTTCCATTTCATTTGATGTATTCTCATTAATCATTTTTATCTCCTTCTCTTATCGTCTGCTTCTTAATATAGAAGCCTTTTCATATATTCTCATACTCTTTACTGAATCTGTATACTTCTTTTTTGTTATTCCCATAGTGCTGATAATGTCATCTTCATCAAAGCCAATAAGCTTAAAAATAACTATGTCCTTTTCCCTTGCAGACAGTTTTGTTAAATACCGCCTAATCTTATCTATGTTGCTGTTATCTTCAATGTGTGGAGCCGGAACAACATCGACTTTCAATGTTGATTGCTCGTCCGATATTGGGACATCTAAACTCCCCGCGCTATGCAGGGCCATTCTTTTGTCCCTGTCCGTACAGTCCCTTAGTTCCGTATTGGCTTTACGTTTAATAACATTAGTGGCAAAAGTGAACAGATTTGACTTCGACTCATCATATGTAGCCATTGCCTTTGTTAGTTCAATCCCTGCCATACTCTCAAAATCATCATAATCAAGCTTTGCCGACTCATATTTTTCCTTATAACTTGCCTTCCAAAGAGGAATAATAACTCTACTCCGTATGGCGTTCCAATTTGTCTCAAGTAGTTCAGATGCCATTGTTATCATCCTCCTCAAATTGGGGGCATTTGGATATACGGTAAGATCCGCCCTCAGTTTTTGTTTTTTTTGCCGTCCAACCCTCTATCGGGGTTAGGTCTCTGCTCCACGAACACTCTCCGCAGCACTTCTTACAGTACCAACATATCTGTCCCTGTCTTTTTGTTTTCTTGTTTTTCTCAGATGTAGCAACTTGCCCTCTGCAAAAACATTTGCGTCCGCAAAACACTTGATTTTTACGTCTGGTTTTAAACGGCTTTTTACAGTTTGGACATCTTTTTGTGTAAATCATTTGCTATCTTTCCTTTCTCGTTATTAATATTTGCAATGGAGTATTCTCTGCAAAACTTAGCGTTATTTTAAATTTATGTCCAGCATTACTCCCCTCGTATTGAAATAATAAGTTGTACAAACAAGTTTTCATTTTGAGTACTATTATATATATAGTTCACAAAATGAACGCTCAGCATCAAATAGGTGTTGACTTTGTGTTACAATTATGTTACAATACATTTATCGAGTTATTCAAACATTGTAACGCTATGCAATACATCCTTGGGTTGCTTTTGGTTTAAGTATAACACTCATTTTGACTGCTGTCAATAGCAAAAATTCAATTTTTGAGTATATTCGTGCAGGTTAAACAAATGAGGTGTCCGAGTTTTGAGCACAATAGACAAAATCATTCTGCTGTTAGACGAAAGCGGCAAGTCTCAAAAAGAATTTGCTGATTTTTTGGGAATTACCAAAAACGCCATCACCGACTGGAAATCCGGACGGATTAAATCGTACAGGAAGTACATTCCAAAAATTGCAGCGTTCTTTGATGTGTCAACAGACTATCTGCTCTCTGACGATATGAACACTTCAACGCAAGAGAGCGAAGCTCCGTCAATCTCTGAACTTATGGAAGGGTTTTTAAAACTGTCGCAAGAAGATAAAGCTGAATTTATTAAGCTTGCGACAATGATGAGTAACTCAAACCATAAAACTTAACATTACAATAATGTTACAATTGTGTTATAAACATTAAAGAGGTGATTGTATGTTCTGGGATAAACTAACCACTCTTTGTAACGAGAATCATATCTCACCAAACAAGCTCTGTAAAACGTTAGGGTTTTCTAATGCGACCGCCACTAAGTGGAAAAGAGGTTCTATTCCTCGCGACACCGCATTAAAATCAATCGCTGATTATTTTAATGTATCTGTTGACTACTTATTGGATAGGGACCCAACAGACACGTTCCAAACGTCTGTGTTTTGGGGTAAGTTCACCGAACTCTGTATCAAGAATAACGTATCACCAAATGCTGTCGGCAATGTTATAGGAGTCTCGTCATCTTCAATCACAGGGTGGAGGAAGGGCGCACAGCCTCGAAATGTCGTTTTGGTAAAAATCTGTGATTATTTTAAATTACCTTACGACTATTTCGACAGTAACGACAACACGAACTCACAACCCATTGAGCCTGACCATTCTATCCCTGAAACGATTGAACTACCGCTTAATATAAGTAGTGATGATTGGCAACTCATTAAGTTCACCCTTAGCAAGTATAAGTAACCCTTGATTGATTGGCACAGCACTATTATATCTAACTTTTAACGGTTTGTCAACTAATAAATTCTAACTTTTTTAAGTTTGTGCATAGTTGATAAATTAGCAAAGAAAAGATTGTTAAACTTGTATTAAGAGGTGATTGTATGTTTTGTGTCGGGCTACAAAAACTCATTGACGAACGCGGAATCTCTCGTAAGGAGATAGCCGGTGTTATCGGGCAGTCTATCAGCCAAGTTGGTATGTATCTTCAAGGTCGTCGAGACCCGAGTACCGCCATTCTTTTAAAACTATCACGCCACTACGGCGTGTCCGTTGACTCACTCCTTATGAATGAATGTGTCAAGACGGACGTTGAGCAGAATGAACTTCAAATGCTAAAAGACTTCTATAGTCTCCCTATTGATATTCAACAAGACATACGTGGCTTAATGCAGCATATAATAAGAGAGAATTATCTCAATACAAAGTAGCGCACCAGCAGCACCAATATGCCCGCCTTTTGGTTTTCTTGTTTCTCATTACTTGTACCGCCTCTCTTCATCGTTTATTATTTCCGATAGGGTTCCGAAAATCATATACCCAACCGCTATAACTAATGAAATCAGTATTATAGCTTGAATATTAGTAGCCCCATCTGCCGTTGTTCTTAATAACCAATTAATCATATGTAAATCTCCCTCAATCCATCTTTGCAATCCTACAGTTTTCATCCACTAACCAATTAATTGATACTTCTGATAATACTCGCTTATTATCAACAAGCTTTATTAACCGCGTGCTTGTAAAACAATATATTCCCGGCTGTCTCTGATTATAAAAAGTAAACCATTCACCCTTTTTCAGCCGAAATTTTTTTCGTAGTAAAAATATAATAATTTTATTAATCAAACCGCTTCTCTCCTTTTGTTAATTTTAACTATTGTAAAATTTTGTCGTCTGTGCTATAATTGTTATTGCCTTATGGCAAATGAAAGGAGTTGGTCTCTATGTCCAAGTTTTTGATTTTGCCTTGTTCTTGTGTAAAGGCGATGCGTAAGGCAACAACAATTATACAGCAGAACTCATACTGCTAAAGTGACCCGCACACGAAGATAATGCGTAGTGATTTTGCGCATAGACGTTGGCGATTATGCTCGTGGCAACCTAAATCTCTATCGAGTTGCCGTGGATGCTCCGTGAAGGCGAAAAGCCCTGAAGGAACTATCAACGCTCTACAGTGTGTACAAGTAAACAAATTTGAGAGCTTGAAAGTCTGTAAAATCACCGCAGGCTTTTTTGTCTTGCCAACAATCAAACTCTTGTATGAGCAGTCCACTTTAGCATTGCCGCCTTTGTTTTTGTTGAACTTACATATTGCTAACATCCGCAAAATGTGATATAATGAATTCGTCGATTAACACACCTATATTAACCTTACATATATCGGAACGAAAACATATAAATCCATATATGTAAGAGGTGATAATTATTCTTGAAATTCTTTTTAGGATTTTGAGCGTAGCCGCCGACATAACAGCTATAATTATGTTCGCCGACTATGTGATACATAAAATCAGATAATCTTTGTTATCGACTTCTCACTCGTGCCAACACGCGCACGAGTGTTTTTATATCGCCCTTTACGGACAGCCGCAAGTTCAACAAAAACGAAGGCGGCTTAAATATCCCTTAGATTAAGTTCTGCGCGGCTGACGTACTTACGTGTAATGCGATAATGCGATATAGCCAATGCGCAAGTTCTTAATAGAAAGAGCATAATGTTTGTCATTATGCGGCAGAGGATGTCTATGGACAAAATCCTACTGAAGTAAATTCAAGTTCAGTTAATGTTGAGTTAGACTTGAGCAGATAACCATAAGTGGGACTGTTGCACAGCCTGCCACAAAAATCTGTAGAACTTTGTCCTCTATCCTCACTTACTAAGGGGGAAGCTTTTATATTGGTTTACCAACCAAACCTGTCACACCTTTTGAAGCGTCTTTATGGCTTGCAATAATAACATCACAGCTTGTAAGTTCTTTTCGGTGAGGGGATTTTCATTCCCAATTCCAAAGTCCTTAACCGCTTGTTGAGCCTCTGTTATCAACTCGTTTACTTCTTTGTCGAGTACATCAATGTGTTTGTTCATAATTTCACTTCCTCTCTTATATTAGTTGCGGCGAACGCCGCGCCCAATGCCATATAATAAAATTCTCGTTTTTTCTTTTCCGAAAGACAACGTATAAGTTCTATCAACCTTTGTGTTTCTTTATCCTTCATTTGTTCCGCCTCCTTAAAATCCAAGCGATAACGCTTATGCAAAATAAGATTTCCGTTACATCCGAAGCAATGCTTAATAATTTCATCATTACCACTCCTTTTATCTTGACAAATCCGAAACGATATAGTATACTTATTTTCGAGGGGAAGTTTATCCCCTCACCCTATTCTATCAGCTTTTCGATTATCTCGATTAGCTTAAAGATTAGGTCCAGTATTGCGGTGGCAAGTACAATCTTTTCGGTTGTGCTTGCTTTTTTACTGTTCCGTTTCTTCATTGTTTTTGCTCCTTTCGATTTTGGGTGATTCCCTCACCTCTTGATATTATTATAGCACATATATTGCTAATTGTCAATACAAGTGTAGCAATTAAGCTGCTGTCAAGCTGTACAAATATTGCTATTTCGTTTTAGAGATATTGCACATTTATTGCTAAAGTTTATACTTTCATAGTATTTTACTCTTGACGTATAGCAACAATTATGCTATTCTATGAATAACAGGAGGTGCTTATATGAAAGTAAACGAAACTTTAAAATCGTTGCGCCAAGCAAAAAAGTTAACTCAGGCTGAAGCGGCGGTGCAATTAGATGTTTCTCTTAGTTCATATCAAAAATATGAACGGGACAAAAACAGCGTTGTTCCATCATTAGATGTTTTATTGCGTATTGCCGACTTATTCGGTGTCACCACAGATTATCTGCTCGGCAGGGAAACAGGCGAACCCGATACCCTCGATACATTGACGGCTGAATTTAATATGTCAGAGCTTGAAAAAAAGATACTTGACAATTATCTTTCACTCCCCGATGATATGCGCGGTGACCTTATGGACTTTCTCGAAAAATCCGTCAAAGAAGTTATGACCGAGAACAGCGACTAAGCGGCTGTTCTTTTTTTATTGCTTTCATTCCCTCTGTAATCATTAAAACGCCCATCTGTTGCACTTCATTCATATTTTTTATAATTGATATGAATTTCTTTATTTCTTTTGTATTCGCCATTCTGTTTCACCTCACTTTTGTAATAGAATATTCTCTATAAATTTGTCGTCAAACCGAAATTATATCAATTTGGTAAAATACACAAAATACATCTTTTTACGTAAAAACTCTTGATTATGTGTGTTTTGTATGATATAATGTTACAAAAAGATTACAAGACTGCTTGAAATCAATTTATAGCTATATTATAATTCATTATAATGAATTTGTCAATACAATTATTCATTATTTTGAATTATTTGTACACTTGCATAAAATTAGATGATAAATTTTGGCAATTATTACGAAAGGAAATATGAAATATGTTTTGGAATAGATTTTTTTGTCTGTGCGAAAAACATGGCACAAGACCATTAAACGTTGTTAAAACATTGGGAATTAGTTCCGGAAGTATTACCAACTGGAAAAAGGGTGTTATTCCCAATGGCGAAACCCTCATTAAACTTGCCAACTATTTTAATGTATCAATAGATTACTTAATAGGTAGAAATGCTCCGGAATCTGCTATCCTTTCTTATAATGGGTCAGACCCTTTAAAACAAGAGATTTCTAACATTATAACTGACATTCTTGATTCTACAGACGACACAAACAAACTTGAATTACTTAAAAATATACTGATAGGATTTACGAAATAGACCTATCTTCTATAAACAATAAAAAAGGATATGATTATATGAACCATGATTCACTAAATAACAACCACTCACTCTCATCCCAAATAACGATGGCGGTTGTAGATTCGCTTGCTACTTCTAAAACCAGTAAGCGAAAAATAATTTCCTCTGCGGAGATACAAGAGGGTAGCATTGCCGAGGTCGTGGCAAAACATATTTTAAATGAAATTCTCTCATACCAAGCAGCCATTCAAAACAAAGACGAGGATGTTGCCATAACCCTTGTCCAGTTTAGCCAAGATATAACCCTACAGGTCAACTATGTTGGTTATTTAGGGTACAACCTCATTACGTTTGGCGGTACGGACAGTTATGGCAATCCGCGTGAACTGATACAAAGCATTTTTCAGTTGAATGTTCTTTTAACCACGATACAAAAGCAAGATGTTTCTGCTCCTCGGAGAGAGATTGGCTTTCGGGTATCTTAAACATATTCTGCCTGCTGTCAAACTCACTCCGCCACTCTTTATCTAATTCCATATAAATCAACCTTTCCGATTTATTTTGCATTTAATTATTCTCTATCTTAATTGAGATAGAAGCAAAATAAAGACAGTTTAATGTCACAGTTATCGCAAAAACGACTCCTAAATTCATTAACCTTTTAAGAAAATTACTTTATTATGTAAAAATTTTTAAATATTGGGTTGAAAAATGACATAAAGTATGGTATGATAAATATGTTACTTATCTTTATTTTTTAATTATTTTAGGAGGGATTTTATGTTTAAGAGGTTTGTAAGTTGTTTGTTGGCTTTGTGTTTAGCCTGCGGTATGTTTAGCGTCGTATTAGCCGAGAATGGTGAAATTTCGGTATTTTTAGACGGCGAGAAACTAAATTTTGATGTTCCGCCGCAAATGATAAACGATAGGACGATGGTCCCAATGCGTAAAATATTTGAGGCAATGGGAGCGGTGGTTGTATGGGACGACTCAACCGAAACCGTCACGGCAACAAAAAATGCCAAAGAGGTAAATCTAACCGTAGGAAGCAATACGGTATACAAAAATGGAAGTCCTATCCACACCGATGTTCCAGCACAACTAATAGATGGCAGAACTTTAGTCCCCATCAGAGTTGTTTCGGAAGCTTTAGAATGTAATGTTGACTGGATAGAAGAAACAAATACGGTCAACATTACATCCAATATTAAATCTCTTGGCTGCGGAAACACCAGCGGGAATCTTGCAAACGGCGGACAAGTTGCTTATTCAAACGGGACTGTGTACTATTACGATTCAGTAAAAAATGGTTTGTATAAAATGAACGCAGATGCTTCTTCTCAGGAATTTATATCCGCTGACTATTGTCAAAGCCTAAACATAGTTGAAGATTGGATATATTACATAGCAAAAGAAAAGATAGTTAAGATAAAACCTGATGGGACAAATAGAACTGTGTTAAACTGCACCGACAGAGCGCTTGAATGCATGGTTATAGCCAATGGTTATTTATACTACCTTGACATTTGGGGCGGCTTGTTTAAAGCAGACTTAGACGGCTCAAACGCACAAAGAATTGGCGACTTCCGAACCAACTATTTTCAAATAGAAGGCGATTGGATATACTACGTCTCCGAAAGAGCTTTAGCTACTGGTCTTTCCATATATAGAGTGAAAACAGATGGGACAGAGCAACGTGAGATAGCTAATGATGTTGACTCCTTTGTTGACTTTAGTGTTGTCAATGGATGGATATATTATGTGAATCACGTTTTATCCTCCGACATCCCCTACCACATACAAAAGGTCAGCATTGACGGAACGAATAAAAAACTTTTGCATTCGTCTCAAAACCGTATATGCAAACTGAACGTAGCAAACGATAGCATATACTACTCAACATCCTACGGCACCAAGGATACGGATGAATTAAGAAGGATAAATATAAACGGAGAAAACGATACTCTTTGTAAGGCTTTCAACGAGTCGATATTTAGCATTGGTACATATCTGAATTACATTGTTTGCTCGACGTATGTTCAGCACAATGGTGAATTTTTCAACAGTATATTCGTCTTATCATCTGACACAAACGGAGCATATAATAGCATCTATGAAAGCAGCGATAGCAACGATGATAAAAATGGCGAAGAATTAAAAAATCCTGCACCCGACCAAATCAAGCTTGATTTTGTAAACAGCATAAAACACGCTTTTGAGTCTGAAAATAAAGCCATAAAAGATATGGACAAATTGTCAGACGACCGCGTAGGAATATATACGATTTCTTTCTATGGTAATGTAAAAAATGCTATTACATATTTTAATGCTGCATATCAAACCAGCTTAGAATATAGCGACCTATCTTCAACATCTTCCGACTTAAAAAACATTTTAAGGGTGTTAGAAGATATTGAAACTGGGGAATATTCACTTGTTGAGCTATACAGTCGTTTTTCGAGCACATTAAAATATGAACGTTCTCTCGTTGACAAGTTAGAACGCTTGGCTAATTAAGCAAACATATTACAATAAGGAGCGAGTGTACAAACTGATGTTCTTTTGTCTAAATATGATATAATTAACAAAAATATTTAAGGGGTGATAAAATTGTTTTGTAACAAATGCGGAGAAGAAAATAATGATGATAGTTTATTTTGCGATAAATGTGGCAATAAACTGAATAATGATATTAATATAGGAGCAGAGAGCAACAATGCTTATGAATTAATTTATAAAAAAAATATGTTTACTGGTTTTTTGTTGAATATTATCGCCTTTGTCCTACCAATATTAATGACTGTCTTTTTACAATTTTCTGACAGTACACCACAGAAAAGCAACTCTCCCGGTGATATAAATATAAATATAGATATAAATACACCCAAAGTAGATATTGGTATTGCAGTAATCATTGGCATACTGATTTTTGGGTTGGGTATGGTAATTTATTTTATAAAAAATAAAAAGGCCCAAAGAATAACATCTATGGTTTATTTAATTAGTGCTATTACCGACTTAACTCTTTTGGCTATTACCTGTCGATTTTATGTATTAACAACTTGCGGATTAGGTGTTGTACTGTTTATCCCGGGCATTTTGCAAATTATCGCCGGAACAAAGTTCGTTTCTGCTACAAGATTCAACAGATAAAATATGATGTATAAGAAACAAGCATTTAAAGAAACAAGGTTGATTGTTTATATTGTATTGCTCATCAATGGGTTAATATTTTATAACTTAAAACCATTTCAATATCTGTGTGATGACGGCGCAATTAAATGCTCAATGTGCGGAATGAGAAAAGCGATTGATAAATTATTAACCTTTGATCTTTATGGAGCATATCTATCAAATCATTATATCGTATTGGTGGTAATATTCTTTCTTATAGCAATTATTGATGTCATTTTCATTTTTATAAATAATGTTTTGCACTCCTGAAAAAAAATACAGTCCCGAAGTTCTGGGACTGTATTTTTTACACCTAATTTAGATAATTTATTTCAAGAAACTTAACTGCCAAAATATACGTACTATTTACTACGAAACTTTTCATCTTACAAAACAATAGTTTAAGAGTTATAATAATATTGTCCACTTGACTACATACTACTTTATAATAAAATATTTTACAGCACATATAAAGGAGTCAAGAAATATGGATATAAACGATATAAATAGAAGAATTTTAGAGTTGTGCGAAGAAAAAGGGTGGAGCGAGTATAGGCTTGCAAAAGAATCAGGCATACCAAATTCGTCATTAAATTCAATATTTAAAAATAACCATACACCAAACTTTTATACTTTACAAAAGATATGCGAAGGGCTGCAAATTTCCCTGTCTCACTTTTTTGATAGCAAATTATTCTCGAATATTGACACCCCTGTGTTTTTGAAGTTGTGGAACAGCCTTGATGATGATTGTAGGGAAAAAGTTCTAATTTATATGTATGGACTGCTTCGCATAACAGTACCAAAAGAAGGCTTAAAAAATGAAATTCAACGAACTTAAGGACATAGCTCAACCACATATCAGAAAGGGTCAAAATTTGCCCTCTAACAGTTTTTTGCTGCTCACACAGCTACATATACAATATAAAACAAAAAGTCAATGCGAGAGCGATTTTGAGGATATAAACCCATTATATAACACTCCTGCGATTTTATATTCTGATAGGGATGATAATAAAACAATATACTTTAATTCCAACACTCGTTACTGGAATTTCTATATATTCCACGAAATAGCCCATTATTTATTAGGACACGAAAATGACTCCCCTCAAAATGAAATTGACGCGGATATGCTTGCCTGCATTCTTGCAGCACCGGAAGAAAATCTCCCATCAAACATAAGGTCGGCAAAAGATATTAGCTCTCTTTGCCAAATACCAATAGATAAAGCTGAAATGTATTGGCAGGAGATAAAGTCACGTAGAAAACTTCCGATTATCCCCATAACCCTCTGCGTCTTACCTATGCTTTTAATAGCGATTATCTGTGTATGTGTATTGCCACTGCCAAGCAAAGACATAGATACTCCCACAGAAGCATACGAGAATATCGAACAAAGCACCCCGGAACAAAACACCAACCCAGACTCACAGACCACCGTATATATTACAAGCTCAGGCAAAAAATTCCATTTACCTTCCTGTCGATACATAAAAAATAAGACAGGCATTATAGAATGCTCTATGTCTGAGGCTATCAAAGAAGGGTATACACCTTGTAAAATCTGTATAGGCGAATAAGTAAAAGACCGCTAAAATGGCGGTCTTTCTATCTCTCTTAATCAACGCAAATACGCATTTAATACAGATAAAAAGTTCTTAACATCTCCGAAATAGTTGGGATACGCCTTTCTGAGTTCTGTCATTGATTTTGCAGATACCAAGACATTGTTTGTGTGCGACATCTGCTCCAACCTATCATATTCAGCCTCAGCCTGCGCAAACTGAGAAACCGTATAAGAACTAACCTTTATTTCGTTTGTTTCAGTATCAAGACTCATCAAAAAGTAGTCGCACCCACCTTTTACTTTTACACGATTGTGGATTTTTATTGCTTTTGACATTGAATCAAGTTTGTCAATTATCCCATAATCTTTATCCAACTTCCTAATCTCACATATCAATTCTCCAACATCGTTAGGAGTGTTCGGTGTGATAGCTTGCTCCTCCCTTATTGCGAATAGAGAGGATACCAACGCAAAAAATCTAAAATACTGCTCGTCACCAACTCCCGACTTTAAATTTGAGTTAGTGTACAAGCTCATAACCTCAACAGCTGTAGCCCACGAGTGCTGAAGCTGTGTCCTAAACTGGATTTCTACCCTCATACGGTTATACTTGCTTTTTGGGGTTTCGCTCTTATACTCATACATCCTATGCAAACATCTATAGCCATCGGATTTTGGGGTTTTGATATAATCCTTTTCTTTGTACATATAGTGACGTATCCGAGAGCCTTCGTAGGCACTCGCTATGCGATAGACATCATCAACTGTAGGAACAATGACTCTACAACCGCCTAAATCCTGCATACCAAAAAGGCTCATTTGAGGGAATCTCCTTAACTTCCCTATTATCGAATCCATGCGCTTTAATCTATGTACAATCATATAATCCTTGTCGCAAAGATTTCTAAGTTTTCTCGTCACTACATATAAAGGATACCCATGAGCTGCTCGCCAGTTTCCCACTATCTTGTACGCCTGTCTCAACTCATCATCACTTGCTCCGTGACTACATATTTTCTTTCCCGCCTTGTTTATCTGGTTTTTTGAATATTTCGATTCAGTCCACGGCATTTTTCTTACTCCCATGCTAACCACCCTTGAATAATATTTTTACGTTATATTATTCCCTGTCGATGGCTTTTAAATCTTAATCTGTGTTTTAACATCATTTTAACATATATTTATATATTTGGCAATAGTTTTTACAAAAAAAGAGAGGGGGTTGCCCTCTCTTACTCAACAATCTTAAATTCAAGCCTCGGGGTTATATTAAGTTTAGAACAAATGTCAGATACATCCTTCATGGTAAAATTGCAACCTCCGTCTTCTATTTTTCTAAGCTTCTTCCTTGTCACACCCAAGAACTTAGCAAATTCATTGAGCGACATATGCCGTGAGCATCTCTCGGTCTCTATCGCCGCACCCATCTTTGCAGACAATCCGGCGAAATAAATTTGCTCAGGTCTTAACTCTTTGCACAAAAGCTGTACTAATTCCTCAGGGCTAATCATCCTCGTCATTCTCATTATCTCCGTCTTCATACTCAATACAGTCATCCATATCTCCCGTATATATTGTTGCACCACAATTATCACAATGAAAAATCTCTTGCGAAAAATCATTTAAACAAACTATCATTTCGTCTGTAGTAAAATCCGCCGTGTACCCCTTTTGAACGACATATTCATCACAACACGGACATATTACCGCCTTTTTATATTTTACCATAAATTATCCTCTCTTTCCGTTATCTCGTTAAAACCGTATATTTTCGGTATCCCATTGTATGTTCTAAATCCCATATTCGTATAAGTATTTCGTCTTGTTCGTAAAAATCCGATTTATCCTTTAACTCATCAAAAAACGGGTATTCTTCTTTTAAATTTCCGCGCCATTTTTCAAGCTCATTTCTCGTGTAACGTTCGCATTTGTCGATGTCCATTGTATATCCGCCATATGACCTTTTCATATCATCGTCCGTCAGCGAACCCCAAAACAACAATGCTTCCGGAAGAACTGCTTTGTGTTCCCGACAAACAATCACATACTGCCTATCTTTACTTACATTCATTCTTCAATTCCTCCAATTTCTTTTCCGCGTCCTCTCGGGTAAGGAATACGGTTTTGCCGAATTCGTCTATTAATTCATTGTCGAAAGTACATTCTGCAATTTCTTGCTTTTCACAATTCCGACAAATTTTAAGAGACCGCTCAAGCGAAAAATCGAAATGTTCGCAACTGCCGCAAGGTGTAGCAAGCGCATAAACCTTTGTTCCCACCCTGCACGGAAGTTTTATGTATAAATCTTTATCGGCGAAATTATTGCACACCCTCATCGCTATCGAATATATCGTTGTGCGCTCAATCACTTTTACCATACTCTTACACGCTTCATAGTGTAAACAATTTTCACATTTCATTTGTTTTCACTCCTTACCACCTAAACATTTAAGACAATACGCATAAGCTTCTACTTCCCCTCTAAGAAAATCGTTTTCTTGCTGCAAAGCATCAAACGCATTTTTTGTTTTTGTTAGTTCATCAGTTATCCGTTTTATTTTATCTTGCATCTGGCTGTTTTCTTTGCACGCAAAGTCTAATTGTTCTTTTAAGCTCTTATGCTCGCTTTTCCCATTTGTTTCTGTCTCATAATTTTCTACGTAAATCATTTTTTAAATCACCCCTAAATATATTGTTAATGAAACTATAAATAAAATCACACTAATAATCGCTGTGTAAAACCATATGTATTGCTTATTTATACACAGCATAAGCGACAATACAGCAAAAACAGCCACCATAGCGAGCGCTACACCGATTATCTCTTCAGTCATTAATATCACTTCTCCTTCCAATCGCGAGTAACAGCTTCATTCTGCTCAAACCAGAAAACAACTTTACTATTATAGTCTGCTCTGATTATGCCATAATCCTCTGCTACTTTGTAAATGTAATTATCTCGATACAGTTTAGTCGGTATCCGTTGGATAGCAGAGCGAAATGCTTCTAAAGAATTCCCTCTCTTATAATGATTACACCTACGACAAGACGGCATATAATTTTCAAAACATTCAATTTTATCTTCACCATATTTTTCTTTAAGTCGTTGTGGAATTAAATGGTCTACTTGCATTTCATCATAAGATATTATTTTCCCACAGTATGCACAATGCTCATTATACTTTGCAAACACCTTTGCTCTTAAGTCTTTATTCATACCTGCTCACCTCTATTCTTTATCCATTTTTGCTTCACAAAATGGGCATCGTTTTAAGTAGTCAGCATATTCTGCGTTGTCTATACCGGTTTCAGCATTGCATTCGGAACATTTAATAACTTTATGTCCTATTTCATCGCGACAACAACTCCACTTTCCGTGCTGTACCTCCTCAACATCAGCAGGAGCGGTGTCTTTAGGAATAACAATAAAGTCATTGCATAATTCTTCTAAATGTTCATCTGTCCAAATAGGGGGAACAGTTGTATCAATACTGCTTTGATACCAGTCACCTAAATATCCAATATTAACAGCTTTATCTAAATCAATATATTTTTTCTTGCTCATAACAACTTTTCACCCCACAATCTTTGCCTTGCCTCTTCATATAAATTTGGATATTTATGCGGATTGAAATTAAATCCGTATAAATCAAAGAACGTATTATTTGACATCGAAAACCATTCTAATGCCCAAAACATTAGGCATTTTCCTTTGAATAATATAAAATCATACACGCTCATCCCTGCCCCTCCGTCATTTCTTTTACAAGCTCATCAACGTCTTTACATCTGATTACGCCTGCTTCATACTGTACTCCGCATTTTAACTTTATTGCAAACTCTTTTATTGCTTCGGCCTTTATCTTTTCCGGTTGATAATTCAAATCCTCTCGCCAGAATATAATCCGTTTTTGCAATTTGATGATTTCTTTGTTTTTTTTCGTCAATTATCTGCTTCAACCTCTCAATCTCTGCCTTTTGGCAGTTGATGAGGTCAAGAGCATCCCTCATTAACCATTGACTACACCATCTTGTTCCATCTTCTCTGCTTTCGGGCAGGTCTACTTGATAACACTTTCCGCTTGAACACTCGTCATCATTCGTTCTTTCATTTCCGCAACAATATTCCAAAGCCTTTATAATCTGTTCATCTGTCATTTTTCATCACGTATAATAAAAATCAGTAAGAAAGGGGCTGATTTTTATTATTTCTCCCTTCTTTAAAATTTGTTATATTTGCAGGATTAGCTACCTGCGGTATAATAAAGACAAGCACTGTGGATTTATATCTATTTTATTACAGCTTAGACTGGTTTGGAGTGACTCAAACCACAGTGGTTTGTCTGAAATGGTAATTAGTTAGTTAACGCTTTGACGTTTCTATTTGCGTGAATACATTGGCAGACCGTCTGTGGAAAACAGCAGTGCAAAAATATTAAAAGGAGGACACCATGTATTTTATTGGTATCGACATTTCAAAATTTAAGCACGATTGTGCTGTAATCGATGACTCAGGAGAAATTATTACTCCTTCGTGGTCTTTTACAAATGACTCAGAGGGATTTGCACAGTTGAAAATATTGCTTGATTCCCTTGATGCAGAAACAAGAATAGGGCTTGAATCTACCGGTCATTATGGTATGAATTTAAAGCTATTTCTTGAATCCAACAACTTCTCATTCATGGAGTTCAATCCTCTGCTTATCAATCGTTTCATTAAATCCAAGTCCCTCAGAAAGACTAAAAGCGATTCTATTGATTGCATGATGATTGCCCATTACTTAATGACAGTAGAGTACAAGCCCTATCCGCCATTATTATATCACATCGAGAAGCTAAAGTCACTAACAAGATTCAGAGATTCTCTTATCAGGCTCAGAAGTCGTCAGCTTGTAGAGCTTACAAACATCTTAGATAAAGTGTTTCCTGAGTTTAAGCCTTTCTTTGGCGGTAAGTTTTCTGTTACGGCATTATACATACTCTCTAATTACTCATCGCCTGAAAAGATTGCTAACATGAACTCTAAGTCTTATGAAGCACTACGCAAATTATCTCGCGGCAGATTTTCAACAGTAGATTTTGCAAAGCTCAAACAACTTGCTAAAAACACTGTAGGAAACACCGAAGATTATCTACTGCAAGAAATGCAGATTGTTTTGGAACTTTACAGCCAATTGGATTCAAAGGTTGATGAAACGGAAGTTTCTATCAAGGAATGTGTTTCCGATATGAATCCGCCTATGCTTTCCGTTCCGGGAATCGGTATTGAATCTGCTGCTGTAATCTTAGCTGAATTTGGTGATTTCTCTAAATTCAAAAATGCTTCTCAAATGCTTTCCTTTGCCGGATTAGAGCCGGGATACTTCCAATCAGGAACATCCGAAACAACCGGCAAAATGGTTAAGCATGGTTCATCATATTTGCGTTATGCTCTTATGAACTGTGCTCAAACAGTTGTAAATTACGAGCCGACATTTGCTATGTTTTACGCTAAGAAACGTGCAGAGGGTAAGCCTCATCGTGTGGCTTTATCGCATGTCGTTAAAAAACTGCTGCGTGTTATCTATACGCTGCAAACCAAAAGCATTGCATATGATGCTGATTTTGTAAGGTAGTTACTAATCCACTATTTTTTAGTCCTTGCAATACAGGGCTTATTTGCCATGCACTTTTTTAGTTTCTTAAAAAGTTTTAAAAAACTTTTCAAAAAACTCTTGACTTTTAATAGTTAGTCACTCCAATCTAATTTCACACCGCAGTATTCACAATAGTGGTGATTCGTATTTGCGTGTAACCACTTTCCGCAATTCGGGCAAGGGTAACACTCGTATGTATATATCTCTTTTGTTTCAAAATCCACCGCCTTAACGTGGCACGGTTCAATCGATGTGTCAACCGTCATCTCTCTACCTCCAATAATTCGGGGTTGTCGTGGATATTTCCGATTAATTCCGTGTTTCCATACTCACATAGTTCGTCAAAACCATAATAATCATTCTTTACGTAATGAGAAATCTCTTGCACCTCCCACGAAAGCAATGATGTATTCCAGACTGCGACATAGAGAAATCTTTTGCCGGCATCATTAATAAATTTTACAATATCCCCCTCAAATATCAGCTTGCCGTTTTTATCTTTTAAGCCTGTGCATTGTCCGATTGTTTCGGGAATAACTTCATAGGCACAACCAACATCATTAAGCGAACCACAGATAATATATACCGCCTTGTCCTTAACTTCATCGGATTTTTGATAAAAAATACCGCCATATACCCACTCGCCGTTATCTTTTCTTTTCCCTCTGAATAAAAATCTTTCGTTCATCTCTCTCACTCCTCGTATAATAAATATAGTAGTTTTTTGAGTTCCTCTCCAAGAACTATGGTATAATTGTTTAGATGCTGTGGATTGGTTTCACTCTCCTACCACTTGATGGTTTAATTAAGGCTCCAACCACAGTCTCTTTGCAGTTTGTTAATCAGTTAGATACCGCTCGACGGTTTATGTGGAACGAGGTTACAAGAGCAACGAGTCCCTGTGGGTCTAAACAGCGTCGTATTATTTTTTAGGAGGTATCCTTATGATTTTCATTGGTATTGATGCAGCAAAGGACAAGCATGATTGTTTTATTGTCAGTTCTGATGGCGAGGTGTTATGTGATGTATTCACTATTTCTAACACCCTCGATGGTTTCAATGACCTGCTTTCTAAAATCAAATCTTTTTCTAAAGATTTAAGCAAAACAAAAGTAGGACTTGAAGCCACAGGACATTACAGTTACAATCTGCTCGGATTTTTACTTGACAATGGCTTGCCCACCTATGTCTTAAATCCCTTGCACACCAATCTCTACCGCAAAAGTCTGTCCCTCAGAAAAACAAAAACAGACAAGGTAGACGCTCGCACGATTGCTTCTATGCTAATGTCTTGTCAAAGCTTAAAGCCCTACACAAGAGCATTATACCACAACGAAGAACTAAAGTCACTAACAAGATACAGATTTAACAAGGTTTCAGAGCGAGCAAAACTGAAAACTTCTGTATCAAGACTTATCACCATTCTTTTTCCGGAACTTGAAAAATTAGTTTCGCAAGTTCACTGTGTTTCTGTATATGCACTCCTTTCAGAGTTTCCGTCTGCAAAGCATATTGCAAACGCAAACCTCACAAGACTAACCAATCTTTTGTATTCAGCTTCAAAAGGTCACTACAACAGAGATACTGCCATTCGACTTCGTGAAGCGGCAAGAAACTCTATAGGTTCTGTTATGCCTGCAAAATCTCTTGAGTTGAAGCATACAATCAAGTTAATCGGTGAACTTGATGATGAAATCAGTGAGATAGAAGCAGCGATAAAACAGATTGTAGACAGCTTGGGAACTACCATCTTAACTATCCCCGGCATTGGTTACGCAACCGCTGCATCAATTCTTGCCGAAGTTGGTGATTTCTCCAATTTTGAAACGCCGGACAAGATACTTGCTTTTGCCGGAATGTCACCATCTACATACCAATCAGGACAACTCACAAACTGTTATGCGCATATGGAAAAGCGCGGCTCAAAATATTTGAGATTTGCTCTTTACAACGCTACCAAATATGTTTGTAAATGGGATAGCAACTTTGCCGCCTATCTTGCTAAAAAGCGTTCTGAGGGCAAGCATTACAATGTTGTTATATCTCATGCTGCAAAGAAGCTTGTGCGACTGATTTTTGCATTAGAAAAATCTCGGCTGACATATATGCCTGTTGCATAATTCGTTTCCTAATATTTTTTCAAGGCTTCCTCACGGAGGTCTGTTTGCTATGCCTATTTTTATCTGAAAAAAGTTTTTCAACTTTTTTCATTTTTCCTCTTGACTTTTAATAGTTAGTCTTATTTAATCGTTATTCCGTAATCATCATCCAAAATCTTTTTAAATGTCGAAATTGACACATATCCGTCATCGACAAGTTTTGCCTGTGCGTTGATGTCATTATACAAGCGGTTCAGGCGTTTGTGTCCGAACCCCCACTTGTCGCAAAGCGTCATCAGAAATAATGAAAACGCGTCATTTACCGCCTGTGTTGTTGCCTCGTTCTTGATTCTTTTCAAATCACTTTGTCTGACGGCTATAACCGGATTCTTTTTCTTTCCCATAATAGTTCTCACTCCTGCTCTAATATATTTTCTATTTTTCTTTTAAGGTCTTCTGCAATCGGAAGAACCAAATTATAAATAAGAAGTGGTGGTACCGCATTTCCTGTCTGCACACGTTCCTGAGTGATACCTCCAAGGAAAACATAACTGTCAGGGAAACTTTGGATTCTTGCACGCTCTCTTATTGTGAGTCCTCTCGGCTGAGTCGGATGTCCAAATTGAAATTGCGGACGAATTCCTCCTGCAAGTTGTGTTGGACTCGGAGCGTTTTGATTTAGGCGAATCCTTTGCTTAAATTTAGGATACATAGGCTTACCCGGCTCGGTTGAAGCAATTTTGTCGATGGTTTCCTGCGGATGATTGGGAGAAATGTGATTAGTTAATCTTTTAGGCAGAGATATATTCTCTATCTCGCCCCTACCTTTCATTAACTTTTGATATTCACTTCTTGCAGGCTTAGTATACTTGCAAATTTCTTCGTTGTTTCCAAGCTCCGGAAGATCTGAAATTGCTTCCTGCACGGTACGATAACTGTTTTTGAATTTTCCAGTAGGGAATATATATTCAGAAGCAAGTCCTTCTGACTGTCTAACGCCAACAAAAATTAATCTTTGACGAATCTGAGGCACTCCAAAATCAGCAGAATTTAATAGCTTTACTGAAACAGTATACCCTAATGATTCCATATGTTCTTTAATATTTTTTTCAAATTGTCCACCAGCAGTAATTCTCATACCCTTGACATTTTCGAGAATAATATAATCAGGCTCAAACTCTTTGACGAATTTCATATATTCCAAAAACAAAAAATTACGTTCATCATTATCATTGTGTTTCCTATTTGCAATTGAATAACCTTGACAAGGAACACCACCAGTAATTAGATTAATTTTATTGATTCCTTTACTATGAAGTAATTCCTTGATTTTTTTAGGTTCTATTTTTTTAATATCTCCTAAACAGCCGATAGCATTAGGATGATTGTAAGTCCACGTTTGCATAGCTGGTTTCAAATGGTCTATACCAAGTACAGATTCAAAGCCAGCCCAAGAACAACCGACTGCAAAACCACCAGCTCCACAAAATAAATCAATCATAGTTAATTTGCTTTTATCGTGCTTGAATTTATCAAGGTTAAAATATGTAATTTCGTCATTACATAAATAAGAACTTTTTTCTATGGGAATATCTTTATTCCAAATATTTGATGCGATTCTTACACCACAATTCGGGTTCTTGCAAAATACCGTTTCGTGTATCATTTTACTTCAACCCTCCTGCCGCCTTTAAGCCTATAGTACGTATCAGCTTTAACTTTTTCGCCGTCAACAATATACGACTTGGCGTTTATTGCGTTTCCGTCATCATCTGATTCGATAAGGACAATTACCGCGCCGAGACTTCCCTTTGCCTGCCCGTCAAACGCAACCGCAACACCTTTTTTACCAACCGAAGCAGAACCGTCTTCGCGCACGATAGCCGCACCCCAGTCACCCGCATTTGCCGCACCACGGTTACCCGCATTAGCCGCACCCCAGTCACCTGCATTAGCCGCACCACGGTCACCTGCATTAGCCGCACCACGGTTACCCGCATTTGCCGCACCACGGTCACCTGCATTAGCCGCACCATAGTCACCCGCATTAGCCGCGCCACGGTCACCTGCATTAGCCGCACCACAGTAACCTGCATTAGCCGCGCCATAGTCACCTGCATTAGCTGCGCCACGGGTACCCGCATTAGCCGCGCCACAGTAACCAGCATTAGCCGCGCCACGGTTACCCGCATTTGCCGCACCACAGTAACCTGCATTAGCCGCACCACAGTTACCCGCATTAGCCGCACCATAGTAACCTACATTAGCCGCACCCCAGTAACCTGCATTTGCCGCACCATAGTCACCTGCATTAGCCGCACCACAGTTACCCGCATTAGCCGCACCATAGTCACCTGCATTATTTTCTTTGCTTTCTCTTGCTTTATTAATCTTATTATTAAAGTCAAACTTTTCAAAAAAAGCATTTACGCTGATTTTGCATATATCAAACACGCTGATTTTTGTTCCGATTTTAAGCTTTTTTGTACAATATTTTCTGTTATCATCGGTAAAAACTTCGTCTAATGCTTCAACCTCAGCAAATTCGTGATTTTCACCGGGCGAATAATGCTCAAACACCTGATGAGGTAACTCACAGAAATGCATTCCGCTATTACAAATTTCAGCTTTATCTTCTTCAAATACTGCGTTTTCGGCGTATTGCTTGCCTCTGCAAACAAGCCCTTTTTCAAATCCCTTATATCCTTTCATCTTTAAATCCTCCCCTATAATCCTAAGTAATCAAGTATTTTTGTTACTATTTCCGCATTTGAACATCATTCGCATAAATCGTATAACATTTTGGTATATGATATTATTCCCCACGGGATTAACGTAAAATGAATAAAAAAGAGACCCGTTTAAAAGGTCTCAGGTTTATTATTAATTTTTCCACGTTAAATTGTTTTCAATAAATCGCCGACCCCGACAACGGCATTAACATAATTTCCAACGGTTGTGTCTATATCCCTATGTCCTAAATTCTGAGCAACGAATTGAATATCCGCTTTTTTGGCCATAACTGTCGAATAATAATGTCTGATTTGGTGTGGGGTAATCCCATTTCCATAATTTTTAAATATTGCTTGTACTGTATCAGCTTGTATAGGGGTGTTGCGTTTAGTAATGAAAACAGCACTAATATTTTCCGCCCCTTTTATCGTTTTTCTTATATCCAACCATTTTTGCATTGCCGCCATAGCTGTTCCTGTAATGAAAACCTTCCGCTTATCTTCCTCTAAATAATATCCCTTGCCCAACACGGTTATATATGGGTATTTCTCATTAAAATGTAGGTCTGATATTTCCAACCCCGCAAGCTCGCTCTCTCTTATTCCTGTGCCTAAAAGGGTTTGCAACATAGCAATGTTTCTTTCTCTCACAACGACATCTTTTTTCCATTCCATACGGGCAAACATATCATCTATCTGGGATTTATCCGGAAGTTTAGCAAATATATTTTCCATATTACGTGCCTTCCCTTTGTATCTGCAAGTTGAAACAGGATTTTTCCCCAAGTCGCTATTTGGGGATGCCACAAGTTCAGAAAAAAAAGAGGATAATATATTTCTTCTTGTTAATAGTGTTGTTCTGCTCATTCCCGCGTCTTGCCTCTGTTTTAAATAGATAAATATATCTGACGGTTCAACTTTGTTAAATGAGTTAGATGTCAGTTCTGAAATTGATTTTTCCATTATTATATCATTATCTATAAGCCACAAGAAAAACCCTCTTAAAGCTATATAATAATTTCTTGCGCTCGCCTTGCTTGATAGCGTAAGCAAATATTTCCGTATAAACAAAGGGGTATTGTCTCGTTCAAACGCTTCTGATAGTTTATTCTCATTTTTTATTTGAACTGTATCCTTATAACACATTGGTTATCAACCTCCGTTAATCTATATAGAGTGACTATTGAGACACTGCGCCATCCCATTTTGAAATAAAAAATTCTCTATGTCCCATCCGGTAGCCGTAAAGAGCCTTGACGCGTCGTTTTCAGAGACAGCCTTAAACTTTTTGAGAAATTTTTGAAGCAAAATTTCCGCATCCTCTCTGCTCATTTTCTTTATAAACTCATACTGCCCTTTCTCGCCCCACGTACTATCCTCCGGCATCCATCCTTTAGCCTTGCCGCTTAAATAGTCTCTGAATTCTATTGCGTTAAACCTATCATTGGCCCTACGCTTCCACATTTCCGCCTCAAGTTTAGCTTTTTCGGTATATGTCAACGCCGACCCTCTGTTAATGGGAGCGTAATATTTCCCGTTATTTATATTTCTGTTAAACTCTCTCTGACTCATCTGCCCGAATCTTACTTTGTTCGCATCTGCTTCTTCCAGTTTTGAATTTCCGTGGTATTCCACCGGCAGCTTTGGCTCAAAAGCTTCTTTAATAAGCTGTCCTATTGTATATAAGCTACATAAGAATCCCAACATATTTATACCTACCCTTCATTTTATAGGATTGTTTACAGTATAATTATACTATATTCTGCCTAAATGTCAATATTAACATCCTTTTGCGATACTTTTATAATATATCTGAGAAGCTTGTTGTCTTGTTTTTCCAATAATTTTTCCAATTTGCTCAAACGTTTTACCTTCTGCTTTTAAGCTCTTAACCCTCTGTACTGTTCCGTCCATTACAAGTTTACTGTTATATACATACGGTGTTTTGTGTCTGCTGCTATATGAACTCATTATCGCACTCGCCCCTTACAATACTTCCGCTATAAGCAATGTGTTTTTACTTATGTACTCTCCGGCAGTTTCTATTATCTCTATAATCATTTCAAGTATTGTTTCAACCATACTTTGTTGTCCGAAACCTTCCGATGTGTTTCTGTAAACGCCACTGCCGCCACCATAATAATCCCCAAACAAGTCAATACTATAGTCATTATCGAATCCGGTGGTAATTTGTTTTATCCCAGACCAACCGCTTGAATTAGCGTAAACTTCGCTCAAGGGCTCTTTTATTCCGCACACCGGGGTTACCTCTGCAATTGCAAAATCAAAATCCTTAAATTTCCCCTGCCTTGCGTTGACAGTATTTCCATTGTCGTCAAACTCAAAAGATTGCTCTGTTATATATTTTGCAATTTCTTCAACTGTTCCTAAAATATATTTTCCATCTACTCTCATTTTTCTTTTTCCTTTTGCCGCAAGCCCTCTAATATAAACGACTCCTTTTTCGTTTTCGGGATATTGACATATATCAAAGCCACTTCGACGGCTGTTTTTCTTTCCGCTCTGTTAAAATAATTCCAGTCCCAATATCCAAACACAAATTCTCCGAGTATAGCATATTCAGAGTCATCATACTTCAACCAATCAGCGTACAAAAGTTCTAATAAATTTTCCACCTTTAAGAGTTTTGCTATTTGCCACTCATCAAGATGTGCGTCTGAGTCATACGAAATTATATTCTTGAAGCTCTTAAGCATTACTGTTTTATATGAGCATTCAATAATTTCTTCCGCATCTAAATCATAGAGTGAATTTATATAATCCGTGTATTCCTTGTTAATTTTATTTCCTAATTGTTTTAATAATGTGTTTTTCCCGTCCATCGTTTTACTCCTTTTCTATAATTCGCCGAGTGTTGGCGTATAACATATTATAGTTTTATCCACGCGTCCGAGTTCGTCTAACTTGTGCATACGCACAAAAGAATCACATATATCTTTATCCTCTGTAACATTTTTAAGATGTTGCTTACATTCGTAGTAAAACTTTTTCGCCTCCGCTTTATTATTAAAAACTCTCTCGTGTTTTTCCAAACAAGAGCCATATCTGTACGTCCACTCTTGAACTAAATATCTATTACATTTTTCCATACCTAAGCCACCTCTTCTTTTAATCTACACGGACACAATAACGCCATTCCGATATCCGATTTAAAATAACTCGTTCCGGTTGGACTTTCATTCTGATAAAACTCCGTATCTGAACCTAATACATCAACAATATTGATGAAATATTCGGCATTAAAACCCATCCCGTCAACATTTCCAATCGGCAACTCACATTTTGTTAGCCTTCCCTTCGGTGGTAATAACTTTTGTTCCGCCTTAAAATCCTCCAAACTCTTTTTAATTTCCGTTATGTCAAAATCAACTTTATTTAGTTTTGCCTTTTTCAACTCATCGAAAAAACTTCTCGGATTAAAGCCGAGTTTTTCCTGTTCCTCGGGTGCATATTCCTCTGCTGTTGTTTTATATTGTTCTTTTAATGCAATAAAGTAATACGCACAGCCGAATGTTTGATATGTTTCTCCGTCTATTTCCGTTGTAAAGCACTTATGCAAAGTCGTGCGGATTTCATCTTTTCTGTTCTGTTTTAGTATTTTATTGGCAATTCTAAGCCGCTTTAATGCCGCATTTCCACCCTGTGCCTTCATTTCTTCCTCTCTGTATTTAACATCCAGCTTGTTTAACAATTCCTCTATTATCGACTTATTTTCCGTTTTTAAATATGTGTTTAATCCTGTTATAATATCAATCGTTTTCATAATTAAAATCCCTTTCTATATTAATTCGTTTACCTTGTCAAGTTTAAGCATATTCGCGTTATCCCTTGCGTACATTTGCAGCCACAAATTATAATTTACTTGTCTGATTATTTCCATATAAGCGCGATATTTTCCCAACTCATACTTGACATTCATTACGTATATTTTACAGTCTTTTGCGCTGTTTTTTATGTATGCCACCTGTGCATTTTCCGACTGTTGCAGAGCTGTCAGAAGTGCATCATTTGCCAATATTACAATTTTATCAATAGGATTTTCCACGCTAAAAGCACTCGTTTTTTCCGTTTTTGTCTCGTCTAAATCCATAAGGCAACCATTTTCTCCACACTCGGGGCAAAACTCCATATCCGTGTCGCCGTCATATATAATCTTGTTTTCGTCAAATTCTTTCATACAATTAGTACATCTAACTTTCATTATTCAATTCCTCCTTATATCCGTATTTCTTGTCCGTCTTTTGTTATAACAATATACCTATTGAGTCCACGCCATATAATCTTGCTTTCATCTGTATTATACGCCTCTGCAAGTTCTTTTTTATCTCTTTCGGCTCTGTCTAATACTTTTTCCATATTCATTATATAAACCAACCTTTCGTATTTTTATATTTCCTATTTTTCGCCGAAAAGGCAAACGCCTTTGTCGATATAATTTGTTTGATAATATTCTATTGATTCGGCATCGCCGGTGTTAATTTCATTCTGTAATTGATATTTCCATATTGTTATGTATTTGTCCGGGAAGCGTATAAAATCAATCGTACCGCGCAAGAATGTTATTGTTAGTATAATTGTTATAGCACTTACAAAAAGCCGTCTAAGGTCAATTTTAAGCCGTTTATGCTTATATATTACTGTTATCATAATTACACCGCCTTATTTTCCAACATCAAGACCGAATTGCTATCAAATAGATAATATTTCCGATTCTGCATCGTCTTGTTGTACTCCGTTTCGTTTCCGTCAAACTCATTTACAACTGTCTTTTCTTCCGTTGTCATATCTTTATATTGCTTTTTCCCGTATGAGGGCGGCAACCAACCTTTCTTTTGACTTCCAAATATGTTAAACTTTTTCAGTAACTCATCATTATTGAAAACGATATGGCAAGTACCCTTTTTGTAAAAAGTCACCGTAAAATACTTTAACTGTATGTTTTTTGTTTCTCCGTACTGTTCGGCAAATTTTAAGGATTGTCTGAGGTCTACCGCGTCAGTTAAACCGCCGTCAAGGTAATTAAAACACTTCTCTATATCTTGTAATTTGTTCAGAGTCTGATAGTGTGTGGGTTCGTACCTATCACCAAAAAATCCGTACCCTGTCAGCGGAATAATAACCTTCTTGTTTATTTTCCACGCCTTATTTGTTTTCCAGCCGTTGTAATAATGGATGTTTTTTGATGTTTCGTCATAGTAATGATATTTATTTCCGAGTTCTTCAAACAGGTTTAAAATAGTGTCCTCTACACCTTTTACAAGCTCATTTGACATTTGCGCTTTTACTGTCATAATATTGAACATCGAAAAGTCATAGTCCTTTAACTCATTTATTCTGTTTTGTAAATCCGTTTGGAGATTCGCCGTTAAAAGTCCGACAAAATCGGGGTTCTTAAATAACGCTCTCCAGTATTTCCCGCGCACTTCTTTAACAAAAGCATTTACAGACAACCCATCCGTTCTTATAACTTTTAATTCAAGAATACACCTATTGTATAATACATTGCTTTCGCCCTCTTTTTCAAAGTCTTGCATAATATACGGCTGCATCGCTTTATATTCGTTTATGAGCTTAATTCCTGCTTCGACTTCCATTTGATACTGTTTAACAATTCTTTTTAAATAGTCGCCCTCCGCAAGGTCTGTAACATTCAAATTTTCCGATTCTGAATACTTTTCAGATTGCCGCAAGCCCTCTAATATAAACGACTCCTTTTTCGTTTTCGGGATATTGACATATATCAAAGCCACTTCGACGGCTGTTTTTCTTTCCGCGTCTATAAACTCATTGCTTAAAAATTCTATGTCGGCGTTAAGTTCTGTTAAATCCCTCTGTAAAGCAATTCGGGCATTGCTAAAAGGATTTTTTATGGTTTCGGCGTTCAGCAAACAAACTATTTGGCCACCGTTGCGTTTTTGCATTTTCAAAGCCTTTAAAAGGTGCTTACAGCCATCCGAAAATGGAGGGTTCATAATTATTAAATCGTATTGTTTCATCGTCTCATAGGTCAAAAAATCATCGTGTACGGTGCGGAATTCTTTTCCGTTAAGGATATGCCGCAAGTTAGCATCTTTTTCTATTGCGTCAATATCAAATTCAGAGCCGTAAAACCCGCTTTCTTTTTGCTTAACCATTTCGATTAAGTCACCCTTCCCGGCTGACGGTTCTAATATTGTTGTAACCTCTTTAAAATTAACTTTGTCAAGCATTTTCATCGCCAGATGTGCCGGCGTTGGGTAAAAATCATTATTTCCATTATACAACATTGTTTTTATCTCCTTTTTTAGTTTAATCTTTCGGGCGGTGGATATGCCACCCTTATCCTGTTTGTAGCGCTTCCGTTGGGTCGTAACTGAATATAAACCCTTGTTTAAACGTACTGTAAAATCCTTTTAGCGTTGCAAGCTTCAGCTTGATTTTAGCAAATTCGTTTTTATTAAGTTTTTCCGTTGGTTTGGCTATCCATATTTTTTGATGTGTTTTGGTATGCTCATCTTCTGTTATGGTATAACCAACCCTTTCCGCCTGTATATTCTCTTCGGATTCCGTCACGCTTTCGACCTTTTCATCCCTTAAAATTTCCGTTGGGTCATCCTTAAACAAAAACGCGTGTTTAAACTTTGAATAATATCCGCCGAGTGATTTTATATATTTGTTCATCTGTAAATATTCTTCACGACTTAACTTTTCCGCAACTTTCACAAGATAGATTTTGCTGTTGTCGCGCGTGTCTGTGTCCTCTAAAATTTCAAATGTATAATTGTCGGCGTTAAATTCTTCGTCTGTTGCGCTTGTTTCTGTTGCGGTTGTCTTTGTTCCTCTACTTGCCTTAACTGTGTTTTTAACAACCTTTTCAACTTCATACGGTGTTTTAACTTCTTCAAGTTCACACCAGTTCAACGCACCTTCATCAATAAATTTCATAAACTTGCTATATGAAATCCCATTTTTCTCACCTATAAACCAACTATTGGAAGCGGTTGTCATTCCGTGACATTCTTTTGTTAGTTTGCCGTTTAATTTGTACGCCGTATAATAAGTTGTTCCGTCCGGACATTGGTCGGTGTGTATTCTGTAAACGTAACCGCGGCGAATACCTTGATTAAAGTAACTTGACTTTACTATAAAGCATTGACCCTCTGCAACTTCCCCGCGTTCTGTTTCTTTTGCCTTTATTTCGGTTTTATACTCTGTAACTGTAACTGTCTTATAGGTTTCTTGCTCACCGTTGCCAATCATACCGCCGCACATAACATCAAGTTTATTTACAAAGTTTTCAAACTGTTCTACAAGTTTAGCGTCCTTTTGCATCTCGTTAAATCTGTATTGCGCAACCTCTCGGCAGCGTTTTTCTGTGTCATACGTTCCGCGCATAATAAAGTCATCTGTTAAATCTTCAAGCCATTTTTGCGGATTTTCTTTAAAGTTCTTCATAGATTCGGAGTAACTTCCGTATGTGTAATATGAATGTACCGCCGAATATTTTAAAATTCCATTACCCTTTGCAATGTATTTGCCGTCTTTTTCAATATGCCAATTCATACGCGGAGGGTTAGCCATATGCGCAGGAATATGACCAACAACAACATATTTTTTCGCTTGTTCTTCTTGCTCTGACAGTTTGGTTTTTAATACGTCAATTCTCTTTTGTGCCGTTGCTTGCTCTGCTTCTGTTGCTCCGCGTTCAACTGTCATTTCTTCAAGTTTTGTTATCTTGTCATAGATAGACCTGTCAACAGCATTTGCATTTGTGTATTTCTTTATGTCCTCGCCCTCTGAAGCTCCGTAAACATTAACACAAAGCACATACCCATTTTTCTCTGCTACCCCGCCCCAATATGCAGGGTCATAATAGTCTGTCATACTGTCGGATTCGTCAGCCTTATAACCGTATACAGTCCAGCCTTCTAAATTCATCAGCTTATGAGCGATCATAACTTTTACATCTCTGTATTCATAATATGTTGACATTGTTCTATCTCCTTTCGGGCGGTATTGCCGCCGCCCTCGGCACTCGTTTAATTTAATCTTCAGTAATAACCTGCTGCTCACTTAATTAAGTCTTTTAAGTAATTCATCAACCTCATTTTTTCTTATTTGTTCTTGATTTTTGTTTAACCATTCAGAACCTTTCTTGAATCCACCATATAAAAACCGCAGTCCGTCAAAATCTTCAATGTGGCCAATAATGGGTATGTCTGTGATTTTCATTCTTGTTCTTTTTTCGATTGATGCAATAATATTTTCTGTATAATATTCATCTTTTTGTGGGTTATTATCATGGAGGCCATTATCGTAACAGTAGATAAATTTGTCATCCCAAAATAATGTAATATAGGTGTGACAATCACATTTCATCGAATATCCTTCAATATTAATTTTTGTCATTTTTATTACCTCTTTCAAATTTATTTTAAATTTATACTTGACTTTATTTTTTACTTGTGTTATTATATTAAAGGTGATTAAACTAATAATGTTTTGGGGACTTACACCGCTTAAGCGGATGCCCCGTTGATTTTAATTATCGGCGTTAGCTTCTAAAGCTTCGGCTTCGGTTGCATATAAAATGCCGTCAGCCTTGCCGATATAACCAAAATCGGTGAACACTTTAATCACCACCTTTGGGCTTGTAATGATGATTTGACGGTCAAATCATCATTACAAGTTTTTTGTTTGTAAAGCCTTTTGAAATACTCTTTTGTATCTCTCAACCTTACAAGTATATTATAGCATATATGCACATATTTGTCTATTGACGCATTAAACAATCATTTTTTAGCGACTTTCTTTTATTATAATCATACAATATATTGTGGTTTATTCTTGTAATCACTCACATTAACACAACATATTGTATATAAATCTTTTTTAATTTACTTAAATTTACCTTTGTGCATATTGTATAGTATACTATCATTGCCAACGGCTATACCTTTGTAAATATACACTAATTACAGCAAAAATATAAGAGCAAACATAATGATTATATATGCCTACTCTTATATGATTATTTGATTATGTTATACTGTTATTAATACTTAGCTTTAAGGTGCAGAAAACGAACTACACGGCGCTTCTTTCCCCTGATAGTTCGCCCGTAATACACAAACATACTGTAATAGTTATAATATTATGGTATATTTTTCTCATATATGGGGGGTGTGTTTACATTTCGGAAAGCCCGTATTTACGTAGGTTAGCGCGTATCAGTTCTATTCACAAGCAATGTTAAAATTTTAATATTACATAAAATTTATATTTTCTCAAATTATCACAAAGTCAGCAAAAAACATATAAAATCATTCGGCATAGAGTTCGATAAAACATTGTAAATACGCTATTTTTACTATTATGGCGTAGTGGAATAAACATAGAATAGAGCAAAGTCAAATAAATAAACACTCCTATAATACCCATAAAATCAATGTTTTTAAGGGGTTATATCGAAGTCAGTCAAAATTATAAGAATAATAATTAAAAATACATTTTATTTTCACTCCTAAGAATAGCATAAATTAACGTATTGTCGCTAAATGCAGCCTTTATATCCAAATTAAAACAGAGATAATATCGAAGTATGAATTTTCAAGATGACGATGTAAGTTGAAATGAATGGATAATATAGCGATAGCTATTTCATTTTTCTTTGTTAATGGTTAGCAACTATTTAGGTGTAGTGGCTATACGTTTGCCGAGTAGAATAGGCAAAAAAGAGATAAAAATAATATATAGAATTATAAAGCTCTTACAATCATATATTGATATAAGGGTTATTTTTATACAATCAAACTAACGTGCGATTAACTAATCAATTAGTTAACCGCAGATATAAAAGTACGGGGAAAATTAGGGGTAGGGAGACAGGAGTGGTGTCCCACCCGACTGGCGAGCGTTCAAAAATACCCCGGGTTGTGTATAATTATATATATATATATATATAGTATCTAGGCGGAAATCGGGGTACAAATCTTAAGAAACAACGTTTTTACGGGGAAAACGGCACTTTTCAAATTTACGGCATAATGGAGGAAATGATGTTTAATGGTCAAAAAGGAACAGATTAAAAATGGAGTTTTTACGGAAAAGGAAATGGTTGAGTTGTTCGGAACTGAATCTCAGAAGAGGTCTTACAGAGAAAATGGCAGATTTGTAAGTAAGTATAAGAAGTCAATGTTTAAAACGGTGAATAGATATTGTAAGGTTGAGAAAAGAAAAAAAGTAAATGGCAGATCCACCTACGAGATTACAGATGTGTATAAGTATCCGTTACCATTGAACTTTGACAAGATGAACACTTCGCTTTATAGATACATAATTCCATTGATGATTAGGGATATAGTCGATAGTTGCAGCTCTGGGCCGGAGATTACGCGCACGTTCACCCGATGGGCAAGAGGCATAAATATGATTAATGACAATTACAACCTTGTGCATTATAATGTGGTGCGTTTTTGCGAGGGTATGAACTGTCCAATTCCTGTAGTAGATGAATTCTTTAGGCGTGTCAAAAGAACAATAGAATGGTATTTGACAAACGCCCTCAATTATATGGAATCATATGGGCTGATTGTGTGGCAAGAAGTTTATTGGGTATACAAGGAGGCAATAGGAGGCAAGCCAACCGTAGATAAAGACCTTAATGTAAGTATAGAGGTGTCCGGAAATCGTCATCGTGCATCGAAAGAAGAGTTAGACTACTATTCTGATTGCATAGCGATTGCAGACAAGAAGGCAAAGATAGAAAATGCAACGGATAGGTATTATAGCACTAAAGCAAAAACTTTCAAGGAAACGCTGTCCGAGGAGTTATACAAGAAAGGTATTCGCCGAATGTTCAAAAAGATTGAGGTCTACTGTGTGGATCTTGATAAGTGTAGATTTCTGTTAGAGCAGTTTAACATAGGCGACACAGATTCATTTATATCCGCTTTTAATAATGAGCTTACGGAAATGCTGATTGATAATGCGGAAAAAAGATTTTCAAAATGTTCAGGTAAGTATAATGAGTTTATTGGGGAGGCTGACTATTCCTCGTTTTTTAAGGGAATGTGCGACATTACTATCAGCAAGGATATGGAATCCCTTAAGCCTTTTATGGAGCCTAAAACAATACGCAATGATTATAAGTTAAAAGTCACATTCAAAAACAGCTATACTAAATAATTTTTAGTTAAGTTTACTAAAATTCAAAGAGAATAATGTGTTAGAGAGTTATGTTTTTGACGTTGCTTCGTCGCGACTCGACGGCTCTCTGCTCGATATTAACAATAAAAACAAATATGAGATAAACAAGGGAGAGATTTTATAGAGGAATGATTAAGAGTGAAGGAAATAAACAGTCGTACATAGATTACAAAGTAATTCGGGAAAGAGCGACACGGATGGACCATACAATACAAGCGGCTGACTTTTGCACGAGCCGCCCCAACCCCCACCGCATCGGATGTGTGATAAACGACATAGACAGACACGAGGTGTATTTGCGAAGGAGGTGGAAACAATGGCTTTAAGTTTGAAAGAGCAAGAATTACATATTAACGCGAGCCGAGATGAAAGCTTTGCTGAAGCTTATTGTAGCGACCGCACGTGGATAACAAAAATGGACAAGCTTGTTAAGAAATCACCTGATTTGTTTAGGGTTGTCTCAGAAACGGATATTGGGAAAACTTACAGATTCCCCAAACGGCTTATCAGCATTCGCAGTTCTATTGCTAAAAAACACCTGTCTGCGGCTCAGAGAGCAGCTGCGGCTGAGAGATTGCGTTCTGTCAAAGAGAAATAGTCGGACTATGGTCTATTTGGTGTAAAAATGCATTAATTAATCTGAATACAAAAAATAGTTACTGTTAGGCATATAAATTCATACCTATGTGGCGGGTAGTCTGTTTTTCTGATTAATTAATGCAGAAATAAAAGAAAGGAATGGTTAAATATAAGTCAGTATGGAATAAAGATAAAAAATATTAGCGCCGGAATGCTATATGATGTCAACCTCGGCACGAGAGATTATTTTACCTATACGGATGCTATGCTCAACAACAGCTTGTTTAGTTATTATCTTAAAAGAAATGGTTTGAATGTGTATAGGCGAAAGCAGGATTCGGAATTTTCAAAGGACGAAAGCACAAGAGATGTGGTATGCTTAGACTTTGACTTCGGAAGCAGGTCTTTTGATGATGAGTTTAAAAGATTATCGAGATTGCTTGACGGAGAATTGAACGATGATGCACGCAAAAGAGTCGAGAATGCCATAAAAAAAGTAAAGGAGCGAGAAAACTTATATTCCGAAAAGAAACGCGGCGAGATACGCGATAAGTTTTACAACGAAGGAGTCGATATTACTTATACCACGAAAAATAAAGATGGCACAATAAAAAAACAGCAGACTATACATTACGAAATGTTATTTAGAACATCGGCCAAGGCAAAACTCGGACAGGTTATATTTATAAACAGTAAGCTATACAAAAAAGCTTATGATTGGCTAACTATGGGGTTAGGTGGTAAAATGCAGTATGACAATGCAAAAATTGTTGAACTGTCCGCGTATGCTCCACTTACCACAAGCACCATTGTCGGAACTATACATATTCCTGTTGAGGATATATTGATATTAAAAGACCAAGACTCCTTTTTTGAAGCCGTTGCGGAGGTCGTAAGGGCGGAAGATTACGTTGACATTAATGGTCAAATAAAAAAGAAATGTATTGTGTCAAGACAGCAAACAAAAGTCAAAAATACAGTTTGGGATGGTATGGGCTTGATAGAGTGCGATCCGCGGTATTTAAGACTCCCGGATTTTGTTAATGGTATGTTGCTTATAAGAGAGCATATGTTTAAAAATTGTTGTGTTAAAGGATATTTACAAAAATTCTTTAAAGATTGGTGTACTGAAAACGGGTATGATTATGAAACACATCAAGTCCAAGATATGTTTGGTGTGTGGCACTATCTAAAAGATGTAAAGATGATAACAACCAATAACGCCATTAAATGGCTCAAATTTAAAGACTTGATGGGCGGCACTCCTGAGGCAGCATATGAATATTGGTGTGACAGAATACGCGCCGACGGATGTATTTGGGGGATTGTAAAGACAGACCACGAAAGCAAATTAGGCGAGTATCAGCAACTAAGTTATCAGATGATTAACACATTGCCTTGCACAAAAGATGATGTTAAGGCTATTGCTCAAACAAGCATTGATTATGTTGAGTTGATTAAAGCAGATGACAACGAGTTTGAAAAGTTTTTAAGGAAAAACGCCAATGAGGTTAATCACTATGAGATGTTGGCAGACTTATACGACTATAATCACGGATTTGCTGAATCTAAGTGGTTTAGAGAAGAAAAACGCAAGATTATAGCTAATTATGTACGTCGGCTCAGAAAGGGAAAAATCTTTGTTGAAGGAGATAACCTAACGGCATTCGGGAATCCTTATGCGCTGCTTTTGTATGCAGTTGGGGAGGACTGGAAGGATGACCCAACATTTCAAAAAGAACGAGGGTGTATCCAGTGCTATACGCCGCGGTTTAGTAGCGGAGAGTATTTGGCGGCGTTCAGAAACCCTCACAACTCTCCAAACAATATATGTTATTTACACAATGTGTATAGCAAATACTATGAGAAATATTTTGATTTTAGTAACAACATAATAGCAATCAACAGCATAGAAACAGACATTCAATGTCGCGCCAATGGGATGGATTGGGACTCGGACTTCGTCTTGGCAACAAACCAAAGAGAAATAGTTAAAGCGGCTAAATTTTGCTACGAAAACTATCCCACTATCGTAAATGACCTTAAAGAGAGCGGAATAACATACAATAACACAAAAACGGATTACGCAAATATGGACAATAAATTTTCGGGTTCTCAAATGGGTATTGGGTGGTCAAGCAATCTCGCACAGCTCGCGATAACGTATTATTGGACGGAGTTGTCCCAAAATAAGCCTAATAATGAGTTGTTGCAGCAATATTACGATAATTTTGTAATATTAAGCGTTCTCGCCCAACTGGTAATTGACTCTTGCAAAAGGACTTATGAAATAGACGGTGGAGACGAGATAAAGCGTATAAGCAAATTGCCGTGTATGTCCATCACGAAGACAATAGAAATAGATGATGGCAGGGTTAAAACTGTAAAATGTGACTTCCCGGAGTTTATGAAGTATACGCGCGAAATTAAATGCACGAAAGACGGGAAAGACTTGCCTCATAATACTGTAATCAAAAATAGGCATAAGCTTAACCAGCGCATTAATTATGACTTGCAATGCCCGATGAATTGGCTGCAGGGGTGGCTTGACAAGATTCAAAACACATCTTCTATCAACACAATACCCACGAAGGATTTCTTTGTAAAAATGCAGGGTAAGGCTAACGACAGGCAAATGACTAAAATAAGAAAATTGGTTGAGTTATATGACAGTTATATAAAGTATTACGCAACGGCTTCACCGAAAGGCGATAGCGCATACTATTGTATGTTGCATATATCGAGGGAGATATTGGATAAACTGTGTAAAATAAAGATTGGGAATGCTATCACGATAAACAGACTTATCGAAACGGCGTTAGGGTTAGAGCTGAATAACAATAGGTCTCTGTCTTATAAAGATGGCAGGAGGTATACACGCAAAATGTTAAATTTGCTATATAAAATGGACAAAAATAGATTTTTAAACAACTTTATTTGTGAAAATTGAACAAATTTTACGGAGTAGAAATTTAGAAAGCCCCATAACACAAGGGTTTCGGGGCATAAAATTTGTCCGTATAGTGGGGGAGAGTAGACTTTTGTCTGCTCTCCTTGCTTATGGGAAGTTTTCTGAGCTGTTTCACCCAAAAAAGAAAAGCTCGATGCCGAAAGGCAAATTTACTAAAAAAGGATGATTATCATAATACCAATTACCAAAAAAGAAGCACAAACACTCAACAAGGAATACAGAGTCCCGTTTCACGATTATGGGATTTCTTCCACTCGTACCAAACACAAAAAGAAGTTTTATTTAACAGCTATCAGAGCAAATATAGATGCTTTAAATGAAATTCGTGGAATAAGCCCTCGCAAAAGACGTAATGAAAGGATTAAGAAAGTTGGTGCTTAATTGATTGACTTAAAGAAACGAGATGACGAGAATGAGGAACAATATATTTTTAGACTTGGACAAGCTAAAGACTCAGGTTTGATAGATGTGAATTGGGATAGGCTTGCCGACATTATCAACAAGGAGTGTCGTGGTGATGAATCCGAATATAGGACAGAAGCTGCGTATCGAAAGCCGTACTCATATGCAAAGCAATATTACGAAGCCGGCGTTTTTAACAAGTATAAGGATGAAGATGCGTACCTCAAAGAGTTGCGAGAACAGAAACAAGAGATACAAAAAGAGAAAAGAAAACTTTTCGATGAAAGGCTTGACATAAACAGAGCCTTGAGACAAGAGGCGCGTTTTGAGACCACTATTGAGAAAATAGAGAGTATGTTGGACAGCATTGGAAACGAAAGATACATTTCTTATTCCCCTGTTGCTTGTGAGAGCTGCAACGACATAATTGTTATGCTTTCTGACTTACATATTGGTTCAGCTTACTATAACTTTGACGGTTTTTATGACTCTTCTATTGCCCGAGAAAGACTTGAACAGTATTTAGCTGAAGTCATTGGAATACAGAGATGTCATAACGCCGAAAACTGTACCGTTGTTTTATGCGGAGACCTTCTTAGCGGAGCCATTCATAAGACGATATCTGTTACAAACAAAGAGAATGTTATTGAACAGGTGAAATTGGCTTGTGAATATATATCTGATTTCATCTATGAACTCGGCAAATACTTTAATAGGGTTGAGGTTAGAGGTGTTCCGGGGAATCATAGCCGACTTGAAGCCAAAGAAGATGCGTTGCTTGGTGAGCGTCTCGATACATTGATATTATGGTTTATTCAAAAGTTGTTGAAAAACGCTCAAAACATAACTGTAGATGACAATAGTGTGGACGACACATTGACAGCATTTTTTGTAAGAGATAAACTTTATTTTGCTGTCCACGGAGACTTTGACCCAACCAACACAAACTCAATTGCAAAGCTTGTATTATGGGCCAAAATGACTCCTTATTGCGTTTTGTGCGGGCATAAGCATTATCCATCGATGACAGAGATATCCGGCATAAGAGTTGTACAATCAGGTTCCCTTGGTGGTTCAGGAGATGAGTTTACAAGGCAAAAAAGATTAACGGGAGAGCCTTCACAAACCGTATTGGTTGTGGATAACAGCGGCATAAAATGTTGTTATCCGATAGTTCTAAAATAGAAACGGAGAACTCATTAGCTTTTGCTACTGAGTGAAATCAATAATTGAGAAAAGGGTTTTATTATGAGAAATAGAGATTTAAGTTTTGAATATTATGAAGATTTTGTAGATTATCTCACAGATAAAGTTGTAGAAAACGATGAGTCATTCTTAACTGTTGTTGGCAAGTTTGAAGAAATGAGAGAAATTTTCAAGAGGGTAATGCTTTATGAAGATGTTAATTTTGAAAATATAGACATTAAAAGCCCTGATGTATGTGGGTATAAAGGCGAGTTTTATCTGTCGTTGTGGTTCGATGACGGAGTATTAAACGTGGACTGTAAACCACTCAAAGAGAACGATGCCTATATCCCCCCGTGCGGCGATGAAGTTTATCTCATAGATAATATTTCTTCAAAAATTATACGTCTGTGTGAAACGCCCGACTTGTATTTTGTGAATATTGGAAATTGCGACGACGATTGCGAAGATTGTGATTCTGCTTGCGCTTGCCGTGAGGGCGAAAGTTGCGTGGAGTATTCTAAGGGTGATGACGGAGATATACACGGGTTCACGGCGAGTAAGTCTGACAATAAAGGTTATTACAGCGTTAGCTATTATACATCGGACGCGCTGAATAAAGATGGTGTTCAGTCTATGCTTAGAGATTTCGGATTTTAAACGTTTTTCACACTTAAAGTCAAAAATCTTTAGTGTGAATAGAGAATAATAATATATAGAGTTCCTTTCTCATAACCGTCAATAAGCGTAAATACAACAAAAAAAACAATGTTCCCTGCGAACAGTATAAAGGACAATGCTCCTCGCGGGCAGTATTCGTTGGCATTTACTTGCGGTTATGAGATTTGGCGGCATCGCCACGGAGTCTATATTAGGAATCTTATCGCCGTAAAGGATGAGATATTACAGATAAATGCAAACAGAGTGTGTCGGTTACCTACTCTATCCGACTAACAAATTGAGGTTTATGCAGTGTGGTTGAGAGGTTCCATATAAAACCTCTGTCGCTCGTACACATTGGCGGCTTGCAGTTTTCATTTTATCTCCTTTTGAGGGCGGCGAAGGGGCCGCCCATCTATGCCGGAGTAGCTCAATCGGGTAGAGTAGCCATATTTTAAAGGTCGTATGCGGGTTCGACCCCCGTCTTTGGCAAAATAATAAGCGTTGCCGCGTACTTGTATAGACGTGGTAGCGGGTATAAAGCAGAGGTTTGTTACCTCTGCTTTTTTAGTTTAGTTGAAAGAAGGTGCTTGAGAATGGCAAACACATCTAAAAAAGATAAAATAGTTGAAAATATGAACGCCTCTCCTATGATTGATATTAATGTTAATATACATATACCGCGGTCGGCTGAGCCATTTGACGAAAAGAAACACCAGTTTAAATGTTCCTGTTGCGGTAAGGGGTTTAGTAGGCAGAATGGCTACTTCCAAAAAAGCAACGATGTTTTGTTTCAGAGTAACGGGGGGTACCTGCCGTGGTGTAAGGGTTGTACGGACTCTTATGTAGCCCAAATGGCAGCACTCTATAGCAATAACGAAGAACTTGCAATGAGGGATTTCTGTCAAAGAGCTGGTTGGAATTATGACGTGAACGCCCTTGTAGCATCGATGGAGACGTATAGCGGACATCGGGATAGGACTCGAATTTCGCATTACGCTGCAAAGAAGAATCTAAACTGCAACGGACGCAAAACGTGGATTGATACTATAAAATATAACTATCTTCAAAGGGAGTCTGAAGTTATAACCTCAAGGGAGCAGACCAAAAGCGAAGATGTAAATGTAAAGGGCAGCTCTGTAGATAGATGGGGCTTGGGATTCGCGGAGATGGATTATAAAAACCTTGACGAGCATTACTTTATGTTAAAGAAAAATAATCCAAACGCAGATAATAATCAGGAAATCTTCATAAAAGCGCTTTGTAATATAAATCTGCTTATGTTTAAGGCTCTACAGAATGGCGATTCTAAAGAGTATGCGTCTTTGGTAGAACAATATTCAAAGACATTTAAGCAAGCGGGACTTAGAACTATTGAAGAAAAGGATAATAGCAACGATGAAACGGTTGGTGTTACTCTCGCTACGATATCTTTGTATACGCCAGAAGAATTTTATAAAGATAAAACTTTGTATTCAGACAATGATGGTTTGGGTGATTACTACGACAGACACATTTGTCGTCCTATGAAAAACTTAATATGCGATGACAACGTAAGAGATAAAGAGTTTTTCGTTCCGGAGGGTGATATAGATGAAAACGACTAATTATCCGGCGGACAAAAACCAGTTAGAGTTATACAAATCGTTTCCGTCTACGCATTTTTTAAGCAACCAAAATAATGTTTTAAACACAATAGCGTGGTGTACATTCTGGAGAAGGAACTTACACTTGTTCGTAAGGGATTATTTAAAGTTGTCTCTTTATCCATACCAGCAGATAGCAATTTATGAAATGGGGATATCGAATTTCATTTGTATGATAGCCAGCCGTAATGATGCAAAATCATTTATCATAGCCTTATATGCTTGTTGTCGTTGCATTCTTTATCCAGGCACAATATTTGTAATTGGTTCAGCAACTAAAGGGCAGAGTAAGCTTATGGTTAGTGCAAAGATTCAGGATGAGTTAATGCAGTGGTCGAAGCCCTTGGCTGCGGAGATAAGGGATATAAGCACGAGTGCAAATGATACATTTGTAAAATTTAGAAATACTTCTAAAATAATCGTATATACAGCAAATGACAATGCCCGAGGCAATAGGAGTACCGCGAGCTGTCGCGAGGAATTTCGTCAAATAAATAAAAAGATTGAGGATTCCGTTATCTCCCCATTCCAGACTGTAAGGAATAGACCTTATATGCAAAAAAAAATAGGTAACCAGTTGTATGGAGACATTCCCGTTTTGCAGGAAGACCCCGTAGACATTTATATATCCAGCAGTTGGATTGATGATGGTAACTGGATGTGGGGAATTGTAGATCAGGCCTTTGATGGAATGTTAAAAAAAGATGGTTCGATTTTGCTTACGTTTGATGAAAGTATTACATTAAAACATCATTTAAAGACAATGAAGCAAATGAAACGACTAAAGAAAAAATTGGATCCCGTTACGTGGAAAACTGAGGTTTTAAATTTGAAGGTAAAAGACTCTATTTCATCATATTTTACATATTCTATGCTTATGGGCAGACAAGTCCTAAAGCATATGTTTTACCCAAGAAGATCCGAGGATTTTAGGTCGGGGAAAAAGAATAAATACGCCATTCCAAAGCTTGATAACGAAATTAGGGTTGTCTCTAACGATATCGCGTTTGTTGCTGGAGATCAGAATGACAACTCTGTATACACGTGTATCAGAGGGATTCCTGAATCAACAACATACGGCTCGGATAGCAATACCGTTGAGGTAAAACGAGGATACAGGCGGCAATATTCATATATGGAATCGAATCAGATAGGAGACACGACTCTACAGGCGGTTAGAATCAGGCAGCTATTTGAAGACTTTGATGGCGATTACATTGTGCTTGACTGTCGAAACGGAGGGCTGCAAATTCTTTATAGCCTTCAAAAAGTATTATATGATGAAGAACGCGGAGTTGAATACTCCCCGTTAAAATGTATGAACAATGATGATTATGCGAGGGTTTGTCTTGACCCGAATGCGCCGGCTTGTATTTTTGCAATCAACGCAACTCAGGGGCTAAACAGCGATATTGCAATCGGATTTCGTAAAAATCTTGTAGAAAAAAAGATAGACTTCTTGATAAATTATAATACGGCAAAAGAGGAAATTCTGTCTAACAATAGTGACTACAAGAATGAGATAGATCCCAGCATTCAGGTTGAATACGAAAGACCTTTTTTGGAAACCCAATCAATGATAAGTGAGTGCGCTGAGCTTCAATACGAGAAGATGCCTCAAACGGGGGTTATAAAAATCCACGAGCAAAGCAAAAATCGCAAGGATAGATATACCGCTTGCTCATATGGTTCATATTTTATAGATAAATTAGAGCTTGATATGATTGGCGGCACTAATGAATACGAATATTGTTGCTTAGTCAATTAGTGTGAGAATGACCAAATTAAACATTGTGATGATTAATTTCAAAACGAAGGGTGGTGAATAGTATGCAGAAAGAAAACGAAAACAAGGAATACGAGTTTAACTCATATAATTCAAGGTATGTATCTGATTGTTGTTTTGGGTTTGATATATTTAGTGCATACAGTTCTGAAGACATATCAGCAATGATAAGTAGTCCTATGACACACAACCAAGAATTACGGAAGCTTTCTAACAGGCTGTATTCGTCAAACGGACTTTTAACTCAGTGCATAGATTATTGTACTTCACTTCCCACTCTTGATTACTGTGTTATTCCACGCGGAAGAAGCAAAGCAAAGAGAAAGGCTAACAAGCTTCTTATGGAGTCTGCCCTGCGCAGCATACGTCATAAGGAAGTGGTGAGAGATGCTCTCTTTAAGTCTATGATAGAGGGTGTTGCGTTCTATTATTGTGTATTCAATTCGGTCACAGACAATACGAGGTCTATGTCTGATTATGATGTTGAAAACATACTGGAAATCAACGATCTCGGCACTAATATGTCAGTCGTCCCATTGCCGACTGATTATACCAAAATAGTTGGCAGAAAGAACTCGTCTTATGTGCTTGCATTTAATTTGAGATATTTTGAAGGGCTGACAGAAAACGAGTTGGTTCGCAAACTGAGATTATATCCGGAAGAGATACGAAAGGGTTGGGATAGATACTCAAGGAATAGGGATGTCGGGAAGCCGTGGATTATTCTCGACAACAAGAAAACCATCGTTTCAAAGGTCAGAAGCCGTCTTGAAGAGGCTTGGGGGAGACCTTTGTGCTTAGCCGCTATAAAAAATATATTGTATGCAGCCTATTTTCAAGATACTTGCCGAGGGACTTTGGATGAGATTAACAATAGGATTTTATATCAAACATTCCCGGAAGGCGAAAGAAAGGGCGTGTGTGCTTTAACATCTAACCAGCAACGAGAGCAACACGATACGGTAAAGGGTGCGATTCTCACTAAAAATCAAAGGAATTCAACCTCTTTTTTCTCGGTTGCAGCGGGAACTAAAATAGACCAAATAAAGACGGACACTTCGTTATTGGATGAAAAGAACAGCTCGTATATACAAGACCAAATAGGGTTGGATTTAGGGTTTATGGCAAATCTTTTGTCGGGTAATAAATCGGGTAACTATGCGGCGCAACAGAACAACTTGCAGTTGTTGTTATCAGAAGTTTTGATGTGGATAGAGCCTATTACAGAAGAATTAGTTAAAGTCATTAATGAAAATTTAATCAAGGACAAAAAGAATCCGTGCGGTTTGTATTATATGCCTTGCAGTTATATTACAAGAAAAGATTTTACTTCACAGATGAAAGAATTGTATTTACAAGGTAAGGGGTCTCTGAGGGCGTGGATATCATCAACGGGATTTAATGCGGACGCATACATTCAGTTGATGGATATGGAGCTTGCCGAGGGATTCGATGATAAGTATAAACCACATCCGACATCATATACGTTATCAAGTAAGGATGGAGATTTTGATTCTTATAAGAATACGGGCAGACCGAAGAACGAAAATCCGACCTCTTCTTCTACTATTACGAGCAAGCAAAATGATGCCAACAATATGCCAAGTCCGAGTGACTTAAAGTAAGTGAACAAATTATTAGAGAATAATATTATAGAGGTCAGTCAGTTAGACTGGTAAGTGGAATTACAGGCATTTCCTATCCCCACCTCCAATTTTATGATTGGAGGAAACAATGGGTAAAAAGAAAACACATGAAGAGTTTGTTGAAGAGTTAAAAAAGAATAATAAACACTTCAATGATATTGAGTTACTTTCCGAATATACTGGGGTTAAAAACAAAATCAGTTGTAGGTGTAAGAAGTGCGGATATAGGTGGACAACTATTGCAGAGTCGTTAAAAATGGGTTGCGGATGCAAGCTGTGTGGACGCGAAAGGACTAAGAATTTACAAATTCGCCCATTGGATAGCTTTCTTGATGCTCTGCATGTTAAAAGAGATGATATTGAGTATGTTTGTGGGTATAAAAGTATGAAGTCCGTTGCTACATTTAGGTGCAAAAAACATAACGAGTTATTTAAAACCACTCCTCTTAATGCATTGGGCGGTGTGACATGTCACTTGTGTAGAGAGGAAAAACCTCAATACAACAAGCTCACAAAAGAGCAAATAAATCAATCTTTACTACCCCTCAAAATAGAGTTAGCTGGCGAGTACATAAACTCAAAAACACCTACCACATTTAGGTGTCAATTATGTGGTGAAGTATTCGTTTCAAAATACGAATTAATAAAATACTGGACTTCAGTTGGCTGTAATCATTGTGGAGGGAGAATCAACCCGACAGAAAAAAATAAAACGGTCAATCGGAAGATCGCTAAATTATATTCACATAAGTCTAAAAATGTAGAAATTTTGAAATATGACGAAAAGTTTCAAGAGGTTAAATGTAGATGTCTAATGTGTGGCGCGGAATACGAAACTTCATACGCCAGTTTGGTTCAGGGGTGCATGCATAAAAACTGTGCTTCTATTATTGGGTCATCAAAATCGCGATTGTCTAACGATGAGGTCATTAAAAGAATAGAATCTTTTGGCAATGACATAAAAGTTGATTTTTCTAATTATCTCACCGCTAATTCTCTGTTAAATTGCGAGTGTATGGACTGCGGTCACAAATGGCTCGCAAAACAAAAAAATTTAATTAGAGGTCGTGGGTGTCCTGTGTGCGCTCAAAAGAATAGAGATGTTTCAAAATACAAGTCTCTTGATGATTACGCAGACTTGCTAAAAAAGATGAATTTGAATGTTATATCTCAATATATTAATGCGACTACACCGGTAGATATAAAATGTGCTACATGTGGAAAGGTCTTTAAAAGTAGTATGGCTTATTTGTCCCAGGCCTTAGTGGGGTGCACTGATTGTTCTAAAGAAAGATATCGAGTTGCCAAATTTGGCGAGTTCGTTTCTAAACTATCGCATATAAATTCTAAAATAAAACTAACTGATAATTATGTAAATATGTCTACTTTGAACGATTTTGTATGTACCGAATGTGGGGGTGTATTTAAGAGAACTCCCCATGATATGTTAAGAAATTGCAATTGCCCTAACTGTACGACGAATTCAAAAATGGAATATCTTATTAAATTATACTTAGATAAACATAATATAGAGTATGATTTACATCGAAGCTTTGATGGGTTGTGTGGGGTTAACGGCGGTTCGTTATCTTATGACTTTTACTTACCGTATTATAATACTCTAATTGAAGCACAGGGAGAGCAACATGAGCATCCAATAGATTATTTCGGAGGAGAAAAGTCTTTTGCTGTACAACAGGAACACGATAATCGCAAACGAAAGTTTGCCCAAGATAATAATATCGAATTACTTGAGGTTTGGTATTATGAATGTGATAATATCAAACAAATTTTACAAAAAAAAATTAATATCAAAAATATAATGGAGTCTGCAACTATGTAGGACTCCTTTATATTATATCTGAAAACGAAGGAGGATAGGATAAGATATGAGCAAAATCCTCGAAATGAGTGCTGATGTTGCGCATGGAGGTCGAAAGGGGATAAGAATGGTTCTTTTGACAGTCCATAAAGACGGAGAAATGAACAAGAATGGCATAACTTGGACAGAAGAAAACATCTTAAACAATTTGGATAGTATCAAGAATATACCTATTTGTGCTACGTTTATGGATGAGGAAAAGACGTTATTATTCGACCACGGATACACCGAGACGGTTGAACTCGGGGATGGCAAGTCTGAGCCCTTATTTAATAATTCAGAAGTCGTTGGAACAATAGAGAAGGCACAAATAGAAGATTTGGATATAGATGGAACGAGGCGACGTGTCCTCGTTGGATACGGGTTTTTATATTGTCAGAGATATCATGCTCTGTGCGAGAAACTTGCGCGAGAGATTGTAACATCTTCCGTCAAGTCATCTATTGAGATTGTTGGCAAAAAGGAAAACGATAGCAGAATTGTTTATGACGGAGGATACAAGGATAAGGGTCGAAAGCCGGCATCGTACGATTTTAGCGCAACTTGTCTACTCGGTGTGGAAGAGGCAGACGATTCTTGCTATGTGCTACAAATAGCTCAAAAACAAAATAAGGAGGAAAATACTATGGACGAAAAAACTATGAGAGATGTTATCGTTAATGCTATAAACGAAACAAATAGCAAAAACGATGAGCTCACAAACAAGATTCAGGAACTGAATGACGCAATCAAAGAAAGGGATGACAAGATTGCGGAACTCACAAAGAACGCAAATGATAAGAAGGATGCCGACAAAAAAAAGGATGATAAGATTCAGGAACTCAACAATAAGCTTGCTGAGTCGGAGTCCAAGCTGAATGAATGCAAAAAGGCAGAACAGAACTCAAGGCTTGATAAGGCCCTTGAATCATTCTCTGAGGAAGAGCAGAAGTTTGCGGAAAGTGAAATTAACTCGTTTAAAGAAGACCCTCTTAATGGTGATGTAGATGCTATTATTGAAAAGATTTACAGCAAGATAGGACAGGCTTCTAAGGAAGCTAACAAGAGGGATTCAGAACTGAATTCAGCAAATAACAAAGACGAATTTGACATTTTTTCTGAAGTAAATTCAGCGGAAGATGTTGATGACGATACCAATATTTTTTAAGAAACAGGAGGAAAAATAAATGGCTATTAAATTTTCTACGATAGGTCAGATTGAACACGGCGAGTATCCGTTCGAGCCGGCTGTTGCAAGCGCGGATACATTTAACGGCGCGTTTGGTACGGTTGCAGATGGCAAGTTCTCGGTAGGGGCCGATGCATCAAAGGCAATTATGAATATTGAGGTGGGCGATAACGCCGGACTCGGCACGTATCCTATCGCCAAAGATTCGGAGTTAAGGGTTGTCGACCTCACAAAGCTGAACGGCAAGACGATGGAAATATACGGTGATGAACTTCCCGCTGGTGTTGCTAAGGGGGACAAACTTAAGTCAGACGCTACGGGTGCACTCGTTAAGGGCGCTACTGCGGTTCCGTATTACGAAGTAACAAAGGTTATCCCGAATGTCAAGGGGGTAGAGGTAACTGTTGTTTCTGTTGCACCCGCAAGTGTAACCCCGGGTAAAGGCGATTAATTTAGGAGGTAATAAATATGTCATATACATTTGAACTTAATAATGAAGTAAAGGATGCCAATCTTACATCGGGTAGGGTTAAGGCAAAATCTCCCGTTGTTGAAATATTTTCGGCAATGGTAAACGGAGAAGATCTTGCCCCTTATGGCCAAAAGGCTGATAATGCCGCTAAGTACATAATGGGTTTAGGAAGCAAAGCAAATATGGGTGACCCTATTGCAAAATCCGAGCTTAACACAATCAGACGTTTCGCTATGGAGCCTGTTCTGATGAAAGAAATTAAGCTGTTAAGTATATTTGGTAACTATAAGCAGATTGGTTACAATGAGACCCCGGAGGTTGAAATTCCCATATATGCAAACGTAGATGCAAAGATTCAGGCAGCAGGTCAGGATGTTAAGTTCCCCGTAATCAGGAAAGAGAGAAAGGGAATTACAACAACTACTATCTCGGGCGGCCACGCGGTTGACTACAGAAAGGCTGCTCTTGGAGATATGCAGGAAGAGAACGAGCTTATGGAGCAGGTTCGTATAGATATCAGAAA
>ERZ808245.55-NODE-55-length-80380-cov-11.200859_pt1 | contig 80380 bp, 67 predicted proteins | sample MGYA00521243_ERZ808245 | MGnify/ENA primary metagenome ERZ808245 (study PRJEB31516, sample SAMN03275576) | gut metagenome | biome: mammalia-associated habitat; material: feces | host: Papio cynocephalus | place: Kenya | collected 2012-07-07 ... | reverse complement strand
GGCGCACAAAGAAAATCAAAATTTCTATTGATTTAAACTAAATAGTTGTCTCCCGTCATTTTTTATGTCTTTTCTTCGTCGAAAAACAGTCACAAAAGAGTGTCCAATTTTGTCATTGCTTTCAAGAAACCATTGGATAAATCAGAAAATTATTGCGTGATTTAGGTGCAATCACGAAACAACACGAAGCAGACAATAGAGACGCTTATCGTCATCCAAAAACCCACGCAATGAAAAAAAGATATCCTCGAGGGGGTATAAAATAATTCATGAATTTTTTTGGCGAATCGATGCTCTGCGAAAAGGAATATTGACCCTCGATGTAATTCAAATAATAAGGCACGCCCCCAAAAATCATATAAGCCATCGTTATTTCGTATCTAGAGAGGGTGATATTTCTACTTTTGAAAAACTCTTCGCATTCGGAAAGAGTGAATGGCGCCAATTTGATTTCGTAAGTAACACGGCCATATAATCCACCGTGATTATTAATTAGATTATTTTCCATCCATGAAGTGGCGCTGCCGCAAATAATCATCAGTAGATTATTCTCCGCACAGCCAAATGAATTCCAAAAGCCTTCAAAAGCCTTTATGAAATCCGAGCCTTTTGAATCCATCCAAGGAAGTTCGTCAATAAAAACGACAAGACGCGTTCCATCGTTTTTTTCAGTAATGAGTTTTCGCAAAAGGAAGAACGCTTCAAACCAGTTCTTCGGCGCATCACTATTCTTCAGCCCATATGCAAGAAGGCTTAGATAAAATTGATTCAGCTGTCTATCTGTTTCTTTCTCTATGTTCTCGTCTTCAGGAGCAAGCCCGGCGTGTTTAAAAAGAAACTTATCGGAAAACAATTGGTTGATTAAATACGTTTTCCCAACTCTTCTTCGGCCATATACGGCAACGAGTTCGGCTTGTTTTGATTTGTACAGTCTTACTAGTTCTTGTGTTTCTTTTTTCTGCCAACCATTTCGCAATCCAAGCCACGAAATCATTTTTTTGCCTTTCGTGGCTGATTTGCATATAAAACTAGCTCTTAAGAACGCCAATTCTCGCTTGAATCAAGTCGACATAATCCTTTTTGAGCGTATTCGTTAATGATGAATCATTTATCATTTCTATGTACTTTATTTCCATGGAGACAATCTTCTTTATCATCTTCTCTGCGGAAGCGCTTGATAGATGGCATTCTTCGGCGAAAATGAGAAAATCTTTTTTCCGGATGTGCGTTTTCTTGCCATTTAATGGAAGGGCGAGTTCTTCCGTGTCTTCTCTCGTCAATAAAGATACTGGTAACAAATCGTAAGCAGGAGACAAAATATAAACCCCGTCCCCCGCTTCCCTTTCAATGAGCGAGAAGTTTTTTAGATGCATATCAGAATTGCCGCTGACGAAAGAGAATAAGACGCGGAAAAAGAATTCGGCCATATCTTATCCTAGTTGAGAAGAATACTTTTCAATCACTTTCGCGCATCGCTCATAAGAGCTTTTATACTTATCCTCGGTCATTCTCAAACTGAGTTGGCAGAAATCTTCCATGGCGAGTTTGCTGACGGCGTCTTTTTTAATGATTCGGTCAATTCGCTTTGTGATATAGGCGTATGAGCTTCCGCTTTTTAATAACGCATGAGGGACAACCGCTATCCCTGTAGCTTCCGCCATGCTCATGACGAGTTGCTCCGCTTCAGGAAGACACGCAAATTCTTCGCCTTCTGGTTTTAAGATATATCCGGCTGGATAATCGGCCAAAGTGAGCCTAGAGGCATGATGTTCTATGCTTAAATGCAGAGATAATTTCTTTTGAACGCCAGGGACAGTGAGGCCTCTTTTCACATTCTCTTTCGCAATCTTTTCTAGAGTTTCTCGATTGATTTCAATCGCAGGAATCTCGTTAACGCCGAAAAAGCGCTTCACGCATGCTTTATGCCAACCGCACGCACTATCTTCTTTTAAAGGTTTTCCACAACAAAGGCAGCGATTCATACCTTCTTCTCCAACACGCTTACGTTTCCGATGCAGTCCTTACAAGAAACCAATAAAAGACCGAAACGATCGTTTTCGCTTATATTCCATTTTTTACTAGCGAAATGTAGTAGCCACCCTTCAGGTATTAAACCATCAAAGAAAGGGAAGATGCTTTCGGATACGTAGGGCTTGTCCTGAAGAGGAAGGGTTAAGGAAACGGGAGTAGCCTCTTTTAGTAGAAGATAATTTGAATCATAAGAAAAAAACATAGCCCATGTCTGTTTCTTGAAGGAGGCCGGTAAAAGAGCTTCTTACATAAACATAAGCCGTTCTAAACTCATTCATTCTTTATTTTCCTTCTTTCCAGGAACAGCTTCCATGCCAAACATATTCAATGCGACGTTTACCTTGTCCATGCGTACCGTGGCTTTCCCCTGCTCTAAATCGCGAACAAAACGAAGGCCTAAGCCAGAACGCATCGCAAATTCTTCCTGGGTGAGTCCTGCTTCTTTTCTGCGTTTTTTCACAAATTCAGCGATCGCATTCATAATTATCTCCAAAACATTGACTCTAAAATGTACCTTAAAAGGTATAGAAACAATATATTTCTATGCTTTAAATACCCGTTGAGGTATAAATTTGGAAGTTTTCTATATTTTATACCTAATAAGGTATAAGATTGATTTCATTTCCCATGTATCGTCTTCAGCGGTAAAAAGAACGCTGCTTTAATGAAAATACGATTTATCGTTGGAATTTGCATAAGTTTGTTGAAGTTCCAACGAAAAAACGTATATTTTAAATATGGAAAGATTAATCATCAGAGAAAGCTATTTAGAGAAAATACGCCCGTTTTACGATTCAAAATATATAAAAGTGATCACGGGCATCCGCCGATGCGGCAAATCGGAGCTTCTGCTTCAAATCATGAATGAGATGAAGGAGATGGGAATCGATAATGAGCACATCATCTATTTAGATTTAGAAGGCAAAAGCGGAGAAAATCTCACCACTAGAGCAAAGCTAGAAAAGAAACTCGATCAATTAATCAAGAACAATAACAAATACTATATTTTCATCGACGAAGTACAACATATAAGAAGATTCGAAGAAGCCATCGCTTCAATCCGTGTCAGCTATAATTGCTCTTTATTCGTGACTGGCAGCAACTCGAAACTCCTCCATGGTCGAATGCAGGATCGCTTAACGGGGAGAGCCAAGGAATTCGAAGTCTTTCCTTTCACCTATGGAGAGACTCTCGAATACAAGAAGCTAAACGGCATTGAAACTGGCAATGATGATTTCGATGATTATTTAAAGCTAGGCGGGATGCCCCAGCGCTTCGAAGAGGTGGATGAGGATGGCGTTAGAAACTACTTGATAGGCATTTTCGATTCCATCATTCAGAAAGATGTTTTTGACGCCCATAAAAAGATAAGCAAAAGCGACTTCGAAAGAGTGTCGAAGTACATCATTTCCACCACAGGAAAGAAATTCTCCGCTCTCTCAATCGCCAAATATCTCAAAGATAGCCTACCTTCTGACACCCAAAAGAAATACTCAGAAACAGTTTCTAACTATGCAAAATATCTGGAAGAATGCTATTTTTTAACAGAATGCAAGCCATATTATCTAAAAGGAAGAGAATCTCTCAATGGAGTTAAGAAGTATTACGCGATGGATAGTGGCTTACGAAACGCGCTCGGCAGCGTTTTGGAATTAGATGACACCTTTGCTCTCGAAGGAATCATTTATCATGAGCTCTTATATAGGGGTTACGAAGTAAGATACGGCAAGTTTCCTGAGGGAGAAATCGACTTCGTCACCATAAAAAATAGAAAGAAATGCTTAATCCAAGTTTCTTATTCCATAAACAGCCAAAGCGTTTTCGAGCGCGAATATGGTGCTTTCTCAAAAATAAGGGATAATTCGCCCAAATACGTAATGTCGCTAGATAAAAAAGACACATCCAATAACGGCATAACCCATATTAACATTATTGATTTTTTGCTAGGAAAAGCGGATATCAACCTTTCCTAATATTGTTCAAGATTACATGTGATTCATAAGCCGTATCTATCCGTTGAATCCCATCGGCTGCTACCTTCCTCGCTCCTCTTGAGTAGGAAGCCCCGCTTTTTTCTCAGCCTGTTTTTGTTCCTACCCTTGTCGAAAAACTAGTCAAGCAAGTAAGATTGTCACTCAATTATGCAATTCGATTGTCACCCTCGCATTTTCTCTTTTTTTCTCTAGGAGGAACAGGAAACGTTCTCATGGCTTAAAAAATGCCCTACAATAATAACGTAACAAAAGAAACAGCACGGGACACGTAACGTAACGGGTCTCCCCCCATCCTTCTCTCTTTAGGGGGCCATTTTAAGTAAAACCATGTACAAAATCATTATCGCTGACGATGAAGAAGCAACCAGATCAAGGCTTCTTTCTTTGCTGAATGACGAAAAAGATACTTTTGAAGTAAAAGGATCTTACCAAAACGGTTACGACATTTTGGAAGAAATCGATTCTTTATCCGATGTCGATATCTTGATAACCGATATCAAGATGCCTTTTGTGAGCGGGCTAGAACTCGCCAAAGAGCTAAAAGAAACCTATCCTTTGATCCAAATCATCTTTTTAAGCGGGTTCGATGATTTCGATTTTGCCAAACAAGCGATTCAATTAGACGCGGTCGCTTATTTATCCAAACCTTTATCGTTTGCGGAACTCCGGGAAGCACTCAAAAAGGCAAAAGACCGCCTGGATGCAACCAATCGGCTCGATAACGATATCAAAAGAGCTCGCGAAAAGAATGATGCCCTATTAAAAGCGGAGCAATGCACGGACCTTTTAAAACTAACGACGATAAAGGACTTGCCAAAATCATTTGAAGAAAAGCTTAGGATGGATGGCATACTTCTTCAAAACAAATACCTCTGCTTCGCTTTGTTTGATTCCGATGAGGAAGAAGATGAACTCAGTTACGAAGGATTAGAGCTAGCCCATTTCTCTTTAGAGGAAAACCTAAGCGACCTTTGTAGGGGAAAGATTGATTTCTTCAGCTTTGAGCAATCCACTTCTCTTGGCGTGCTTTTCCTTTCAGATAATAAATTCATTAAGGAAGAGTTGGAACCAATCCTTTCTACGATTTTAGCCAAGGTGAAACGTTCCTCTTCTCTCTCCTTTTCCTGCGCCGTAAGCGAAATCGCTTCTTCTTCCGAAGAATCCCTTTCTTATCGAAAACTATTCCGCCACGCAAGAGGAGCGTTAGAGTATCGCACAATCATGGGTAAAAACATCGTTTTGTTCTACGAAGACCTTGCTTTCAAAGAGAAAAAGATCGGCAAAGTAGACGATAACGACTACAAAAGCATCGGCAGCGCCCTCCTATACGGCAAAAAGGAAGAGGCGAAGGAGCGTACGAGAAAGCTCATCGAGAACATTTCCAAAATTGATTTCCGCGATTCCTATCTTTTGATTTTAAACGATTTGATGGCTTCTTTATTAAAAGGCTGCATCGCTATCGATAAGCTATATGAAAGCTATCATTCCCATATCGACCTAATCAACGAGCTCTATTCCAAGAAAGGGAAAGACAGCATTCTCGAATTCTTATATGAGCTTATTGATAAAATCATTGAAGTGAATAACGGGGTTCGCATGAGTGGCCTCGACACCGCTTATGTTCGCATGAAACGCTATATCGATGAGCATTACTCCGAGAGCGAATTGTCCGTGGATACCTTATCCAAAGAACTCGGCTATTCCAATTCGTATATCTTTGCTATTTTGAAGAAGGAAGGAACTTCTTTCACGCGCTTATTGACCGCGAAAAGAATGGAAGAGGCGGAGCGGCTTCTTGCAAATCCAAACGGCAAAATCGCAGAAATCGCACACGAAATTGGCTACGAAGACCCCTATTATTTCTCTCATTGTTTCAAAAAGTATTTTGGTCTATCTCCTCAGGAGTATCGTAAGAAATGAAAAAAGCAAGATCCTTATATGCTGAGCTTCTATCCGCGTTAGGCCTCATTCTTTTTCTTTTGCTTACAGGCACCATGGCCACCGCCCTTTTGCTTTATCGGAATAACGTTGTCACCACCTCTAATCAAAATCTCCAAGCCACAGGAGAGCAGTTACTAGGGACCTATGACTCCTATTTTTCCCAAATCATAAGAAACTCCGATTCCATCATCTATTATTACAACGAAATCGATAGCGAGGACAAATTTCAGGAGAGAATGGACGATTGTTTCTCGAACGTAGTTTCTCTCCGCGAAGAAATCACCTCGGTGTCTATATATAACGTGAAAAGCGGGGCTAAAATCGCTTCCGCAGGAAAAGAGACGGATTTTCCAAACGTCACCGAAGAGCCTTGGTTTAAGCAGGCGAATCAAAACGATAACAACCGTCTTATTCCAATCCTCAGCATTCCCGACGTGCAAAACCCCCTCTACCCCTATTCTTTTTCCCTTTCCCGTTATGCCTATTACGATAAGGACAATCGTTTCGATGCCATCTTGCACATCGATTTCTCATTTGACTCCATCGTCGATTTGTTGAGCGAGACGGCCTTAGGAGAAGGCGGCAACTTCCTTATTTACGATAAGAACTATCAGATTGTTTATTCTTCCTTGCCCGATGATTTAGAAAAGAAAACGGATATCTTAAAAGAATTCGTGGTCGGTAATGGCGTTTATGACATTGGGAGCCATTCTTTCTTCGTCTTTTCTTCCTCCATTTCCAATACATCGTGGCGATTAGGCGTCTTCTTGAATCGCGACAGCATCAAAGAAGCCGTGACCTCCTTCAGCGTCGCCATCTTCACCATCGGAGGCAGCTTATTCCTTCTTGGCTCCATCTTCTTCTTTTTCGTGATTCGAAAATCCGTGAAACCGATATTATCTTTGAGCAAAGAAATGAGCGAAATCGTGTCTTTGGACGATATCTCTTCCAAGAAACTCGATATCGGAGGTTCCAAAGAAGTCGTTGAGCTCAATCACTCCTTTCAAGCCCTCATTGAGCGTATCGAGGACTTGACGAACAAAGTCATCCACGAGAAAGAAGAGCAGAAGCGAAGCGAGCTCCAAGCTCTTCAAAACCAAATCAACCCCCATTTCTTATATAACACGCTCGATAGTATATTGGCTTTGATCGACCAAAAGAAAAACGAGGAAGCGGAAGAAATGATTGTAGCTCTCTCCCGTTTCTTCCGCATTTCCATCTCCAAAGGGAAAAACATCATCACGCTGCAAAAAGAAATCGAGCATGCGACGAATTACCTGCTTATTCAAAAACTGCGTTTTGGGGACGCTTTCGATTATTCCTTCGATGTGGACCCCTCTATCTTGAACGTAAACGTTGTGAAACTCATCCTTCAGCCCATCATTGAAAACTCCATAAGCCATGGCTTAAAAGAAGGCGAAAAGGGCATTATTTCCGTCAAAGGGTATAAAAAAGACGGATTCCTGTATCTTGATGTGACCGACAATGGCTATGGCATGTTAGAGAAAACGCGCCTCGAAGTCGAAAAAGCGATGAAAGACGAAAGCAAGGCCAAGGGCGTTGGCTTAAGTAACGTATATCTCCGCTTACGCGTCTATTACGGCGATAAAGCGGATATTCAAATCGATAGCAAACTCGATGAAGGAACGACGGTTCATCTCATCATTCCTTTGGAAGGAGGTAAATAGTGAAAAGAAAAATAGTCTTAGGGTTATTGCCTTTCCTTCTACTACCTTCTTGTTCCACGAAAGCAGAAACGGCCCAACTTTTCTTATACACGGATAATGATCCGTTCATGGATTCTTTGGCCTCACGCATCGAAAGCACCTTCAAAGAAAAAGGCATTTCTCTAATTTCGCATAACGCTTCGCGCAAACAAAGCCTACAAAATAGCCAATTCGTAAGCATTTTACAGGATAACGATAAGAAGCCAGTTCTTTTAAACATATACGACCGTCTTTCCGCCAACCTTTTGATTGAGAAAGCGGAAAACGAAGACACACCCCTCTTATTTTTTAACCGCGAGCCACTTCTTTCCGATACCGAGAATACCGCTTGGGCGAAAAAGAACGTCTATTACGTGGGTACGGACGCCGAATACGAGGGGCAAGCGGAGGCGGAAATCGCCGCGGATTATTTTCAAAACGCTTCTTCCTTCAAAGGCTCCAAATTTGACAAAAACGGCGATGGAAAACTCCAAGTCGCGATTTTGCGGGGCGAATTGTCTCATCAAGACGCCTTATCGCGAACGAAATACTCCACAGACACCTTAAGAAAACTTGGCTTTGATGTGGATTTGATAAAAGTCGCCTATTGCGATTGGCAAGAGGAAAAAGGATACGAAGAAATGCGAAAGATGATGCTAGAAGGCGCAAACATAGAGCTTCTTTTGTCCAATAACGACGCGATGGCGGTTGGCGCGGTCCGCTATTTAAAAACAATCATGAAAGAAGGAGAATCTTTCAGCGATCAATTCTTCCCCATCATTGGAGTGGATGGAACCGAGCAAGGTAAGAAATGTCTGGAAGAAGGATATATGATTGGGACCGTCTTCAACGACGCCACCGCCCAAGCGGAGATTTTATCTGCTTTATATACGAGCATCGTTACGAAAACGGAAAAGCCAACCTTTGGCGATAACGTCATCGTGAATGGGAACTTTTACAAAGTAAAAGGCACGAAAATCCACCATTAACTACCTGTGTAAAGGCTTACATTGTAGAGTTTTTTAAGAATTCACTAGAGTATATTCCATTTTTTTGTAAGCGCTTCCGAATGAGAATAGTAATACAAATAGGGGACGCATTCATTTGAAGTAACCCTATGGAATTGAAAAAGGAGAATTTATGAAAAAACGTTTCATTCCATTATTCGCATTATCCAGCTTGGGCGCACTTTTGGCCTCATGCGGATCAGGCAGCAAGACATGGTCTTGGGAAAAAGCCAGTGAAGACAAAGTCTTAAATTACGCCTTGCTTATTGGCCAAGTCGACCACAACGACTCCGCCGCTCGTACGGCCGGCATCCGTGAAGCGCTTCACACCCGTCCAAGTACACATGACACCAACGCCAACAAAGAAAAAGCCGTTAAAGGTTCCCTAACATTAGGCTCCACCACGTTCGAAGTGAACGAAGTTGCTAGCGGCGAGCAAAAATCCACCGCAGGCGCTACTTGGGATCAACAAACCGCTACCACTTCTACAGAAGCTTGGCTGAACGCAAACCCAAATATCGATTTCTTCGTCTCGAATAACGACGGCATGGCAGAAGGCGCAATTGGAGCCTCTAACTGGGTTGAAGGCATGCCAATCTTCGGCTATGACTCCAATCAATCCACTCTTTCTTATATTAAAGAAGGAAAAATCATGGGCACAGTCAACCAAAACGCTCCAGCGCAAGCCGCTGCGATTTATATGGCTGCAAGAAATGCCGTTGATGGTTTAACAGGTGATGACGTCTATAAGAAAGGCTTCACCGAGGATTCCGCGAATGGATATGGAAAAATTGGCTCTAAGGTCAATTATGGGGCGGATGCTCATAGCTTATTGGTCGATAACGTCGCAGTCACTGCTTCCAATGTCGAAAGTTTCATGACGACGGATATCACCACCTTAGCGGAAAAAGGCGTGAAGAAGGGAACCAGCAAGACAGCAAAAGTCTGGCAATCCTACTATAGCGAGAGCGATACCTTCCTGAACTCTTCGATGCAACCTCTCTTCAACCACTACAAAGATTTATTCAACTTTGACGTCACGGTCGCAAAAGGCGATGGCTCCGACGATACGAAGCTCATGGGTATGTTGGATACCGCGACCGGATATGATGCTTATATCATCAACATGGTTAAGACGACTGGAACTCAAGCTTACCTCGATAAAATCGCAGGATTGACTGGCGCGACCGCCGAGAGCCCAACCGACAAGCCAGTTATCTTCTGGAATAGACAAGGGACGAAGGCGGACGGCACAACCGATACCGCAGTCATGAATGACGCGAGATTCAAAACAATCTATTACGTCGGCTTCGATGCCATCCAAGGTGGTAAGTTGCAAGGCGAGATGATCGTAGATTACTTCAAGAATCTTGCGAAATAATAACTCTCAAACGCTAGCAAAAATGAGTCCGCAGAAACATTCTGCGGGCTCATTCACCATTATAGAGAAATTATGACTGATAAATATGTATTAGAAATAGAAGGTTTATCAAAATCGTTTGGCAAAAACAAAGTATTGAAAGATATCCACCTTCATTTAAAGGAAGGCGAAATACTTGGTTTGATGGGCGAAAACGGTGCTGGTAAATCGACCATGATGAAATGTTTATTCGGCATTTATTCTCGCGATGCAGGCACGATCAAGCTAAATGGCAACGCCGTTTCTTTTGGAGGCCCAAAGGACGCTCTTGAAAAAGGCATAGCAATGGTTCACCAGGAATTGAATCAATGTCTTGACCGCACCGTGCTCGACAACATGTTTTTAGGAAGATACCCGACCGTTGGTCATCTCATCGTTAACGAAAAGGCGATGTATCAAAAATGCGCAAAGCTCTTTAGCGATTTAGGAATGGCGGTATCCCCAAAAACCATCATGAGAAAAATGTCGGTTTCCCAACGTCAGATGGTTGAAATTGCCAAAGCCGTTTCCTATAACGCCAAAGTCATTATTTTGGATGAACCCACCTCTTCTCTTTCCGAAAGAGAAGTCAAAAAATTATTCGAAATCATCCGCAAATTAAAAAAGCAAGGCATCAGCTTTATTTTCATTTCGCATAAGATGGATGAAATCTTTGAGCTTTGCGATGAAGTCGTTATCCTTCGTGATGGCTCCGTCACATTAGACAAAAACGTGAAAGACACCAATTTGGATGAGCTTGTGAAAGCAATGGTCGGAAGAAGCTTAGAGTCTCGCTTCCCACCATTAACAAACGTTCCTGGGGAACCTATTTTGGTTGTCAAAAACCTTTGTACCAAATATGCTCCGGTCTTGAAAAACATCTCCTTTATCCTAAGAAAAGGGGAGATTTTAGGCATATACGGCCTAGTAGGAGCGGGGAGAAGCGAACTTCTAGAAAGTCTTTTTGGCGCGAGAACCTTGTCCGACGGAGAGATTTATTTCAAAGGAAAGAGAGTCTTCTTCAATTCGCCAAAAGACGCGATGAGAGAAAACTTCGCTTTCATAACCGAAGAGCGAAAAATAAACGGGATGTTCGGAAAAGAAGATCTTGTTTATAACACTTGCATTACGAATATAGACAAATACAAAACATTCGGCATCATTGATAATGCCAAGATGCGTAACGCTACAGATAGAGAAATCGCCGCGATGAACGTCAAATGCAGTTCGAACAAGGATAAGATTTCTGCTCTTTCTGGTGGTAATCAGCAGAAAGTCATCGTTGGCAAGTGGCTAGAAAGAAACCCAGATGTCTTCTTAATGGACGAGCCGACTAGAGGTATCGACATCATGGCGAAATATCAAATCTATGAGCTCATGATCAAGCTCGCTAACGAAGGCAAATCCATCATCATGGTTTCTTCCGAAATGCCTGAAATCCTAGGCGTAACCAATCGGATTCTTGTCATGAGCAACTACCGTTTGGCGGGTGAAGTCATCACCAAGGACACGAGTCAAGAAGAACTTTTGAGACTGTGTGCCAAATATTTATAAGGAGTGAGAAAGCATGGAAAGCGAAGCAATCCTGAATCCTTTTCAAAGCAATGATAAGTATCAAAAATACTTAGACGAACTTTCCTCCCTTCGTAAAGAAGGAGAAAACAAAATCATTGCCTTAAAAGAAGAAATCCGTGATGTGAAAGCAGACAGAACTCTTGAAAAAAGCATCAAGGATAAAATCGTTGAAAACGATAAAAAACTAATCGAAGAAGCAAAAACGGTTAAAGAGGCGAATAAGGAGCAAGTGAACGCCATCATCAAAGAGGCATCCTTATCCGCGAGAGAAGATGGCAAAAACTATTACGAGCAAGAAAACGCGCTCGCAAAAGAAGAGAAAGCCAAAGCGAAAGAATCCTATTTAGCCGCAAAGGCAAAGATCGAGCAAGATCATATTGCCGCTAATGAAAAGCTAAAAGCGGACAACGCCCAACGTCTTTCCGACGCAGGCGAAGACGAAGAGGCCTTAAAGAAGGCGAGGAAAGAAAACGCAATCGCTACGAAGGCGAATCGTGTTTCCTACCGCTCCGCTTTAGAAGAAGCGAAGAGCGATTACGATACGAAGGTCCAAGGAATCAAGGACCGCGTTTATAACGCTTTCCTTGAAAAGGATAGTTTCCTCTTCAAAGCAAGGAACGGGCATCGCTCAGTCCTTGAAATCATGGAGAACAAGTTCCGTACCTATCTTTATGAATTCAAGCTCACAAGCTGGCTATTGAAGAATGCCTTAAACATCATCGTCGTCCTCTTCTTCCTCTTCTCTATTTTCTATGGCTTGGGAATTGGAAAAAACCTCTTCACTGGCACGAATATCATGTCCATATTGGGGCAATCCTCCGTTAAGATTTTCTATTCCTTAGGTGTTGCAGGGCTTATCTTGCTCGGTGGAACCGACCTTTCCGTTGGCCGTATGACCGGATTGGGCGCAGGATTCTTCAACATGATTCTCGCTAGAGAAGTCTATTCCTCCGCGTTCGGATTTACGATTGATGTCGTGAACTGGCCGATTGTTCCTAAAGTGATCTTGGCCTTCTTGGTTCCAATTATTCTTTGTACGTTCTTCTCCACCATCGCTGGTTTCTTCACGGCGAAATTCAAGATGCACCCGTTCATCACAACCTTGTCGACTCAGTTATTGATTTATGGTCTATTCATGATCGGATATGGCTCTTATCCTGCTTTCAATGCCGATTTGTCCATCTCCAAAAAACTCCGTGGCGATAACTATTTGAACATCATTATCGTCGCCGTGATTGTGATTGCCATCGTTTGGTTCATCTGGAATAAGACGAAATTCGGTAAGAACATGTATGCGGTTGGCGGTAATGCCGAAGCGGCCGCCGTCTCTGGCGTATCCGTTTTCGGAACCACCCTCCTCGTCTTCGTTATGGCAGGTATCCTCTATGGCTTAGGTGGCGCGGCCACCGCTCTTCAAGGGGCTGGCGCAAACCCAAATACTGGTTATGGAACAGAGCTTGACGCCATCGCAGCGTGCGTTATCGGTGGTGTTTCCTTCTCTGGCGGTATCGGAAAGATTTCCGGCGTCGTGCTAGGAACCATCATCTTCCAAGGTATGACTTATTGTTTAACCTTCCTTGGATTTGACGTCAACATTCAGTATGTCTTCAAAGGTATCGTCATTATGGCCGCGGTCTGCTTAGACAGCATCAAATACTTAAAGAAGAAATAAACTGACTTTCTATGATAAGGTGGCCACACGACCACCTTATTTTATTTATCATTATGAGTTTCACTGTTTTCTTCCCCATCATCATTATTCTCTTTATTGTTTGCTATGGAGCGTGTATTTCCTACGTGAAATCTCTTCGGAACGGCAATCAAAAAGGGCTCAAATTCTATCAAGTCATTCTTCTTTGCGCGCTATTTGGTGGCCCAGCGTTACTAATTACCTATATGTTTAAAGAAATTCGGGAAGAAGATTATCTCCACCACCATTGCTATTTATTATTTGGAATCTTACTCACTATGTTACAGGTAAGCTTGGTCGTTCTTTTGTGCGTATTTAAGGTAATTACTTTTTAGAATTGAGATTCAACTCCCCGCTTATAAGAGACAAAAAGAAACGGATGGCGATCATATAGGAAACTGGAGTGTTTCCTTCTTTTAAGATAAGATAAAAATCATCTCCGTTATGGACGATCGAGAACTTACTAGCAAGGTCATCATAAAGTGTCGCGGTGTTCTCTTCTTTCGATTCTCCCCAAGAGAAGAGATTTTTACTGAGATTTGATAAAAAGCCGCCTTTGGAACTATTCTTTGCTTCGTATCTTTTGAAGAAATAATTAGAGACGGATTGGAGCATGGAATCAAAGAAGGAAAGAAATTCCTTCGAAACCAAGGCAAGCGTGGTCTCGTCATAAAACACGTCTTCCACTTTTCTTTCTCCCTTAAAAAGAGGATTGCTAGAAAAGCCGCATTGGCTAAGAATATTCTTATCATTTTCAAAGATAACAAACTCTTTTTGATAAGCTTGATTTAGTTTAAGAAAAGCATCGAAATTATTATCGCTAGAAGTTACGAATAGGATTCTCTTTCGATAGGAATTATAAAGGTGAAAAGAAACATCACCGTCTTTCATCTCATCGAGGATTTGGTAATGGAAAGTTTTATTCCCGTCTTTTAATAATTGAATTTCATTCGAATAAGAAGAAAAGAGGGACACGTCGATATCGTTTCCTTCAATATAATAAGTTTCTTCCTTGCTATCGATAGAAACGGCTTTTAAGGCCTGAGAAAAGAGTTTTTTATTTGTCTTTTCATCGCATAATTTCACTAAAATATCTTTCATCTTGTGTTCATTATAGCACGTTTCTATACCACTCTTGAGAGAGGATATTAGAGTGATGCTCATTTCTTTTCGAACACTTCTTCGTTAGTTATCTTCTCAGCCGTCTTTAGCGATAAAAGGCAATCAGAAAACTTGGCTTTAAGGAACAAAAAAGGGTTCCCGTTTTCAAGCAAAAAAAGAAATGGAGAGGCAAAAAACAAATACTAGAAACCACATAATCGCGAACTTTTCTATCAAGAATGAAGTTAAAGTGAAGTATTACTTCATTTTTACTTCACTCTTTACTTCATTCTGAGTGAAGTGGCTTATTTTTGTTCACACGATGTTATCAAGAGACAAAGAAATACCGTTTTACGGAAAAAAGGGAGTTCCCACTATTATTTTGTTTTTCTATGCTGGATACTCTCCAAAAAAGGGATTTGGAACTGCTATTAATAATGTGGACGACAGGCAAACAAGAGGTATACATTGAGATGAAGGTCATGGAACAATCATCCTAGTAGTTTGGGGGGTATTCCTTTTTCCAATAATGATTTGTCACAGGTCATTAGAAATCGATCAAAACCTCCATTTCATCTAGTCTAGACAAGGCAAAATTAGAGATATTTCAATTTGGTTTACTATCGCCTAAATGGAAAGAGTCCGAACAATAGTCGCTGAAATTTCTACAAAAATCTTGGATACTGACCGTTAAGAGAGAGTGACAATAAGTTTGTGTAATTAGGCATTCGGTCGTTTCCTTCCATGGGCGGACCCGCCCATGGAAACGAAAAGGCCGCGAAGCCCTTATAATTGTTTTGCTTACAAACGATTGAAAGGAGCTAAGCGGCCATGTCTATTATACAATCTTTGGCGTCTTTGACGCCCAACTACACTACACTTCCAGCATGATCGAATCCCTCAATTCGGTCATTAATAGGATGACCAAGATGATTCAATGCAACTCCGGGGACTCGGCGCTGATAACGCTCACTAAGGTCTGTGAGGACTACAACCGGGACGCCAGGCCCACGAGGTTCATTCTAGAGATGAGCGAGGAGGAGAAAACGGCGATGGGGTTCCAAATATGATCGCCGAGAGGGCTTCGAGCAAAGCCATTACACACAATTCTTGTAACTCTCTGGACACCTTTAAGACACCATTATGAATTGGGTGCGAATGCGCCTTGGTTTATCTTTAGCACATATGAATATTCAGTTAATGGCTTCCTCTTACTCATTAGATTCGCAAATAAAGATTTTAGCCCAGCCTTGTAGATGATCGTTTCGAAAATGATTCTGAATTGGAAGAATAATTGATTTATTGGAAGAATAATTGATTTATTGGAAGAATAATTGATTTATTGGAAGAATAAGTTAGAATAATTACGTAAGGAGTGATTAATATGGACGCAAGAGTGTTTTCATCCCTAAAAGAAGGACTTGAATTGGAACTCAAGGAATCGACGAATAAGATTCCAACGAGTTTTTATGAAACTTATTCGGCGTTTTCAAACACGAAGGGTGGTGTTATCTATCTTGGCGTTAAAGAAGGAAATCCGAATTTCATCCAAGGAATAAAAAATGCTGATGAGCAACGAAAAACTCTTTTTGCCTCTTTGAGAAATAGTGGAAAGGTAAGCTATTCAGGAGTTGAGGATTCGGATATTGAGATTATTGATGTTAATGGGAAGAAGCTTCTGAAAATCAGCGTCCCAGAAGCTTCTGCTGAAAACAAACCAGTGTTTATTAACGGGAATTTAAGCCTCTCTTTTAAACGAATTGGCGATGGCGATTTCAAAATGAGTAACCAAGAGATTTCAAAACTACTTTTTGAAAGTCAAAAGAAAGAGTTTGACTCATTACCGAATTCCGGCAACTTTGGAGCCAAAGACATCGATGCCGATAGTTTGAATTCTTATCGCTCTTATTTGAACACAATCAAGCCGAATAATATTTATATGGATTTGAGCGACGAAGATTTTCTATTGCAAACAAAGGCGCTGACGACAAATTCGTCTGGTGACACTGTTTTGACGAACGGGGGTCTTCTATTTTTTGGCAAAATCGGAGATATTCTCTCGGTCATGCCAAATTACTTTTTGGACTATCAAGAAAAAGATACAGACGCTTTACGATGGAATTATCGTTTGACGAGTGATAGCTTAACCATTAATGCCAACCTTTGGAATTTCTATGAAACCATTTCAAAACGGCTTGTTAAGGATTTGCCGAACCCTTTTAAGATAAGAAACGACTTATCGAATGAAAACGGTGACGATATCAAGCGAAGCGTCATTGAAATGCTTGTGAATGCCATTTCAAATCATGATCTGTTGGCTAATATTGGAATTACTATCAAAAAGACCATTCGTGATATCACTTATATTAACGCTGGCCATTTTCCATTTGATATTGCTCGTGCGATAATAGGGGGTGCGAGTGAGCCTAGAAATCGAAATATCATTAAGTATTTTAGGCTCATCGAAATTGCTGAAAGGGCAGGCACTGGAATTCCGACCGCCATGAAAGTATTTAAGTTTTATGGCTTTCCAAGCCCTTCCATCAAAGAAGAAAAAGTGCCAGAAATAGTAACAGTCACATTGGATTTCACATCACTTCCGAAGAATACGACATATCGAGACGATAAAGCACGGATATTATCCTTATTGTCCAACGCAAGAGATGGGCTTAGCATTGACGATATTTGCTTGGCATTAAAAAAAAGCAAATCGATGGTAAATATCATTGTTAATGAAATGCTTGCAACGGGCCTAGCAATAACGAACGGAAAGAAGACAAAGGGGAGAAAGATCTTTAAAGCCTAAGTTTTTCCACTATGACGTTACTTAAAAGCGGGCATAAAGGGTCGGATAGTCACGTATGTCCGCTTTCTCTTGGCTAGTGCACCTCGTTGAGCACCCTCTCGAGCATGGTCCGGACGAACGAATTCAAATCCTCCTTGAAGATTGTCGCTGCCTCCTCGGCCGTCATCAGCGAAAATGGCTGTATAATTGGCATGTCGTTTAGCCCGTTTCACTTGCTATGAACAAAGAAATCATAAGGGTTCTGCGGCTTTTCGTTTCCCCTAATGGGGGGAACAAAGCGGTTATCCTCAATTACACAAACTTATTGTCACTCCCTCATAAAAGGACGATTGCTGTATACATGTGCGATTCCAAAGTCGTTTATATGATATCACAAATGTTTCCGGAACTTGTTTCCATCAAAAAGCATCAGCCCGTTGAAAAATTGTGAAAATCAATGAAAACGGATGAAAATAGCCTGTCAAGTCCTGAAATCCATGATTTTTAAAACTATACTATTGGTAGATTAATGGGCTGGTTCCACTTGCTTATGATCATGGAGTACGTAAGGAAACAAGACTCCTAAAAAATAAAAAGGAGGTTTTTCCTTTATGAAGTATGAGTACACAGTCTTATCCGAAAACAACTATAGAGTCCTGAAACAGGAACTCAATAGCTATGGAAGATACGGATGGAAGCTTGTCAACGTCGTATGAGACAATGACAACGCTTTCCGTGTTGTTATGATGCGAGAAAGATAAATCCTTTATTGTCCGTTTTTAAGTTTAAGCCATCGTTTTCTTAATAAAAGATAAGCTGTTATATCTTCGACGCAAATTGTTAAAGATTTTCTTCCTCTGGTGAAAAGAATGTTTAATTCGTTTTGATATTTCTGAATGTTTTTCTCAGTTATTTCTAAACACGATGTAAAAAGGAAGCTTTTTCTGCGAAATTCGATTGCCTTTGTATGGGGGAGAAAAACGAAGCAATCATCAACGTCAAAAGACAAAGCGTGATATGTACTTCCATATCTAGTCGAATCGGGCTTTGCTGAAAAGTTATCGTCTGTTCTAGAAGCGCAGGGAAACTCTTCCTGATCTATTGTGAGTGTATTTCCCTTGCTGTCTGTGTAAGGGCAATAGAGCTTTTTCAAACCGTCAGCCTCTTTGAACATCTTTAAAAGTGTTTTTGGTTTAAATGTAATGTAAATGGTGTATCCGTAGGGCAGTTTTATCGCATCAGTTTGTTTTGTTGGAAATAAAAGACTCGTAATCGCTTTGTTTGTTTCATCACTATATCTTTTTGCTTTTGTGAGTTTCTTACAGTAAGAGGTATAACCTGATTTTTCGAATTCGTTGCAGAGCGCTTTTGAATTAAGATCCGTTGAATCTTCGGACCATGCTTGCTTTTCATCTCCGAAAAATACGGCACATTTTGATTTCTTTGCTATCAATTTCATGTCATCGATAGAAAGACGCTGGCACTCATCAACGATGGCTAAATCATCAGGATTCAAATTCTCGATGAATTTCTCGGAATTAAACATAGCTTTTCCTGAACTGTAAAAAGAGAATCCTAGATTTAGCGTATAATAAAGTTTGCTGTTAACAACTAGAAGTTTTGCTTCCTTTTGGTGTTCTGAAAACAATCTCAAAGCCAATACGCTTTTTCCGGTCCCGGCATCCCCATAGATGAAGATAGCCTTTTTTCTTAGGATGTTATCTTCGATGGACTTATAGTGTTTGTTCGTGTCTTCGTAGTAAGGGTAGGTGCCGTTCCTGATTCTCTCCCAAATACTACTCAAAGATGCCATTTCGGACTTTTGGTATATAAGAGTCTCAACGCTTTTCTCGGGATTAAAGTTCTTAGTAATTTCGAGAAGCTCTTCTATTCCTTTATATTCTGTTATTTCATTTTCCTTATTAAAGAAGGAACTGAAGAAAGAGTCGTTGACTAGCCCAATAAGCAAATATTTTCCTGATTTCAAGAATTCGCCCATTTGGGAATCAATCCGTTTTCTCATTTGGGCGTTCAGCTTTTTCGAAACTTCGTCGAACTCGCCGTTTTTTACTTCGATATCAAGGAAAATGTCTTTTCCGTCTTTATCAGCAAAGATAGTGACGATATCCATTTCCGCAACGTTGTTGTCGAAATTGAAAACGAAAAGATAATCGTCTGGAAGAAAATCAAAGAAACCGACCTTGTCCAAAGCTTCAAAGGAGTTGACGAGATGAAAGAACTCATCATTATTGAACCCTTTCCATTGAAACTCTACGAATGGCTCTATGCATTCTTTAACGTCATGAATCTCAGTTTCTTGAGTATATAACTTTCGAATGAATTCCTTTGTCAGTTTCAAACCTTTGACGTTCATTATAGCTGACTCGCCCTCACTTTATCGTCGTTTGCTAGGGTCTTGTACAGCTCTTTTGCCATAATGTTCATCACCGCGTTCTGGAACTGGGTGTTGTTCAAAAGGCGATCAAAAGCCTGGTCGTTCTGCGTGAAACATTCGACTAGGACTCTCTGGAATTCGCTTGGGAAAATGGACTTGATGAACATGTTGGCATCGTTATGCTTTGCATATTCTTTCAGTCTCGCTTTGACGACCGGATCGTCCATCAGCATTTTGAACACGCTGTCCAATGCGACTTTGTCGGCTGAGCTAAAATTCCCATCATATTCCTGATTCACCTTATCGATGATTCTGTCCAAGGTATTCGTTTTCTTCTCTTTTGCGGAAGGCTGTGCTGGTTTGGCAGGCATGAAAGACCCGTTCGTCTCTTCCAGCTTGATGGCCCCGTGGAACGTCTCTTTGAGGCTTGCATATTCAAGCTCGATTTTGTCACTTATGTCGATTCTCTCATCCTTGCTCTTCGGGAGAAGATGGGTCAGATGGGAAACGAAAAGATAGTCCTTGAAAAGCTCCTTGTCATCGATTCTCACAAGCTGTGTGACGAAGGCATAGCAACGGGTGAACTTCATCATCGTGTCTCTAACAAGGAACCGCTTGTTGTCCTCCTCGATATCGGCGTATCTTTCGACAACGCCCTTCAGAAGGCCCGTCAACTGCCCGATGACAACGGCGTTTTGCTTCTTACCGCTGTTCTTGTTCATTAAATCGAAGAACTGGTCCACTTCTGAGGAAGTGAACAGTGCGAATCCGTTCAGCTTGGCTCTGAGGTCGTAGACGCGGTTCACGTCCATGTCGCCGGTCAGGGTGGTCTCCCCGTAGAACGGTTCGAAGGATTTCTTGATTTCCTCTTCGGTGTTTGCAAAATCCAATACGAACGTGTCTTCCTTGCCTGGACAGGTTCTGTTCAGGCGGGAAAGTGTTTGAACTGCGCTCACGCCTTTCAGCTTCTTGTCGACGTACATGGAGTGTAGAAGCGGCTCATCGTAGCCTGTCTGGTACTTGTTCGCGACGACGAGGATGTTGAACTCGTCGCTGTGAAAGGCTTCTCTGAATCGCTTGTCGGACGTGATGAGATGGCCTGACTTGTCCTTGTTCATCTTGGCTTCCACGTATTCCGTTGGATCGTCGTCGAATTTCACCGATCCCGAGAACGCGACCATGGCATCGCACCCCTGACATTCCGCAGGATGGTTCTTGATGTAGTCCTTGATGGCGAAATAGAACTTCACCGCGTTGTGTCTTGAATCGCAGACGACCATTGCCTTCCCGTGGCCGCTTATCTTCTTTCTTCCATTGTTCAGGAAGTTGTCCATGATCATATCGACCTTCTGCTCGATGGTGAAGCTGTGGGACTTGTAGTATCTGAAAAGCGCTCTCTTGGCGTTGTTCTCGAGAAGGGACGGATTCTCCTCGGTGTTCTTCACGAGCTTGAATGCCTGCTGTATTGTCATGTAGTCCTGAAGGACGTCGAGGATATACCCTTCCTCGATGGCCTGTTTCATGGAATAGACGTGGAACGGATGGTATTTCCCGTCCTCTCCCTTTCTTCCGAAGGTCTGGAGCGTCTTGCCGATTGGGGTTGCAGTGAAGGCGAAGAACGACTGGTTGTCATGGTATCCCTGCGCCAGGATTTCTTCGAGAAGATCGTCGTTCTCATCCAAATCCTCCGGATCCATTCCATTCTCTTCGGCGTATTTCTTCCTTTCTTCGGGGATATCGGTCAATGCCTTTCTCAGCGTTCTCGCCGACTCCCCGCTTTGTCCTTGGTGAGCCTCGTCGATGATGATGGCGAAGTTCCGGCCGGTGAACTTGTCGAAATCCTTGTATGCGAAAAGGAACTTCTGCACGGTGCAGATGATGATTCTCTTCTTGTCGTTCAACGCTTCCACCAGCCCTCGGCTGCCTTTTTTCTGCGTTATGCATTCCAAAAGGCCTGCCTTGTGGTCGAAGCTATTGATGGTGTCTTGGAGCTGGGAGTCGAGGACGATTCGGTTCGTGACCACGATGACGGAATCAAAGATCGGAGCATCATTTTTATCGAAAGCGGATGCCAATCGGTAGGCGATCCAGGCAATGGAGTTGGACTTCCCAGAGCCGGCAGAATGCTCGATGAGGTAGTTCTGTCCAGCGCCATTCTCCTTTACATCATCAAGAACTTTATGTACGACGTCATATTGGTGGAAACGGGGAAATATCAGTTTTCTTACGATGCTCGCCTTCGGTTTTCCATTCGTCATTGTCTCCTTCTTTTCCTCTATGATGGTGATGAATCTTCTTATGAGGTCGAGCATGGAATCCTTGGAAAAGACTCTCTCCCACAGATAGGAAGTGACGTATCCATTCGGATTCGCGGGGTTTCCTTTTCCGCCGGGGTTTCCGGCCCCGTTGCTTCCCTGGTTGAACGGGAGGAATCTTGTTGCATCTCCCTTGAGCTCCGTTGCCATCCAGACCTCATAGAGGTCGACGGCAAAGTAAGCGAAGAATCTCTGGTTGAAACGGAAAATGGGATCTTTCGATTCCTGTCGTGCTTCCATTGCTCGATGGCGCATTGGTAGTCCTGCCCCTTCAATTGGTTCTTGAGCTCGAAGGCAAAGACGGGGATGCCGTTTATGGAGAGGACGGTATCAATCGTGTTGCTGTTCTTCGTGGAATAGGGGAACTGTCTTGTTATCCCGATTATATTGCTCTCATAATTCTTTTCCAGGACGTCGTTTAAGCCTGATTCCGGCTTGAAGAAACAGAGATTCAGGTGGATTCCGAGATCCTCCAACCCGTTTTTCAGAACATCGAGCAAGCCTCTCGAATAGATGGAATCGTTTAGTCTTCGAATCAGCTTTTCTTTTGCGTTGGCGTCATAGAGTTTCGTATATCGCTGCCATTCCTTCGGCTGGCTTGTGCTGATGAATTCTATCAAAATATCCGGGAACAGCATGCTTTCGGCATCGTACTCGTTCCGGCTTATCTTTCTGTAACCTTCTGAAAGGAACGCAGACTCGATATCCGATTCGAATCGCTTCTCTGAAACATCGACTGATATGTAGTTCAATTTCTCATCTGGCATGATTGCTTCCTCCCTAATTTTTGTTGTATGTATTCTTTTTATCTTTCCTCAAATTGAGAACGAAAAGCATGATAGCTATGGTTAAAAAAATTCCTATGATTATCAAAACGATCCAATAACAATCAATAACGAATCTCATAAGTAATGCCAAGCTTAGTGCTATCATTTCGGAAATAATAACATATGCATAATGCATAGCTTTCCGATTAAACCATCCCAAGTAACCAAATAATGCCCCTACAGCAACGTATGTTACAACATGAGTGATAGTGTCAATAAGCATCGCTTGTCCTGTAGAAAAAGAAGCGTTGATTCCTTCCTTTGTAATGAACCACCAAGCCAAGAAATTAGCAAGAGGAGGAAGGATATACGAGAAAGCAAAGACAATTGCTAGCAAAAAAACGAGTGAAAGAAATGGCGCAAATAGTTTTTTCATTCGGTTACGCACCCCTTTCTAAGCCCAAGCGTTTTTCTTGCTTGAAAGTTCGCATTAACTAGATTGTAATTAAAGAAATTGAACTTGTTTTTGTGCTCCTCATAGCAAACTTTTGCCAGAACACAAATCTTTTTGCATATATCTCGAACGTTAATACTAATCTTCATATTGGTCTTTTTCTCGTTACCGTTTTCGTCTTTGACAATTTGCGATTTAGAAGAATAGGAGACCATAGCGGAACCTCGAGCTTTGTTATAAACCAACTCGAAATATACAATTCCAAACTTATCATTTTCAATAGAAGGATTTCCTTCATGAAGAAGAGAACATCGCAAGGAATAGATAAGTTCACCGCTTGGATACTGAATGACAGTGCCTGGGAATGGGCTGCATTCGTATTGTCCCACATATTCTTCATACCATTTGATGTATCGAGCTTTGCTTTGCCCCTTTCCGCTTAACTCTGGATAAATAGCTTTTGCACAAATATCAGGTAATATCAAACTAGAAGTTAACGCAGCTATTACACACCCGTTATCTAGACATAGATTGATCTCTTTAATTATCTCGTCAATCATCACACGACCCTCTTTTTACCTGTCACGTATTCATAAATCATAGATTTTTTGAGTTTTTTTAAATTTTCAATCTTGCTATTTTTTATTTCGATGAGCTTTTTAATACCGCTGAGTTTTCTATCCAAGAAAACCGCAATGGCCTCTTGTTCTTGTAAGGAAGGAAGTGCAACAAATATGTTACCTATCTCTTTAGACGAAATATGAACGACTTTTAATTTTGCTTTACCTTTGCTTTTTTGAGCTTGTGAAGCGAAACAATAAAGTGAGTAGTTCAAAAAAATTCCATTTTGATGGTGTCGTCCAACAATTATGTCGCCACCAACTAAACATTTTTCTGTTCCGAGATAGACAATATTTTTTCCTATTTCTTCGATTAGTTCACCAGTTCCTGCAAAAATAATGTCTCCGTAATGCAAATACGTTTTAGGAGATATCTTATCTTCATATGTTCTTGAATTGGTTTTGCTAAAATAAATATCGTTTTTAGAATATATTTCACCATATCTAATGCACTGGATATCACCATTGGTATAGGTTTCATCCTTTGATATTCCGGAGCCTTTTGATAGACTATCAAATATATATTTCACTTTCTTAATTTGCCATGAAAGTGGGATTTTCCCAATCGATTCCACCCCGCTGTCCTTCATAGGGGCATTCGGATCCAATCCCTTCGTGACAGCCTTGGTTATGATCGCCTGTCTGTATTCCTTGAGCTTCTCTATCTGCTTCTCCTGGTTTGAGATGAGCTGATCGATTTTGGATGTCTTGTTTAACAAAAAATTATAAATTGATTCCTGCTCTTTTAAGGGTGGAAGTGGGATTTCTATATTTTTGGTTTCCTGCCATCTGGTAGTCCATAAATCTGCGACGATTCCGTGACCCCAACGATAAAATTCTTCAGCAAAGCCATAATTTTTAAATAATATTCCAATAAAAGGCATGTAATAGTCTTGCCCATTTTGATACAGAACATGATTGATAAGGGAAACAGAACCATTAAGATTGGATAGGCCACATGATTCTTTTCTGTCCGATCTAGAATTGATTACAAAATCATTTCTTAAGACAAGTTTTCTATTATCATTCGCATCAGTCTTTGCCACTGTTTCAATTTGAGGTACTATTCCTTGCTTGGCTACTGAAAGTGGAGGATAGTCAGTATCATTTACTTTTTCGTTTCTACATTTGAAGTGGTTTCCTATTTTGGTAATAGACCAGCCATTTGGAAGATATTCAATCCATTTTGCGTTATTGGTTGTCATGTTTGCTATAAACCCCCATAAGATAATTCACGAATGCACAACAAGTAACCAACATAAATTTTGCATCTTCAAAATAGACGTTACTTTCGAATAGTCCTTCTGCGTGTCTAATGCCACCCTCATCGGATGTATATCCGTATAATTTTGAAAAAGCTTCTTTTAGAGATTTATGTAATTTAATTCCGTTTTCTTCGAGTTTATTTAGGGCTTTGCCTAAAGTTGCCTTGTCGTCTTTGCAGATGATTTGACATATGGATTCAACGGCACTAATGCTTTCTTTAATGCTGTTTTTATAATCGGGCTTTTCTCTGTCAGAAAAGAGTGCCAATCCTTTTTTTATGTGCGATTTGCAGCCTTCAAATTCTATATCTAAACTTGTTTTGATCTCGTTAATCTCAACTTCATTTGTGATTGGCGTTATTTCATAGTCAACCATTCGGTATCCAACAAATTCTTCCTCAAACAATTCATTTAACTCTTTCTCGCAATCGATCTTCTGATTTGCTTGATAATAATCCAAACCCTGATTCTGCAATTGATCTAAAATAGAGGATGTAAACTCAGTAATATATTCACAAATGGTCAAAACGTCGGAGCAACTTTTTTGAATAATTGGTTTAAAAATATATTCTTTAAATGTGTCGGAATAATAATTTTGGAATGAATATTCCATCTGATTATCGACAAATAGACCAAAGACATCGTTCAAATATCTTTTAAAGAAAAACACTTCTACTCCATGTTTTTCAATTGCATCACACCACCTTTTAAGCAAATTAGCAATTTTATTTCTGGTTCTTTCATCCAAATCATTGATTTGCATTTCTGTGTTTAATGGGTTTATTTTTCTTCTATCGCTAAACCCTCCTCGAAGCTGAACTTTTAATTCTTTACTCATTTCCGAACAGCTCCTTCATAAGAGTCTCTTCCTCTTTCTCGAGTTCCTTGATTTCCTTATAGATTTCATCGGAGTCTTTCGGCTTCACGAACTTGTAGAAAAGGCGGGTGAAGGGTATCTCGTATCCCACCTTGTCCTTTGTGCGTTCCATGAATGCATTTGGATTGTAAGGGAGAACGTTTTTCTTGAAGTATTCGTTGATATCATCTTTCAAAGGAATCGTCTCCGTGTCGGTCTTTCCCTTTTCTGCGATTGGCTTTCCTTTTTTGAGAACCTTATTGCCGTTGGAATCGACTTGCGCGGTTTCGACGGTCACTTTCGTGTATCCGAAATCGGCATCATCGAGGATCTTGGACTCGACTGAAAGTTCGTCTTCCGTGTATTCTTTCTCCTCGAACTCGTTATATGCTTTAACAATCAAGGCGATGCATTTGTCGTCAAGATCCACTCTCTTATTGCCGATGTTCTTTCTGCGCTTCACGTAGCATTTGGACGCGTCGATAAGCTGGACCTTCCCGAGTCTGTTCACAGGCTTCGCGCTCTTCCCATCCACGACCCAGATATAGGTGGCGATGCCGGTGTTGTAGAAAAGGTCGGTCGGAAGCTGGATGATCGCCTCCAATCTATCATTCTCGATGATGTATCTTCTGATTTCAGACGAGCCGCTTCCCGCATCACCGGTGAAAAGGGAGGATCCGTTCTGGATGATTGCCATTCTTCCGGTGTCTTTCAGCTTCTTTACGCCATTGAGGAGGAAGAGCATCTGGCCATCCGAAATGGCCGGGAGGCCGGGACCGAATCTTCCATCGTATCCCATCTTCTTGTATTCCGTCTCGACTGCCTCTTTCTCTTTCTTCCAATCGATGCCGAAAGGAGGATTCGAGATTATGTAGTCGAATTGATAGTTTTCGAATTGGTCGTTGCTGAGGGTGTCGCCGAACTTCATGTTGTCGGCATCCCCGCCTTTGATGAGCATGTCGGCCTTGGCTATGGCGAAGGTTTCCGGATTGAATTCCTGGCCGAAGCATTTGAGCTCGGAATTCTTATTCACGTCTTTCAGTCTTTCGTCCAGGCATGCGAGCATCTGGGATGTGCCCATGGCCATGTCATAGGCCGTTTTCGTGCATCCGTGTTCCTCGATTTCCTTTCTCTCCGGTGCGATGAGGATCTCGGTCATCAGGTAGATGATGTCTCTTGCGGTGAAATGGGCTCCGGCCTGCTCATCGTATGATTCGGAGAATTTCCGAATGAGCTCTTCGAAGATGTACCCCATGTCCTGCGATGTCACTTTATCAGGCGACATATCGGCCTTTTTGGAGTTGAACTCATCGATGATCGTATATAGAAGGTCGTTCTGGGACATCTTCGCGATTTCCTTGTCGAACTCGAAATTCGATATGATGTCCTTGACGTTATCGGAGAACCCCTGAAGGTATGCAATGAAGTTCTCCTTGATGTTATCGGGATCGCCCTTAAGCTTTTCGAAATCGAACTTGCTTGTATTGTAAAAGGCGTGCTTAGCTGTCTGTTTGAGAATGCCGTCTCTAACAAAACCAGTGGCGCCTTTCTTATCAAGCTCTACCGCCTTCTCGACAACAGCCTGTTTTGTATCTTTCAAGGTATCGTCAAAACGCTTGATGACCGTCATCGGGAGAATGACTCGTCCGTATTCATGCGGCTTGTATTCGCCATATAGGGCAGTGGCTATACCCCAAATGAGGTTTGCTTTCTCCCGGACGTTGACGTTTGTTTGTTTTTGAAGTTCTTCGATTGTCATGGTGATGCCTTTCTTATATTTGTGCCTCAAAGTACCTGGTTTTAGTGAGACAGTCCTTGAAACTTGTGATGGATAACTTTAACGCTCCGTTAGCGGTAGCGACTATGAGTCTTGGATAACGAGTGGGATAGTTTTTCATCTTTGCAAGTAAGCTCGACACGTCCCCCATGCCTTTGGTTTTATGGGGAGTTGGACCATAGATGATGTCGGAATACTCTGTGGAATATTCCAATTTTGCTGTGTCGTAGCGTTTCAGCTCGTCATAATCGGAGATAAAGATGATGTTTTCTTGCGGGATGTGCATTTTCTTAGCGGCTAAGGCATAGTCTTTTTCTTTGCCCGCAAGAGAGCCGAACACAAGTATCTTGGACACCTTTGGATTAACTGGAATTGCCTCTTCATTAAGGCTAACGCCGTATTTTTCCATAATTTCATCGACTGTATCTGATTCTTGCGCAAGTTCTAATTCCCTACGCGCTTTTGAGATAATCTTCTGGATAATCTTTGAGATTTGACTAGCGGAATACATTTATCAACCCTCCAAAGAGTCTTCATAGAAATTAGCTATCCTTTTTTCCATGTCCTCGACTTCCTTCTTCATGCCATCATAGACGGCGAGGAAGTTATTGTATTTCTTGGAGAGGGCTTTTTGACGCTCTACCGATGGACAAGGGAACTTGAGATTCTTGAAATCGTTAAATGGGATGGTCGTAATGATTGCGCCTTTTTGGATAGTCGCAAGAACACACTTCCCCTTTGTAGAATCAAAGAACATCTTTAGATAAGTGCCATCAACGAGGTCGGGGTTTGGCCGAATAATAATCATGCCTCCCGTGACAATGATGGAGGTAGTTGGTTCTTCGCTTATGACGGCAAATTTGACTTTAGTGCTCTTAGTGGTCATAACGATATCGCCCTTCTTAGCGAAGAACTTTTCGTATTTTTCACCATCAATAATGTAAGGCAATGATTCATAATCGATGATTCCGTCTTCGATATTGCTGGAAGTGAGAATCTGATATGAGGTCGCGCAATTGGCAATTTGGTCCTTAAACGCAGAGATAGTAAGCGGTGACCCTTTCAATACATCGGCAACTTCAGAGATGGCTTTAAGATTATTGAGCCCCTGATACACATCTTTTGCATGAAGAGCGTTATAGCTAAGGTTAAAGTCCAGATTTTGGATATCACTATCCTTGAAGGTTTCAACTTCTTTGGAGCTATACGCGTTATAAAGAGCAAGACCGGCTTCGCGACTCGCAACGCCTTTTATGGGAAAATCTTTAAGAACTTCTTCGCCGTTGACTACTTTGAACTCTTCATTGTTGTTACTCAGAATAAGAAGACTTGTCTTAATGGATGACCAAGGATAGAGAATACCAGAAGGAAGGGATACAATCCCTTCAATAAGGTTATGAGCTAAAAGGTATTTGCGGATGCCTGCGTCTTGGGCCTTGAAGAGAGTTCCTTCCGGAAGAAAAGCAACAAGTTTACCGGTCTTATTCATACCTTCTAAGGCTTTGAAGACAAAAAGCCACTCGCTAGAAGTCTTCGGAATGAACAAATCTTCGCCGCGGAATTTGAACTGATTGGAAACGGATCTATCGAAGCGAATCGCAATTGGAGGAAAGACGTAACCCTTTGTAAAGGAGGGGCATTTATTGCTCTCGATGGAGTTAATGTTTTGAATATTGTAGTTAGCGTCACACATAGTTAACGCCATGCATGAGACGTTATAGGCATCAACATCGATTTCTTGCCCGTATAAGGCGGGGCGGATTGCTTGGTCGCGGTTGAAATAGCTAACGGCGGCAAGAAAGTTACCATAACCAGAACCAAGGTCTAGCACGGTATCGGAACTCTTAATTTCAAGAATTTTAGTAACCAGCTCAACAACACTAGGAGTAGAAAAACATTCCCGCTGATCGCAAGTGCTTAGAGCATCCAAAGCGATTTCTGAATATTCTTCTTTATTGAGGGAAACGGTTTTGAAAAGGGATTTGTATCCAGCTTCGGTAATGTCGCCGAAAGGCTTAAGAAAATAATTGTTTATCTGGGCTCTAGCATATTCTTCTAGTTTCTTATCGCCTTCGCCAAAACGGTTTATGTAATCCATATAAAGGAGACTGATAACTAGCTCCTTTTTGTTTCGAATTGGCCCAAGCTTCCAAAAGAATTCTTTGATTTTTGAATATTTTCCTTTTGCTAACAATTATGTTTCCTCCTAGTTTTATAAAACCACTATGAATCTATTTCTAACTTTATCGACAGCAAAAAGTATAGGAAAACATGAAACTAAAAGTCAATACATAAAATTGTGGTTTTATAAAACCATTACTTTTCAATAGCAATTATAACTGCGTTATACATTTGAATCTTCTTTCGATAAAATCGTAATAAAAGTCATCAGCATCTAAAAAGTTGCCGCTAATAAGCTATAAACCGTCTCCACCATAGATTATTACTCGGTCTCGCTCTCGCACATTGGTTGGCATTTGTACTTCATAAAGTCCTGCCTATATATCTTATTGTAAATAGTTTCACCTACGTAGTGCTAGGCCGCAAACAATTTTGATTCATTTGCTTGCTAATATTAACTCAGCAAACGCCTTGAGATACCTTTAGTCAGAAAGTGCACTGATAACCTTAAAATAGAACTACAGCCAAATCACTAGACAGATTGTCCTAGCGGTGTGATTAGTAACTCATGGGCCGATTATCAATACAATAACGGCCTATTGTAAGCGTCCGTAATTAGCGTCCCCACTGCTTCTTCTCTCTGAATAAATGCACGTTAGGACAATCAAGTATGGGGTTAGTTATTTAAAACCCTGCCGTTTCCTGCCCTCGGGGGATGGCCCCGCCGCCTATATGGACGGCTTTTTTGTATGGGGGCGTTAAATAACGACGTTTACTTTGCATTCGATTGGGGAGAGCATAGCGTCAATAATGAAAAAACCTCCAATTTCCCGGAGGTTAATCATTCTATTTGGTGCGCCTATCAGGAGTTGAACCTGCACGAGTCGCCTCATTAGATCCTAAGCCCAATACGTGGATTCTCCTTTGCAAGAGAAAAACGGCCGAACAGAGGAATACCTCAAATATTGTGCTTACTACCAATGCCGCCTCGAGGAACAATGAGTTCTTTTGCTAAAATCTCCTAACTAAAATTTTTGCAAGTTCTTGCAGCTTTATGTTATGGGAAAAGGACGGCTGAAAAGAGAACAATTAGGATTTTATCGAATCTGGGTCTGTAAGGAATTCCTTTAAGCCTAGAAAGAGCGTCCCTTTATCATCTTTCCATTTCTTGATGTTGTTTCTTACGATGATGATTTTTTTGAAACTGTCATTGATGTTCAGCAATGATTTTTCTTCCTGCTCTCTTTTTTCTCCATCATCGATAGCAAATGCGGATTGTATATAGTATCTCTCGTATCCGAGATTGCAGATAAAATCGACTTCCAGATTCTTTCTTACGTAGTTGTTCTTCTCATTCTTTTCACTGATTGTGACAACACCGACGTCCACCTTATATCCGCGGATCATCAATTCGTTGAAAACAACATTTTCCATGATGTGGTTTTCTTCTTGCTGCCTGAATCCTAGTCTTGCATTTCTTAGGCCAATATCAGTGAAATAATACTTCAAGGGAGTATCGATATATTTCTTTCCTTTGACATCATATCGATATGCTTTGTGTAGCAAAAAAGAGTCGATGCAATAATCCAGATACTGTTTTATTGTGTTAGGCGACACGTCGATGTTCTTGATGGATTTGAATGAATTTGATAGTTTATTCGGATTTGTTAATGAACCGACGCTTGAAGAGACGATGTTCAAAATGTCTTCTAGAACATCGGTGTTTCTAATGCCGTTTCGATTGACAATGTCTTTTATGTAGGTCTCGGTGAAAAGGTTTTCTAAATAATTAACCTTTTGCTCGTCCGTCTTACAGGTTAAAAGATAGGGCATCCCCCCATACATAGAATATTCATTCCATGCATCCTCAAAATCCATTTTGCAATAATCAAAATACTCTTTAAAAGACAATGGGGATAAATAAATTTGGTCGCCTCTTCCTCTAAACTCCGTAATAATGTCTGAGGAAAGGAATCTTGCATTGCTTCCTGTTACATATACATCAGCATTTTTGATATGCAAGAAAGAGTTCAAGACGCTTTCGAAATCATCCACAAGCTGCACTTCGTCTAAAAGAACATAGTATTTACCGTTGTCAATAATCCGGCTGCGGACATACTCACATAAATAGTCTGGGTTTCGGTATTTTATATTCAATCTGTCATCCAATTGCAAGGAGATGATATGAGACTCATCAACACCGCTTTCAAGCAAATAGCTATAAAACATTTCGAACAACAGATAGGATTTACCACATCTCCTGATTCCGGTGATTACTTTTATCATTCCGTTCCCCATTCGATCAATAAGTTTCTTCAAATACTCTGTTCTTTGAATCATTTTATCTCCTGCCTAAAAGTTCCTAGTTCCTGGATTTAATTATATAGCATTTACTCTAAAAATCGTATTTTCCAACTAAAATTTTTGCAAGTTCTTGCATTTTTGTTAAACAACGAACTATTGAAAACCCAAAAAGCCTTTCATATTTAAAAAACCTTCATGAGGCCATCAATTACGATGGTGCGCCTGGCAGGATTTGAGCACAACCACATTGTCCGGCGTCGATTTCTACCCGGTCATCCAACCGATATTGGAGATACTCACCGCCATTCCCTGACCAATGATCGCCATCGCCATGGCAGTAGGAAGTATCTACTGCGTCTTCCTTGGAGTGAAGATCTTCAAGACGTACGAGCAGAACTCGAGAGAGAAAGCGAAGAGGGACTTGAGTGGAAGCACATACTTATTGTCACTCCCGTAGACATCGTGGATGAACTTTCGTTCCTTTTTCCCATCGGGGTAATATTTGATTGCTATACCCCATTCTGAATGGCTTGAAACTAAGCTCCACGCTTCACTGAATTGAAGGCAAAAGAAAAAACCTTCGAATCCTTTTCGGGGGTCGGAGGTCTATTTCGCTTTTGGTGCGCCTGGCAGGAGTTGAACCTGCACGGGGTTAATCAATAGATCCTAAGTCCTACATAGTCCTTTCTTTCCTTTGGAAGGACAAAGCGCATCAGATAGTAACAGGACGGAAAATAGCGCATTTGTTCCCAGTACAAAGTATGAAAAATGCCAATTAATAGCGCATATTGGCTTTTGCGGACGGGCTGCGGACCCCAGAACACAACGGGAAGGTCGAGCGATTCCACCGAATCGACCAGGAGAAATTCTACCGAGCGCTATTGTCCCATTCCCTCTCAGACCTTGCCAAGCAGGGGGGCAAGATGGATGCGGAAGTACAACGGAATGCCGCGAATGGCGCTGAATATGAAGCCCCAAGCGAGGAGGAACTTGAAAAGCTGGCCAAGCTGATGCGCGATACGGAAGAGGTGAGGTGCCCCAAACTCCTAAAACGTTTCACATCATCTGCTAACTAACAATATTAAGAGCTTATAACGTCTTGGAACATCGATTTCCAGGACGTTTTTTGATATAATGTAAGTAGATAAGTGAACCTTAATTGCTTACGGTTCTGGAGTACGTGAAGAAATAAAACTCCTCTATATAAGAGGCTTACTATGTCGAGTAACTTCAACTTAAACAAACAAAAATGCTGGTCCTGCGAATACTTTTGCGGAAAGAGGCAAATTAAGAACGGCCTCCTGATGGGGACGTCTGTCCAGACTGATGCCACGGGCATCTGCGGCTGCAAGAGAGGGGCGAAAGAAGGAAAAACGATTGGCGAGGACGGCTGGTGCTCCAAATATCATAGATGGGGAGCCATCCAATCCCTGCTTGTCGCAGAGCAGCAAAAGGCGCAACAACAGCAGGCGGAGCGTCTGCTTCAGGAACAGCAAAGGAACATCAGGGCCGAGCAGGAGCGCGAACAACGCCGCCTTTCCAAAGAACGGGAGAGGTTAAGGGAAGAGCGCGAGGAACTTGAGCATGAGCGTTATCTCGCGAGCCTTTCTCCGGAAGAAAGAAAACGCGTCGAGGAGGAAGAAGCAAGAAAAAGACAGGCCACCATTGACCGTGTCAACGCCATAGTGGCAGCGCAAAAAGCCAAAAAGAAGAGGGAAGAGGAACAGCTTGCCATCAAGGCGAATGAGAAAAAGCTCAAAAGCTTACGTTCAAAACCCCTAACCGCCGGCATAATTGCGGGCACATTAGGTTTAGGGGTTTTCTTCTTCTCCTGGATTCCGCATTGGTCAGCTCTATTCGAAAAAATGCAAGCCGAAGGGATGCTCAGAACGTGGGTTTACCTTGGCTATTCCGCCACCGACAAGTATGGGCTCGAATATCAAACCCAAATAGATGCTGCCGCCGCCAAGGCAAACGGAACGCTGTGGATCCCGTTTTTGTTCTTAGCTTTAGCTGCGGGGGCCGTCGTGCTGACTGTTCTCACGCTTAATAAGAGCAAGAGGCGGAAAGAGGCAATCGCAGCTTTAGAAAAGGAAATCCAAGCCACTAAAGACGAGCTTGCCACCGTTCCTGAAACGCCGCTTTTACCAGTCGGCACAAGCGAAAGTACAATCGACGATGAAAAAATCGACGAAAGACGAACTAAATCCACAATCGTCATGGGAGGGGAACCCGTCGCGGAGCTTACGACTAAGGTTACCGTGAGCAAGCCGGAAAGCGCGGAAATGCTCTTCATGGCGGAATACAATGAGGAATTTGCCTACCTGACTTTCATCGATAAATACCCAGCCATCAAGGTCTCAACCCTCCTTACCGAAGGGGATTATCCGCACTGGATGTGGATGTCGCGCGGCGTTAAGGAAGTGCATAAGCTTCATGCGGAACTAGAGGGGAAGGGAATGTATTGCCCGGCAGCCCCCACGCATTTCGTTTCTATTTACAAAGTAGGGAAACTCCACGAAATCGCCTCTGCTGCCGGCGTTGCCGTGAAAGGCAAAAAAGAGGACATTCAACAGCAACTTGCGGCCGCGTTGACGACCGACCAACTGGAAAAATATTCCGGGGACAAGGTTGAGATGGTATCCCCGTTGGGAAAATCCTATATGCAGGAAAGGCAACTTAAATGGGAATACTATTGCTCCGAATTCTATCCAGATAAGCCCTTCGAAGCATATGCAGAAGGGCGCAAAGGCAAGTCCTTGGAAGACATGGAACTTGAAAACATAAATCGAGAAATCAAGTCAGACAAAGAGTCATATGGCCGTAACGCCTATTACTCAAGGTCTGGTATCTTCGAGAAAAGGGAAGACCACGAGAGGGCGCTTATCGATTTGCTAACCGTCCTAAGAATCGACCTTAGCGGGGTCTGCGCCTACAAGGCTATTAAAGAATTCGGCGACGAATTCAGGGATCCATCCAACTCCGAAATCTCATTCGCTCCTGGTTTACTCAAGGAAATTGAATCAAAGAAACAGTGGTTCAAACCCTCCATGATCGAGGCGGTCTATCGCATCAAACTCCCGCTAGATGCTACAGATCAGCTCCTTTTCATGGAAATCATTACAAAGCTGTTTAGCGGGACTCTCACCAAAGAGAATCTTGGGGAATACGAAAATAATCTGAAGGTCCGTTTTGCCGAAGCTGCGAATGGGGTTCGCTAAAAATGGAAAACTTATTCGATTACGCGCCGAAAGAACTTACGCAAGACGGTTTCATCCGATGGGTATGTGCAAACTACAGGGAGCCAGAACTCAAAGAACTAGTCAAAGACTTCATCCTTTTCTTAACTGACGGGAAGGTAGACATAGACGATCCGGAATTCCGTTTCCTGAACACGTGGTCCCAAGTGAACCACATGGACCTTGGCTGCGATTTCTTCTACGCGGAAAGCGACAGGTATTCGAGGCATTACCTCGTCGTCGAGGACAAGACGACCAGTTGGGAACACAACCAATTGAAAACCTATAACAAGGTTTTGCAACGATGGGACGCGCCGCACAAAAGGGAGCGCGCCATCAAGGTTTTCTACAAGACTTCACCTTCGGACGAAGAAGAAATCGCCAGGGTCAAAGACGCCGGATGGCGCATGTTCCAATTGTCTGAAATCGTCGACTTCTGGGGGAAATATAAGTCTCACCCAAACCTCATCGTGTCGTCGTATGCCGAGCACATCCTTAAGATAAGCGAGTCCTCGGTAATGGTCGCCATGCCGTCGACCAATGATCTCATAGCCTGGGACTCCTACATGAAGAAGAACCTTTTGCCGCGTATTGCGAATGATGTCGAGGGCGCGCAGTTCCACGTTGCGACGACTCGATACGGATACGTGTACATCAACGCCTACCCCAAGGGGCGCCGCGATGACTTTACGCCATATCTGGAAATCCGCAGCCGCGACCTTCTCGGAGGCAAATTCGCTGGGAGGATCCTGAAATACGGGAAAAATATCGACGCTGAATCTTTCAATCTCCTTCGCCAAACGATCAGCGAGAATGGCGGAGAGATCTTCAAGGCGAATTGGGGCGACAAAAGAATGCAGCAAGCTGGCACGACGGCGATAAGGGGCACCAAACTGTCATCTACGTCAGAAGAAGCCTTGATTAGCTCAATCGAGGCTGCCACTCGAGCCTATCTGAAGATTGTCGCAATTTGGGACGAGTCTGTGAGGAAGTAGGGCAAAGCCCTAGGAAAAGCAAAGGTGGTATGGCCTCAAAATCCATAATACCTTTGCCTTGCTTTTCCAGATTTGCTTCGATAATTTCTCCGGCAATTGCCTCGATTTCTTTTTGGGTCAACGGTTCGGCTTCGACTACTTCTAGAATTTCTTCAACAGCCTCTTCTTCAGTTTCATTAATGACCATATGTTTTTCCTCTTTTTATTAGTAAAAACTCGACTATTCGCAATTTGATTAGTTTCAGTATAGTCGATTGCTTCATAGAAAAAAGCGGTCGCCGCTGACCGCTTCTATATGGCTTACAGGAGGCAGAGTATCTTGCTTACTCCCTATTAACCTCCTTATCTAAGTTTTTCGCTAATTCCGTATAGACGTAATCGTATGCTTCGTAACCAGAAGAGTTGAATTGCATCTTCCCCTTGACTTCGCTGTTGTTCCAAACCATATAGTTGATGAACAGCTTATTGTCGAATCCAGTGTTTTCGATTTCTCTGAAATCAATTCCTTGGGACTTGATGTACATTTCCTCTTTCTGTTCGAAGTAATCCGTTCTAAAAATAATATCGTAACCACTGATATATTCCATCGGTAAGAAGTAATGCCCCAAATAGGTGTTGAGGAGGATACATTTATCAAGTAGTTCAGCAATATCATCTTTCAACGGCATATTGTAGTTTTTGACGATGATTCTGGTTACGTCGGAGTAATAATCTTTGCTCATAGAGTAAGAGATGTTCTCTTTGTCGAAGTACTTTTCAATCATGTCGATTAACGCCGTAGACTCAACGTTCTTAAGTCTGATAAGGATAGAACCCACGAAACGTGGTTTATTCTGAATTCCTTTTAAATCCTTGAAGAAACGAATCCCGGAAGCGAAATCCATGAAGTTGACATCCCCGTCGTCCTCTTCCACTTTCGGAGAATCTTCGCGTTTGCGATATTCATAATGGTTCTGGACTTTGACGATATCAAAAACTATCCCGTTTGCCTTAAAGCTCGGGAACTTATCCGCCTTCTCGTCATTAGTTTGAATGTTGCAGATGGCCAAGTTGTGCTCGGCCGTAGCACCGCCTTTGCTTTGCGGTAGGATGTGATCTACGTTCCATCCTTTTGCGCTGTTGCGGTCGTTATAAGCGCCCTTGGCCATCTCACGACCAGTGAAATCCTTCATGGTGGTCGTTTTGCCATAACGCTTATTCCAAAGTCGCATAGCGGTCTCTCTGTTGAGATCCATAGTTTGTTCTGAAGTCTTCATAATGCGTTTTGGGAACGCAAAAAGACTCTTCCTCCTGTCTGCAGCTTCAGAATGCATTTGACAAGCTGATAGAGTGACCTATCGCTATGAACCTTTAATGGGTAATCCTCTTAATAGCATTACAGAAGATTGGCTCGTCGGCTTCCACAAACCCGGAAGCTTGAAGATTCATTGGCTGCATAATTAGTTTACCACATGGACCTTTTTTATAAAGAAGATTTCTCAAACTATTGACTCGGCAATAAAGGATTGAAGTGTTTTTATTCGCCAGCAACCCTGGCCTTCATGGCTTCTTCCTTATTTGCGAAATAGCCTAGAAAATGGGCCTTCCCACACAAAGTAACGGACACATAGTATTTCTTCTTCTCTTATCCCAAACAACGCCAGAAACGCCTGATTTCGATGAAGCATATACTCTCCTTGTCGGCTTAATCATGCATAGAGCCTTCCATCCTTAAACCCAAGAGCCCACTCATTGATCGACCACCCTCAACAATTAGTTTCGGGGTGCAGCCACAAGAATAAGGGTGACTTGATAATTCATCTCCAGAAACGATGAACTCTTTTCCACAATCACATTTGCATAAGTAATAAACGGCACCTCGTCTTTGGCCGTTTCCCCTACCACAAGGGTACCTTTCTAAGACAGTAATCATTCCAGTCTTATATGCTTTGAATTTTGGGTGCATACCCACACCTGCTCGGAAATAATAAAAGCCTCCGAGATTTCCTTTCTAGGAATCGGAGGCCATTACATTTGAGTCGGTGCGGACGACAAGACTCGAACCTGTACGGGGTTAATCAATAGATCCTAAGTCCTACATAGTCCTTTCTTTCCTTTGGAAGGACAAAGCGCATCAGATAGTAACAGGACGGAAAATAGCGCATTTGTTCCCAGTACAAAGTATGAAAAATGCCAATTAATAGCGCATATTGGCTTTTGCGGATGGGCTGCTGACAAAGGCGGAAAATCATGGCAGGCCCTGCTTTAGAACCTCCCGGTCGATGGTGTTTTCACCAGTCGGAACCGCCTTCGTTTCTTAGAACATTATAACAAAATGCGAATACAATAGGTAAAAATAAAGATTTCATCGTACTTTTTCCGATATTTGGATAGGGTACTGCTGTGTTCTATTTAAGGCATGCGGACGCATCGGGCTTGCCGTTTTCATCAGTGTCGTTTTGCTCGCCCGCATTATTTATAGCAATGCAGATCTTTTCTATAAGTCCTTAACAATAAGGATGACACCGCCGTATCCATCGACATCTTGCTTCCTGAGAAGTATCAGGCGATAACATCGCTCGAAATCTACAAGGACGGGGGGAATTCCTACGCTTCGGTTGCAGCGGAAATGTTGACATCAAGTCGGATTCGGAATCGTCCGGAATCCATGAGACCAAGCTCATCGATTCCTTGGATGAGGACAACCTCAGAATCCGCTCCTTCTCCGTCGGCTGCATCGCACCCGATGTGAGCCTGGAAGGAGTGGAAAACGGCAATATACGACCAACGGGGATGTATCCGTATACTGGGAAGACGACGATGTTTCGAAGACCGTCTATTCCCTTGATGGAGGAGAGGAAATTCCATTCGAAAACTGCGCTCTCTTCGACAAAGAGGTAAGGTATGTTGTAAAGGTGGTCGATAAGCTAGGAAATGAGACCTTAAAACCTTCACTATCGATAGGACCGTCGATCACTCTGTGACTACTTCGGTCGGATATCGATTTTTGTTGCCTGTTCGTCGATCTCTTTTCGTAGTACCTTATTCCGTGCGGCGAGACCCTCCACGGATTTATACTTCTTATCAAACTGAGAGGTGGTTAGCTTCATTTCGGAGCTAAGCGCCTTGAAACACTGTTTGATGTCTACCAGTGCTTTTTTTGAACTCTTTTTCGCCTTCAAGACCGATTTTCAGTTCGAAACTATCTGCTATATACTGTCGCCTCCTTGTAGATGACATGAAAAAAACACCTTTTCACCGAGAAGTTTGGACGAAACCGTCCGAAGTTTTCGGTGAGAGCCTTCCTGATGGTACGAAAAAGGAGTGTCCCTGAAAGGCCACTCCTCGTAGACGTATGAGTTATTTTGTCAGAACAATTCTACCCGGCCAAGCAGCAGGTCGATCAGATCGCAGTGGAAGATGCCGTTGTCGTCATAAAAATTGTGCTGCACATCCATGCGAACGATAATCTTTTTGAAGAAATCCTTGGTAAGCATCAACGATGCCAGCTCGGAAAATTCCTTTTTATCGGTATTCATGCGGAAAGCGGACTGAATATAGATTTTTTTATCCGCATCGTTTACCACAAAGTCGATCTCTTTCTGAACCTTTCTGCCGCCCGTGCGGTCGCAAACCACACCGACATCAACGGAGTACCCGCGCCGCAGAAGTTCGTTATAGACCATGTTTTCCATGATATGACCGGGATCGTATTGGCGGTAATTCAGCCGTGCGTTCCGAAGCCCGATATCTGTATAGTAGTATTTGTTCGGATATTTGAAATAGGTCTTTCCTTTGACATCGTATCGCTTTGCCATTGAAACGAGGAAAGAGTCGATAACATACTGCACATAGTTTGAAACCATCGCAGGATTGATTTTTTCGTTCTTCATGGAGGCGATAGCATTTGCGATATTGGTCGGATTCGTCAGCGAACTGATCTGCGAAGCAAGGAAGTCCAGAATATCATTCAGAACATCCTCGCGCTCGATGCCGTTTCGCTCCACAATATCCTTGACATACAATTCGTTGTAGAGGGAGGTCAGATAATCCTTCTTATCTTTGTCATCCTCCAGTACTAAAAGTCTCGGCATACCGCCATAGAGCATATAGGTATCCAGCGCTTTTCGCTCGTCGCCGCCCACGGCAGAATAAAACTCCGCAAATGACAAAGGGAACACGCGGATCTGTGTAGCACGACCGCGAAACTCTGTTGCGATATCTTTTGACAGCCCTTTGGAGTTACTGCCGGTGACATAAACATCAAGGTTTTTATATGCCTTGAGTTCGTTCAGCATATCGTAGATGGTGACCTCGATGCCACCGTTTTCTTTGTCCACTACTTTTGTGGTGAGCTGCACTTCATCAATGAACAGATAGAATTTTTCATCCTTCCTGCCCTGGACGGCGTTTTCTACATATTCGCACAAAATGATCGGATTCCTGAGCTTATAGTACCGCCGCTGGTCCAGTTCGATTTTCAAAATATGATCTTCCGAAACGTTCTGCGAAAGAAGATACTCGAAAAACAGATCAAAAAGCAGTACGGACTTGCCACATCTGCGTATGCCTGTGACGACCTTTATCTCGCCGTTCCACATACTGTGGATCAGTTTGTTCATATAGGAATCGCGTTTAACCATATATTTTACCTCGTACTTAGGACGAAATCGTCCGAACTTCTATGTGTAATATACCACGATTTTCGATAAATATTTAAGGCTATACGAAAAAAGCTCACAAAGAAGTTGCGACGGAAATGGGCTTAGTTCTAGGTGAAACTGCCCGATATGGGTCAAATGCCGTCCGGGATAATATCGTCGATATGATGCTCTCGTGCCGGGGCGTCCTGCCCGTTATACCGCTTGTGGCACTCCCATAAGTTCAAAAGCAGGGCAAACGGCATCAGACACGCCTCATCCTGCGACCGATGAAGGTGATCAATTTTACGTTAGCGATACTGATCGGTTTTATATTAGCACGACCATTTCTCTCAAGATTCTCGTCAAGGAAGGCCGCAAGAAGGTAGCAAAGCGCCTGATCGAGGAGCTTTCCGCTCCGGGAGCCTTCAACCTCGAATCCGCCAATGCGACAAATCAGACATTGACTGTGGGTTTAAATTATATGAAGCCATTCCTTATCTTTTCAAAAACGCTGATTCTTGTTATTACAATTGCATCGGTGACCAGAAAATAGTGGTTTCATCATTTTTAATACTGTATTCCTGTAATTAAAATCCCCTTCATTTGAAGGGGATTGCTGTCTATTTGGTGCGCCTGGCAGGAGTTGAACCTGTACGAGTCGCCTCATTAGATCCTAAGTCCTACATAGTCCTTTCTTTCCTTTGGAAGAGCAAAGCGTATTCGATAGGAACAGGACGGAAAATAGCGTATTTGTTTTCAATCCAAAGTACGAAAAAGAATGCCAATCAATAGCGTATATTGGCTTTTGCGGACGAGCTGCGGACGGAAGCGGACGGCCATGGCAAGCCTTGTTTTGAGACCTGCCAATTGATGGTGTTTCACCAGTTGGAACCGCCTTCGTTCCTGTAAGCATTATAACAAAACAAAATGCGAATACAATAGGAAAAAACAAAGATTTCATCGAACTTTTTTCGATACCTGGATAGGATTCTTTTGTGTTCTATTTAAGTCATGCGGACGCATCGGATTGCGTCTTTGTGTCCCGTTCTTTTTGTAGATAGAATAATTCGTAAAGAACTGAAAAATATTTGTCTTCAAATGTTTCTACTTGTGCGTCCGTTATTGTATGCTCTTTTTCTTTGTAACCTAAATATAAACGCGAATACATTATCACGTTCTCAATCATGATCATTATCCAATAACAGACATTGATTTCTTGGGCTCCTTTTAGATGCTCCTGCTCTATTAGATAGTCGTTTGGAAGAGTGATTTTTCCAGTGAAATCTTTTTTCCTTTCGTACTTGCAATAAAGGAAATCATCAAGGTATTGTTCGTAGGTTAGCCAGCCTTCTTTTCCACACCAAGATGGGCGGATTTTGAATTCATCTTTATATTTCGTATTTCTATATTTTTGATTTTCGAAGGGGGCGATCTCCTCGTTTTTGTAATCATACGCTCTAGTGAAGTATTTGCCACAATCGTAAAGAAAATCATCGCCGATTCCTAATTCCGCGATGCATCCTCTGATGAATTCTATTTTGTCATAAATCCATTTGTCACCTTGAAACAGTTCGCAATCCATTCCACGTTGTCTTAGGACTTCCTTTTTTGTTTCATCATCCAGATAGGAGAATTCATTATAGATTTTACGGACGTGTTTGTTTTGCGGAAAACAGCCAACGGCAATAGTGGCCCAATGTAGGTAATCTAGCTCTTCTGAATTATCGATTATGAACCGTTTGGCTTTTTCTCTTATTTCCTTTTCCGTTGTTTTTCTTTCGTTTCTTTTTTGAAGAAAGTAGATGACGAAGGAAATGGCGATTGTCCCTATCAAAGAAAGGATAGAGATAATCAAATTTGTTATTTCTAAAGGCGTCATGGGCTTCTCCTTTTCTAAAAAGACGGCTTTCAATGTTGGTTATAAACTTTATTAATCTCAGTTGCACAAAAAGCCGGTGAATTTATTGAAATTTACTTTTTAGATATTCTTCTAAACTCTTGTCGCAGCAGTAAATATAAGTGCCCTTCATTCCTCTGGTCAGAAGAACGAGATAGGAGTTGATGATATCATCGATTGTCTTGTTGATATCCGTCCCTACCTTTCCATGCTTGTCGTAATAGGAACTGGGAACGCATTCGATGACGCCTTTTTCCTTATTGAATCGGATATCGTTGGAGAAGATGACTCCCGCATAGTTCAGGTCATATCCCTGGCAGGTGAAGACTGAGCCTATCAGAGATACGGATTTCTTGTCGGTTGCAAAGTTTTCGTTGATCCCGTTCCAGCTGTATTTCTTGCCATCAATCATGAAGTCGTAGTCCTGAGTACAATGGATTCCTTTCTTGTCACGCATGGATTTGGTGAACGGAAAGCCATATCCGGATACGACACGGCATAATCCATCGTATTCCTTGTCCTTTTCCTTTATCGCTTCCATCATCTCTGCGCAGTCGTCGAATATCCTGAAATCATATCCCGTGGAACGAAAATCAGGCGCTTTTTCATTGGTCTCGTTTCTCAAGAGCTTCGACCAATAGGAAATGTATTCCTCTCCGGCGATGAGCCGGATCTGATGGTTTATCGAATACCAGTTGTCCTTTTTCTCATCCTTCATGGCAAGGAAATCCTTCTCCGGGACATCGGCACCGGAGGTGGACTGCTTTCTATCATAGAAGAACATGGCAACATGCTTTGCCTGTTTCTTGATCCAATCGAGCTGGGAAGTGTGCTCATAATCAGCGAAGCCTAGCCGGTCATCGGCCTGCTTAAAAGAAAGATGGCTTGTGGACTTTCCATAGGTAGCGAGATGATGGGCTTCATCCACTAGGACGATATCGTATCCTTCCTTCTTCTTTGTTAGATCGACGGGACTGACGACGTCCACGTTCCTCAAAGATGGTATGTTCTTGAACACGGACTTCACCGTGTTTCTGAATTCCGTCATCGGTGCCACAAAAGCGATTGTAGGCTTCGGAAGGTTTGCTATCTCTTTGTTCATCTGCATGTAGCTGATGGTGCTTTCCAGGTCTTCGTAGCTTTCGATGTCGGTGTAGTCTATTTTCTGCGTGCATACGTCGGCAATGTACTTGATGAGAGAGACAGCAAGAATCGATTTTCCGGTCCCCGCTCCTCCTTCCACGATGATGTTTCTCTTCTGCCCGGTTTTCAAGGCATCAGTGATATCGCTAAGCAGTTTTACTTCTAAATCATATTGTTCGTCTGTGAGCTGTTTGAAAGGCGAGTATTTGAAGATTTTCGAATTCTCCACCTGGAGAAGCGTTTTGTCCGCCAAACCCTCTTTCTTCAGCTGCTTCCAGATTCTTTTGAACAATTCTTTGTAGAGGCCTCGCTGATAGTAATTGTGGAATTTCGACTGGCCGTTGTTCAGGTTCTGAAGCTCGAATTTCCCATCCGCATGCATGTGCTCGATGAGCATGTTCTCGATATCCAGAATGGCCGATTTGTTGAACATGTCGTTGAAGAGGACGTATTCGTTGACCATCGGTTTTCTGACAGCATTGTCCAGATGCTGCAACATGCGGTTGTACGCGCTTGAGGTCTCCCCCCACGTAAGCGACCGGTTTCTGCCCGTCTTTGCCATCCAAAATATAGACGACGGGCCAGTCGATGCCTTTGTTCGTATTCAAAAGGGCTTTTGCCCCATTTTGGTCGAAACTGTATTTTCCGATGGTTGTCTTAGGTAGTGTCGTATTTTCCATGTTTTGTTTTTTCTTTTGGAAAGTTTCAGATCATAAAAGGACGATTGCTGTATACATGCGCGATTCCAAAGTCGTTTATATGATATCACAAATGTTTCCGGAACTTGTTTCCATCAGAAAGCATCAGTCCGTTGAAAAATTGTGAAAATCAATGAAAACCGATGAAAATAGCATGTCAAATCCTGAAATTAACTATTTTCGAAACTATAATATCAGTAGATTAACGGGCTGGGCCCATCTTGCTTACGATCATGGAGTACGTAAGGAAACAAGACTCCTTGAAAAAATGGGAGGATTTTTCTTTATGAAGTATGAGTACACGGTCTTATCCGAGAACAACTATAGAGTCCTGAAACAGGAACTAAACGATTATGGGAGATACGGATGGAAGCTTGTCAACGTCGTATGGGACAATGACAACGCTTGCTTGGTTGCTGTGATGATGCGCGAGAGATAATTCTTCTTGGCACTTTTAGGTCTGGGTTCACTTTACCAGGAATTTCAATATTCCTAGGTTTTTTCGGTTGGCCCATAATGTTGCATATTCCTGCCGACAATGTTATATTGTTTATATGGAATTAGAGGATGGTATTGGTTTGTCAAATCTACTTTCCGTGCCATTTGTGCTCCTGGTTCCTGAGTTGAGTCGTTCAATCAGGGACTTATTGAAGATTCTCCGTTAGCGAATAGGGAATGTATCTTCTATCGTTTGATGGAAGAAGAGGAGAGAGGAAATGGCAGAGTACATAGACAACAAGACCAAGCTTCTCGGCGACGATCTGAAGAAGGAACTGAGCGAGTCATCCCAGGTGGAAATCATCGCTTCCGTTTTTACCATCTATGCATTCGAAGCTTTGAAAGAAGAGCTTGAGAAAGTGTCTGAGCTCCGCTTCATCTTCTCTTCGCCAGCCTTTGCTCAGAAGATGCTCAATGGCGTGGACAAGAAGCCAAAGGAATTCATGATATCCGAGGCTTTCTCTAAGACGTCCCTCTATGGAACTTCTTTTGAGCTGAAACTAAAGAATCAGCTTACGCAGAAGGCGGTTGCCAGAGAATGTGCGGATTGGATTCGTAAAAAGGTCCGCTTCAAGGCAAATGTATCCGATCAGGATGCCAACAGCTTCATTGCCGTGAAGAAACCATATGATCCCAGCTCCACCATTGCATATAGTCCGATTGCCTCCGGTTTTTCAAGTGACTCCCTTGGATATTCAAAGACCAAGCAGCTTTTCAGTATCACCGTGAAGATAGGCGCGAATGAGGGGGCTCTGTCTTTTTCGAAGAACTTCGATGATTTCTGGAACGATTCGGAGAAGACGCAGGATGTTACCGATGCCGTAGTCGACTACATCGGAACCGCCTATAAGGACAATTCCCCGGAATTCCTCTATTACGTCACTTTGTACAATATATTCAAAGACTTCTTAGATGATATTCTTTCAGAAGACAATATGCCCAACGATGCCACAGGCTATAAGGATTCTCTCATCTGGAAGAAGCTTTACTCCTTCCAGAAGGACGGGGCCGTTGGGGTCATCAACAAGCTCGAGAAATACAATGGCTGTATTCTCGCCGATTCGGTAGGCTTAGGAAAGACCTTCACCGCTTTGGCGGTCATGAAGTATTATTCCTCCCGCAACAAGAGCATCCTTGTTCTTGCTCCGAAGAGACTCTCCAATAACTGGAACCAATACAAAGATAACCTAAAGACGAATCTCTTCTGGAACGACCACATCCGTTACGACGTTCTCTACCATACGGATCTAGGAAGAACCAAAGGCTATTCCAACGGCCATGATTTGTCAGTGTTCAACTGGGAAAACTACGATTTGCTTATCATCGATGAGTCCCACAACTTCAGAAATGCCCAGCATTTCCGCGGGAGAGAGACGAGATACGAATTCCTCATGAATCATGTCATCAAGCCGGGCGTCAAGACCAAGGTCTTAATGCTTTCGGCGACTCCGGTTAACAATCGCTTCACCGATCTCAGAAATCAGTTGGCCCTCGCCTATGGAGACAATCAGGAAGAGTTCAACGAAAAACTGGATACCAAAAAGAGTGTAGACGTCATTCTCAGAAACGCTCAGCAGACTTATAACGAATGGTGCAAGCTTCCGAAAGCGGAACGCCATACCAAAGATCTTATGAACAGTTTGGATATGGATTTCTCGGTACTTCTGGATAACGTCACTATCGCAAGATCGAGAAAACACATCACGAAATACTACGACATGAGTGAAATCGGCCATTTCCCGAAAAGAAAGAAACCTATTTCACTTTATACAGATATCGCTAAAGACGAAGACAGAATCGCCTATGACGATCTGTTCAAGACACTGAAACAGCTAAGACAGGCTGTCTATGCCCCGATGAACTACATCCAGCCGAGCATGCTCGAGAAATACGAGAACATGTATGACACCACAGGCGTCGCCGGCAACCGTCCGGATCTCAAGCAGATCAACCGTGAACTCGCCCTTCAGAACCTGATGACCGTATCTCTTCTGAAACGACTTGAATCCTCTGTCGATGCATTCCGAATCACTTTGAACCGCGTGAAGACCGTCAACGAGAACACTCTTTTGGCTATCGAAGGCTTCGAGAAACTCCACATTACAAGCCTAAAAGGTGAATTCGCCAATATCAACCCCGACGCTTTTGATGAAGAGGATATGGATAACGACGAGAAGTGGGGAACTTCAGGAAAAATCACCATCGACTTCGCCGATATGGATCTTCTCTCCTTCAAGAACGATATCAAACACGATATCGAGATTCTTTCTAGCCTGCTCGAGCTCATGGAATGGATTACTCCTGAAAAAGACCTTAAGCTGAATAAGCTCATCTCCATCATTGAGGACAAGATTTTACATCCGATCAATCCGGGCAATCGGAAGGTTCTTATTTTCTCCGCCTTTGCCGATACCGCGAATTATCTTTATGAAAAAATGTCGGCCCATTTCAAGGAAAAATATGGAATGGACAGTGCAGTAGTCACCGGAAGCAAGGCAAACAAGTCGACGCTACCATCTCTTCATGACACGGAGGAGATACTCACCCTCTTCTCTCCTTTATCCAAGGAAAAACGGGTCAAGATGCCAAACGACGGCCGGAATATCGACATCCTCATCGCCACGGACTGCCTTTCCGAAGGTCAGAACCTCCAGGATTGCGACGAATGCATCAACTACGACATCCATTGGAACCCGGTTAGAATCGTACAGAGATTCGGCCGTATCGATCGTATCGGGTCCAAGAACGACTATATCCAGCTCGTCAACTTCTGGCCGAATATGTCTTTGGATGAATACATCAACCTGACCAACCGGGTCGAGAGCCGTATGTCCATCGTCGATGCCACGGCGACCGGGGATGACAACATCATTTCCGAAGAGAACGTGGAGCTCGACTACCGCAAGGAACAGCTAAAAAAGCTTCAGAACGGGGAACTCCAGGATCTTGAGGACATCGATGGATCCATCACCATTACGGATCTCGGATTGAACGACTTCCGGATGGATCTCGCCCACTTTATCCGCGAAAAAGGCTATCCTGATGGCATTCCTTATGGTCTATATGCTGTCACCAAGGAAGACAAGGAAAAAGGAATCGTGCCTGGCGTGATCTTCGCTTTGAAGAACACCAATGACAAGGTATCCGCCCATACCAAGAACAGATTGCATCCTTATTACCTCGTTTATCTCGACATGGATGGGAATGTCGTATACGACTATACGCAGGTGAAGAAGATACTGGATGTGTTGCGGACGATATCCAAGCATCATCTGGAACCGGACCGCTCCATCTGTTCTTCTTTTAACAAGGAAACGAAGGATGGAACCAAAATGGAGAAGTATTCGGATCTGCTCGAGGCGTCTGTCGCCTCGATCATCGACGTGAAGAAACAGGATGACTTCGCTTCCCTGCTATCCGATGGAAGCGATGTTCTCTATGACGGAGGCATAAAGGGGTTAGATGACTTCCAGCTCGTCAGCTTCTTTGTGATCAGATAACCATGTTTAAATTACCGAGCAAAGCATATGTCCATCGCGAATACCCGCTTAAAGATGTCTATAAGGCGATTGGGGCAGACAAGAAGCTCATAGAGGCTTCCAAGAACATAAAGAAAATCTATATCGAATACGTCTTCAACCTGAAAAATACGAACCTTGAGGCAAAATCCGTCAAGGAAATCCATTTCTATAAGATCGAACTTTCGGATTTCCACGTGCCGGAGGACTTCATCTTGGCGCTGGACAAGAAGGATAAGTTCCAGGTGGTGTTCATCATCACCTGCGAGGATCTGGAAAAAGACATGACCGCACCGAAGCGAATCAACGGGGAGGAAGTCGCAAAAGCCAAATACATCCAGTCCGAATGGATGAAGATAGGCGATGACGTGGAGATACCTGTTGCAGATACTTTGGATGAACTCTATTGCTTCCTTTATGGAGCCTTCAACGAATACAAGCCCTTCAAAGGAGAAGCACTTGAAAACTATATCGCAAGAAGCAACGAGCTGAGAAAACTTGACTACCAGATCAGCAAGATTTCGATGGCAATCCAGAACGAAAGACAGTCGAAGAAAAGAATCGAATACAATCACAACCTGAACGAATACAAGGAAAGAAAGTCCTATTTATTGAACCCAAGGAGAACGGAAAATGCAGAAATTATCGAATCAGTCGAAGGATATCTCTCAGGAGAACATAAAGAAGGTTGAGGAGCTCTTCCCCAACTGCGTGACCGAAACCTACGACAAGGACGGAAACCTCGTCCGAAGCATCGACTTCGACATCCTCCGCCAGGACCTCTCCGGCCATGTAGTGGAAGGACCGAAGGAAAGATACCAGTTCAACTGGCCGGGGAAGAGAGAGGCCATCCTTTTGGCCAACGCCCCGACCACGAACACCCTCAGACCACTTCCCGAGAAGTCCGTCGATTTCGAGAACACGAAGAACGTTTACATCGAGGGAGACAACCTCGAGGCCCTTAAGATCCTCAGAGAGACCTACATGGGCAAGATCAAGATGATTTACATCGATCCGCCGTATAACACTGGCAACGACTTTGTCTACAAGGATAATTTCAAACAATCTACCGAAGAATACTTGAAATCATCCGGGAATATTGACGAGGAAGGCAACCGGATGGAAGTCAACGGGGAATCCAACGGAAGATTTCATTCCGACTGGCTCAATATGATGTATCCGAGACTCATTCTCGCGAGAGACTTGCTCACGGATGATGGATTGATCTTCATGAGCATCGATGACAATGAACAGGACAATTTAGTTCGTCTAGGAAAAGAAATATTTGGCGAATCAAATTATATTGGTTGCTTTCCTAGAGTTACTAAAAAATCTGGGAAAGCCCATTCCTCTACATTGGCGAAAAATCATGATTATATATTCCTATTTGCAAAAAACAGTTCTATGTCAACATTAGCTGGCGTTACCGAAAATTCTTCTGGATTCGATTTCGAAGATGAATACGTTGATTCAAGAGGTAAGTACAAATTAAATCAAACTTTAGACTATAACTCTCTTTGGTATAACCCAGCGATGGATTTTGAGATTGTTATTAATAATGAGAATTTTTACCCGGGTGGATCAAAAGAAGGAATGGAAGAAAGACATTCGGGAAAACATAATCCTAAAGACTGGGTTTGGAGATGGTCTAAGAAGAAATTGGAATTTGGACTTGAAAATGGATTCGTTGTTGTAAAGAAAACAAAAAACGGATCTCGAATTTATACTAAGACATACTTAGGTGCAACTATTTCCAAAGATGAAAACGGAAATTACTTTGTAGAGGAGTTTAAGCGAGATTCCATAATTAGCTCTTTAGCATTTACTCAAAACGAGTTCTCAAACGATAATGCAAAAAAGGACCTTGGAAAAATAATGGATTCTAATTCGTTTGATTTTCCAAAACCTGTCGCTTTATTAAAAACTCTAGTTTCTTTGGTCGGTGATAAAGAGGGATATTTTCTTGATTTCTTTAGCGGGTCCGGGACACTGGCACAAGCTATTTTAGAAAAAAATAGTGAAGACCATGGGAAAAGAAAATTTGTTTTGATGCAGATTCCAGAACAAATCGATGAAAACACAAGTTCTTTTGCGTTAGGCTTGAAGACTATTTGTGATGTTGCGGAATTAAGAGTGAAGAAAATTGCAGAAAAAATATCGGAAGATATTTCTCTCATTAATAATGGTAATTTCGATGCGGGCCTGAAGGTTTTTAAAGTTGATTCATCAAATATGAAGGATATTTTGAGTACTCCAAAAGAAACTCAGCTAAGTCTTCTTGAAAACGCCGAGTCTGCTATTAAACCTGACCGAAATCCTCTTGACCTTGTCACTCAAGTTATGCTTCAGCTTGGGATCACTCTCGATGCTGATATAAAAATCGGAAAATTTACGGGTGGGGAACAATTCTATGCTGTTAACGGCAATGATCTCGTCTGCTGCTTTGATAAAATATCCGAATCCAGTATTGAGGAAATGGCACGGATGCAGCCTTTAAACGTCGCATTCAGAGATGATTCATTTGCTTCGGATCAGGACGAAGTCAACTGTGAGCAGATATTTAAGACTCTTTCACCGATTACTGGTAAAAATATCTTTGTTCTTTGAGGGTTTTGATTATGAAATTCATATTTAAAGAACAGGATTATCAGATAGCGGCTGTAAAAGCGGTCACGGATGTTTTTGCCGGGCAGCATTATCAATCGTTATCTCGATACACACGTGACTTGGGAAAACTTTCTCCAAAGGATGCTGGCAAGAATCAGCAATTAAGGCTTGATTTAGGGCTTAATAACAAAAGCGATCTATTGGTGGCCAAAGGCAATGACAACGATGATTTAGCCATAGGTTTTGCTAATGCGCCAATTCAAATTGATGATCAACAGGCTTTGAAGAATATTCAGACCATTCAGATGAAATCCAATTTATCCGTGGATGAACATCTTTCAAAAGTTCTTAGCCCGTTGGATTTGGATGTCGAGATGGAGACTGGTACGGGTAAAACCTATGTTTATATCTGTACCATGTTCGAACTGAATAAGCTATATGGCTTCTCTAAGTTCATCGTCATGGTTCCATCCATTGCTATTCGTGAAGGTGTCAAGAAGTCATTCGACCAGACTCAGGAACACTTCATGTCCATCTACGGAAAGAAAGCCCGTTTCTTTATTTATAGCAGTGCAAATCTGACGGAAATTGACAATTTTGCAAAAGACAGTTCCATCGAAGTGATGATCATTAACATTCAGGCTTTCAATACACGTGGAAAAGACGGACGAAAGATATATGAAGAATTAGATGAATTCCAGTCTCGGAGACCAATCGATGTTATCAAGAAGACAAGACCGATTCTGATCCTCGATGAACCTCAGAAGATGAGTGGCGAAGCCACAAAAACTTCAATTGGTGAATTCGATCCTTTATTTACAATCAATTATTCCGCTACCCATAAAGAGAAGCATAATCTTGTATACGTCCTCGATGCTTTGGATGCCTATAATTCAAAACTCGTCAAGAAAATACAGGTAAAGGCCGTCAAGGTTGACAATGTCAAAGGAACGCAAGCTTTTTTGTACCTGGAGGATATCATTCTCCGCGGTGACAAAGATCCTCAGGCGAGAATCAGCTTCTTCCGCAACACCAAACAAGGAATCAAATCCTATACCCAGCTGCTTAGTCGCCAGGACAATATCTATGACCTATCCGGCTTTGATGCCACAAGCCGTCTCTCGGTTTATAAGAACAACTATATCGTTGATGAAATCGACTATGTATCAAATACCGTCAAATTACTGAACGGCATTGTTTTACATGCGGGTGAGGTCATTGGAGACAATTCTGAGGACTTGATTCGTAGAATCCAGATTCGTGAGACTATCGCTTCCCACCTTGAAAAGGAACAAGAAAACTTCCACAAAGGAATAAAGACCCTTTCTCTTTTCTTCATCGACGAAGTCAAAAAATATAGAGACTATTCTCAGCCCGATGAAAAAGGCGAATATGCCAAGATTTTCGAGGAAGAATACAAATTGGCGGTTACTGAATTTTGCAATAACCTCACCAACACAGATGAGGAATATAAAAAGTATCTTCAACAATTTGCTCCTGATCAGGTTCATAAAGGCTATTTCTCCATCGATAAGAAAGGACACGCAATTGATTCCAAAGCGGATCGTAAAACAGGTTTATCAGATGATCAATCCGCCTATGATTTGATTTTGAAGAACAAGGAACGTCTTCTTTCCTTCGATGAGCCCACTCGTTTCATATTCTCCCACTCTGCGTTACGAGAGGGATGGGATAACCCGAATGTTTTCCAGATTTGTTTCTTAAGACACACCAAGAGTGAAACTCAGAAACGGCAGGAAGTGGGTCGTGGTCTTCGCATCGCCGTAGATAAGAACGGAAACCGTCAAGACGCCACTGTTTTAAGTGATTTCTTCGGCGTGAATAAGCTAACTGTCATTGCTAATGAGGATTACGAGTCATTCGTAAAAGGATTGCAGTCTGAAATCAAGGAAGTCCTCTATAAGCATCCGACCAAGGCGGACAAGGATTTCTTCTTTGGCAAGCCGATTACGAACGCAGAAACCAATGCTGCAACCAACATTACGGATGCTCAGGCTAGAAGCATTTACCAGTATTTGGTAAAAAACGATTATGTGGATGCTTCCGACAATCTTACCGAGAAATTCCGTGACGATGTGGATAAGTCCATATTAGTTGACATGCCGGAAGATTTGAAACCGTACCAAGCATCCATCATTGAACTGGCAAATAGCATCCGCAAAGGCGGAAATATTGAAATCGAGAACGGAAAGAAACCTAAGGTCCTCGAAAATAAGACCAATCAGAATTTCGATAGAAAGGAATTCCAGGAACTTTGGAAATCCATCAACCATAAGTACTCCTATCGCGTGTCCTTCAGCTCTGACGAATTAGTTAAGAATTGCATCGAAAGAATCAAGAAAGAATTGGAAGTTTCTAAAATAACCTATTCGGTCGATGTCGGTGAGCAGAAAGAAAATATTGATCAGAAAGATGTCGATAATTCCTTCCAAAGAGGTGCCAATAGCGGAAAGAAAGAAAAACTCCATGTTGTTGCTCCTACTTCTGCAAAATACGATCTGGTACATGAAATAGCACAGCGTACGCATCTAACAAGAAGAACAATTGTCCGTATTCTTGTCGGTACTAAAGAGAAGCTTCAGATGTTTCGTGATAACCCGGAAGAATACATCACAAAGATTAGTAATCTGATTGATGATGAAAAGGCCTCTGTGATTGTTCGTGGCATCCGTTATAACAAATTGACTGACAAATTTGACGATACCATTTTCAACGAAAAACACGCCGATTTTGATAGTCAGAAGGCTTTCAAATCCAAAAAGGCAATCCAGGATTATGTCTTTGTCGACGGCACCGCCAAAAACGGTGAATCCAATGAGATGAAGTTTGTCAAGAATCTTGAACAACAGGAAAACGTCAAGGTATACGCAAAAATGCCTAAAGGTTTTTATATTCCTACTCCGATGGGAAGATATTCTCCTGACTGGGCCATCGTCTATGAATCCAACGGGGAAAAGGGCGTTTATTTCATTGCTGAAACAAAAGGAAGCCTGAATTCTTTATCTTTGCGAAAGGTTGAGGAATCCAAAATCGATTGTGCTAAGAGTCTCTATAACCAGCCCGGATCCAAGGTCAATTATGGTTTAGTACATACTTATAATGATCTTGTCACGAAGGTGATGGACATTCTAGAAAAACACAACGGAGAGCAATCATGAATTATGCCGAGAAACTAAAAAAAATCCGTGAGATTCAGCTATTGTCCCAAGATGAATTGGCCAAGGAACTGGGTGTTACTTTTGCAACCGTGAATCGGTGGGAAAATGGGCATCATGAGCCATCGTTAAAAGGGAAGAAAGCAATTAGAGATTACTGCAAAAAGAAACATATAAAACTAGAAAAAGATTAAAGACAAGAAATTGTTCTTAACCTCGCAAGGAGGAAAAATGTATCGATACTGTTACTCGACGTTTGCAAAGGCTTTAGCGGAAGCTGCCATTCGAAAAGACCGTATTATGCTTCCGATGGCCAATGATTTGATTGGCTTTTTGACTGAGAAGCCCGAAGTTGTCAAGATGAAGGATTGTGAGGACTTTACAATCAATTCCTCTTATGCAAGTCGATGGTTCAAAGGTACTGAGCATATTCCAACATCAATTCAATCTGCGGCCGGAGATAAAAAATTTTTGCCAGATGCTATTAAGGCAATCGGTTTGTTTACAACTGAGCATCTTTACCCAAATAAATTGAATGAAGTTTGTAATGCTCTCTATGTTCCTGCAAGCGAAGTCGCTACTTTTTCCGACAAAAAAGCTCTGAAAGAATCCCTTGACGGTCACGATAACGAAATGTTCTTAGCAATAGCTTTAATGACTGCGCTCACTCAAGAGAATTGTTTAGTCAGCAAAAAGGCTACTAAAGAGAGATCTTCTTTAAAGGAAGAAGTTGATTATATCAATTACATTCTTGAACATTTCCATAAACCGGTTGTTATTTTAATGCCTTCGCATTCTACAGCTTCAGAGATGCAGTATGTTGAGGCATTGCTACAGGCCATTGCCGATGAAATAGGCGTGATTTCTATCACGGAAGATGAAATCAATTCAAAAGACGAACATAGACATTATAAGTTTGTTTTTGACAAGCAACGAAAAGCTTATTACCAGGCTGAATCAATTCGAGAAGCAACGCGTGATTCGGAAATCTTTTGTGATGAAAAACTTTCCTTCATCGGGCTAATGGAAGAGATACATAGTAAAACCCAAAGCACTTATGATGCTGCCTATCCTAGTGGATACAAGCGCATGCTAGCAGTAACTGACAAAGCCGCTACTCTTCCTTTAAATTCTTTGCTGGCTCAAAAGCTTAAATGGGTAAATCAGGAAATTAAACGGGGAACGATTCACGTAATAATAAATGAAGAAGGAGAAGGGTGGGTGTCTGAAAATGATAGAAAATAAGCAGAATCTTTCATCTTTTAATACGAGATATGAAGTAAGTCTTCGATTATTGCTCCTTCTTTCCGAAGCCACCATTTGGCCTCTTTCGTCCTTAGAAATTGCAGATATTGATTTCATGACAATATATGGGAAAGAGTTTGGTGTTTCGGACATTAACCTAAATGGTGACAACAAATTCAAATTCGGACAATTAAAAGACAGAAAAAAATTAATAGAAGAATCTTTGAAAAAGTTGGTTCGTCTTGGTTGGGTTTATGTGAACACCAAAAATGGATTCAAATACATGATTAATGATCATGGAACCGAATACATTTCTAAAATGGACGATACATATTCACGGCAATATCGTCAAACGGTGAAATCTATTTTTAAAAAATACGATGTTAGAAATTTATCCGTTATTAAAGAAGCGGAAAAGAAGTCAGGAGAAAATAAATAGGAGGCTTATATGTTTTATATAGAGTGGCTACGCGTTTACGGGAATAATCAAAAATATTCAGAAGTAAAATTTGGAAGAAAACTCAACATTATTGTTGGCCCATCGAACTGCGGAAAGACGATGATATTGAAATGCATCGATTATTTATTGGGTAGTGTGGAAATTCCTTTCGATAAAGACCATTACAATTCTTCTAAGGCAGAAATGAAAATAGGCGCCGATGATGGCTATATAATCATTTCACGCGAATTTGGAAAAAACTCAGTATTGATAAGCGGAAGCTCAAAACTAATTCCTATTGGCGAATACAGTATTAACGCTTCGAAGTCTAAATTAACTTATGGTCAAGCGTTAATGGGCTTGTTGGGAGTTGACCTAAATAAGTCTCCGATAAAAATCTTCAATAACAAGGATGCTCAAGTCTGTAATTTAAGCATCCGCCAATTGGTTAATACATTCATAGTCAAAGAAGAGCCGATAATAAGCAAAGACAACATTCTCATTCCTGATAAGTCTACCTCTACATTACTTGAAGCTGCGATTCTTTATCAGCTTTACGGAAAAAACTATATAACCGGAAATGAAAAAGATCCTTCATGGGTAAGAGAAAAAAAGTAATAAAAAAATATATTTCGCTGAAAATACAAGAACTAGAAAAAAACAATGATTGGCTTACAATGCCGCTTTATAACGGAGCTGAAAATACAATTTCCGAAAATGCCGATGCTATCGTAGATGATTTGGATGCTGAGTATAAAAAAATCCAAGAGAAATTTGCGGAAACCATTAAGGAAGTTGGAAAACTAAGCGCTCAAATCACAAGCCTTAACGAAAAGCTATTTGAAGATAATGATCTGATAGAGAAATGCCATGGGCTTAAAGATCAGTATCAGGCAGATGTAAAAAGAATCGAGTTCATTTTGGAAGGAAAAATGAAAATTGGAGAGGTCCATGAACCCGAATCCTGCCCCTTTTGTGGCGGTCATATGAAAGAAGATACGGAAGCAGACTGTCTTGATGCGCTAGAAAAAGACATGACATCATTAGTTGCTAAAATCGCTGATCTTGATAACGAATTATCTTCTTTGGAGAATGAAAGAGCTGATTTGAGCAAACAGCATGATTTGGCAAAGAAGCAGTATGATTCCGCAAATGATTTCCTAAATCAAAACTATTATCCACAAGTGCGTTCGATCAAGAAAAAAATGAAGGCATACGGCCAATCGATGCAGGAGGCAAAGGAAAAAGAAATAATTCGTAACAATTATGAATACACGTGCAAACAATTGGATGAAGTCATCTCTGAGCTTAAAAAAGCTATAACCGAATTTAATCCTTTAAAACACTTTGACAATTTCTTTGAACCATTATCATCCCGATTAGCGGAGGCCCTTTCTTACTGCCATTTTCCACATTCAGAAAGCGCAAAAATTGATCCTAAAACTTTTGATATTTGCATCGGAAGCCAAACGAAAAATGATTATGGAAAAGGCTACACGGCATTCTTAAACTCTGTTTTCACTTCTGTTCTTCATGAATTCATCAATGAAAATGGTACATACAAGGGAACACCATTCATTATTGATTCACCAATCATGTCTTTGAAGGAAATCAAAGATACAAGAGAGAAAAAAGATGATGATAAATTAGATGATGCTCTAGAAATGAAAAAGCCTTTGTTTGAACAGTTTCTTAAAATGTCAGATTTATCTCAGGTTATTGTGATTGAAAATGAGGTACCTGCAGATGTAGATTATGGCACGGAAACCGTTTTTGTTCGCTTTGGCGGAGAAGATGGTAGAAAAGGGTTCATTTCAGAAGAATAAGAAGGAAAAAATAATCTTTATGAGAGGCTGTGCTTTTAATCAGGCACAGCCTTTTTTGCAATGCTCCTCTGCATTTTTTTGTTATATTCACCCCACATTCACCAACTAAAAAAACGCGATTCTGGATTCTATATTAAAAGTGCCAGGAAAAACTCCGGGTGTTGAAACGGCTCTATAGAAACAGCCTATATCCATTCGACTTAGTCGGTCAGCTGTTAGGCCGCCTATTCCAAGATCAACCATCTTCGAGAATAGGTAAAACGTATGACTCTATTTTCTTTGGATGCGAATCTTGGGGAAAGATTCATTCAAATGAAAAAAACTATTTTTGCTGCTCCGGTTGCCCAAAAAGATGGGCATTTGGTGATGAAGTCGTTTCCGATGGACGAGGGAATGTATAAAGCGATTTTGTCGCTTCCGTTCCATAAACAGGTGATTTATTTCACCGATGAGTATCGTTTCTTTAAAAAAGAGAATAACTACCAGAATCGTCATCCTTTCGCGTCCTTGGAGGCTGAAGATCCCGATTTAGGAAAAGCTCATGAAGTCCCCGATGAAGCCTTAAATCCTCAAGAATATTGTCTTGAGAAAGAAAAGTGCGAATTCCTTTATCAGGCCATTAGCCACTTGAATCCTAAGCAAAGAAGAATTGTTGTCGCTATCTACTATGAAGAAATGACTCAACAAGACATTGCTGATGAAGTGGGCATGACTTTGAACACTCTCAATCACAATTTGCAAAGAGCCTTAGCAAAGCTAAGAAAGGAGCTTGAAGGAAAAATTTAAAAGTTTTTTGTCCCAAAACCCAATTTTCGTGAGGTTTTAAGTGAGGGGCCAAAACATTCCAACAATCACAGTGTCCAAGCAGTGTGTTAGGTATAGCTCCTAGTAAATAGACTAGACAAACTAAGCGTGAAGTTTAACCGGAATGAGAGGCCCCAAACTTTATGAAAAAAGAAAAAGGAGGCTGTATGTCATGTGCGAAAGCAATGTCTTGAACACGAAGCAGATCACAAGATGCACTCTGCGTTTCTATGATCCTAGCTTCGTGGAAAAACTAAATTCCCTCTACAAGAAGGTAGGAGGTACTCAGTCTTCCTTCCTAGGAATGCTCATCAAGGAAGGATACAAGGTGATGTCTCCTCTCTATGAGAGCAATGAGGAACCTGTGTCTGAATCCGTATTGGGGGTTCTAGGGGACAAGCTCGAGAGTTCGCTTTCCGAACTCAAGGAGATCCTTCTAGAGAAATCGGATGCCGAGATGAAAGGAATCTCATCTTTGTCAGATGACCATGTCGAGTTGCTCCGCTTCCTCTCTTGCATCTACAACCTCTTCGTCTTGATCTCCATCAACGACAAGGAGGTGAAAGACATCGCCGAGGAAGGAGGACTCGACAGAATCCCGAAGAGATTTCAGAAGGCGAACAACGCCAAGCGATGAGCACTTCCCCGAACATCCTTCTCCGTGTCCATTACTACGAGCCTAAAAGCGAGAAACGAGGCTTCTATGCCTCAGAACGTACCAACAGCGATTACCTCGGCTACATGGACAAAGGGCACAGAAGTGGGAAGTACTCCGACTACATGGATTATCAGGGGAACAGAGAGAAAAGCTCCGGCGTGTTCGACGGGAATGGTCTGATGGACGAGAGAAAGAAAGCGGAGTTCCGCAAAGAGCTCAAGAAGACCCTGTCCGTCATCTGGGACATGATCGTATCGACGGAGGAGAGCTATGGCAAAGAGAAGCTCTCCTCCTGGAAACAGGCGATGGAAGTTATCAAATCGGAGCTTCCGAAATTCCTGGAGGACAACCATATGTCCGTCGACAACATCGGATGGTGCGGTGCGCTTCATGAGAACACCGACAACCGCCATATCCACCTGCTTCTGTACGAGAAAAAGATGGAATGCTTCTACCCGGATACAAAGAAGAGAAGATTCCACAAAGGCACCTTGAGCAAGCTTTCGATGGAGGACTTCAAGATACGGATCGAACAGAGATTGGACGGACATGAGCATTCCTTCCACCGATACCGGGATAAGCTTCTGGCTTTGGAAAAGGAAAGACTGGAGGAAGTGGATGATAAGGCCGTCTACAGCAAAGACCTCAAATCCATGCTGCTTGATCTATACCGCAAGGCCCCAAAAGGGAAATTCGGATACCTAAGCCATAAGGCGGATCCGGTTCGCCCTCTTATCGATAGCATCACCACCTACATGCTTACGGGAGACGAATCCTCCCTGCTTCTCTTCATGGAATTGCTTAGAAAACTCAAGAAGAGAGACGAGGAAGTGAAGAGAATCTGCGAAAGAGACAAAATCGATCCTTCTTCCCATCTTCTTTCCCAGAAGTTCAAGGACGATCTCTACCGCAGATGCGGAAACCAGATTCTTGACTACATCCGGAAAGCAAACGGTATGGAGTCGCAGGCTGAAGGAAGCGACATCACCCGGAAAAGACGCTGGGACGAGAAGAGAAGACGCGGGTATCTCTTCTCCAAAGCCATGAAGCTCGACGGATTGGTAAGCCAGGAACGGATCAGCGTGTTCGACGAATACCAGAGAGCATTGGAAAACGCAGAATATCAAAGACTCAGAGAGGAAGGAGCAATCGAAGCGGAATGAAGAAGAATATACCGAAAATAGTGTTCATATCCCTTTTCTCCTTCTGGTTCTCCTATTTCCTTGGATTTTCACTCTCTTGCCTAGTGCATAAGGGGTTCGAACCGAGATATCTTCTGTCCAAAGAGACTTTGGGATTCGCACTTCTTTTCTTCCTTCTTGGATTGGTTGTGGTTCTCCTATACGCCTACAACCATTGGTGGATCTTCCGTTCCAAGAAGATCATGGAAGGGAAGGAATCCGATTTGCATCTCTCCGCCAATCTGGAGGAAGCGAGATTCCAGAGCGAGAAGGAGCTTGACGAGAACTACCAGACCTTCGATTTCGATGAGCTGAAGGAGAAGGAAATCACAGGAGCCCTGATCAAGGCGAAGGAGGAGAACGGCCATTTAAGGGTCAGCTTCGCAAAGCCTTCCCATACGTTGGTTATAGGGACGACAGGCTCAGGAAAGACCGTCACCTTCGTTAATCCCTCCATCCAGATCCTGAGCGAATTGAAGAACCACCCGTCGATGCTCATCAGCGATCCGAAAGGGGAACTGTATCAGTCCAACGCCAAGGCACTTAGGGACAAAGGTTACGAAGTCAAGGTCCTCGATCTCAGAAATCCTTACAACTCCGTGAGATGGAACCCCCTCGAGAGACCCTATCTTCTCCACAAAAGAGCAAGAGAGCTCGATAAGGATCTTATCGCCGATGAAGAGCAGGGATGCTACTTCTTCAAAGGAAACCAGTACTGGTCCAAGGAAGAGGCGGACTCCGCTCTCCAGGTCAGAAGACAGCAGCTCAACGACCAGGTCTACGAGGATCTGAATGACATCTGCTCCGTCCTCTGCCCGGTGACCAACAAGGAAGAGCCGATGTGGGAATCCGGCGCCCAGCATCTGATTCTGGCGATTGCCCTTGCGATGCTAGAGGATTCCGACGATCCGAAGCTAGGGATGACGAAGGAAAAGTACAACTTCTATTCCATCATGAAGGTGGCGACGAACACGGAGGACGAATGCAAGGAGCTTATCGAATATTTCCATCATAGAAGCCCTCTTTCAAAGGCGGCGTCCCTGTCCAAGCAGGTCATGGACTCTTCCGACAAGACCAGAGGAAGCTATCTCTCGTCCACGTTCGATAAGATATCGATGTTCTCGGACCTTTCCCTTTGCGCCTTGACCTCATCCAACGAAATCGAGTTCGGATCCATGGGAGAGAAGCCTATTGCCCTCTTCCTTCAGATACCGGACGAGAAGGAGACAAGACACACCCTGGCATCCATGGTGATACTCCAGGCCTATAAGGAGATTGTCAACAAAGCCAACAGTTATCCTTCCTTGTCTCTTCCTAGACCCGTCTACTTCCTGCTGGATGAGTTCGGGAACCTTCCGAAGATCCATAAGCTCGAGCAGATGGTGACGGTCGGAAGAAGCCGGAACATCTGGCTCGATCTCGTCATCCAGAGCTATTCCCAGCTTGGCAAGGTCTACGACGAGAAATCCGCCGACATCATCAAGAGCAACTGCAACATCCAGGTTTGGATAGGCTCCACGGACCTGAAAAGCGCCGAGGAGTTCTCCAAGCGCTGCGGGAACTATTCCATCGTCCAGAGAAGCGTCGGATACCAAAGCGCCAAGGCCGATGACATCAGCTCCAATTCCTGCGTCAAGGAAAGACCGCTCATCTATCCTAGCGAGCTTCAGATGCTCAACAATCCGAACGATATGGGGCATGCCATCGTCACCGTCTTCGGCTATCAGCCGATAAGAAGCACCTTCACCCCATGCTTCTTGGTTCCACAGTTCGATATGGAGAAAACCGATCAGAAGCTTGCCAAAGGCCGCTTCTTCGATGAGAAGAACGCCTATTACGACATGAAGGAAAGAAACCGGATTGTCATGGAAAAAGAAGGGAAGAAATCAGCTTCTGTTTCCGGTCTCCAGAGAAACAGCAACGAGCAGTATCGCTATAAGCTCATCATGGAGCAGATCCTGAAGAAGACCGAAGACGGAATAAAGGGAATCCTCGACGACAAAGACTCCGAATCCCTGGCTCTTGCCATAAGAAACCACGATACCGAGAGTTCTCTTTCTCTTCTGGAAAAAGCGGAAAGGAAGGCAAGAAGCATCGGCAAGCTGAGCAACCTGGAAATATTGGAAGACGTGAAGAAACGGATCGTCTCATTCTTCGCCGAAGAGGAGAGACCCCGCATATAAGAAAAAAGCCAAAGGAGGAACTAGATTTGACGAAAAAGAAGACGAAATACATGCCGTTGGTGCTTCTGCCTGCAATCCTTGCGGGATGCAGCTTAACCAAAGCACCCATGGTTTTAAGTAGGGCAAATATGCCATACAAGGCTAATTCCGTGTGGAATGAGGGAATTTCTGTCCAAAGCAGCTACCAGAGCACCGGATACCCGTCCTTCTACGGAAAGGAGACCCACAAGCATTCTATAACGGCGGCCTTCCTGGGGAACGTCCCTGATTTGGCGGACGAGACCGTCTACGACGATTCCGGCGTCAAGTTCTACTGCACTGGCACATCCACAAGCGTCGGCTCCACGAACTCCATCGTTCTAGGCAAGACCGGAATATACATTGATTTCACCGATGCCGAAACGAGCTATCCCTATAGCGTGAAGAAGAAAACCGACTTCGTGAAATCCCAGCAGGGGAACGAGAACGTGAAACTCCCTCTGATCAAGCATTACCGCCTGGAAATCCTCAATTCCTACGGAAGCAAGGCCTTCTTTGTCGACATGATGCTCGTCAGCGAGGATTCCTACGACAAGTTCACCGTGAACAAGAACGGCACGGCTACGATGGTCACCGATGAAAACGGAATCGACCCGAAGACGCTCGGGAAGATCGGCGCCTCCCTCTATAACGGCTCCTATACCATCAAGCTCACCACCGAATACATGTGGATCTATGCCGAAGGAACTCCGATAAACACCATGGCGACGATGGATTCGACATCTTCACTGACCGGCACCTTGCTCATCGATTCCATCTCGCCGACCCTCACCGCCATCAAGACCAGCGACAAAAGCTACGTCAAGGACGGAAACTACGTTGACTCCAACGTCAAGGTTGTTTCCAATGACGCCAACCATAGTTACATCTATTACAAGAAACCGGATGGAACCGGAAGAAGCACGACCTCGGAGAGCTTCACCACCGATATGGACGGACAATACGAAGCCTATGCGACAGATAAAGCAGGAAATCAATCGTCTGTCCTCCGTTTCTACGTCGATACCAAGGCACCGACAGGAAAGCTCTTCGCAAACGGCAAGGAGATAGAAAGCGGAAGTTACATCGACACCAGCTTCTCCTACGTCGCCACTGATACGGGAAGCGGAATCAGGGAATGCTACTACAGATCCCCTGTCTCGGATTCCTTCGTCCAGTATTCTTCAGGCTCCATCATCCCGAACAGCAGCGAGGAAGGCTGGTACGAGTTCTATTCCGTCGACAAGGCCGGGAGCGAATCCAGGCACAGCAAAGTCTATTTGGAGACAACGAAACCGGTGGTGTCGATCCTCCGGAACGGGAAGGAAGTCTATTCCGACACCATCGTTAGTTCCGGAACCATCGATACAGGTCTGTATTTCAACGAAGGTGACAGCGTCCAGTTCAAGTACGAATCCAAAAGCGGAGTCCATACCGGAGGAACCTTCTCCTCCGGAACGAAGTATCTCCTGAAGAAAAGCACCTATCCCGAAGACACCTATCAGAACACCATCGTCACCGCCACAGGCACCAAGGTCACCTACCGGTTCGACATCGTAAGAGAGAAACCGTATCTGACAATCGGGGATAAGCGCTATGAGGATGACGCAACAATCCGTTTCGCAGAGGACCAGGAAGTTTTTTTCGGACTTGATTCCGTCATCGATTCCGGAGAGAACAAAGCCGAAATCTCCTATGAAGGCTCTGTTTTCACTAAAGATATCCTCAAGGAACAGAAAATCACTCTTTCCGCGGATGAGGGAGAGGAAAAGGCGTACGGAATCATTCTAAAGGACGCTGCCGGGAACATCTCCTCCTTCAGAGTCGTCATCGACAAGGAAGGAACGAAAGGGCAGTGGATGCATGATGAAGCCATCATCGAAGACAACGGCTATGTCAATCATCCTGTCTCCTTCGTCTATGGGGAAGAGGGTACTGCTGCCACTCTTTCCAAGGATGGAGAGGAAGCCAAGAGCTATATAAGCGGAACCCAAATCAAGGATGATGGTTTTTATACCATCGTCCTGAAGGATTCGGTAGGGAACACCTCCCTGTTCCATATCACCATCGATACCGTTCCTCCGAAAGGAACAGTCTATGTGGACGGAAAGCCTTCGGATGGCGGCATCGTCACCTCCGAGAAGATCTACTTCACCTGGGACGGGGATGACACCTGTCTTGTGAACGGAAGCAGATATGAGAAGAATACCGTGATCGATGAGGAAGGAAGCTACGAATTCATTCTTTCCGACAAAGCGGGGAACAAGACTGTTTACAATGCCGAAATCGACAGAACCGCACCCTCCTTGAACAGAGATTTCCTTGAGAACCAGGAGAATGACGATCTTGCCATCACCAAGTGGTACAGAGTCTCCTTCGATGGCAAAGAAAAGGACTTCAAGGATAAAGCGAAAGCCTTGGATTACGCCAAAGGATTCGAAAGAGACGCGAATGTCAGAGAACACCATCTCGATGACGTATCCAAGTTTCCAGCCCAGGGCCAAATAGCCGACAACGGAGATCCGGACAACCATGACGATGAGGTGAGAGCAGGAACCTACTGGTCCTATAAGTCTGTCTCTAATCCTGATGTCACTCTCTATTACTTCGATGAGGCCCTTCTTGAAAAAGCAATCGGGCATTACGCAAAGGAATACGTGTCCGATGCCATCTATTCCGATGGAACGGAGAAGCCGACTGGCGTTTATGACAATGCCTGGAACTTCGACGGAGCAGAGGGAAGAATCTCAAACGGATACGTTCTGAAGAACGACGGAGATGCCGTAAAGGCTGTAGCGAAGAAAGATGATACCGAGGTTGTCCTCGAATACGGAAAAGCGCTCGGAGAGCAGCTCAGTGAAAGCGGAGTCTGGACGATCATTGAAACCGACAGAGCCGGAAACGAATGCTCCTATCAGGTCATCATCGACCATCGGAATCCCGGCTTGGAGGCAGTGGTTGAGACATATGGCTCGGAAGCCTTTGAGATCACCATCGACAAGGAGAGCCTTGCTACAAACTCCACCTACTACCTCAAGTCCTTCTCCGTGAAGGAAATCCTATCCGGAGACAGCTGGGCTGAAGTGGAAATCAAAGGCAACGGGAAAACGGATAGATACATCCCATCCGATTCTCTTCCCACCATTACGGAAGCCGGAAAATACGAAATCAGTGTCTATGACCGATTGGGTCATTCCATCTCCTTAACGGTCTATATCTCCGGCGAAGAGGAACAGATTGCTTTCCATAACAATAAGGACGACACTGCCGTATCCATCGGCATCTCCGTTCCAGAGAGCTATCAAGCGATAACATCGCTCGAAATCTACAAGGACGGAAAGAAGATGGATGGCGTATCTGCCGACAAACTCCATTACGAGTTCGCCAAGGGCGGGACCTATAAGGTCGTCCTGAAGGACAACTTCGGACGCACCATCGTGAAGGAGTATTCCTTCGAGAAGGCCTTGCCGACAGGAACGCTTAATGGGGTATCCGAAAACGGAAAGACCAATCAGGACGTCTCCTTCTCCTACGATTCAGGAAAGTACTATTGTGAGATCTACAAGGACGGAGAACTGCTCCGACTCGATTGCAGTGGAAATGCCGATATCAAGGCAGATGAGAAATCATCGGGTACCTATGAGATTAAGCTCATCAACTGCACTGACGAAGACAACTACAGCGTCTATTCCTTCTCCGTCGACTGCATTGCACCCAATGTCAATCTGGATGGAGTGGACAACGGCAATACTACCAACGGAAACGTATCCGTATCCTGGCATGATTCCGATGTCGCAAAGGCAACCTATTCCCTCAACGGAGGAGAAGAAATTCCGTTTGAAAGCGGAGCTCTCTTCGATAAGGAAGGAAGCTACGTCATAAAGGTCGTCGATGAGCTCGGTAACGAGACTGTTATGTCTTTCACAATCGACAAGACGGTCGACTATTCCGTCACTACAACCGATGGGAAAGCCATCGGCGGAGACGCCACAACGTCAGACGACGTCATCATCACCGCCGACGAGGAAGCGACTATCTCCGTAGTCAAGGACGGGGAGACCTATCCTTATTTGTTTGGAGAGAAACTCACGGAAGAAGGAAGATACCTCATCACCGTCGAGGATGCCTACGGAAACAAGAACTCTTTCACCATCGTGATCGACAAGAACGTAAACTTTTCTATCAATGTCTGCGACGGAGGTATCACCAACGAAGAGGTGACCGTTTCTCCCAATGAGAAGGCAACCATCGTCGTGACCAAAGACGGAAAGCAGTACGGATACAATCCAGGAGATCCCATCACCGAAGAGGGGGTCTACACCGTAGTCATCACCGATGCCTATGGGAATTCCAAGACCATCCGCTTTAGCATCGTCAGCCCGGAAGCGAAGACTTCCATCGATTATGAGCTTGGAGAAGGATGCGAAATCATTTCCGTCACCAAGGACGGAACGGAAATGGAAGTATATGGAAACAGAATCTGCTTCACCGAGGACGGAACGTATGTCGTCACCTTTGCAAAGGATGGAAAGACCTACAACGTGACATTGCGTTTGGACACTACCGCTCCTGAGATAATCCTCAACGGGGTTGCTGACGGAGGAAAGGTCGACGGAACCGTAACCATCGATTCGATGAACGAAGAGGGAACCATTGAGGTCTACAAGGACGGCAAAAAGATGAACTACGAACTTGGGCAGGAGCTGAAGGAATACGGAAAATATGAGGTCGTCGTTACGGATAAGCTGGGCAACTCCCGTACCTACAGCTTCACCCTGGAGTTCCAGATGAATGCCTGGGCGATCACCCTGATCGTACTAGGCCTTGCTACCCTAGTCGGACTTACTGCCACCATCGTCATGAAACGGAAGCGCCTCTTCAAGAAGTGACAATAAAGGCACGAAAACACACTTCCTTGCATAACAGGATAAGGGACTGGTGCAATTTGCGTCAGCCCCCTCTCCGACAAGGTCGGCAGCGGGAAACCCGCATGACGAGATAAGACACGAAAAAAGACAGAAGGAGGAAAGGATTTGAACACGATTGTTTTGACGGACGTCGATTTCTACCCGGTCATCCAGCCGATACTGGAAATACTCGACGCCATATTATGGCCGGCGATTGCGATAGTTGTCGCGGTCGGCACCATCTACTGCATCTTCCTCGGAGTGAAGATCTCAAAGAGCGACGAGCAGAATTCGAGAGAGAAGGCGAAGAAGGACCTTATCGGGGCCGTCATCGGCTTCGTACTCATCTTCGTATTGATACTGGCTTTGAAGATCGCGGTCCCCATCCTGGAGGACTGGGTCAAGTCACAGATGTAGAAGGCTGAGAAAAAAGGGGAAAGGAGGCGATGCCATGCTCCTGAACGATCTGATCGAAGGTTTGAAGGACATGTTCTTCACCTTCCTATACACCTGCTTCAAATGCATCTGTGAGCTCATCGACTTCATCAAGGAGATCTTCTACATGCTCTGCGGGATCGAGTCCGTGGAGATAGGCGGAAGCCAGGGAGACCTCCTGACGAATCTCATCCGCTCCGATTCCGTGAAGAAGGCGTTTCTAACGATATCCTTGATTGGCGTTATACTGCTTGTCCTCTTCACTGGAATTTCCATCATCAAGTCGAACTACCAGGAGAAGCAGAGCTGGTCCGGGGCCCTGAGAAAGAGCGGACAGTCATTGATCATAACATTGCTGATTCCGTTCACCGTCCTTGCCGGAATACTGCTCACAAACACTGTCATGTCTTCCGTCAACATAGCCATGAATCCTTACGGGAACACATCCCATCCTCTTATCGGAGGGCAGTTCCTCTCGACCATCGGGAACGGATGCTACATCGGCTCTGAGGACAAGAACGCCGTCATGGCGAAGTTCGTCTCCGGAGAGCTTGACTACAAGGACATCACTCTGGTCAAAAGCTACTTTGACATCCAGGACATGAACTACCTGATCGGGATACTGGGTGGCTTTGTGATGCTCGTCATGTTCGTACTCTCGAGCATCTCCTTCATCCAGAGAATCTTCGACATCATTTTACTTTACCTCATCAGTCCCGTATCGATAGCGACCATACCTTTGGATGAGGGCAACCGCTTCAAGCTCTGGAAGGACATGATGATCGGAAAGATACTCTCTGCCTACGGAATCATACTGGTGACGAATCTCTTCTTCCTCATCATTCCTCAGGTTTACCAGATGCGGTTCTTCTCCTCGGATTTCGAGAACGGAATCGTCTATATCCTCTTCCTTCTCGGCGGAAGCTTCGCCGTAAGCAAGGCTAACGACGTCATCGCAAGACTCTGCGGAGCCGATGCCGGAAGAAACGAGATGGCGAGCATGATCTACAACGTCCGCTCTGGATTGGCACTCACCCATGCCGTCAACCACAAGGTCGGAGGGATGATGGGGAAGTTCGTCGGCGGAAGCTCCTACATGAAGACGAGAAGCAGAGGCGGAACGAGAAAGCAGGCCTTGCAGTCCGCTTCCAATGCCAGAGTGAACGAGCATGTCCACAAGGCGCCCAAGAAGCCACAAAGCAAAGCAAGAAAGGCAATCGGAGGAATTACACGCTTTGCCACCATGCCGGCCGGAATGCTCCATGACATCTCCCAAGGCGGCGTTATCGCCATGGGAAAGAATTTCTCCTCCCGTCTGGATAACGCCCTGCATGGGTCGACGTTGCTAAACCACAACGAGGTGAAGCCGAAGGCAAACCGTGCCGAGAACAAGCTGAAGGGCAGAAGCGAAGCGAACGGAGACAGACCTCAAGGAAAACCAAGAAGCCATCTGAAGAGAGCAAACGGAGTCATGAGAAGAGACGATTCGGATAGAAAGACGATACGGAGAGTAAAAGGAGGGCAGAAGAGATGAGAACCATACCGAAGGCCAGCAAGGTGAAACTCACCTTCTATAAGGGAGTGACCATAGCGGACGTCGCCATCGCTTTGATTGCGTTGTCCGTCGTTGCCATAACCCTTTCCTCGAACTTCCCCTTCAAGTGGTATCTTGCGGGCACGGTCCTTCTTCTTTCCGTCCCTCTCTTCCTGACGTTCGGAACGGAGAGACTATACGTCCGGATTGCCTACCTGTTCCGTTATCTTTTCTCGAAGAAGGGGTACACGGATAAGAATGCCGATTCCTTGATTCCTTATAGAAGCGTCAATGACGGAATTGTCTGCTCTGAGGACGGAAGCTGCTTCTCCGCCATCGAGATAGAGCCGATCAATTTCAGCCTTCTCGACGAGGCTAAGCAGGATGAGATGATCGACTTCTGCTATGCGAGAGTCCTCGGTTCCATAGAGCCTGGATACCAATGGGTGTTGAAGAAGCTTGAGAAGCCGCTAATTTTAGACGGGCAGCTGAAACAGGAATTTGAAAGAGCCGATTCCTTGAACGAGAGAAAAAGCAGAGGAGAGATGACACAAGCTGAGTTCCTTCCTAGATGCGACGCGATCCAATCGAGATTCGACGAAATCGACATGATGAATTCGCAAGGGATATTAAGACCATGCTATTTCCTCTGCCTTGTCGGGACGTCAGGAAAAGCCGTCAAGGGGACTTTGGAGGATGCCCTTGCCATTCTTGCCTCTTATGGGATTTCAGCCCACAGGCTGAGCGATAAGGAACTTCTTGAGTTGGCGAACCAGGGAAAGGAAACGACAGCGGGAATTGATCTTCCTAAGCGGCTTACGTTCGGGCTTTTTTCCTCAAACGAAGAGGGTAGGTACTGCTCCTATCTTTCCGTCAGCAGATATCCTCTGTCAGTCTTAAACGGATGGTCAAGAGAGCTCTTCTCGATGGAGAATACCTCCGTCACGATGCGGATGAATCCGATCGAGAAGCAGAAAGCGATACGAAGAATCGACAATGCCGTTCTGGAGCTAGGCACCCTGTCTTTTGGAAAGGAGAGCCAACAGCAGGAAACCATCCTCCAGGCCGATACGCTAAAGGACCTTCTCCAAGACATCCAACAGAACAACGAAACCCTCTTTGATACGGAAATCATCGTTGCTGTCTATGACGATGACAAACGATGCCCGAACCGCAAGAAGGCGAAGGCGAAGCTAACGGAACTCGGGTTCGGCTATTCCGAACTAATAGGAAGACAGATGGATGGGTTCGTATTCTCGATGGTTTCTCTGACCGACATGGTCAAGATGAGCCACGGAATCCAGACCAGCTCTCTTGCCGCCTCTTTCCCCTTCGACATGGACATCAGGATGGACAAGGAAGGAATCCTGCTTGGCCAAAGCTCCCTTCCCGTCTTCTTCGATCCCTTCAAAAGAGATGCAAGCCACGTCAATTCCAACATGGTCGTCATCGGCCAATCCGGAAGCGGGAAGAGCTTCGCCTCGAAGAAACTCCTTCTGAATCTGTCGACCTTAGGCTCGAAGATATACGTCCTCGATCCCGAATCCGAATACGGATCCTTGGCACAGAAGCTTGGCGGAACGAGCCTTGATGCCTCCGATGGGACCTACGGGCGGATCAACCCGCTCCAGATCATGACCACGATGGATGACGAAGGCGGGGCGGGAAGCAGCTTCTACGCCCATCTTCAGTTCCTGGAGCAGTTCTTCCGCCTGATTCTGAAAGGGATCGGAAGAGACGCCCTGGAGATCATCAACCGCATCGTCGAGGAGTCCTATGCGAGAAAGAACATCGGGCCTCTCACAAATCTCTCATCTTTGAAACCGGAGGATTATCCAACGATGGAAGAACTGTGCGGTTTGATCGAAGAAAGACTCGGTAAGGCAAAGGACGAATATGAACTCAGCTGCCTTAGATCGGCATCGAACTGGATGGCACGGTTCAAGAAGGGAAACCGCGACAGCTCCCTCTGGAACGGATTTACGACCTTTTCGCCTAAGGAGAACTTCATCGACTTCGATTTCCAGAGACTTCTAGCCAACCACAACGACGTCACGGCCAACGCCCAGATGCTCCTTCTCCTCAGATGGCTTGAGAACGAGGTTATCGGAAACCGCGACTTCAACCGCACGCATGGGACAGAGAGAAAAATCGTCATCGCCATCGATGAAGCACATCTGTTCATCGACGAGAAATACCCGATTGCCCTGGATTTCATGTACCAGATGGCCAAGAGAATCCGCAAATACGACGGCATGCTTCTCATCATCACCCAGAACGTGAAGGATTTTGCCGGAACCCCGGAGATAGCCAAGAAATCGTCTGCGATCATCAACGTCAGCCAGTACTCGATGATCTTCCCGCTCTCGCCGGATGACATGTCCGACTTAGGAAAGCTATACGAGGCAGGCGGAGGATTCTCGGAATCGGAGAAGGACTCGATACTCCACAATCCCAGAGGATCCTGCTTCTTCATCGGCTCTTCCGAGGAAAGAAACGTTGTGTCCGTGACGGCAAACGATTTCGAGAGAAACCTATTCGAAGGATAGAGGATAAGAAACCATTGATGAGTAGCGGAAGGCTTTCTAAAGAAGCCACGGCTTTCAGGTAAGGAAATAGGAGGAAAAATGGAAGAGAAAAAGGAAAAAGAAGCTAAAAAATACACGAATAAGAGATTTACGAGCGAAGAGATGGACGAGCTCATCACCCAGATCGACGAGAGACTACACGACTTCATGAAGGATGGAAAGTACAAGGACGTTCTTATCGCCATGGGAAACCTAGGGAAATACTCCCTCAACAACCAGATCTTCATCCTCATGCAGATGCCAGAAGCACTCACTGTCCATGGGATGAAAAAATGGAACTCTCTGGGAAGACACATCATCCCGGGAAGCAAGGGAATCAAGATCTTCAAGCCCGTCGTCAAGAAGAAGGAGGTGTTCGTTACCGACGAGGACGGCGCAATCGTAGAAGACGATGAAGGGAACCTGCTAAGGAAGAAAAAGGACGTCCTGGTCGGCTATCAACTGGGCTATGTCTTCGATATCAGTCAGACCGATGGAAAGCCGATCGACGTCTTCCGCTTCGACAAGGGAAAGGCTGTAGAGAACAAGGAAATCATTCTAAGAGGCCTATCGAAAGTAGCTGAAGAGAACGGATTTGGCATCTCCCATGCGGACGAAAAGGATTTGGGACCAGGCATATACGGAGAATGCAACCACTTGACCCATCAGATCAAGATCTTGGAGGGGATGCCGGACCTCCAGGAGATATCCACGACGATCCACGAAATCGGACACGCCTTGGCCCATTCCTCCTACCGGGAGGATTTCAAAGGCCTCACTCCAACCGAGAAAAGAGGAATCAAGGAAGTCGAGGCGGAATCCATCGCCTGCATCGTCTGCAACTACTTGGGGCTGGATACCGAGAACTTCAACTTCAGCTACATCGCAGGTTGGTCCGAAGGAGACATCGGTAAGTTCAAGGAGAACCTTGAAGTCATCTCAAGGCAAGCGAGAACCATCATCGACGGAATCGACCACGAATTCGAACTAGTTGAGGCAAAGGAAAAGGAAGAGGAGAAGGCGATAGCGCCTCCCGAGGCCTGGATGCCGAAGGAGAGAAAGGAGCTCGTCATGGGATGAACTTCAACGCAAGCTCTATTCCTAACGAGATGAAGGAAAGGAAGCAATGGGTCGCCTATTTCAAGAAAGAGATCCCGGGATCAAGCCATCTTGGGAAAGTCATGGTCTCCCCCATCACCTATAGACACGCCAGAAGCAACGAGCCGTCCGATTGGACGGACTTCTACAAAGCCAAACTCTTCCTGACGGAGAACGGCAGAATGGACGGCCTTGTCTTCGTCCTGACCGAAGGAATCGTCTTCATCGACATCGACAACTCGATCGATGCCAACGGAAGAATCAACGAGATTGGAGAAAAGCTTTTGAAAGCATTCCCGGATACCTATGCCGAGAGAAGCTGCTCCGGACACGGCATCCACATCCTGATGAAGGGAAAGCTTCCGAAGGACTGCATGAAGCGGAACGATTCCATCGGACTGGAGATGTACGACACCAAGCGCTTCTGCTGCATCACCGGCGATGTCATCGATAACAGAAGAGCATTGCTGGATTGCTCTCCGATGATAGGAAAAGCTGCTCTTTCCCTCATGGGAAGAAAGGAAGCAAGCCACATCCCAAAGCCTTCCTACGGAAAGCCCCTGGCAAGCGACCGGTCGGTCATCGAAAAGGCGTCCAGAAGCAGAAACGGAGAGAAATTCCTAAGACTCTACCAGGGCGATGATTCGGGATATGCGAGCCGGTCAAGCGCTGATCTGGCGTTAGTGGCGATGATTTCGTTCTATACGCAGGATTCGGATCAGATCGACCGCATCTTCCGCTCGAGCGGTCTCATGAGAGAGAAATGGGACAGCCCTAGAGGCGACACGACCTATGGAAGAATGACCATCGAGACGAGCCTTAGAAACACCAGAAGAGTCTACGAGATGCAATAGAGAAGGAGGAAAGAATATGGATTTCGAAGATATGTACGACGAGCCGAAGGCGATCCGGGTCGTCACGAAGCTTCCGGACGAGGAAGCAAAAGAAACGATGATGGAGAACGGATACGGGACAATCTCCGAGTTCTGCAAAGGACTTATCGATATCGCCCCTCTTCCGACGGACGGTTCCGTCACCATCATCTGCAACGATGAGTTCCTGGTCAACGGAATGAAGCCGAATATCGTCACGCCGGAGACCGAAGGGGTCATCTGCGGCCCCATCATTCTCTGCGGATACGATCCTGAGAGCGGTGATTCGATTTCCCTTACCGACAAACAGGTCAAGGAAGCACTCGAATACTGTGAGCGGAACAACCTCCATGGGATGTCCTTGGAAGGTGCCTTCCGATACTCGAAGGTGATCGGTCCGCTTCAGAGAAGCTACGATGCGCTTATAAACAAGCAAATGGAGGCCTTCTGATGAAAGCGAAAAAGAAAACGCCGCTTACGGCAAACGAAATGAGAAAGTCGGTGAAGACGAAAGTCAGGAAGGAATACGAAGCCTTCCTCTCCTCCTACCGGAAGCTCGACGACGAGAAGAGATTCAGGAAGATGGTGGAGGATGCCGAGATGATCGGATTCTACCGGAACGTCTACATCATCATCGTCATCATCGGGGATTTCACGGTAGAGGAATGGAAGTGGCTCTATCTCTACTACAGAGGCATCGACATCATCAAGGATTTCCATAGGTCCTACGTTGCCTTCAAGAAGGACAGCGAGGAAGAGAAAAACGGTTCCAAGGACTTCCTCTTCTCTGCAATGGAATTCCAAGCTGGAAGCGTAGGAGCCTGTGCCTGATGGCGAACTGGGCTGACGTAGAGATGGCTGTCGTCCTGCCATCGAGAAACAAGGACAGGTTCCTTAGTTTCTTCATGGACAAAGACGGAAATCCGAAACGATCCGACGGCAGGCATATCAAGCGATGCTTTCTCGACGAAGTACATGAAGAGAAAAACAGCCATGGGATGAGCTGCCTCCGCATCGAATGCCAGTGCGCATGGTCCGCCTACTCCTCCTTCTTCGTCTCGAAAGAGGAAAGGGAAGCGAACAAAACGTTGATACCGCTTTTAGAGGCGATGAAGGAATCGGAAGGCCGCCGGATGACGTTCTATGCCAACGAACCCGGCATCGGATTCGAGGAGACGGGGAGATACCAGGAAGGAATCGATGAGGATATCTACTACGATTCGAGAGACCTCTACAGAGATCCCTATTCCGAATTCCTCGAGGAAGACGAAGCGGACGGGAAAACGGAGAAGCAAATGGAATGAGGAGGAAACGATGCCAAACTACGTGAAGAACAAGATCATGGTCGGAAAGAAGGAATACGTCGACCGAATCAAAAAGGAACATTTCCGAAGAGATCAAAACACCGGAACAGAGGAGCTTGATCTGAACACCATCGTCAAGATGCCCGAAAGCCTGATGATCGAATGCGGTAGCCGGAGCTATGACGGCGTGAAGCTCTATCTCGCCAGAAAAGATCCAAGCTGCGATTATGCCGGGACCAAGGAGGGCAAGATGGATGAAGAGGAATACAAAGACCTCACCGAAAAGCTCAAAGCCTCCCAGATGTCTCCCCATAAAAGCGCGGACAAGGAAGAATATGAATTCCTTGTCAAACACTACAAAGATGACCTGGAAAAGGTTATTGGGTTAGGAAAAAGGAGCTGCGAGAACATGATGAAATACGGCTCCTGCAACTGGTATGAGTGGTCCATCCGACATTGGGGGACCAAATGGAACGCTAGCGCAACCGAAATCACCGACGGTGGGAAATCCATCCTCTTCGAGACGGCTTGGAACCCTGCGCTCCCTGCCGTGCTCGAGCTTTCCAAGCAGCATCCGGAGATGAAGATCGCCTTCCTCTACAGCGACGAGGAAATCGGTAACCATGTCGGTTACGCGCTCATGACGGATGGGAAGATTGATTTCCAAGGGACATTCTTAGACCAATCTATCGATGCCTACAAACTGGCTTTCGATCTCTGGGGATGTCAGGAAGACTACAGATACGATTCGGACAGAAAGACCTATGTCCAGAAAGGCGGGACCAATCATGTCTCGCCCAATATGGAATAGGAAACAAAAGGAGAAACACACATCGATGAAAAAGAACAAGACAAACGCAATCATCGGTTCGAAGCCGAACAGGAAACGCAAGGCACCCTATATCGTCTTAGGGGCATTGGCCCTTGTCGGAGGGTTGGGCTTAGCCTTCTATGGCGGTTACACGCTTGGGAAGAACGCCAAATCCGATGACGACAAGAATAGCGAGACCGTTGCCATCAAGGACAACCAAGTCGCCATCAAATGCGCCTACAACGCCAAGAGCGGCGCCAAATACGGAACCTACGACCTCACTTATTCCGTCACTCCTACGATCTACACCGACCAGATCATTGCAAAGATCGCCTATCAGGACGGAACGAACGTGGAGAGCGGGACCGTCGCTCTCGAGCACGACACCATCAAGCATGAGGTCAAGGTCAACTGTCTCAAGGCGTTTACCAAGAAGATCGTCCTGACTTTGTATGCCGAATCCAATCCGAACGTCAAGGGAACCATGACCTTCGACTTCAGAGAACGGATCAACGTCATCCTTCCCGATGCCATCAACCTCGTCGAAGGGCAGGTCCCAGCCATCAATCCGAGAGTCGACACCACCGGAGGAACCGTCTTGGTCGACAAGAACGTGACGGACGTCACCTATTCCTGGAACCCGGATTTCCTGGCTTGGGTCAAGGAGAAATCCATGAAGGAGCTGAACAATTACAAAACGGAGAATCAGGCAAACATGAGCTTCCAGGACGATGCGTTCACCGGCTTCGTCGGATTGGGATCCGAGGATGCCACGTCTTTCTTCAAGAAAGCGTTTAAGGCCAACGAGTTCCTCACCACCAAAGGCGGGAAGTACACTTGGCAGGAAGCCTATTCCGACGACGACAGCGAAGATCCGTGGAGCTCCTGCAGCTCGACTTGGTATCTCGGATCTGCTACGAAGACCGATTTCATGGATGAGTTCTCCGGAACCAAGCCGGTCTTCGACTGGACCTGCAAGGTGAACGGGGTCAGCTATGCCAAATCCTTCGGATTGACCCTAAGCTCTATCAACGTCACCTCTATCTCCTTGAGCGGCTCCACCTACTGCTTCTAAAGACATGAGCACGAGAAGCTACATCTGCAGAAAGAATCCGGACGGCACATATACCTGCGTATATTGCCATTGCGACGGATATCTCACCTATAACGGGGCGATGCTTCTTGATCACTATGACACCAAGGAGAGAGTCGACAAGCTTCTCTCCTTGGGAAGCATGTCTTCGTTGGGAACAAGCATCGAGCCGGATCCTTCTATGCCGCATACCTTCGACGACCGCCAGGAAGACGTCACTGTCTTCTATGGAAGAGACAGACATGAGAAGGGGATGGAAGCGAGGAACCTTAATTTGGAGGATATCGATAGCCCTGATTCCTGGATTGAATTCTGCTATGTGTTCGGACAGGACGGGAAGTGGAGATACTTTCAATGCGGTCATCTATCGGAAGGGATGAAGGACCTCAAGGAAGGACTGAAAGAGGAATACAGCAAACTTGGGTATCCAAGACCGGAAGGATATTACGGGTTCTATACCGCCAAGGAAATCGAGAAACTCCGATATGACTACCAGAAACAAAGACAGGCCGAGATGTAGATGGCTTTGCTTCTATCTTCTCATCCAAGCTATATGCGTGTCTGTGACTTCCTTCGTCAGAAACATAAGCGATATCCGAAGAGCGGACTTTTCGATAAATGAGAACGGAAACATCGTTCTTCCTTACGGAAAGGATGTCGGAATCATCTTCTCTGAGGATTCCGTCAAGGTGAGGAATTGCTATCTCTATGGCAGAAAGGAACGCCTTGCCATATGCAGCTACATCTATCAGGGACTCTCGGAAAGAGGGGTCCGTGAGCGTTCCATACAAAGCCTGTCAGCGGAGCTTGCGCTCCATGCCATCTGCTACCGGCTCGGAATAAGAAGAGAACAGGCCGTGGATGCCGATCTGGACATCCATGGGGATGAAAGATGGTACGTAAGAGCCGGATACTCTTTGCTTGAGGTATTCGGAGTCTAGACAAAAAGAGGAGGAAATTTGGATGGAAAAGAAACCAGGCAAGAAACGTGTCAATTTTGATGAGCTCAGCGATGTTCTCACTTCCCAGGAACTGTCTCAGTTCTTGGGAGTGTCGGAACGTTTGATTTCAAAGCTCGTAATGAAGGATGAAATCAAAAGCTTCAAGTTTGGGACATGCCGATTGTTTTTGAAGCAGGACATCGCCGATATGATCGGCTATTGCGAGGAAAAGGAAAGACAGATGAAGGAAAACGGAGCCAAGGTCTATCCAGGCATCCCGGAAGAGAAGGAAAAAGGAATCGTCAAAGTCATCAACGTGCCACGCACCCGCACAAGAGGCTATGAGGCCATTGAGATTGGCGATTGATACCTATGAGAGTCAATTTCACCTTACGGGAAAAGCATAAGGAATGGTATTGCTGCGTCTCCTTCAAAGGCGAGAACGGAAAGAGAAAGGAACGCTGGGTTCCTCTCAAGATCCTCGTCAAGGAAGACCGCAAGAAGGAAGCAAAGCATCTGATTGAGGAGCTCTCCGCTCCTGGGGCCTTCAATCTCGAATCCGTCAATGCGACCAACCAGACATTGGCACGACTTGGCCTCTATCTTTATGATCAGAACTGGAAGATCTTAAGAGAAGGGGCAATCGTGACCTCATCTAAGCTCGGGCGTCCTCCCGTCTATCCGGAAGTCAAGGATCTGACTCCTGCCCAGATACAGGAGGCCACGCTCGGACTGAAAAGAGGCAAGAAGATGTATTTCGGGGATTTCATGATCCTCTGGTACAACATCCATAAGGAAAGCCTCGCACCAGCTACGGTCTCGACATTGAGAAGCCATGTGTTCCATTCCGTGGGCCCTTGGTTCAATGAACACAAGATCACGCTGACCGGAATCCAGCCGGAGGACATCGAGGCTTTCTATCGCGACAGAGCGCAGTACGTCGGTTCGAATACCTTGAGACATTATCACGGCTCCATCCGTTCCGCCCTTCAGTATGCCTTCAAAAGAGGCTATATCGTCAACAACATCGCTGATCGCGCCGAGAAGCCGAAGAAGACGATCTTCAAAGGCAATTTCTATAACGAAGAGCAGCTCAAGAAGCTCTTCGAGATATCGAAGAAGACCAATTTGGAATTTGCCATCTACATGGGTGCCTATTATGGCCTGAGACGCGAGGAAATCTGCGGATTGAAATGGGATGCCGTTGACTTCCAGTACAAGACCATCACGATCAAGCACACGGTCATCGAGACATCCAACGGGAAAGAATATCAGCTTTTCCTCAAGGATACGACCAAGAACAAGAGCTCCTTCCGGACTCTCCCTCTTAGCGATGCCACCGTGGACATGCTTCTCAAGATGAAGCAACGCCAGGAGAAGATGAAGATGCTTTTCGGAAACCGCTACAACCATGAATTCGACGATTACATCTATGTCTTCGAAAACGGGGATCTCGTGAGACCGAACTGGGTGACGGCTTGTTTCAAGCGCCTTCTCGACGACAATAACATGCCTCATATCCGCTTCCATGATCTTCGGCATAGCTGTGCAACGCTTCTCCGTCATCAGGGAGTCCCTATGGAAGACATCTCCAAATGGCTTGGTCACTCCAATCTACTTACGACCGAACAGGTCTATGCCCATTATGATGACATGAAGAAAGGTAGTACCCTGAAAGCTTTGTCTTCTGCATTGGACAACGAAAAAGACGATAAGGATGCTAAGAAGGAGATGTCTTAGCCATCAGCCTCACGTTTTGTGGGGCTTTTCTTAACCTTTTGTCTAATGATAAGTTGAAAAAAGCTAGACGGCATCAATGAAATTTTACTTTTTGATGGACATGTGGTAAACTTTTGACATAAATAACTGACTGACATGAAAAAGATCAAACTGAAGAAGATTTCATCTAGGATTTGCGGGAGACAACTATTTAGTTTAAATCAATAGAAATTTTGATTTTCTTTGTGC